>JADMIO011564963.1_pt1 | contig 84697 bp, 75 predicted proteins | sample 8958161 | NCBI WGS metagenome assembly JADMIO01 (sample SAMN16585339, study PRJNA669376) | soil metagenome | isolation source: Crop rotation soil | place: USA: Cullars Rotation, Alabama | collected 2011 | reverse complement strand
CGCGACAACTTGTCCACGTGGAATTCTAAGCTTAGGATCCCAATGTGCTGGAAAGCCATTTCGCCGATGAATGTTGCCACCCCTTCCGCATAACCATTTCGGGGCGCAGGAAGCCGAAATCTGTAACAGTGAATTCCCACACTGTCAAACGGTTCGTACGTGATCATGAGCGCGTTCAGAAAATGCTTAAATTCTTCCTCAAGAGCAATGATCAGCAGAAAGTCGCAGAGGGGTTTCTTATTGTTTTCTGGGGATCCATTCAACGTAATATTCCTCCATTTAGGGGTTTAGAGAAATAGTGAAGGTTCGCAAGCGATCCTTATGGCGCTTGCCTGCAAGAGACTGTTCGTTGGTCTAAAGTCTCTCCGAGAGTTGCGTAAGAAGCTAAAGAGCATTCCCGAAAGACGCGAAAAATCACAATTGCCATCGCGCGAGAATCTATGAAAAGTTTGAACGCCATCCCATAGTATTGGCGTCAATTACCGCATCTAAGGAAGGCACGTTAAGCTAAGCTGTGCGCAGATCTGAGGTCTACAGCAAAATTAATTGCTCGCGCAAGATATGACAGGATGAAGCATCTAGTCAAGGAACCGTGGACCTAAGAAGATTTGGGTCATTTTGACTAAGGGTCAGGCTTGCGGTTTGTGCGATTCTTAATTTTCTTCCTATCTGCGATGGTAATGGAGAATCGCACGAATCGAAGGCCTGGCACCGATCTATATGTTTAAGTGCCAACTTTGGACTGGCGTTCAAGACCCACCAAAGGCTACTTGTCCTTCTCCCGCTTCCCCTCGATGTCGAATTCCGTTTTCTGGCCCCCAAACTCCGCCGCTCCCTTTCCTTTGAGCTTGTCCCCGTCGATCGTGAAGGTGTAGTCGATGGGGATCGTGTTACCCGCGAAATTCCGCACGGCGGAGAAGGTCAGTTTGCCGTCCTTGAATTTCACGTCCTTGAGTTTCTCATCCTTCTGGTCCGGCCAGTTCATCGTCCCGGAGAGATTGTCGCCGTCCTTCTGGATCGTCAGTTCAGACGTCCGCTGCTGGTCGCCGATTTTGTACTCGCACTTCCAAGTCCCGACCGGGTCTTCCTTCTGGGACCTAGGAAGATTTGGCGTCAGGCCTGCTATTTTGCCATTCTGCAGCTGGAAATCGCTTCGACTAATTTCAGCCAGAGTCGCAAACAGAAGACCTGACCACGCTTTCCTGCTTGTTACTTATTGTGAGGCACAAAGACCTTTACGGGTACTAGGATTTCGTGAGAAACGGGGTCAGGCCTTCGATTCTTCGATCCGCGCCTGCCAAGTCAAGCTGATCATGGCGGTCGTCATATTCCTGTTTGATCTGAACCCACTTGAGAAAGGAGCCGATTAGGGTCAGGCCGTCGATTCTGCGATTCGCGGGTGTAGCGCGCGGAGCGCGCGACAGCATAAAGCCTGGGGTGGAGCGAAGCGGAACCCCGGGATCACGTTAAGAACGATTAACCTAGCCCGCGGAGCGGGCGATAGCCCTTGCAAAGAAACCCGTCTCAAACGTTTTCGTGACCCATCAACGGCTGTCGCCCGCTTCGCGGGCTCACTAATTGGTTTGACCTTGTTCCTGGGGTTCCGCTTCGCTCCACCCCAGGCTTTATGCTGACGTGCGCTCCGCGCACTGTTTCGCCGGCTCGACGACGTATGTTGCGTGATCCTGGGGTTCGCTCCACCCCAGGCTTTATGAAAGCTTGGAGAAACGGGGTCAGGCCTTCGATTCTTCGATCCGCGCCTGCCAAGTCAAGCTGATCATGGCGGTCGTCATATTCCTGTTTGATCTGAACCCACTTGAGAAAGGAGCCGATTAGGGTCAGGCCGTCGATTCTGCGATTCGCGGGTGTAGCGCGCGGAGCGCGCGACAGCATAAAGCCTGGGGTGGAGCGAAGCGGAACCCCGGGATCACGTTAAGAACGATTAACCTAGCCCGCGGAGCGGGCGATAGCCCTTGCAAAGAAACCCGTCTCAAACGTTTTCGTGACCCATCAACGGCTGTCGCCCGCTTCGCGGGCTCACTAATTGGTTTGACCTTGTTCCTGGGGTTCCGCTTCGCTCCACCCCAGGCTTTATGCTGACGTGCGCTCCGCGCACTGTTTCGCCGGCTCGACGACGAATGTTGCGTGATCCTGGGGTTCCGCTTCGCTTCACCCCAGGCTTTATGCCGTCGCCCACTTCGCGGGCTGGGTTTGTTTATTTGTTTGAGTCCTGGGGTTTCGCTCGCTGCACTCGCTCCACCCCAGGCTTTATGCTGACGTGCGCTCCGCGCACTGGGTTCGGGACGCGCGAGGCTTGCGGAGTGGGCCTTAGCCCTTGCAAATAATTTGCATGGACAGGGGTGTTACGCTCGGTACATGCCGGACTCTTACACGAATCTTCTTTACCATCTCGTCTTCTCGACCAAGGACCGAAGACCGCTTATCACGCCTGACTATGAAGTTCGACTTTATGACTACATCGGCGGAACGGTGCGGAAGCTGGGCGGAATTTCATTGGAACTTAACGGCACTGCGGATCATGTTCACTTGTTGGCCAAGCTTCGACCCGATCGCGCAGTCTCTGTTGTCTTACGAGAGCTGAAAGCGAGTGCGACAGGCTGGATGCATGATGTCTTTCCGGCGCTGAAGGATTTTTCCTGGCAGCGTGGGTACGGTGCGTTCTCTGTGAGTCAATCACACGTCGAATCAGTGCGGAGATACATTGCAGGACAAAAGGAGCATCACCAGAAGATTTCTTTTCGCGACGAGTTCATTGAATTCCTGAAGGTGAACGGGATTGAATACGACGAGCGATTTGTTTGATGGTTCGGCTGTCGGCCGCTTCGCGGGCTGGGCTCGCTTATTTGTCTCAGTCCTGGGGTTTCGCTCGCTTTGCTCGCTTCACCCCAGGCTTTTTGCTGTCGCCCGCTCCGCGGGCTGGTTTCGTTTATTTGTCTGAGTCCTGGGGTTTGCTCGCTGTGCTCGCTTCACCCCAGGCTTTATGCTGTCGTCCGCTACGCGGACTTGAGCTCGTCTAAATCCCAGGAGTTGCGCGAAAGATTTCTGCGGACTGCTGCGGAAACGCGACTGCCAACGTTGGACTGGCGTCAAGACTCACCAAAGGCTACCCGCCCTTCTTCTCCCGCTTTCCCTCGATGTCGAACTCATTTTTCTGGCCGTTAAACTCCGCCGATCCCTTCCCTTTGAGCTTGTCCCCGTCGATCGTGAAGGTGTAGTCGATGGGGATCGTGTTACCCGCGAAATTCCGCACGGCGGAGAAGGTCAGTTTGCCGTCCTTGAATTTCACGTCCTTGAGTTTCTCATCCTTCTGGTCCGGCCAGTTCATCGTCCCGGAGAGGTTGTCGCCGTCCTTCTGGATTGTCAGTTCAGACGTCCGCTGCTGGTCGCCGATTGTGTACTCGCACTTCCAAGTCCCGACCGGGTCTGCCTTCTCGCCCTGCGCGAACGCCAGGCCGCAGAACCCGAGTACCAGCGCCACTGAAAGGATCGTTTTCATGTTTGCCTCCAGGAAATTGCGTTTCATTGAGGGGTCTCCTTTTGAGCTGAGTTGTGAAGAACCAGGTACTTCCCCCAGAACTCGATTGCCACGAATCGAGCGCATGCTATTTCAATTAGAACGTAAACTCAAGAAAATGAGGAGCGCAGATTCTGCAAAGCTAAGGGGTGCAAGATCCTCGGCCGCGGTCAGAGGCCGTTAGATTAATGCGTAATCACGAATATGTCATCAAGCCTGCGTTTCTTGCGATCTCACCAAGCCATTACACCAGAATTGCAGAATCGAAGGCCTGACCCCAGCATTCTTCTTGCTTCCGTCAGCAACTTCTTACCTTCGACTTGCCACCCTTCGCGCGCGCCTATACCGTACCAACTGCCTAGTCAGAGAACATAATCTGCTCATGCGCCGCGGACCATTTCTACTAATCCTCGCCATCGTGGCTTTGCTCACTCTGCTTTCGCATGCGAACCACCCGAACTCTCACGCCCGGGATCAGGCGAAACGCAGTCGAACAGAACAGCCGGACCCATCCAAAATTAAGAAGTATGTAAGCGCGCCAGAGAGTCAGGAGATTGCCGAAGCATTTAGCAGAGCCAACCACGCATTCGAAAAACAGGACTACAAAACAGGAGCTGAGAATTTAAAGACTGCTTATCTGCTCAACCCCGAAGACGACCTCATAATAGATTTCCTGGCCGAGAGTAATGTGATGGTTCCGGACGGGTCTGCTTCACTCATGTGGCTGCAGCGGCTGCTGACCGTTAGCCCATGTTTCTTTCACATGCCGGAAAATGCCGCTTCCGTTCTCGCGCCCCAGGAATATGCAGAGCTGGACCAGACTGCTAAAGCAAAGGGCCCGATCGTGCACGCCAGCAGGATCGCTTTCACGCTGCCTGAGACAGACCTGATTCCTGAAGGCATCGCCTACGATCCCCTGGACCAGGCTTTCTTCTTAAGCAGCCTTCACAAAAGAAAGATCGTTCGCGTCCGCTTGCGAGCGCGACGAGCGCCGCTGGTCGAAGATTTTGCCGCGCCGGCTCAGGACGGACTGTACAGCACGCTGGGGATGAAGGTTGACGCTGCGCGAAGAGTGCTTTGGGTATGCAGTTCCGCAGAAGGATTTATGCAGGGCTATTCCGACGCGGATTCCGGTAAAGCCGCGCTCTTTAAGTACGACCTCAACACCCGGAAGCTGATCGCTAAATATGAACTCGGCCCTAAGCCGGCGCACCTGTTGAATGACGTCGTGCTGAATGCTGAGGGGGACGTTTTTGTGACTGATACTGTCTCGGGAGATATATTCACCGTAAAGCATGACCGGGATCAGTTGGAAGTCTTTATTCCGGGAGGGACGTTTCATGCTCCGAATGGCATCGCGATTTCCGATGACGGCCGTCAGTTGTTTATCTCAGAAATGCCCCTGGGAGTTTACGCCGTTGACCTGAAGACGAAGCGTAGAGAGCGTTTACCGCAGAGCGTTGGCATCTCGCCTTCCGGCAGCGACGGACTTTATTTTTACAAAGACAGCCTGATCGGAATCATAAATATTGTCAGCGAGCGCAACGGCCGGGTCGCGCGCTTTTACCTGGACGGCTCGGCGCGGAGTATAAGCCACGCCAGGGTGCTTGATTGCAATCATCCTCTCTACCAATGGCCCACGACCGGCGTGGTTGTGGGGGATTCATTTTTCTACATCGCCAACAGTCAATACGGCTCCTTCGACGGCGAGAAACGGACGTTTCCCAGAGAGGCTCTGCATCAGGTCGCAGTTATGAAGGTGAAGTTGTGAGTGAAGCCACCTGCCCAATGGTTAAGGTGCGATGGATCCAGTGAAACGAACTGACGCGCGAAAAGAAGTGCTCTTCCAGCGGCAACTTCATCATTTGATGTCCATCTCTGAGCCGCTTCGAGCGGAGTGGTTGAAATCTCTGGTCGGGTCGAAGATTTGTGGCCGGAAAAATAGGAGATTACCGACACGTGATGTCACGCGCTGTGAAGGGAAGCACAACCCTTGATTTGACCGTGGCTGCAACTCGAACCAAAGTCAGTTACCAGGTTTTTGACATCACGATGGTTTGGAACGTGAGGTCGGAGTTTCGAATCCTCGCGCCCCGACCATTAATTTCTGCGAAGACCGTTCGATTAAGAACGGTCTTTTTCATTTGATTCACTGAGCAGAGGATCCGGCTCAGGCTATCCACATCAAATATTGCAACAACGGCCGTTGAAGAGCGCCCCCTCCTCAATGACGAGCGACCCCGTTGTAACCTCCCCGGTGACGTCCGCCGTGCGTCCGAGCACAAGCTGGTTGGCCTTGATTTCGCCCTCAACCTTGCCGTTGATTTGGGCCACCGCCACATCTATGACGGCCTCGCTGAGTCTTGCGCCGGCACTCACGGTAAGAGTGCCATTTTCAGAGTTGACCTGGCCCGAAAAGTGTCCGTCGATGCGCAGCGAGGTTTTGAAGGTAACCTCTCCAGTAAACTTCTGAACATCGCCGATAAAGCCAAGCCAGTTATCCTTGGGAATGTTCGTTCCCTGTCCTGGTTCGCGAACCATCGCAACTGCTTTAGCACTCACAGTTCCCTCCTTGGGTGTTTGAGGACTTTTTAGTTGACGAGGTGGGTGGAATCAGCAATGCTTCGTGCATTGCTAGATTTTGGGGCGGTACCTCAAGTGGCTCGATACTATAGCATCGACGCGGCAGTTCGAACGTTACAAATAGATTGCGCTCGCTGAGACCAGACCCGCCCAGCCTGACTATGTTAAGTGAGTCGGAGGATAAAAGTGCCAGTCAATGAAATCGCCCCAGACCTGTATCGCATCTCGACCTACATTCCCGAAATTAATCTGCAATTTAATCAGTTTCTCGTCAAAGACGATGAACCTCTACTATTCCATACGGGAATGAACGCGCTGTTTCCGTCGGTGCTCGAAGCAGTGAAGACTTTGATTGATCCGTCGACGATCCGTTGGATTGGGTTCAGTCACTTCGAGGCCGACGAGTGCGGTTCGCTGAATGAATGGATGCAGCTGGCCCCGAACGCGCAGCCGGTGTGCAGCATGGTTGGCGCGCTGGTCAGCATCAACGATTTTGCCGTGCGTCCGGCCCGCGGAATGACGGACGGTGAATCGTTCAATACCGGCAAGTATCGTTTTCGGTTTCTGCAGACGCCCCAGGTGCCGCATTGCTGGGAAGCTGGATTGTTGTTTGAAGAGACCCAAGGCACTTTGCTTTGCTCTGATCTTTTTCACCAGAACGGCGATCTCGAGGCGCGGACTGAGTCCGACATCATTGAACGGTCCCGCAAGACGCTGATGGACTATCAGGCGGGACCATTCGCCAATTACATGCCGTACACGAAACACACGGACGGCATTCTGCAAAAATTAGCGGACCTCAAGCCCCGCACACTGGTTCCCATGCACGGCTCAGCATATGCCGGTGATGGTGAGCGCGCGCTGCGCGACCTGGCAGTTGTGATGCGAGAGGTTCTGGGATAACAGCATGGAGCGCCCGAAACCTGATTCCGGTGAAGGGAAGACCATCATGAGCAAACTTCATGCGGGTGTTGTGCTACTGATTTTGGGATTAGCCGGCGCCGGTGTTGAGCTCTGGGGAAAGTCTGGCGCATTCCGGCCAGTCGCGCTTGCTGGTAACGAAATGCCTGCCGGTGCGCCAGGTTCAGCGTCCTCTGGCCACTTAAACCGGGCGAGCAAATCTTTCGACGTAATGAAGTCATCGTCTTTCCGGATGCTCGTCGATCCTCTCGCGCCGCCGCCGCAGACAATTGATAAACCCGTCGAGCAAGTGCGGAAGAATATTCAAGTCCTGAAGGGGTTGCCCGATTCACAGTTGTTCCCGTTGATGAACGTCGTGGGAGACTCCCTCGGGGTTCATTGCGATTATTGCCATGTCACTCAGGGACCAGATCCGGCGACGGGGCGCGACCGGTGGAGCTATGAACGCGACGACAAACCGGCGAAGGGGCGCGCGCGCGAAATGATGAAGATGGTATTGGACATTAATAAGACGAGTTTCGGCGGCAATCAGCTGGTGACGTGTTACTCGTGCCATCGCGGAACGACCCGCGTCCAGCAGGTAGTGCCGTTGCCTCCCGTGGACTTTACCTTGCCAGGGACGGAGCGCAAACGCGCCGCCCTACCGACGGCGGAACAACTTCTAAATGACTACGTCAAGAGTGTATGGGGACAGAATGCCGGGACGAACTTGAAGACAATCGTCTATAAGCTCGTGGTGGAAAGATCGCAGGGTAGGACAAATGCTGTTTGGCAACAAATACTTCCCACGACGCAGGAAATAATGATCAAAGGATCAGACAAATACCTGGTCAGGATTACGACACCGCAGGGTGTCATTACCCAAGCGGTCAACGGATCAGTCGGCTGGATCAGTGACAATAAGGGATCAAGGGAGCTCAGCGCTGCCGAGGTGGAGCAACTCAAGCGGAACGCTCTGTTATACGCCGCGGTTAAGATGGTCGAACAGCCGGCGCAGATGACGGTGCTGGGTCTCGAAAAACTGGGCGACCGCGATGCTTACGTGGTATCGGTTACGGCCCGTCCGCAAACGACGACAAAATACTTCTTCGACGCGCAGACCGGTTTACTGCTACGCAAGTTAACAACGACCAGTACGCTGCTCGCGCCACTTCCCGAGCAGATAGATTATGAGGACTACCGAGATGTCGGTGGCGTTAAGTTCCCGTTCACGATCCGCACTTCGGAAGGGGCTGCGTTTGTTACGAGGACGCGAAAGTTCACCGAGGTAAAAATCAACATATCGGTTGACGATGCCGTCTTCAAAATGCCGGCCAATCAGAAACAATAAGCGTGGCTATCGTTACGCGTTAAGACTCGTTGACGGAGGGGTCTCAAAGGCCTCGTGAGACTGTGGGCAAGAGCCTCGCGCTGGCGGAAGACCGACGTTCGACGTGGGAATGATGCGCGATAACCGTTAGGGCGGTCTGAAAATCAACGTTTACTTTGCGAGGATAGGGATGGCGAAGAGCTTTGAACGAAACTCGATTTTTGCCAGCGATAACTCCGCCGGGGTGCATCCGAGAATTCGTCAGGCAATTAATGCGGCCAGTGCGAAACACGCAGTTGCTTACGGAAAGGATCGTTATACCGAGGCTGCGGTCGCCAGGTTCCAGGAACACTTTGGCAAGAATATTGACGTCTACTTTGTTTTCGGTGGCACCGGCGCGAATGTCCTGGGCTTGCAGGCGATCACGGAACCGTTTCACGCGATCATCTGTGCCGACGGGGCGCACATAAACGTGGATGAATGTGGCGCACCGGAAAAATTTACCGGTTGCAAGCTGCTGCCTGTGCCGTCTGAGAACGGCAAGATTTCGATCGACAGCATTGAGAAAGCTCTCTACGGCATTGGCGATCAGCATCACGTGCAACCGCGTGTGGTCTCGATTTCCCAAACGACCGAACAGGGGACCGTGTATACGGCGCGTGAGGTGAAGGCCCTGGCGGCTTTCGCTCACGATCGTGGACTGTTGCTGCACATGGACGGGGCTCGAATCTGTAATGCGGCAGTAAGTCTGGGATTGAAGTTGAGACAGATTACCGCGGACGTGGGTGTCGATGTCCTTTCGTTTGGCGGAGCGAAAAACGGCATGATGTACGGCGAGGCGGTGGTCTTTTTTGATCGAACGCGCGCGCAGCAGTTTAAGTACATTCGCAAACAGGGCGCGCAGCTGCCGTCGAAAATGCGGTTTATCTCCGCGCAGTTCGAAGCTCTTTTGTCCGATGGTCTATGGCAGAAAAACGCAGAGCATGCCAATCGCATGGCGGCCAACCTGGCCCGGCAACTCAGAGCAGTGCCCGGAGTGCGGCTCGAGCCCGAGCACGTCGACGCGAATGCAGTCTTCGCGGTTCTTCCCAGGCGATCAATAGAATTACTGCTGCAGGATTATTTTTTTCACATTTGGAATGAAGACACTGCGCAGTGTCGTTTTATGACTGCGTTTGATACCACGGCGAAGGATGTGAAGGATTTGGTCGCTGCTATTAAGCAGAGCTTGCGGGCTTGAATCAACCCGGCCCTACTGCAGTTTATTTCGCGCGAGGATGGTGTAGCGCGAACCCGCGCTGCTCAGTTCGCTGCGAATCAGACAAACCTCTGTAGCAGTCACGTCCAGCGGGGCGAAGCCAATCGTTTCATGCAGATGTGCAAGTTCCCGGGCGCCTGGCGGTTGACGCAAGCGCGCAATGGTGAGATGCGGATGAAATGAGCGCGAGTCGCGGGCGAATCCGGCCGCGGCACAAGCGTCTTCAATCTCTCCGTGAAGTTGTTTGAGCCCGCCGGAATTATCTTCGATGCCAATCCAAAGCACATTGGGTTTGCCGCGCGGGGGAAAAGCTCCACAACCGGCAAGCTGAATATCGAAGGTTGGGCGATGACCGGCTGCCGCGGCCAATGCCTTCGAAATCGCCTCAACTCGATCCACCGGAGTGTCGCCGAGGAATTTGAGTGTCAGGTGCAGGTTTTCCTCGCGGACCCAGCTGGCCCGAACGTCGGGAAGTTCGGAGCGCAATTGATCGATGTGTCGTTTGATTCTGTGTCGGACGTCGCGCGAAAGTTCGATGGCGATGAAGACACGCCAGGACTCGAGAGACTTAGGCATGGGATTCCAAGCCAGCAGATGGACGCTGATGATACAAAGCCATGCGCTTGTCGTGGGCTAATTGTGTCTTCAGGTCCTTGGTTAGCTGCGGAGCACCGACCGAGCTAACCCCAGGGCTAGTTTGCGAGCCGCCTCCAACGGTCGATTACCTCATTCAGGCGAACGGCTCATTTGGGCGTTAGCACCAGAGTTTCTTTTGTCGCACTGGCGACCGCAGCTTTGCTGAACGGCAGCGCGCGCGGGGTGACGTTGCGCCAGTCATCAAGTTGATCCTTCCAATGTGGGCTGCCGGGCAAACCTGATTGGCCCAGCGGAATTCCATTCTGAGTCTTGTCCCAATCACTGGGGTCAGCGATCAAACGCATCGAGACTGACGGCCCGACATTCACCGTCGCGCCGGAACCGGGAATCCCACTCTGCGGAATTGCCGGAATCGTAAATTGCAACCCGACCAGCGGCGCCTGCGCCAGGGGGTGAGGGAAGCGAGCCTTGTAGATGTTGCCCCACGTCCACTGCGATTCGTCCGGACCCGGCGATTTCATCAACACCTGACGCGCATCTTCATACGAAGCGCGGAACAGTTCCGCATAGTTGGCCGACTCTTTTGGCAACCACTCGCGCGGTTGCTCCGCAATGATCCGATCGATCAGAGTGTCTGAGCCAGGCCAACCGTAGGTCTTCACCAGTTCGGCGCCGAGGGCGGCGTTCAGGATTCTTTGCTTAAAGCTCGTGCGCATTTGGCTGACGATTGGGGCAATGCGGGAATCAGGGACCAGGAGCCCGTCCCAACTCTCTAACGCGGGGATCAGATTGAGGATGCTGGCGTCTGAGGCTGTGCCAGGCACTGACACAGATGCCGTCTTCAAGCTTTTGGCCGCGGCGCGGGCGAAGTTGGCCAGCGCGATTGAATAGACATCGCCCTGGATCCTGCGGAAATCGTCCGTGGTCAGTTTCGGCTTGGCCGAGAGCAGATCAAATATCCGGCGCGCTCGATACGGTTGCGCCCAGAGGTGGCTGAGAAAGTAAGGGTAACTTTGCCCTACGACGCGTTGATTGGCGGTAACGATCATCCCTGACGGCGGGTCGTAGCTGTGCGGCAGCTTGTCGAATGGAATAAACGAAGTCCATTCGCCATCATCAGTCGAACCGTCGTAAGGGACGCTACCGTCGCCGGTTTTGCGTATAGGAATGCGGCCCGCTCCGTAATAACCGATGTGACCCGCGACGTCCGCATAGACAAAGTTCTGCGTCGGCCCGCTGTAGCCGCTCAACGCTTCAGTGAATTCTTTCCAGTTGTGTGCGCGATTCGCGGTGAAAATTCCTGCTGATTCCATGGTCGCCGGATCCAATGCCGACCAACGCAGCGCGTAACGATTGCCATCTTTCTCGAGCATTATCGGTCCATGACGCGTGACGGTGACGTCGAGAGTCTGCGTCTCGACAGACTTTGGGTCGAGAGGATTCTTGCGAACGTTGATCTGTTCGTGGCGAACCTCTGCGTCGCGCCAACCGGACGGCGTCAGGTAACGATTCGGATTGTCTTTATCGAATTTCTCGAGGTAGACGTCCTGAACGTCCGGTCCCAGGTTCGTGGCGCCCCAGGCGATGTAGTCGTTGTGACCCAGAACGATGCCGGGCGCGCCGGGAAACGTGACGCCCGCGACATGAATTCCAGGCGCAATCAACTCGGTCTGATACCAGATGCCCGGCGCGGCCGCCGGTATGTGCGGATCATTTGCCAGCAGCGGCTTGCCCGAAGCAGTTCGCTTACCGGATACGACCCAGTTGTTGCTCGCCTGGAAGGTGTCGGCGTCGGCAATTGAGAGGCCGATCATTTCCCGCGCACGCCGTTCGTCCTGCACCTGTTGTAACAAGGCTGCGAGCACCGTCGAGTCCGCTCGCGCCGAGGTTGAGTTTTGGGCTTTGGCTTCTTTGCGATCAGATCCGACGACCAGCACGTCGAGGGGTGAAGTCTCGGACAAGAGAGCTTCACGCTTTTCTTTCGGCAGGCTCGAGAGAGAAGCGCGCATGATATCAGCCTGCCAGCTTTGCGAAAGGTATTCCGCCAGAAGTTTTCCGACGCAGACCGAGTCAGCCACGGTCCAATGACGCGGTTTGTACTGCAGCAGGCGAAACTCCGGCGGCATCGTCTTGTCGGTCAGCGAGTCAATGTAAGCATTCACCCCGTTTGCATAAGCGGTCATCGCGGCGCTCAGGCTTGCGGGCAGACGCTTGGCGCTCTCTTCAACTACCGCGTTCAGCCCCATGGTCCGGTGGCGCTTATCTTCCGCCAGCGCACCCTGACCAAAAATCTCGGCCAGTTCACCGCGCACGTTGCGGCGCAGGAGATCCATCTGCCACAGGCGGTCGCTCGCTGTGACGTAACCCTGCACGAAAAACAGATCGTCGTCGTTGGCTGCTTCGATGTAAGGAATGCCGCGCTCATCTCGGCGAACGGTTACCTGTTGCTTCAGACCGGCAATCGCGACCGGCTCAGGGCTCTGTTGGGCGGACGGTTGCGGCGAAAGCTTGTTGGCGGCCACGAAAAGGAGGGCGACTATTAAGAAACTCTTGAAAGTTTTCATAATGAGGTTCTCCGTCGGAATGGCGCGATGGTATCACACGCCGCAGTACAAGTTTCAGTTGGCGAGCGGTGTTGACGATGAGCCGGAAGCCTGCCAAAGACGTAGTGATGGAATAATTGTTTGGACCTTGAGGAAACGTCAGAACCCTAAGCTGCGGAGCAGCGTGAGAACTAAGCCCAAGGCGAGTCTGCGAGCCTTGGGAAACCTTCGCACCACAGATCCGAGCTGCGGAGCAGCGACAGAACCATAAGCTGCGGAGCAGCGACAGAACTAAGCCCAAGGCGAGTCTGCGAGCCTTGGGAAACCTTCCGCACCACGGATCCGAGCTGCGGAGCAGCGACAGAGATCTTTGTGTGACTCATAACCCAAGGCTCGCAGAGGCACTACATATATAACGGACCGCACCTTAGTAATACGGCTAGTGCCGACAGCGCCGAAGGCGCGGCCTTCAGTAGCCACGGCCGTGAGGCCGTGGGTCAACGTCACAAATTGAAGTCGAGGCCCGTAAGGGCCGGCCCTTATTAACGGGTGATAGCCGTTTTAATGCCGCGCCTTCGGCGCTCGACCGGTTCTGGTTTCACTATCCACGGCCTTACGGCCGTGGCTATTACATACCGGTCCTTCGGACCGAAACCCTGCGCCGTCAGATGCACTTATTCATCCGAGTCAGTCAGCGATATAGTTACCGCCGAAGGCGCGACATTCAGTAACCACGGCCGTGAGGCCGTGGATCAAAGGCACAAATTGAAGTCGAGGCCCGTAAGGGCCGGCCCTCTTTGACGGGGTGAATGGCCGTTTAATGCCGCACCTTCGGCGCTCGACCGGTTCTGGTTTCACGATCCACGGCCTTACGGCCGTGGCTATTACATACCGGTCCTTCGGACCGAAAACCTGCGCCGTCAGATGCACTTATTCATCCGAGTCAGTCAACGATATAGTTACCCTCGCGGACTCACCCTGGGCTTAGGTCTGCCGCTGCTCCGCAGCTCGGATCTTTGTGTGACTAATAACCCAAAGCTCGCAGACTCGCCTTGGGCTTAGCTCTGTCGCTGCTCCGCAGCTCCGGGATTTGTCGCGACCTGATCCCCAGGGCTCGCGGACTCACCCTGGGCTTAGGTCTGTCGCTGCTCCGCAGCTCGGATCTTATGAAATCATCTTCATTGACGCGTCCATTCCACAGGCATTACAATTCGCTTCGAATTCAGGCTATTTAGAGTTCAACCTTCGATGACCATTCGACCGAAATCGATTGCCCGGAGCATCCTGACGCTGGCCCTATTGCTGAGCGCCGCGATCTTCGTGCAGGCTCAGCAACGGCCGCTGCTGACCGAAGACGTCGATATTATTCCGCCCGGCTCGATCCGAATTGAAGCCGGGGTGGATTTCGTCCAGCGCGCCCGCTATCCGGTTTCGGGTCTGAGCGGCGATTTGACGCGCGCCGGGGTCATTGGCATCAATATCGGCTTCGCGCCGAATGTCGAGTTTCAGATCGAAGGCGTCGCTCAGAATTTCTTGAGCATTAATTCTCGTGGCCCGAGCGCCATCCCTTTGAACCTGGCCGCCGGAAGCAATTCCACGCACGATACAGGCGATTTCACGCTCTGGGCCAAGTTCAAGCTGCGCAACGAAACCAGGCATTGGCCCTCATTCGGATTTCGTTTCGGCGTGCAGCTGCCCAACTCAAATCAGAGCACGGGGATTGGTCTTAATCAGACAAATGCATTCGGCCAGGTCCTGATTGGTAAGAAGTTTGGCAACAACGGTCGAGTGAACACGTTTGCCAATCTCGGCGTCGCCATCCTTTCGGCTCCGACGCAGACGTTCTCACAGAATGATGTGATCACTTATGGCTTTGCCGGCATTGTGCGGCTCGACAAAACTTTCAGCCTGGTTGGCGAAGTGAACGGCCGAGCCAACACTCGACCCGGCACCGGCCCGTTGGGAACCGAGTCGCAGGGCGAAGCACGCATCGGCATGCAGGTGCGCGCGTCGGGACTCCGGTTCGACTTCGCCGGCATCAAAGGATTAACCAAATTCAGTCCGCGATCAGGCGTCACGGTCGGCGTAACTTACGACACTCCTTCCATCTTCACGCCGGCGAAATAAGACAAGTGGATCAGGTTCAAGTTCGAGCTCTAGTTTGCGTTCGGTCGATAGCAACTTAAAGGTTGAACTGTGAACCATGTTTGACTGGTTACAAGCCCTGGCCAAACGACTTGGGGGATTTATTGTCCATGTGCCGATTTACATTGCCGGTCCGGCAATGATTCTGATCGGAGCGATGGATTCGTCGTTGCTCTCGCTGCCTGAGATTAACGATTACCTGGTCGTCGCGCGTTGCTATACGCATCCGGAAACGGCATTCTTCTTTCCGTTGTTTCCAGCTATCGGTTCGGTGCTGGGTTGTCTGTTGCTTTACACGATCTTCAGCCGCGGTGGGCTGGCGGTGCTGCATAAGCGGTTTCGCGCCGATCGGGTTGAGCGCGTCGAGCGAGCGTATGCGCGCTTCGGAGTTTTCGCGCTGGCGATCCCGGCGCTGCTGCCACCGCCTTTACCGTTCAAGATTTTCGTGGCCACCGCCGGCGCCCTGCAGTTTTCGCGGCGAAGATTCCTGCTGACGATCCTGATTGCCCGATCGGTCCGGTATTACACCGAAGGCATTCTGGCGGTTTTCTACGGCGAGCGCGTGTTGCGCTTTCTGCGCGACAACGGTTTGATGATCGTTACGGTGGTGGGCGGCATTTGTCTAACCGCGTTGATTATTTATCTTTTGACGAGCAAGGGAAGGGCGGCCGTCAAATCGGCGAATGAATAAAAGGAAGGATTTTATTAAATCAATTGAAAAGTCTGCTTCATAAAGTCACGGGTGTTTTCGGCAAGTTATCGCATTGGCTGCTCTCGTTTGGACCGTTCGGTTTGTTTGCGATCGCGTTTCTCGACTCTGTTTTGGTGCCGATTCCCGGAGGCGTCGATGCGATGCTGCTGATCCTGGCGGCCACGCGTCCCTCCTGGATGCTGATCTATGTGGCTGCCGCAATGCTCGGCTCCACCGCCGGGTGCGTCGGTTTGTATCTGGTTTCAAAACGCGCGGGACATCGAGCGCTGGCGCGCTTCTCCGAAGCAAAACAGAAGCGTGTCAAGGATTTGATCGATCGCTACGACGTGCTCTCAGTGCTGGTGGCCTCGGTGCTGCCGCCGCCATTTCCCTTCAAGTTGTTTGTCGTATCGGCGGGCGTGTTCCGTTTGAACCTGATTCGCTTCACGATTGCCATCGCAGCCGGCCGGACGTTCCGGTATCTCCTGGAGGGCTATCTCGCGGCGCGTTATGGGGATCACGCCAAGGAGATCCTGCAGCACTACTACCCTTCGATCGGCATCGGACTGGCAGTGCTCATCATCCTTTTCTTTGTGGGCAAGAACCTGCTCAAACGCAGCCGGCAGGCGGGAACTGTTTCCGGGGTCGAGAGCTAAAGCGCGGTCACGCCGGCGCTCGCCAACTTGAAGTTGCGAGCTTCCCGCAGCGTGCGCGCGCCACCGATTTCCAGTTCATCCAGGAGGCAGAGCAGCACCCTCGCGGTGGCCCGCGCGTCGCCGGCAGCGCGGTGACGTGCTTTAATTTCAATCCCGAAGTGATCGGCCAGCGCATCGAGGTTATGGCTCTCGAGGTTTGGTGCAACCCGCCGAGCCAGATTCACCGTGCAAAGGTCAGCGTTGCCCATGCGGCATCCCGGAAAGATGCGGGCAATTTCCTGATTGAGCAGGTTGAGATCGAAGTTTGAGTTGTGTGCGACCAGGACTGAGTTTCCGGCGAAGGCGAGCCACGGCTCGAGGACGTCGGCAAATCCGGGCGCCGCGCGCAGCATTTCGTCGTTAATGCCGGTCAGCGCAGCGATAAAGCGCGGCAGCGGCAGGTCAGGGTTCACCAGCGTCTCGAATTCGTCGTGAATCTCGCCGCCGGAAACGCGGGTGGCGGCCAGTTCGATCATCCGGGTCGGGATGGCCTTGCCGGTAATCGCTTCGACATCGAGCACGACGAAATCAATTTCTGCGAGCGAAAGGCTTTCGATCTCAGGACCGCTGACGGTTAAGTATGTGTCTTCAATAACGAAGCGCGGATCGTTCTGGATCAGATCGTTGACCAGGGCCGCGGCCAGATCGTCACTGGCGTGCGACAGGCGCAGAATGGAATCGGCGATTTCGGCAAAACTCGCGCGTCCGCCGAGTTCATGAATCAGGTCGAAGATTTCCTGGACCAGAGAGGAATCAGAGATCAGGTTAAGCGGCCGTTGCATGAAGGTTAATTGTAGTCGGAAATCGGAGTCAGTACCATCCGGGTCAGCAGGTGGCATTCAAGAAATGAACACCGAACAGGTAATCAATAAATTTAGAAACACCGGTGCGCTGCTCGAGGGCCATTTCCTGCTATCCAGCGGTTTGCACAGCACTGCTTACCTGCAATGCGCGATCGCTTTGCAGGCAACCACCGACGCGACCGAGTTTGGCGCGGCCCTGGCTGAACATTTCCGCGGGCAGGCAATCGAAACCGTCGCCTCACCGGCGATTGGCGGCCTGGTAATTGGTTACGAAGTTGCGCGGCAACTGGGTGCTCGGTTCATTTGGACGGAACGTGAAAGCGGCACGATGGTGCTGCGCCGGGGCTTTACCGTGCATTCAGGTGAGCGCGTACTCGTCGTTGAAGATGTGATCACCACCGGCGGATCGACGCGCGACACGATTGCGGCATTGCAGGCGGCCGGCGCTGCCGTGTTGGCGGCCGCATCGATTATCGATCGTTCTGGCGGCCAGGCTGATGTGGGCGTGCCGCGGGTATCACTCGCGACGCTCGATGTCCCATCGTTACCAGCCGACGAGTGCGATGCCTGTAAGCGCGGAGAGCCGCTGGTGAAGCCCGGCAGTAGGAAGGCAGCACCGGGCGCGGTAGCGACCGGGTAAATCGTTCCCGCAGCAGCTGACAACCACCACGACCGGTCGCTAACGTTCCCGGTTCTGACCGCGTTCGCCACAAATGAACTATCGGCTTCTTCTTCAGTACGACGGGACGGACTTTCACGGCTGGCAGATGCAGGCGGAGTTGCGGACGGTGCAGGGCGAACTAACCCGCGTGCTCTCGCTGCTTGATGATCGTGAGGTAGTAGTCCACGGTTCCGGGCGCACCGACTCTGGAGTACACGCGGAAGGCCAGGTTGCGAGCGTCAAGCTGCAGCGTGATTTTGATCCAAAGAAATTACGCAATGCGATCAACGGAAATCTGGCTGCCGACGTGCGGATCCTCGATGCGCAAATTGTGCCGGACGATTTTCATGCGCGATATTCGGCCACCGGCAAGACCTATTGCTACCGCGTGGTGGATGCGGAGGTGTTGTCGCCGTTCTGGCGGCGTTATGCGCTGCTGGAAGCGCGCGAATTGGATATCGAGGCAATGCGCGAATGTGCGCGGCAGTTTATCGGCGAACATGATTGGACCGCCTTTTCGGCAGCTCAGTCTGATTCCGAGAACCGAGTCCGCAACCTGACCGAATTAACCATTCGTGAACAATCGGAATGGGCCTGCGCGCACCTGATCGAATTCACTGTTTCGGCGAATGGATTTTTGCGCTATATGGTTCGCTCGCTGGTGGGCACCCTGCTGGCCGTTGGGCGTCACGAAATCGATTCCGCGACCGTTCGGCAGGCAATTGAAGGAGGAGACCGTTCGCTGGCGGGTGCGACAGCGCCGGCCCATGGCTTGACCCTGGTGCGCGTGGCGTACGACTGAATTCTTTGGCTCGGACGTCCCGGTCCTTGATTCACGCGGCGGACGCGCGGGCCACACTCATTGCGCGGTAACACCTTGCCCGATTAAGATGCGTTGGCTAACGACTTGGCATGCGTAACGACTTTGACAGCGTAATAAAGCCCGGCTCGATCGACGAAAAGCTTTTAGCGGCCATAGACTTTGGCCGGCTGCCGAAGCATGTCGCCATTATCATGGATGGCAACGGCCGCTGGGCAGCCCAGCGAGGGCAACCACGCATCGCCGGCCATCGCGCCGGAGTAGAGGCAGTTCGGGCGGCGGTCGACACCGGGGCGCGGCTGGGACTCGGCGCGTTGACGCTCTACGCATTTTCCACCGAGAACTGGAAGCGGCCCCGTTACGAAGTCGATGCTCTGATGCGGATGCTGAGAAAGTATCTGCGCATTGAGCTGGAAGAAATTCACAAGCAGAACATTCGGTTTCAGACCATCGGCCGGATTGCCGCGCTGGCGCCGCGGGTTCGCGACGAAATTGCCAGAGCCTCAGAACATACCGCGCAGAACACCGGGATGGTCCTCAGTGTCGCGCTGAATTACGGCGGGCGGGCTGAACTGGTTGATGCCTGCCGGGCCGCCATGAAGCGAGTGGCGAGCGAGCAGAGATCCGCGGACGATCTAAATGAAGCCGACATCGAACGTGAGCTCTACACGCGCGGATTGCCCGATTTGGATCTACTGGTGCGCACCAGTGGCGAGCTGCGGATTTCCAATTTTCTTTTGTGGCAAATTGCTTACGCTGAGATTCATGTAACTGAAACACTCTGGCCCGACTTTCGTCGAGTGAGTTTGCTGGAGGCCATTGTTGATTACCAGCAACGCAGCCGGCGATTTGGCGGTCTGAAGCTGGTGGTCAACGCGAAGTAGTCCAATCCAGCACAATCCTAAATTGAAGGCTCAATCCCCAAAACCAAAATCAAATTCGATCCTCGCCAAAGTGCCGCCGTCGGTGGCGAGAATTCTCACCGCCGTGGTGCTGCTGCCGATTCTGATCGCCTCGATCATGATCGAGAACCTCGCAGTGCTGTTTGTGGTTCTGGTCGGCGTGGGATTGCTGCTGGGGCTGGTGGAGTTCTGGTATCTCGCCCGCAAACAGCAGATTCGGCCCGATGTAACGGCTGGTTCATTAACGGCGGTGGCGCTGATGGTGATCTTCGCGTTTACGCCCGCGGGCCAACTTCCCGACATGGTCATGATTCAGATGGTGCTGCTGCTGTTTACGGCAGGCACTTTGACCGCGGCGATGGTGCGCGGGGCTCCCTTCAATCGCATGATTCCCGCGGCTGCCGTCACGGTCCTGAGTGTGATGTACGTCGTTTTTCTCGGCAGCCACCTGATTGCGGTGCGGGTCGGTTTTCGATCGCCGCTCTCACGCAACCTGCTCGCTTTTTATTTCCTGGTAATCATGGGCGCGGATGTGGCGGCCTATTACGGAGGCCGGCTATTTGGCCGGCACAAGCTGGCTCCGACGGTCAGCCCGGGAAAGACCTGGGAAGGCGCAATTGCCGGAATGCTCGCCAGCCTTTTACTGGCGGCGGCTGCGCACTACTGGTTCTTTCTCAATTTGCCGCTCAGGTTCGCCTTGCCTCTGGCGGCGGTAATGAATGTGGTCGGGGTCCTCGGCGATCTAACTGAAAGCGCACTCAAACGAGGCTCTGACGCTAAAGACACGGCGCAGATTCTCCCCGGACACGGCGGCATACTTGATCGGATCGATAGCTTGCTGTTCAATGCGCCGGTAATCTACTATTTTGCCTGGTTTTACTTTGGCCGCTAAATGAGCACCAAGAAAATAGTCCTCCTGATTGTCGGAGTGCTCGCCGCCATGGGGCTATTGGTGGCGCTGTTTGTGGGCGCGATCGTCACCTCGGTTTTTTACACGATTGGAAACAGCGAGGCGGCCGAGGCCGCGCGGGTCTACCTGCGGAGTAACGAGAAACTGAAGTCCGACATCGGTGAGGTCAAAGATTTCGGCTGGTTTATCAGCGGGCAGGTGAATTATCAAAACGCCAGCGGCGAAGCTACGCTGCACTTGAAAGTAATCGGTGAAAAGAAGACAGTGAACGCGACGGTCGATCTTTCTTACCGCAGCAATCGGGGCTGGCGAGTTACCGGCGCGTCGTATGAGGGCGACGGCCGCACGATTGACTTGATGCAGCCCTACGAATCTGCCCCTTCTTCATCCCCTTAGAATTTTATGTCAGCTCGCGGTGTGGCCATTTTGGGCTCTACTGGTTCGATTGGATGCAATACGCTACGCGTACTTGCATCGCTCGGTCCGGCAGATTTTCGCGTCGTCGCGCTCGGCGCAGGGCGGAATGTCGAAAGACTGGCCACACAGATCGCCCGTCATGAACCCGATCTCGTCTCGCTCGAGTCGGAAGCAGATGGCGAGCGATTACTGGCCGCGCTCGCTCATCGCAGTGCACCACCGCCGCGGCTGGTCTTCGGTGAGGAAGGATTGGTGGAAGTTGCGCGTCACTCGCAAGCCGACTGCGTGGTTTCGGCCACGGTAGGCGCGGTCGGATTTGTGCCGACCCTGCGCGCCCTCGAGACCGGGAAGCGCGTGGCCGTCGCGAATAAGGAAACGCTGGTGATGGCCGGGGAGTTGATGACCCGGGCCGCAGAAAAATCCGGCGCCGAACTCCTGCCAATCGACTCTGAACACAATGCGATTCATCAGTGCCTCCGGGGCGAACAGCGCAAAGAGGTGCGGCGCATAATTCTGACCGCGTCGGGCGGGCCGTTTCGGACGCGTGCAGCATCGGCCATGTCGACAGTTACCGTCGCTGAGGCGATGCAGCATCCCACCTGGAGCATGGGCGCGAAGATCACTATTGACTCGGCCACTTTGATGAACAAGGGTCTGGAGGTCATCGAAGCGCACTGGCTGTTTGGGTTTGACGCGGACGCCATCGGGATTGTCGTGCACCCGCAATCAGTGGTTCATTCGATGATCGAGTTGGTCGACGGTTCCGTCATCGCCCAGATGGGGGTGACTGACATGCGGCTCGCCATTCAATACGCTCTGACTTATCCGCAGCGTTGCGAGACTCGACTGCCGCCCCTGGATCTCACGCAGTTGGCTTCGCTGGCTTTTGAACCGCCGGACCTCGAGCGCTTTCCCTGTATTTCCCTGGCGTATCGCGCCCTCAGGCAGGGAGGCACGCTTCCGGCTGCTATGAATGCGGCCAACGAAGAGGCGGTTCAGGCTTTCCTTGACGAACGAATTCTCTTTCCAGATATCCCGCGTGTCATCCAGACGGTCATGGATAAACACCAGACGCGCGACATCACAGATCTGGATGCCGTCCTGGGTGCGGATCGCGATGCTCGCGCGCTCGCCGGGGCGGTCATCGCTCAATTTGCCCGTGAGGCCCGCGTTAACGCGGCGTAATCCCTGCTAAAAGTTCTTCGATCCGCCGTTTGACCTCTTCTTAACCGATCCGTACACTCATTTGCTGAGGCTCAACTATGAGTTTGTTACAAACTGGGATCATCGGCATCTTGGCCTTCATTTTCATCCTCGGCGCAGCCGTGACGCTGCACGAATTCGGCCATTTTATCGTCGCGAAGCTCCTGAAGATTCGCGTCGAGACGTTTTCAATCGGCTTTGGCCCGCGCCTTTGGGGATTCAGGAAGGGAACCACTGATTACCGAATTTCGGCGATCCCGCTGGGCGGCTACGTGAAGTTGGGTGGTGACGAATCGAACGCACCGATCGAAGGCGAAAGCGCGCCCGACATCCCGCCCCATGAGCGTTTTGATTTACGGCCGCGATATCAACGGATCATGGTGGCCCTGGCCGGTCCGATCATGAATATTCTGACCGCCCTGGCGATTCCGTTCGCCGGCGCCCTGATGTACGGCGTGCAGGCAACACCGCCCCCGGTGGTGAGACAGATTCTTCCCGGCGGCGCGGCTGAGCAGGCAGGGCTCAAACCGGGCGATCGGATCGTCGTTTTCGATGGCAACCAGACTCCGAAATGGAAAACGATTGCCGATGATGCACTGCTTTCGCCGGGCCAGCCTTTGCCGCTCGAAATTGATCGCAACGGCCAACGCATCCCGCTGACAATTAAGCCTACGCCGCACACTGAGGAAGGCGAGACCGTCGGGTTCCTCGACTTTCTTCCCGACTACGGAAACGTTCCGATCGTCGCGCGCGATGTAGTGCCAAACTCTCCGGCGTCAGAAGCCGGGCTGCGCGTCGGTGATCGAATCGCGGCCGTCAACAATGAGCCGGTCAAGAGCGCGGAACAGGTTTCACAGTTCATTCGCGAGCATAAGGGCCAGGCGATCACTTTGCGGGTCGAGCGGGAAGGGAAAGCGCAGGACATCACGGCGACGCCGCGCTTGCTCAGCCCACAGGAAACGAGAGAGCGCCTCGGCTTTACGCCTGATGAAGAGATTCCGTTTGAGCGCGTGGGCCCGGTGGGGGCCGCGGTCGAAGCCTTCGACATTAACTGGGAGTACATGCGCGTCACGGCCAAGGCCCTGGGACAACTGTTCGCTGGAAAGCGTTCGGTCCGCAATACCCTGTCCGGCCCGATTGGAATTTATCGAGTCGCGTCCACCTCAGCGATCCGCCTGGGCTGGGCCGGCGTTTTTTCGACCCTGGGCTTTCTGAGCCTGAACCTCGGCGTCTTCAATTTGTTGCCGATACCAGTGTTGGATGGTGGCGCAATCTTCCTGCTCTTGATCGAAGGTGCGCTGGCGGTGTTTGGCCTGACGATTTCGATGCGCATTCGCGAACGTATTCAGCAGGTAGGATTCGTGGTGGTGATCCTGCTGATGGTGTTTGTGATTACCAACGATATTATTAAGCAGGTGTCGATCTCCCGCGGGGGAGGAGGCAATCCACCGCCGGCAGCATCACCGGCGCCGGCAAAATAGTTTCGCGTTTCGGGCTTTGTGTCTCGAGCGAACGCGAAACTCGAAACAGTTTTCTATGCGTAAATCCAGACCCGTACAAGTCAAGCACGTCCAAATCGGCGGCGGCGCCCCGGTCGTTATTCAGTCGATGACCAAAACCGACACAGCGGATGTCGGTCAAACTGTCGAGCAGATCGAACAAATGGTCACGGCGGGCTGTGAAGTCGTGCGGCTCGCGGTCCCGGACAACGATGCGGCCCTGGCCCTGAAAGAGATTCGCAAGCGCGTGCCGGAAGTCCCGCTGGTCGCGGACATCCATTTTCACTACAAATTGGCCCTGATGGCCCTGGACGCCGGAATCGACAAACTGCGTTTGAATCCCGGCAATATCGGCAAGCATGAACGGATCGTCGAAGTCGTGCGCGCAGCCCAGGCGCAGAAAGTGCCAATTCGCATCGGGGTTAACGGTGGTTCGCTCGAGAAAGACCTGCTCAAGAAATACGGCACAGCCACGCCTGAAGCTATGGTCGAATCGGCGCTGCGCCACATACAGATTCTCGAAGATCTCGACTTCACCGACATTATCATCTCGCTCAAAGCCTCGGACGTTCATCGCACCGTCGCCGCTTATCGACTGCTGGCCGAGAAAGTTGATTATCCATTCCACCTCGGAGTGACCGAAGCCGGCACGGCCTTTACGGGCACGGTTAAGTCATCGATTGGGCTGGGGATTCTTTTGCACGACGGCATCGGCGACACGATCAGGGTTTCGCTGGCCGCCGAGCCACAGGAGGAGGTCCGGGTCGCCTGGGAGATCGTGAAGTCGCTGGGTCTGCGCACGCGCGGGGTCACAGTAGTTGCGTGTCCGACTTGTGGCCGTCTGGACGTCGATAACTTCGTCGAGATTGTTACCGAGATCGAACGGCGTCTGGCGCACGTCGAAGAACCCCTGCACCTGTCGATTATGGGATGTGCAGTGAACGGTCCCGGTGAAGCTCACGACTCACAACTGGGAATCACGTTCGGACGCGGGGTCGGAATGATCTTCAAGGACGGCGTCCCGATGCGCAAAGTCGCCGGTGAAGATATTGTCGACGCGTTTGTGAAAGAGACCGAGAAGCTGCTGGCCGAGGGCCGTGGGGCTGAACCGGACGCGAACCTCACACGCTTCGTTCCGGAACTGGTTTCGATCAAATAGACTTTGTTAAGCGATGATGCCTCTCATCGATCTCGCCGCAGTTTTCCGTCCCGGGTCAAAGAAGAAACGAGATGCTTTGGTCGTGCCGGCCGGATCTAAGCGGCGGCCATGCCGACCAGCAGACCGTCAGTCGCAATCCGCCGGTTGAGGTTCACTTCCAGCGCGCCGCGCAACTCTTCGATCGTCGTCAGCCAAAGCGCGGCCTTCTCACTGCTGAGTTCCGCCGCCATCCGTTGCAAGTCCTTGAGCCGATCATTGTTGACCACCGTCTCGGCAGAGCGCCCCAACGCCAGGCCCCAAACATCCCGAATCAGCGTTTCTAACACCTCAAGACTTTGCTCGTAATCGCTGCGGTCCTTCGCCGCGGCCAATTCTTCCGACGCGCGCAGGAGTTGTGCGCGATCGCCGGTCAGGGTGAGCGACTGGACAATCCTGAGCATCGATTCCCGCCGGTCGCGGTAATCGTCGATGTCTGCCGCCAGGGCCCGGCCCAGGCTGCCGCGCGAGGTGCGCGCCAGCAGCCGCGCATCTTCAGCCGGCGTATTCTGCCTTTGGATCAAAAACGCTTCGATGTCTGCGGCCGGAATTGGCGCGAAGCGAATTATCTGGCAGCGCGACCGGATGGTCGCCGGCAGCGCCATCGGATTGGTGGTAGTCAGAATCAGGTGAGTAGTCGGGGCCGGTTCTTCCAGGGTCTTGAGGAACGCGTTGGCGGCCGGCTCGTTCATGTACTCGGCATCCTCGACTATAAATATCCGGGCGACGCCTTCGAAGGGGCGAAAGTTGGCTTCGCGCTCCAACTCACGCATCGGCGCCACCCGCACGATCTGCTTGTAGGGGCGGACCATCGCCACGTCCGCGTGCTCGCTCCAAATCATTCTTTCCCGGTTGTCGTCGGCGCCGGTGAACGGCGCGAATGTGGAATTCGTGATTCGCCGGCACGATGAGCATTCGTCGCAGGCTTCGATGCCGGAACGATTGCGGCAATTGAGCACCTTCGCCAATTCGAGCGCGAACAACTTTTTGCCCACGCCCTCTTCGCCGGTGAAGAGCAGCGAGCCGGGCACGCGACCACCGGTGAGCAGGCGGCGCAGGCCATCTTTCACGTCTTCGTTACCTATGAGAGTTGAGAACATTGTTTGTAATTTTGGAATTTGGAATATGTAATTTGGAATCTCAAATCAGATCTCAGATCTCAGATCTCAGATCTCAAATTCGACTTTCGAAATTCATACCGCAAATCCCTTCTTCTGCAAAAACGGCAGCACAATCCCTTTTACCACTTCATGAGTCTCCTGCACCGAGCCGCGCGCGTCAATCAGGCGCACGCGCTCCGGATTTGCTTTGGCGATTTCGACATAGGCGTCGCGCACGCGCGTGTGAAAGGCGGCGTTCTCGCGGTCCAGGCGGTCATGGTGCTTGGCTTCCACGCGCTTGCGTGTGCGTACCGCCGACGCGGCGACCGACAAGTCGAACAACAAAGTGAGATCGGGCACCAATCCTTCGGTCGCCAGTTGCACGATTTCCTGAATCAGCTCGGGCCGAAACCCGCGACCCGAACCCTGGTAAGCGACGGTGGCATCCGCATAACGATCCGACAAAACGATCTTGTTTCCGGCCAGCGCGGGCCGCAGCAATGCGCGCACGTGTTGGGCCCGATCGGCCGCAAACACCAGTAACTCAGCCAAGGGGTCTACCTGCTCCTGGACGTCCAACAAGGCTGCGCGCAACTTCTGTCCCAGAGTGGTGCCGCCGGGCTCGCGGGTGGTCACTACGTCGAGCCGGCGCACGCGCAAATCGCTGGCGAGCAGTCTTAGTTGCGTAGATTTGCCGCAGCCGTCAATTCCTTCAAAAGTGATGAAAGCGCCGGCCATGCTGTATCTGTTGAAATTATTTAGGCTGAGGGTTCGGCCGGTGGTTCGGAACTTTCACCGCCGGGGTTCGGCGCGTGACGCAGTTCGCCGGTGCCGCGGCGCGATTGAGAAATGGTCGAGATAGCGTGCTTGAAAATCAGCTGATCGTTCGAGCCGGTTTCCAGCAACAGCGAGAACTTGTCGAAGCTCTTGATTCGTCCCAGCAGCTTGGCGCCGTTGATGAGATAAATAGTCACGGTGGTTTTCTCGCGGCGAGCGAGATTAAGGAAGCCGTCCTGAATATTTTGTGGCAGCGCTTTTGAATCCACGAAACTATTTACCTTTGATCCGATTTGGAAGATCCGATTTGGGCGCGCTCAGAGTATAACAGGCGTTTCAACCTTACAAGCGTTTTATTTTTCTGGTAGTGATGCCCTAATTTCACTTTGCGATCCTTTGCGACTTGGCGTCTGAGCGTGACCAACGGTTCATTTAACTCAAGTTCCTGTTCACGCAGAGTCGCCAAGACGCAAAGTTTCGCAAAGGGTAGGTCACTACAATTGTTCTGGGCGGGAGCCTGGGCCATGCAGGTCACGGGCGGGACGCCCGTGCCACTTCTGATGCGATCACTTTCTCCTGGACCAGCGGATCGTCGCCGAAGCCTTCAACCCATTCGACTCCCGGCTCACGCCGGAACCAGGTTAGCTGGCGCTTCGCATAATGCCGCACGTCGCGCCTGGTTTGTTCCAAAGCACTCGCGAGGTCCCGCTCGCCCCTCAAGTACTCAACCACGCGCCGGTAACCGTGAGCCCCCAGCGCGGTCGAATTCGCCGGCACGCCATCCTCGAGCAGTTGACGGACTTCTTCCACCAGCCCATCAGCGAAATGCTGTTCAGCACGTTGATTGATACGCGCGTAGAGCTCGTCCCGTGGGGGATTAAGCGCAATTACGCGAATCCGGCCGGCCACTGCCGGCGGCGCGGGACGCATTGGACGCTGACGCGAGATAGCCGCGCCGGTTTGCAGGTAGAACTCGATCGCTCGTTGCACCCGCGGCCAATCACGAGCGTTTAGGTTTTCCGCTTCCGCCGGGTCAAGTCGCTTGAGGATACGATGAAGGTGTTCGACGCCGCGCCGTTCGCGAATCCCGGTTAAGCGCGCGCGCAACGCTTCGTCAGTTTCCGGACTGGGAAAAAAGGGCTGCCGCAGGGCCCGCAGATAAAAGCCGGTCCCGCCCACGAGAAAGACCCGCCGGCGGCGTTGATCGATTTCCTCAATTTTTGCGAGCGCGGCGCGGGCCCAGTCAGCAGCGGTGAAAGTTTGTCGCGGTGAGACAAAGTCAATCAGGTGATGCGGCACGCCCCACCGCTCGTCCAGAGGTACCTTGGCGGTGGCAATCTGAATTTCCCGGTAAACCTGAACTGAATCGCAGTTGATGATCTCGCCGTCGAAGCGCAGGGCCAATTCAATGCCGAGACTGCTTTTGCCAGAGGCAGTGGGACCGGCGATAGCGACGACCGGAAAGTGGGGGGCTGGATCCACGGCGCTAGAGTATCAACTTGCGGCGGGCGATGCAGCACCGGGTCGGTACCGTTGGCTAGAGCATATTATGCGTCGTAATCACAAAGTCGTAGGGGCGCTGCGGCGAATCACCGCGAGCGTCATGTCATCAAGCAGAGGTCGCGTTCCGGCAAAGTCCTGCACGGCGCCCAGCACCGAGAAGAGAATTGCGTCGGCTGAATTGTGCCTGGCGCGGCGCAGTTCTTCTTTCAGCCGGGCGTAGCCGAACTCTTCGCTGTGTTCATTCAGCGACTCGATGATGCCGTCCGAATAGACCAGCAGCACGTCGTCAGGGCCCAGTTGAACTTTCGCCGAGTAATAGATGGCGTCGGAAGTCACCCCCAGCAGCAGGCCTCCTTCCGAAAGCGATTCCAGATCGCCGTTGGCGCGCAGTAACAAAGCCGGCGGATGACCAGCGCTGCAATATTCGAGAATGCCGTTCGCCGCGTCGAGCTTTGCCAGAAACAGGCTCGCCAAAGACATCGTCAGCGGCATCGCACACAAGTCGCGATTCACGCCGTCCACGATTGTCTGAGGCGCGGAACTTTGCGCGGCGTAGCTGTTGGTCAACCCCACTAAGTGAGTCGTCCACATGCCGGCGGCCAGACCTTTGCCGCTGATATCGCCGAGGGCGAAGATCGTCTCGTCGTTGCGCGTCTGCACGGTGAAGAAGTCACCGGGCAGGTGGCGCACTGCAAATATCTCGCTGGCAATTTCGAAATCTGCGGCGCGGACCAAACGCGGCGCGCATAGCCGGCGATGTACCTGCGCCGCCTCGAAAATGGCCGTGTGCAGATCCGCGTAGTCTTTTTGCAGTGCCGCCAGCTTCAGTTCCAACTCGTGCCGGCGCGGCCGTTGTCGGGCAGGAGGGGTGACCACCTCCACTGCTCGCCGCACTCCCAAACCGCTGCTAATCGCTGAGGCCCTCATGAAAGTTTCCTTTATCCAACGAACTTATAACCACTGCCGTGCACGGTCAGAATGAAACGCGGCTCTTCCGGATTCGGTTCCAGCTTCTGCCGCAAGTGAACGATATGCGTATCGACCGTCCGTGTGTTGGGATAATTCTCGTATCCCCAGACGGCATCAAGCAGACGATCGCGCGTCAGGGTTTCCGCCGGATGCGCGCAAAAGTATGCGAGCAGGGCGAACTCTTTCGCCGAGAGATCGACCGGCGTTCCGGCGCGCAGCACTTCATTGCTGCGGACGTTCACTTCGACATCGCTGAAGCGGTAGATCTCCGGCTCGGGCGCCTGCGGCGACGCCCGCCGCAAAACCGCTTTCACCCGGGCCATCAGCTCGCGAATCGAGAAAGGTTTGGTGACGTAATCGTCAGCACCCAGCTCGAGCCCGACGACTTTGTCGATTTCCTGTCCGCGGGCGGTCAGCATGATGATCGGGATCGCGGGGCGCTCGGCTTTCAAACGCTTGCAGACGTCGAGACCGCTCATCCGCGGCATCATCACATCCAGCACCACCAGATCGGGATTGTCCGCCAGCGCGCTCTCCAGACCAGCGGCGCCGTCCGCCGCGCTGATCACTTCGTAACCTTCATACTCAAAGTTATCGCGCAGGCCGGCGACCATCGCAGGCTCATCTTCAACGATGAGGATGCGGGTCCGCTTGCCGTTAACTGCGGGTTGGGAAGACTGTTCCGGCGGGAAGCTGATGTGCGCGCTACCACCGTTCGATTGTGCGACATATTTCAAGTTCTTACTCATCAATCTCACCTATATTGATTGGCTCAGCCCTGGTCGAGGGCTTCCGTTGAGGGGCAGGGACAGAACGAATCTGCTGCCTTTGCCGGGCGTGCTGTCCACTTCGATGGCGCCGCCGTGTGCTTCGGTAATATGGCGAACCAAAGACAGGCCGAGGCCGCTCCCCTTTGTGTTATGTACCAGTGGATCTCCGGTACGATAGAACTTTTCAAAAATCTTTGACTGATCGCGGCGGGCGATACCAATGCCGTGGTCGATGACTTCCAGCTTGACCGCGCCGTTATCGCGATAGAGATTCACGCCCAGGTACTTATCGTCGGCCGAATACTTGAGCGCATTGTTTACCAGGTTGACGACCGCGCGGGCAATCGCTTCGCGATCGACAGTAACCGGGGGCAGGTTTTCGTCAATCTTTTCCTGAAACTCGAATCCCTGCTGCTCGATCTGGTAACGATACGAGTCGAGCGTATTGTGGACCAGGTCGCCAATGTCGGTCGGGCGAAACTCATATTCCTTGCGGCCGGCTTCGATCCGCGAAAAGTCCAGAATGTTATTGATTAGAGCCGTCAGCCGTTCACTCTCTTTACGAATAATCCGGTAATACTGTTGCTTCTTATCGCGCGTGGTAATCCGGCCCAGTTCAAGGGTCTCGGCGTACAGCCGAATGAGCGCCAAAGGCGTCCGCAACTCATGCGAGACATTCGAAACAAAGTCGGATTTCAGCTTTGCCAGGGCCATCTCTTTGCTGACCACGTGCTTGGTGAGTACCAACCCGCCGACTACCAGCACGGAAAGAATGCAAAGCAGAATGAAACTCCGGCGAATCCATGAGCGACCCAGTTCGGCGACGCTCGTGCCCTGAAACTTTATGCCAATCATCAGCGGGCGAAAAGCATCGTCCATCTTGCGGGTCACTTCCGGTTTGCCCTCACCCCATCCGGTCGTAGTGGCGAGTTGGGTCATTTGCTCGCCATCCATGTCCGGCGCAAAGATGGACATCGCGGTCGGGTTGCTGCCTTGTTCCTCGGTGCGTTGGGTTATTTGCTGATCGAGCATGCCCTGAAAGAAGTTACTCTTGAGATAGCACGGATCAAAGGTGACGCCGCCGACCACCAGGCGATCTTTGGAAATCTCCGGGAACACGAACAAGGCGGTGCTCAGGTATGCCGGCCCGTCGGCGCGTTTACTAAACCCCGGATAAAACATGATGTGCTGACTCTTCTTGTGCAAAGCTTCGACGGTGCTTTTGGCTTCCATGCCACTCAGCCATTCGCCATAGTCCTTGGCCATCCGCTCGTGTTCTTTGCGCACATATTCATCGGCCCCTGGCGTTGAGCGAAACGTCATTCCTTCATCGTCAACCAAAAACGCATGCGCGAAGCAACCGCACTCGGCGAGTATTTGATCCAGTCGCTTCTCTTTTTGTTGGTCGCTATCATCAGGCGAGGGGAACATGTCGCGGGCTTCAGAAACTTTCGCATAAGCCTTCTTGTTCAGGTTCTTTTCAGTGATGCCCAGGGTTTCCTGAAAATCGCGGTGAATGGCCGCCTCGAGCACCTTGTCGCGCTGAAAAGCCCTAAGCTGGCTGAAATTTACGTAAATGAGCGCCACCGCCGGTAACAGCACGGCCAGGCCGAGCGTGAGCATCAGCCGGTACCGGTTAAAGCCACCGAGAAGCTTTCTTCTTTTCAAATTCATAGCTGCCTCGAAAGAGTTAGGGTCCGGACGGGTGAGAGCATACTTGCTCGCATGTTAATGCGTGTCAAGAGCAAGTAAAGAGATGTTAAGAATTGTGAATTGTGCGCCTAAAACAGCGGCTAATAGATGGTTATCTCGCTTTTCCCGCTGGCAGAAGGGGGGATGAAGGACTGCGGCCAGATCCTCGTTATGGGCCAGGAGAGATGAATTCGTGAATCATCTCTCCTAACCAAAAGAGATTGGTTTGCCGTAGACACCCGGCCCAGTTGCGGTTCAAAGTCGAACGAATCTGACGGAGGCTTACCGACTGCTGATCAGACGAATCGCGATCACCGTCCACACAATCGCCAGCAACAGCAGCGCGCCGATAATTTGGTTGCGCGAAAAACGCATTGCCTACCGCAGGGTGAAGCGAAGAACCAGTCCGATGGCCCAGAGCACGATATCGATGATGCCCAGGATCTTCGCGGCGGTGGCCAGGCCGCGCTTTTCATGAGCGACATCATAAATATCGATCGTTTCCAGCGCTTCGTTCGCCTTGCGAAAGGCCAGGAAGCCAAGGATGAAGCCAAAACAGAAGATGCCGAAGATCGCCATGATCAGGGCATTCTTCGCGTCGCTGGCAGCCTGAGCCGCCTTTTGCGCCAGCAGGTCGGGCGGATACATCGGGTTCCCAGTCAAGGGCGGTGGCGGCGGCACGAAAGGATCAGACGGTGGTGTTGACACAACTATCCTCCTGGGGTTGGAGAAGCAGCGCAGCCTGTTGGTTTTGCGCAGACTGGACAGCCGGCGCTACTTCAAATTGCGTTCAATACATCTGAGTGAGCTCGATGCCCGTGTAGTAAGTCTTGAGAATCTGTTCGACGTTCAGCCCCTGCTTGGCCAGGCCGTAGGCGCCGAATTGGCACATCCCAACGCCATGTCCCCAGCCGCGGCCGGTGAAAGTGAACGAGACGACGCGATTATTGTCATCGTAATTGCGATCGATGACGAAGAGTTGTTCTTTCAAGCCCAGCGCCGAGCGAATCCGTCCGCCGCGAACGTGACCAATGCCCTGCGTGCCCACCAGCTCGAGATCGATCACCCGTCTCGAGGTACCTTGCCGGGCAATGCGCAGATCGGTAAGGGCGCCGATCCCGCGAGCGTAACGAGCCAGACGGCCCTGCACCGTCCGGAGCGACATCTGCGCCGACCAATTGCTGAGCGAAGAAAAGCGATCGGCCGCCGCGCCATTATTCGCCGGACTGACCTGTAGGTAATCGACCGCGCCGGTTGAATTCACATGAAAGACGACCGGCTCGCCGCCGACCATGGCCAGTGATTTTGTCTGATAAAGATCGCCACCGAATTCGCGGAACAGAAAGGCGTCTTTGCTGACGGCGATCGGAAGGTCCTTACCTTTGTTCGATCGCAGCATCATGATGCCGCCCGCTGCCGGCCTGGAGGTCCCTTTTTGTAAGGCCAGGAGACTCTTCGCTTCGAGCATACGGGCGATGGCATGTAACGCGCGGGCGCGTGAAAGCGCTTCCTTCGGGCGCAGCGTCGCATCGGCGAACAAAGCGAGCGCGCCATCGCGGACCAGCATGGCGACGTCCGCGCGGTTCGCGGCCGGCACATCCTGGCCGTCGCGAAAGCTGAGCAGATAATCGGAGTCCGCACTGTTCAAAAGCGTGTCGGCGCGCCCATCGCCAAAGATCGCTGCTACCAGGCCGGTGCTGAAGCCCGGCGGTTTGGCCGCATCTTCCGGTCTGGCCGGCGCGGTGTGCGCCAGTCGCGCCACGTTCGCCAGCCAGTCGCGCACCTCCGATTCGGACACATGCGCCGATAGCCACGAGCTCGAGATCTTATCGTCCGGTAAGTTGAATCCGTTGACGGCGAGCAACGCGGCGTCGCGCGCGTACACCAGATCGCGCTCGTCCTTGATTTCCATCAGGTCGCGCGAGCTTTTGATCATGAAAGGCGCAAACGCAGCCTTGCCTTCCACCGCGCACTCGCGGCCGCGCAGATAGGGAATGGCGTCATTGAATATGTTGCCGGCGTCTTCAGTGCGGCCGCCGCAGGTCGAGGTGTAGAGCGCATTAATCGGTTCGCCGTTATAGGTGGCCACGATGCCGCGCGTTTCGTCCACTGCGCGCGTGGTCAGGGTAGTCTCGCTCGAGAGACCGCGGTAAACCTGTGAACGGGTGGTGGGCAGGAGATCAAAACCTTCCGAAGAAAATTGGCCGCGATTTTTCACCGCATAGGTGCGCGCGGCGATTGCCTGAGCCTTCAATGCTTCCAGCGCCGGATATGACAGTTCGTTCGGCACGACCCCACGCACATAGTCTTCGAGGCCGATCACGTTCACCACGGTGACGGTGCCGTGGGTATTCGCAAATACTTCGATCTTTCCCCGATAAGGTTTTTCATTGAAACGGACGGGAGCATTCTTCTCATCGGTCGAGGCGAAGATCAGCGGCGCGCTGGAACGAAACGATGGCGCTGCGCCACGCGCGAAAGCTACCAACTCGCGGGCTGGTGCGGCTGGTCTCGCGGTCAGCCTGACCCTGGTCGCAGAGTTGGTGGGCGACTTCGCCGCGTTGGCGCTGATCGCCGCGCTCATGGCGGCGCTTTCTTTCACCGATAAGACGTCGAATCCCGCTTCATCCAGTTTGGCCCTGGTTTCTTCAGCTTCAGGCCGGGACGGTTTGGAAATCGTAACCTTGTACTTGTCATCAGTATCCGAGGTGACGCGCGCGTCTTCGGCGGCGAGTTCCTTGACCGAGTCGACGAGCCGATCGGCGTCGTCGCGGGTCAGGCCGCGCGCAATCTCGACGTCGTAAGTATGGTCCTGCGCCTCGCGCGGGCTGGAAAGGGAACGCGACTCAACCCGCACGCGGGTCGTGTCCAGCTGTTGCACTTGTGAGCTGAACTCGGAAACGCTGACGAGCTTTGCGGTGGTGGAAATAGTGGCGGCGCCGGTGCTGGTCGCCAGCGCAATTCTCATCACTGGTTCATTCGAACCGTTGCCCGGTGAAGATTTCTCGCTGGCGGCTTTGACGACCGAGCTGTTCTCACTCGGCCAGCGCTTTGAATTGTCACCAGGATTCTGCGCCCGCACGAACGAGCCAATCGATGAGACAAAGAGCGCGGATAACACGAAGAGCGCAATCTTTGTTGAGAATCGCTTCATGGTTCTTGATCTGTCTGCTGGGGAGCAGGATGGGAGCGCGGACATTTTACTACAAAAACTGAGTGCGGTCAGTACCGTTCTTCGGCCGCTGAGATCGAGATCTGACCGTGTCGCTACGGCTACGAGTCTGACGGCGCATCTTGTTAACGTCCGGCGAGCGCCTTGACCGACATCGTGTGGAACTCGCGGCGCACGGCATTGATGTTGGCAAAGGGTAGCGGACGATGATGCGTTCGATTGGTCAGCAGAATGAATACACGCTGCTCGTCCGCGTCAACCCAACAACTGGTGCCGGTGAATCCGGTATGGCCAAAAGCATCGGCCGGCAGGCTTGAGCCGGCAGTTGAATCTTTGGTGGCGGCCAGTTGCCAGCCGAACGAACGGGCTTCGTTCAGGCCCGGCGTCAGGTTGCGACGGAACAGTTCACAGGTTTCGGGTCTGAGTAATTCTGCTCGCGACCCGATGAATTGATGGGCGATGCGCAGGGTGTCTGAGGCATTCGCAAACAGACCGGCGTGGCCGGCAACGCCCCCCAGAAAATGCGCATTCCCGTCGTGTACCTGGCCCCAGATTGTTTCCGAGCGCCAGTCGCTGTAAGTCCTGTCCGAGAAATCCCGTTCGCACATATCGCGCTCGTAGGCGTTTCCGGTTTCACACGCGGCGACGCCTGTGCGCGCGGCCATGGCCGGATTGAAAAAAGTTTGTTGCAGGTTTAGCGGGACAAAGATTTGGTCCCGCGCCAGAACGTCCAGCGCTTGACCCGTTAACCGCTGCAACAAGAACCCGAGCGTGATGAATCCGAGATCGCTGTAAGTCACTCGTTCGCCCGGAAGGGATTGCAGCGGCTCGTTCGCGATCGTGGTCAAGACTTTGTCTTTCGCACCATCCGTCAAGAGATATAGAGGCCGCCAGGCGGGCAGCCCGGTTGTGTGAGTGACGAACTGACGAATAGTCAGCTCGCGCTTGTCTGGTCTATCAAATTCGCTGAGGTGTGCAGCGACTCGATCATCAAGCCCGATCTCCTGGCGTTCGACCAGGCGCGCGCACAGCAGCCCGGTTATCAAAGGCTTGGTCAGGGACGCCAAATCATAAATGGTCGCAGACGTGGCTGGATGCGATTCCGGATCGTGCACCGCGTTACCGAGAGCGTCTCCGAAAACCGCCGCGCCGTTTTCGGCAACCAGATAAACGGCGGAAGGGAAGTCGCCGGCATCGATTCGCCCGCGAAGAAAAGTCGAGATTTCAGCGTGAGGGTTCAAGGTGCAAAGCTCACGAGAACTATCAAATCCAGGGCAACCGCCCGGAAAAAGGGAAGTTGATCCGAGTGAACTCTTGAAAGAGTTTGCAAATTCATCAAACCTCTCGTGCGCGCGGCTCGGCAACCCTACGCGCCATCAACGCCGATCTTCTCCCGGTGCAGTTCAATCTGCTTCAACGTGCGGAGCGCGAGATCCAAAGCGCGCCGGCCATCTTCACCCGAAACGATGGGCTGAGATTTATTCGCGACCGCATCGATAAACGACTCAATCTCGGCCCGCAGGGGTTCTACCTCGCGAATCTCCATTACCTTTGTCTGCACGCCGGGCCAGGGACTCTGCGTCGAACGCGAGAGGTTGCTAATCGATGCATAATTGGTCAGGTAATCGACCACTACGTAATCGCTGGGCTGGAAAAAGCGCATCTTGCGAATCTTTTCGGTCCCCACCCGTGACGCGGTGATGTTGGCGACCGCGCCAGTGGCGAATTCGATGCGCACATTCGCGGCGTCAACGCGGTTCGTCAGAATCGGAATCCCAACGGCGTGTACTTCGGTGACCCCGACATCTCCGCCGACCAGCCATTGAACGATGTCCAAATCGTGAATCATCAGATCCAGCACGACGTCGATGTCCAGCGAGCGCATGGTGAATTGACCCACCCGGTGAATCTCGAAATAGACCGGATTCTTGACGTACGGTCGCAGCGCCACGAGCGCCGGATTGAAGCGCTCGGCGTGACCTACCTGCAGGACAGCGCCGCTCGTTTTGGCGGTCGTGATCATTTGATCAGCCTCTTCGAGCGAGCGTGAAATGGGCTTTTCCACCAGGACGCTGATTCCAGCGGCGAGTAGTTCACAGGCGATAGAGGAGTGCGATTCGGTAGGCACAGCCAGGCTCACGGCGTCCACCTTGCCAATCAGAGAGCGCCAGTCAACGGCGGCGGCGACCTGCCATTCATCCGCAATCGTTCGGGCCCGCGCCTCGTCCACGTCGCACGCGGCAACGAATTGGGAACGGCCTTCTGCCGCCAGGTTCGCATGAATGCGCGCGTGCTGCCGGCCGAGGTGGCCCACGCCAATGACTGCTGTTCGTAGCATCAATTTTTTGGTTGTCAGTGGTTGGCTAAAACTGATTTCAAATTCCCAGTGTCGCTGGGCATAGTTGAAACAGTTTCATGATTCGATGATACTTTCGACGTTCACCGCGGACCGCTAACCACAGACGCTAAATCGGGGACTATACTTGCAACGTTCGACCCTTGCCAAGCGAGCCTGGCTCGTTCTCTTCAGCGCGATTTCGATCTTTTATCTCTGGGGTCTCGGGATACTGCCGTTCGTAGGTCCGGACGAGCCGCGGTACGCCCAGGTCGCGCGCGAAATGATCAAGCGGCGTGATCTAATCACCCCAACGCTCGGTGGAATGCCATGGTTCGAGAAACCGCCGCTCCTCTATTGGCTGATAATTGTCAGTTACCGGCTGCTGGGCGTGGGCGAGTATGCGGCGCGGCTGGGACCGGCATTATGCGGACTGCTCAACGGAGCATTTCTTTATTGGATCGGACGCAGCGTCGAAGATTCTGCCGAGCCGGGTAGCCGTTCGCTTGGCTGCTGGTCCGCGCTCGTCTGGTTTTCCAGCGCAGGTGCGATTGGGTTTTCGCGCGCGGCCAGTTTTGACATCGTCTTAACGATGACGATCACGGGTGCGTTTGCCTTTCTGCTGGCGCACGAAGTCAGGGCCCGGCGCCAGCTGCTTATCGGTTTCTATGTTTTTGCCGGCCTCTCGGTCCTCGCCAAAGGTCTGATTGGACTGATCATTATCGGAGGGGTGATCGCGCTTTATTACCTCATCCGGCGCGAACGGCCGGCTTCAGCATTCTGGCAAAGTCTGGTCTGGGGAATTCCTCTGGCCGCTTTGGTTGCGGGTGTTTGGTTCGTTCCGATGATCGGGCGGCACGGCCGCGTCTTCATTGATCAGTTCATCATTCAGCACCACTTTGCGCGCTTCGTCAGTAACAAGTACCACCATCCGGGGCCGATTTATTTTTATTTGCCGGTGGTGATTGGGTTGGCGTTGCCGTGGAGTATTGCGTTCGGGGCCTCGCTGGTTTCGGCTCGCAAGTGGGCGTGGCGGGGTGCGAGCGCACTGGACCGATTGAAAGTCTTCGCCCTGGTTTGGCTGGTTCTGCCCGTAGCTTTCTTTTCGGTCTCGGGCTCAAAGCTGGTCGCGTATGTTTTACCGGTATTGCCGGCAATTGCGTTGCTGGTAGGCGAACGAATCACCTGCGCCTTGAAGGCTGGGCGCGGTGCGCGACTGCTGCAACTAACCGGTCTCATGCTGATCATTCTGGCTTTTTTCGGTCACTGGTACATGAGGCGCCGCCTCAACGCGCCGGGCGATTATCTGGTGCTGACAGTGTTGCCTTTGTACCTGAGCGGTGCCGCGTCGCTTCTGCTCACGAAGCCGCGACCGCTGTTATTTGCTCTGATCGCGGTGGCAGCCATTACCAGTTCAGCCATTGCGCTGACGTGCGTGGCGCCGCAGGTCGCTCGCAAAGATTCAGTGCGCGATTTGCTCAGGGTAGCAGCACTCGGCGGTTACTCTGATGTGCCCGTGGTGCAATTGCATGTCGTTGAACGGTCAGCAGAATTCTATGCTGCCGGACGGGTTCTTTACGGGGCCGATGGCGAGCCGGTCAAATTTGAGAGTGTTCTTCAGGTCGTGGAAGCGGCCAGGAGCAACCAGGGAGTGGTTCTTTGTTTCGTGCCGGTTGAATACCAGCTACAGATACTTTCGTTTGCAGGAGCTAAGAGCGAACTAATCACGACCAATGGATCGGTCGCCCTGATTGCCGTCCGGCCAGCGAGTCCTTAGCGCAGGGCCTTATCGAAGAACTCAATCACCGGCCGGTCGTAAGATTCCTCCTGTTCACCGGTGGCGTTGACCAGGTTGGCTCCGGTAAGCATGAGATTTGTCTTAATCTCCGGCGCCGGATTAAAGCAGGACTGCATTTCGACCGTCGAGGGCTTCCAGATATCTCCTTCACCACCCGACAACAACAGGACGCGCACCTCGCGGAGCGAACGGGCCAGCTCGCACGAGGCAGTCGTTTGATATTTCCTCAGTCCGTAAATTCGGACCCCAACCTGCGCCAGCTTCTCGAACACGATGTTCTTCATTCCCGACCAGTTGTCGGTGGCGTTGCGAATGATCTCGTCCGGCGAAGCCGGGACCGAATCAAGCGCGAGCGCCCTCACATCGGGTGACCGCTTGGCGGCGTCCAGCGCGGCATAAGCGCCCAACTCGATGCCGTAGACGCCGATGCGCTGGCTAACCTGGGCCTGGCCTTTGCTGGTTTGCAGGGTGCGCAGGTACTCAATTGCGGCCGTCACGTCGTCGCCATCGGGTCCGCCGAAAAGCGTCCAACGGGCCGGCGGATTCTCGCCATGACCGCGGAGGTCGGGGACCAGGACGGTGAAATTTGTCGATTCATTCAACTTCACCGCGAGGTTCAGCAGCCACGAGCGGTCGGCGCCGTACTGATGCAACAGAATCACCGCCGGCGATCCGTCGCCGCCTTTGATCAGCCACCCACGGGCCTCAGTGCCGTCGTGGTCTTTCCAGGTCGCGTCCGTTGCGTTAAGCACTGTCCCGGTAACTTTTGCGAACGTCTGCGGAGTGATGCGATATGCCGCCGGCTTTGGATGTGTGATTGAGTACACGATGACGCCGGTAAGGATCACGACTGCCAAAACAATTACAAGAATGATCGGTAGGAATGATTTGACAACCTTACGAGCAAGTCTGCTGCGCGGTGACATATTGAGCGGGATTATGAATCAAGAACCGGAATTTGCAAATGCGTAAAATGCTTAGAATCCATGACAAAGCCGTGTTTATGACTACGACGAGCGATCGGAGATAAGAAGCGCTAGGCGGTTGAGGAGCTTCTTTGCGAAGCCTCGGTCGGACTCGCGCTATGGCTCGATAATTCCTTTGGCGCGCTCATAATCCTCGGGCCGGTTCAGATTGAGAAAGAAATGCTCGGATCCTTCCAGCCCGGCGATGGTCTTGAATTCCACGTAACGCGTCCTGATCCGATCGAGCATGGCCCTGGGCGTATGTTCACCGCGTGCGATGGTCTCCTCGCTAGCCTGCAAACAGGTGAGGCGGTGGTATACGGCGCAAAGCGGCTGCGGCCGATTGTCGTTCTGCATGGGTACTACGGCATCAAAGTCCGTGTGCATTCTGAGCAGCAAAGAAAACAACTCAGTCGTGACGAAAGGCAAGTCGCAAGCGACGATAATCGAGAGTTCCGTCGTGCCGGCCTGCAAGGCGGCATGAATTCCGCCCAAAGGTCCCCACTGCTCGAAACGGTCCGGAACGTTGCTGAAAGGGTAATCGCCGGTTCGCGACCCCACGAGGTTAACCGTCTCCACTAGTGGCGTGAGTGCGCCGGCAATGCGCGACACGGTGCTTTCGCTTCCCAGCATCAGCCGCGACTTGTCGGCGCCCATCCGACTTGAAGCTCCGCCAACCAGAATGAAACCCTGAACATCTAACATCGCGTTCTGATGCTATTATCTTTCGGCATATTTGGGCTATAGTTGCCCGTGACTGCGACCCCGGCCGACGCTGCTTCGATCTCTGGCAAGGGAAATTATGAAGGCTCTTAAAAATCAAATTCTCTCAATCTTCGGGCTGCTTTTGCTTATCAGCTCGGCGGCAATCGTTTCGGGACAGGCCAAGCTGCAAACGGCTTCAACCAGCAATAATGGCGCCGCACTCTTTCCCCTCGAAGAGGTGAAACCGGGCATGAAGGGGGTTGCGCGCACTGTGTTCTCCGGCAGCGAGCCGCAGGAATTCACCCTGGAAATACTCGGGGTGCTCAACGGTTACACCGGTCCAAGGCAATCTACCATCATCGCGAAGCTCAGTGGAGCAAACGTCGATCGCACCGGCGTTTTTGCCGGTATGTCCGGCTCGCCGGTATTCATCGACAACAAACTGGTCGGAGCCATTGCCTACAGCTTTCCGTTTTCCAAGGAACCGATTTGCGGCATCACTCCGATCAAGCAGATGATTGACATCTTCGAACAGGGCGATAAGAAACCGAAAACCACCGAGGCCCGCACGGTATCGTTTTCGTCCCTCGCGAGTGCCGATTGGAAGCCGGCGCTGCCGAAGCAAAACGTCACGGCGACTTCCCTGATTGCGCCCGTGGCCAGCAATTCGGCGCTCGCGCCGTTGATGGGCCAGCAGATTCAACCGATTGCCACGCCGGTAGTCTTCAGCGGTATCAAGCAGGAAACGTTGTCGTTGTTTACGGCTCAACTGAGCGAAGCCGGCTTGCTGGCCGTCTCCGGGGTCGGCGGCGCGGCGCCAATCACCCCGCTCGAAAGCTACAACGAAAACACTTTGCTGCCCGGCTCATCCGTGACCGTGCAACTGGCGCGGGGAGATTATTCAGTCGCCGCGGCCGGCACCGTCACCTATCGCGACGGGCAAAAAATTTATGCCTTCGGTCACCCGTTCCTGAGTTTGGGTGGGGCTGACATGCCCATGACCGAAAGCTCGGTCGTCATCGTCATCCCCAACACCTACAATTCGTTCAAGCTGGCCGTGCCCGGGCGCATGGTCGGAGCTATTTCGCAGGATCGTCAGACCGGCGTCTTTGGCGAATTGGGTCATGCGGCGAAGATGATTCCGGTAAAACTAAATCTCCATACCAGCCGCGGACAGGACGAGCAATTTGCCTTCGAGATTGTGAACGACGAGTTTCTGACTCCGCTGCTGCTGAACCTTACCGTCTTCAACAGCATTGGGGCGCGCGAACGCTCGATAGGCGAAGCGACGATCAGCATTGACGGTTCGATTGTGGTTGCGGGTCAGGCCCCAATCGCGATCCAGCGCCGTTTCTCGTCAGGAAATGCGGCCGTGCTGGCGGCGGGCTCGGTGGCGACTCCGGCGGCGGCCCTGCTCAGCAGCGGCTTTGATAACGTGAACATCACCGGGATCAATCTCAATATCGTTTCGAGCGAGGAGAAGAACGCGGCTACGCTCGAGCGGATATCTCTGGATCGAACGGAAGTTGGCCGCGGCGAGAACGTCGAGATTCAGGCCTATGTGCGGACTGACTCAGGTAAGCAGTTTGTCGAGAGAATTCCGGTGCAGATTCCGGCTGACGCTCCGTCGGGCCAGCTCATGATCATGGTTGGTGATGGCGCCACTTTGCAGGAATCATCTTCCGCAAAGTCGTTTGTTCCGCGTGAACTGGGCCAACTGGTCGAAGCCATCAACAAGACGAAAAAGAACGACCGTTTGTATCTTCGTTTGTTGCGGCCCGCGCCCGGTGTGGTGATTGGGTCGAACGAATTGCCGAACCTGCCGCCTTCGGTGGTCGCCACCCTTAACAATGAGCGCACGTCCGGCGGGTACACGCCCTTAATGCTTTCACCCGTGTACGAAAGGGAATTAGCACCGGCCGATTTTGTGATCAGCGGCCAGCAGGTGATTGCGGTTACCGTGAAGTAAGACTGTGTCAGTAGCCCAACCGCAAGGGAGGGCCAGTAGTCCACAGCCGGTTCGAGGCCTCGCTGACGCTCGAACTTCTGACATCAAAAAAAGAAATGGCCGGAACCAAGTGTCCCGGCCATTTTTATTTATCCTGTAAATCCTGTTTACGCGGTCCGCTTTTTTCGGCGTTGCCGAATCTTCGCCGCAGTTCCCACCAGACCCAATCCCAACAATGTGAGCGTTGCCGGCTCAGGGACAGACGGCGGATTGCAGTTATCGACCGTTACCCGTGCCCTCAGATCACTACAATCGAAGACCCCCGGGCCCCAGCCATCCACATCAGCCGGAAGTACGGTAACTGTGACCGTGAACGTATTGAAGTTAAAAACCAGCGGCGCGGATTGAAGAATATGAACCGTGTCGACGAGGTGACCGATGTCTATGCTGCCGGCCAGGTTCAAGGTCTGAGTCTGACCGTTGATGGTCAGCAACTGCGAAAACGTAAAGGGATGGTTTCCGCCCGAATCGGCGCCGGTGAAGCCGGTGGTGAAGGTAAGCGGGTTCAGGACGGCGATGAAGGTGCTCATGCCTCCGACGTTGTGCGTCGTTGTGGTTGACGCCCCAACCAGTGCATCCAGGCCCGGAATACCCGTTCCGTCGTTGCCCAGGTTGGTCAGCGAAAAACCACTGCTGGAAATCGTGATCGGATCGGCCTTGGCTGCGGGCACCGCCGCAAGCGAAATAAACAAGGCTGCCAGAGCCAGGCTGGTTTTCATGAACAAGCGCATCTCAGAAACCCCCAAGTCGCAGGCCCGATTTGACCCGCGGTTTGCGCCTCAAACCACTTAGTTATTGGCTGGGGCGACTTTCAGAATAGGAACTGTAAGAAAGGAAAACCGATAATCCAGCGATGGTTCCAGAAATATCCGTCAGTTACCGAACGGAAACCCCGGACCGGGCCAGGCTTTCGGCAACGTCGCTCGTCGTTAGCGGCTCGCAATCACCAGAAAACGCCGGTCCGAAAGCGGGATTTGCTCGACTTGAATTACGGGAAGAAGGGATGGGATTTGATCGCGCAGGTCTTCGCCAACGAAAAATCCGAACTTCGCACCGGGCGGACCCCAGTCGACGAGCTGCGATAGCTTTTCAGCAAAGCCATCCAGGGCCCGACAGGTAACGAAATCTGCTGGCGGCGAGGGTGTTTCTTCGAATCTTACGGCGATCACCGCGGCGCGTTCGGGTGACGCAATAACCCGCAGCGCTTCGTTGAGAAAGACCGCTTTCTTTTTTGATGATTCGATCAGGGTCGCGCGCAAATCGTCACGGGCGAGCAGGCAGGGAATTATTGGCAGGCCCGCTCCGGAGCCGACATCGACAACCGCCGCGCCCAGCGGCAAATGCTTTAGCAGCAGCGTCGATTCGAGCACGTGACGGATCGCAAACTCCTCGGCTGAGCATGGTGCGACCAGGTGAATTCTGGGATTCCATTTCAGCAGTAATTCGTAATATGCGGCGAACTGCGCAGCGCGGTCTGCAAGATATTCGACGCCAAAGTCCGGTGCGTGCTGTTTGAAGCTTTCGGAAAACGCTTTTATTGGCGTTGCCATTTATCAGGTTCTTCTGTTTACATTAGCGGCATAAGGTCATCGGCTGATGAAGATACCATGTCAACGGAATCATTAAGAGACCAACATGAAAGATTTGGACGCGCGGTCACACAGTTGATTAGCGAACACGCGGCCCGGCTGGATTCTGCACTGGTCACGTCACGGGCCACACCGGAAGACTTAAAGAAGATTTTTGCCGAACCGTTGCCGGAAGCCGGCAGCAGCGGTGAAGAGATTTTCGATCAATTTGCGCGCGACGTGGCGCCACACGCGATGCAGGTGCCCAGCCCGCATTACTTTGGACAGTTCAATCCGACGCCGCTGGCTATTGGCGTCTGGGCGGATGCGCTGAGTTCTTCACTCAATCAAAATGCGGGCGCCTGGCGCAACGGTCCCACCTCCGCAATGATTGAATCGCAGGTCATCCGCTGGCTTTGTGACCTGATGGGTTATGGCCCGGAAGCCTTTGGCGTGCTGGCGAGCGGCGGCTCGGAAGCCAACCTGATTGCGTTGAAGTGCGCGCGCGATCGCACCTCGGCAGAGGTGGCCCGGCGCGGCGCGCGGCACGGCTCCGAACTCACCGTCTACGCTTCTGAACAGTGTCACTTTTCAGTTGAGAAGAGTCTGGATATTCTCGGCCTCGGTCGTGAGAGCCTGCGCAAGATCGAAACGGATGATCGCTATCACATTCGCGTCGATCGTTTACGCGAGGCCCTGAAGCATGATCTCGACAACGGTTGCCGGCCTTGCTGCCTTGTCGGAGTCGCGGGGGCGACCTCGACCGGCGTGATCGATCCGCTGCCGGAGTTAGCAGAAATCGCCCGAGAACATGATTGCTGGTTCCATGTTGACGCGGCCTATGCGGGCGCTCTGGCATTTTCGGACAAGCACCGGCCCAAGCTGGCCGGGATTGAATTGGCAAATTCAATCACTTTCGACCCGCATAAATGGATGTTCGTGCCCTTCTCGTGCGGCACAACCCTGGTGCGCGACGGCGGTCAGGTGCTGCGCGGCTCGTTCGACATGTCGCCTGAATACCTGAGTGAGGACCGCGGCTTTGCTGATGCCGAGTTTGATTTCTTTCGCTACGGCCAGATGGGCACGCGACGGTTCAACGCGCTGAAGCTTTGGATGTGCTTCAAGTTTATGGGGCGCCGCGGCTATGCCGAAACGACTGAGTCCCACATCGACCTGACGAATTACTTTGCTGCCCGCCTCGACGAGTTGCCGGATTTCGAGCGCACCGGTGAGATTGAGACTGCCGTCTGCTGCTTTCGTTACTTACCGCCTCCGGTGCGGGCGTTGCCGGTGAGAGATCAGGATCGAATCCAGCAAGCCTTGCAGCAACGCGTGGAGCGAAGCGGCAGGGCGTTCTTCCCCTCCACAGTGCTGCACGGGCGGCGCGCCCTGCGCGTCAACGTCAACAGCTATTTAACCGAACGAAGACACATCGATGATTTGGTAGAATTGCTCCGGACTGAAGTAGAGTTTCTGAGCTGACTTCCATGTTGAAGACTCATCGCCTCGCATTGCTGGTATTCACGCTGACTTGGTTCAGCCCAACCTACGCGCAGGAAAAGCACGTGGAGTTGCGCTATTTCAAGGATACAGACAGAACGGTCGCCTCGAGCGATCTGCTGTACGTGGTCAATATGCCGTCGCAGTTTATGCAGCTGCAGTTGGTTGGCCGGTATCCGAAGCAGGGCAAGCCACAGGGAGTGCCGGACAAAATCAATCTGGTGTTTTTTTCGTACGCGACGCAGACCTTATATCAGATGGACGATGCGCATCGCTTGCGGATCAAAGTCGACGATCAAATCCTGGATTTAGGCTTGTTGGGGTATGCAAAGCTCGAAGAGAAGAAAGACGACACGAAAAAGACGAACTCCGGCGTGCGGCCGGGGTTGTCCTCTTCGGCTTTGATCGCCGCTAACCGGAACAACCCGCTGGTGGTAGAAACGATGTCGACCAGCGCGATCACGCTCGCCGATCTGACCACGATGGCCCGCGCGCAAAACGTAATATTCAGGATCGGCGACACGGTGTTCCCACTGAAGCCGATGCACCAGACAATTTTGCGCGAGTTTGTCGATGCGATCACGCCGGCTAATGTTGACTCGACGGCCGCCCGGCCGGAAGCGCCGGTTAAGCTCACCGCACCGGCGGATGTGCCGTCTGAGGACAATCAGGCTCCGCTTGATCAGACCTTGAGTTGGCTGAAGAAGCAGATCGAGCACGAGGGCAGCACCAAGGATCCCGTCGTTGAACGCAAACTGGAACCGCTTGATTTTAAGAGTTGCCGGGTAAGCTACCGGGTGGTGCCGCTCTTCAGCGCCGTTCCGGTTTCGACTACCCTGGTCTATTCAATTCTGGAGTACCAGGTAAATCTCGCCGACCTCAACCCGGAGGCTGTCGGAGTTGCAAATCTTTCGAATTATTCCACGGTGTCGCTGGCGACCCGCAATCTTGAGAAGAAAATACTTATTTACCAGCACGCGAACCAGAACGGTTCGACCGGAAGAACGCTCAAAGAGGGAAGCAGCGCTTACGTGCAGCTCAAGTTTAAGTCCTCTGAAGCTGCCGACAACTTTAAGTTCGCGCTGGTTCACGCAATCAATCTCTGCCAGTCTCAACCTGCGAAAATGAAATGAAGAGATTTCCGCACTTCCTGTTGTTACTCTGCCTGGCCAGCACTATCTTGGCTGGGGCGGCAACTGACCAGACGTCTTTACCGGCAATCAAGTCCCAGGGAGAGTTCGATTCACTGGCAGTTGTCTACGATAAGGACACGCCCTACGCCCTGCCGCACGTCTGTTTGTCATCGACCGGCAACAGAAGAACCGCATCTATTACGTCAACACTAAGCTTTACAAATTTCATAAGGACTTTGTTAACGGCACCTATCTTTCGCTCGAGCGCGGCCGGCCCTTTTTCGAAAACAATTATTTGAAGCCGAACCGCCGGTTCATTCTGGGGACGCTCGCTTATCAAACACCGGTATCGCGTTGGACTTTCGAATTTTGGGAAGGCGATTTGATCCCGCCGGACCAGATTAAGCTGGTGTCGGATATCATCAATCGCACCTTCTTTACAGCCGTAGCATATAAACCGAACTCGTCGCGTCAGGAACAGGTTTCGGCCAGTCTTGGACTGCCCCGCGTGCTGCAAACCGACATCTCGAAAGAGCAGGATTACCAGGTCCTGAATATCGCAAAGACCCTGGGCCGTATTCACGTGATCCCCAAACTGGACGAACACGTCGAAATCGGTTTCAACGAGATTCTCGTGCTTGACGAGGTGCCAATTCAGTTGCCACCCGTTGCCGGGATTATTACCAGCAAACCGTCGACGCCACTTTCGCACATCAACCTGCTGGCCAAGGGCTGGGGCGTGCCCAACGTCTACATAAAGAATGCGCAGCAACTGTTCAAGGAATATAACGGCTGGTGGGTCGAGTTTGACGCCCGCCGCGACACCTATTCCATCAAGAAAGCCGACAACACTGAGCTGGATGAATATCAGAAGCGTCTGAAGCAAAGGCTCGATCTCATGAAACCGCGGGGCGACCTGGCGGTGGTCAGGATCGCGCCGCTCAGCGAGCAACGCGCCTCGTCGGTTATCGCCTACGGGGCGAAGTCGGCGAACCTGGGCGAGTTGATTCGCGCGCACTTGCCGGGATTTATCGTGCCTCCGGGATTCACCATTCCGTTTTATTACTACGACCAGTTCTTGAAAGAGAATAAGCTGGACGAGGCCATCTACACGATGCTGGGCGATCAGAAGTTCGTTCACGATCCGACTTACCGGCGTCAATATCTGACGCGCTTGCGCGGCGATTTTCAAAAGGCGACGGTCAATAGCAAATTGCGCAGCGAGGTGCTACGACGGGCGCATCTGGACTTTCCGGGCAAAGGTCTATTTGCGCGCAGCTCAACCAACAGCGAAGACTTGCCGAATTTCAACGGAGCGGGGCTCTACACGTCGATGCCTAACCTGCGGACGGACGAACAGTTGATCGAAGGAATCAAAACGGTTTGGGCCTCGGTGTGGAATTATGAAGCGTACGAAGCGCGCGAGCGGGCCGGAATCGATCACGTGAAAGTTTACATGGCGGTGTTGATTCAGGAAGGGATCAACTCAGAAAGCTCGGGCGTCATGATCACTACCGACCCTTTCAATAGCGGCAGCAAGACTCCGGCGATTTACATCAGCGCCAAACGCGGCCTCGGTATGAAGGTAGTTGAAGGCCAGAAGATCGCCGAACAGGTCGTCTTTCGCCCGCGCGCCGACGCCATTCAGGTCCTGACGCGCTCGGAAGAAGACAGCCTGCTTACGTTCGACGAGCGTGGCGGCATTAAAGAGATTCCCATCAGCGGCGAGCGCGAGGTGTTAAGTGATCAGGTCGTCAGAAGGCTGGCCAGGGCTGGTCAGGAGATCAGACGAATCTTTGGCGGCAAAGAGCAGGATATTGAGTGGGCCTACATGAAAGGACAGCTTTACATCGTACAGTCGAGGCCCTTTATTGCCGGTGGATAAAATTCACGCTATGAGCATCTTCAAAGAAGCAGTACTCAAAGATCGCGTCGCCTTCATTACCGGAGGCGGCACCGGCATAACCGGCGGAGTGGCCCGCGCGCTGGCCGAAGCCGGCGCGCAGGTGGCTCTGGTCAGTCGGAGTATGGAACACCTCGAACCGGCCGCCGCAGCGATCAACGAAGCTCGCACTGGCGCGAACCTCGGTGCAGCCTTCGCTGTTGCCGCCGATGTACGAAAGCCCGATGAAGTAGAGAGTGCCATCGCGGCCACGGTCGAACGATTTGGCAAGATCGATATCGTGGTAAACGGCGCGGCCGGGAATTTCCTTTGTAACGCCGAAGAACTTTCACCCAACGGATTCGGCACCGTCGTCGATATCGATCTGAAGGGCACCTTCAATGTCTGCCGCGCTGCGTTTGCCGAATTGAAAAAGAACCAGGGGCAGATACTCAACATCAGCGCGACGCTGCATTATCTCGGCACTCCAATGCAAATACACGTTTCGGCCGCAAAGGCGGGGGTCGATGCGCTCACGCGAAACCTGGCAGTGGAATGGGGACGTCACGGCATTCGCGCAAACGCCATCGCTCCCGGTCCCATCGCCGATACCGAAGGCATGAAGCGGCTGGTGCCGGAACCCATCAAAGAGAAACTGCGGCAGCGCGTCCCGCTCGGACGGTTCGGCTTAATCAAAGACATCGAGCAGGCGGCGGTGTTCCTGTGTTCCGACGCGGCGAATTTTATTAATGGCGCGGTGTTGGTGGTTGATGGCGGGCACTGGTTGGCCGCGAACCGTTTGCTTTAGGCGTCGGGTTTTGCGGAGCCGAGAGCGGCCCTTTCTTCAAACAGCGCTTCCAGTTCAGCAATTGCTTCAAACTCTTTGGGTCGGCCCGAGCATTAGGTTGTCGAGTCACTGTTGGACTGTCAGACGTAAATTCTCTCTCAGTAATGTACGGTCTATATCTTTTTATAAGCCTCGATAACCGGATCGGGTTCGATGGTTGGGATTCGATCGCTCATGTCGTCATTATAGTCAACTTGGTTTCCAAACTATGCCGGAAGCCTCCGTCTGGCAGAATTGTTTGAGGTGCGATAAATTCGGGATTTTAGATGCTCGATCTAACCCCTGCCACTTTCGAAGAATTTCAACGTGAAGCTGCACGCGGCAATGTGGTGCCCGTGGTCCGCTCGGTACTCGCTGATTTGCAAACGCCGGTCAGTGCATTCCTGCGTATTGCCGGCGATGCGACGCACGCGTTTTTGCTCGAATCGATCGAAGGCGGCGAGCGTGTGGCCCGTTATTCCTTTCTGGCGTCCAATCCCTGGATGGTGGCGCGCGCCCAGGGCGGCCGCACCGTTGTCGTCCGGAACGGCGCCGAAACAGTCGTCGAGCAGAATGGAATTGAATTCCTGCGCCAGTACTTTGCGGACAAGAAACTTGCGCGCCGTCGGGGCCTGGCTCCCTTCTCGGGCGGGGCCATGGGTTATCTCGCTTACGATGCGGCGCATTGGTTCGAGCCAGTCCTGGGCAACGGTGCTCAGGACGTGATCAGCGATGCCGCCTGGATGTTTTTCAAAACCGTGATTGCCTTCGATCGCGTGCGCCAGCAGATGGAGATTACTTCGGTCGTCTTTACGGACGACGCCAAGGGCGATCCGGCAGCGCTCAGAAGTTTATATGAACGGGCAGTCGCCGAAACTGCCGAGCTCGAGCAGAAGCTAAACGGGGAGCCCACGTCCTGGCCCGAGGCGGCTGACGCTGCCGATGCGACGATTCACTTCCAGTCAAATTGGCCGCGCAAGAAATTTGAGCAGGCGGTCGAAGCCGTTAAAGAACACATCGCGGCGGGCGACTGCTATCAAGCGGTCATCGCCCAGCAATTTACCAAGCCGACGACGGCATCGCCGCTGGCGATTTACCGGGCCCTGCGCGCCACCAATCCTTCGCCTTACATGTACTTTCTGCGGATGGGAAACGAAAGCATCATTGGGGCCTCGCCGGAAATGCTGGTGCGTTGTCACGATCAGCGTTTGGATTACCGGCCGATCGCCGGAACCCGAAAGCGCGGCGCGACCGAGGCTGAGGACTGGATGCTGGCGGAAGAAATGCGCAATGACGAGAAGGAAGTTGCGGAACATACCATGCTTGTCGATCTGGGCCGCAACGATCTTGGGCGCGTTTCTGATTACGGGTCGGTGCAGGTCGAACAGTTGATGACGGTCGAGCGCTATTCACATGTGCAGCATTTGGTCTCGAGTCTGAGGTCGCGACTACGCGATAATCTCGATCGATTCGACGCCCTGGCCGCCTGTTTTCCCGCGGGAACAGTAACCGGTGCGCCAAAGATTCGCGCGATGCAAATTATCAAAGAATTGGAGCCGGCGCCGCGCGGCGTGTACGCGGGCGCGATCCTCTATGTTGATTACGCCAACAACCTCGATTCCTGCATTGCAATTCGCACGATTGATTTGCGTGACGGCATTGCCACGGTCGAGGCGGGCGCCGGAATCGTAGCTGATTCGGTTCCTGAACGTGAATTCGAAGAGTGTGTGAATAAGGCTCGGGCGATGTTTCGCGCGGTCGAGTTGGCCGAGAAAGGTTTATGAATGACTCTGCGATTCTTTTTAGCCATGCTCGTTGTGGGCATTTGCGCCGGCGCGGCGAGCGCGCAAAATCCTGTTCCCAGCACCGAAGCGGCGAAGAAGGCGAACAATCGGCCGGCTGACAGCCTTCAGCCAAAACCCGATCCGTTCGAAGGCGCGCCGGTCGAGAAGATGGCCGGCCAGTGCGTCACTTTGGAAACCGAACAAGGCGCCATCGTGCTCGAAATGTTGCCGCAGAAAGCCCCCGAATCGGCGCGCAACTTTCTCAACCTGGCTGCGGTCGGCGCTTTCGACACCACCAGCTTCCAGCGCGTGGTCAGAGGTTTCATCATTCAGGGTGGCAATCTTTCGACGAGTGAGAAATGGAACTTCGAGCTCGCCAAGAGGACGACCAAACACCTCCCCGATGAGCCGAGCGATGTTAAGCACGAGCGCGGCGTGGTTTCGATGGCGCGAACCGACGAGCCGAACAGCGCCACCACACATTTCTTTATCCTGGTTGGCGATGGGCCCAACCTCGACGGTAAATTCTCAGCTTTTGGCCGCGTCAATCGGGGTATGGAAGTGGTTGACGCCATCAACCGGGCTCCGGCCGAAGACGAAAAGCCCAGCGTTCCGGTGCGTATCAATCACGCGGCGGTCGCTCCGTGCACAAAATAAGATGAGGCGAAGCCCCATCCGGAAAAGACTTTCGTTGGTGGTTTTGCTGCTTTGCTGTGCGGCGTGCGCTGGTGAAGGACCGGCCGAACCAACGCCTGAGGCTGCCAAAGAGTTTCTTAAGCTACGCGGTTACACCTTCGATCAGCCGTCGTTTTTTCGCGCGGCGGCAGTGGGAGATGCGATGGCGTTGAATGGGTTCATCTCGGCGGGAATGAATCCTAATGTTAAGGATCAGAATGACGACACCGCCTTAACCATTGCCGCTGACCGCGGCGACGTTTCCATTGTGAACGCCCTGCTGAAGGGCGGTGCGGATGTTAACGCGAAGGGTCGTAACGGCTGGACGGCGTTCCTGCTCGCGTTGCAACAGGATCGAAACGAAGGAGCCGACCTGTTGGTAACGCAACCGAAGCTGGATTTCGCGGCCGAAACTCCCGATGGGATGACGGCCTTGATGCTGAGTGTTTGGCATCAGCGACCGGACATGGTTCGGAAGCTCCTGCGGTTGGGAGCCGATCCCAACCATCAGGATAAAGACGGTGATGTGTCCCTGCATGGCGCGTCCTGGTTCGGCAATACGACCATTGCCGGTCTGTTGCTGGATGCGAAGGCGAATCCGAATGTGAAAAACAAGCTTGGCGGCACGCCGCTGATGTGGGCGGCCTCGTATGGTCAGGACCAGATCGTTCAGATGTTGCTGACGCATGGCGCCGATCCTCGTATCAAGGACATCGACGGCGTGACGGCGGCGGGGTGGGCAGCGAAGAATGGGCGAAGCAATTTGGTGATGATGCTGCAGGCAGCGGAGAAGGGTGGGAAGTAAGTATCGAATTCCAAATTCCGAATTCCAAATTCCAAATTCCAAATTCCATAATCCAAATTTCAAATTCAAATTCAAATTCAAATTCAAACTTAAATTCAAATTCAAAAATTTCAAAATTTAAGACCAATGGTCCTCGTCATCGACAATTACGATTCATTCACCTACAACCTGGTCCAGTACCTGGGCGAGTTGGGGGCGCGCGTTGAAGTGCGTCGCAATAACCAGGTCACGGTCGCGGAAATTGAAAAATTGCTGCCGGAGCGAATCGTAATCTCCCCAGGACCTGGAACCCCGGCAGATGCCGGCATCTCGCTCAATGTCATCAAAGCCTTTGGCGGTAAGCTGCCCATCCTCGGCGTTTGCCTGGGCCATCAATCGATTGGCCAGGTTTTCGGCGGCCGGGTCATCCGGGCGCCGCGCCTTTTCCATGGCAAATCCTCGATCGTCAAGCACGACGGGAAGACGATCTTTGCCGGGCTGTCGCAATCGTTTGCGGCCGGACGCTATCACTCTTTGATTGTTGAGCGCGAGACTTTACCGGACTGCCTGCAGGTGTCGGCCTCGACGCCGAATGGAACGATCATGGGTCTGCGGCATCGCAAGCTGAAAATTGAAGGCGTTCAGTTTCATCCCGAATCGATCATGACCACCGAAGGCAAGCAGCTGCTGGCGAACTTTCTCAAGCTCTGAGCAATGGGCGATTCAATCAAAGATTTTCTGGGGAGGTTGATGCGGCGCGAGAATCTTACGCGGGCCGAAAGCTCGCATTTGCTGGCGTCGTTATTGAACGGGGAATCGACCGATGCGCAAATTGCCGCCACGCTGATTGCGCTCAAGACCAAAGGCGAGACCGTTGAAGAACTCGCCGGCCTGGCCGAAGGGATGCGCGCCCAGGCGACCAGAATCAAGTGTCGGCACGAACGGTTTATCGACACGGCCGGAACTGGATCTAGTACCGCGAAGACTTTCAACGTTTCCACCGCTGCGGCTTTTGTGATCGCCGGCGCCGGATTGCCGGTGGCTAAGCACGGCAACCGCGCAGCGAGTAGCCGTTGTGGCAGTGCCGACGTGTTGGCGGCGCTGAGCGTCAACGTCTCCGCCGGCACCGCAGTCTCGGAAGCCTGTCTCAATGAACACGGCATCTGTTTCATGTTTGCGCCGCTCTACCACGGTGCCACGGCCCGGGTCGCCGGCATCCGCCGCGAGCTGGGCGTGCACACGACTTTCAATCTGCTGGGACCGCTGACGAATCCTGCGGGTGCGCCGCGGCAGATCATCGGCGTCTGGAATCGAGATTTAGTCGAGCCAATGGCGAAGGTGCTGGCGCTGCTCGGAACTGAACGCGCCTGGGTCGTTCATGGCGCAGATGGTTTGGACGAGATTACCCTGGCGGACTCGACTCTGGTGGCGGCTGCCGAGAACGGCGAGGTCCGCGTGTTCGCAGTCCGGCCGGAAGACTTCGGGCTGAAACGTCAGGATGTGAACGGTTTGCGTGGGTGCGAGGCCGAGGGTAACGCTGAAATCATTCGCGACGTGCTGGCGGGTAAGAGGCGGGATGCCGCACGTGATCTGGTCATCATCAATGCGGCAGCGGCGCTCCACGTCGGCGGAGTTGCGCATAATCTAAACGGGGCCGTAGAGCTGGCGGGCGAAAGTATCGATAGCGGGCGGGCGCTCGACAAACTCGAGCAACTGATTCGGACTACTCACGCGTAGTTGAAACACAGGATGGACATCCTTTCCGAAATCATCGCAGCCAAACGAAAACGCATCTCTGAGGCGAAGGAACGTTTGCCGCTCGATCAACTCCGCGAGCGAATAGGAGATCTGGACGGCCGCGCGAATTTTGCACAGGCGTTGAATAGTACTGCCACCGTGAATGTTATTGCCGAGTTCAAACGCCGTTCGCCTTCAAAAGGCGTCATCAATGCGCAGGCTCGGCCGGCCGAGTTGGCGTCGGTTTACGAGGCGGCTGGCGCTGCCGCGCTCTCGATCCTGACTGAGGAGGATTATTTCGCTGGTTCGCTCGAAGATTTGCGTCAGGTGCGTCAGGTCACGTCGCTTCCGATTCTGCGCAAGGACTTTATCATCGACGAATATCAGGTCTACGAATCTGCAGCTGCGGGCGCCAGTGCCGTGCTGCTCATCGTGGCTGCACTGGACGACGAAGCCCTGACGAAACTGCGTTCGCTTACCGAAAACGAGTTGGGTCTGACGGCGTTGGTTGAAGTACATACGAAGGAAGAGCTTGATCGCGCGGTGCAGTGCGGTGCTCGCGTGATTGGCGTCAACAATCGGAACCTGCACGACTTCAATGTGTCGGTAGCGACGTCGATGGAGTTGGCTGAGGTGGCGCCCCGGAATGCGATCCTGGTCAGCGAAAGTGGTTTGACACCTGACAGTGTGCGTGAGCTACGCGCCGCCGGCTATCAAGGGTTTTTGATCGGCGAAAATTTGATGCGTGCCGCCGAGCCGGGCGCGGCCTTGCGCGAGTACCTCGCGGCTGCGGGTACCGCGGTGAAGATTTGCGGCATCACCAGTCTCGCTGATGCGCGCGCGGCAATTAACGCCGGCGCCGACCTGCTTGGCTTCAACTTCTATCGACCGAGTCCGCGATACATCAACCCGGACGAGGCAGCCGAGATCGTCCGCAGTCTTCGTTCGGAGGTGCGCAGAATTGTTTCAATGGTCGGTGTCTTCGTCAATGAACCGGTTGAGACCGTCGCGCGGATTGCTGCGGTGGTGAGCCTCGATGGCCTCCAACTTCACGGCGATGAAAGCGCAGAGTACTGCCGTCGTCTGCGCCAGCTTTCGCCGGGAAAATTCTTGATCAAAACATTGAACGGCAACTCGAACGCTGAAGTTGATAAATTTCCCGCAGACGCGTTGATGATTGACGCCTTCGACCCTCAGCTGCGCGGCGGAACGGGACGCCTTGCGAACTGGGGGTTTGGTCGCGAAGTGGCCACCAAGACATCGCGTCTATTTCTGGCCGGCGGGCTCTCGCCTGAGAATGTCGCTGAGGCAATTGCGACGGTCCGGCCGTACGCCGTCGATGTTTGCAGCTCAGTCGAAACTGAGCCGGGCCGGAAAAGCGCGGAACGCATGAAACAGTTTGTAGACGCCGTGCGGTCGAGTAAACTTCAAGACGCCACCACCAGCGCCGGAGAAGGGAATTAGCCGTTGCCGCAAACCATTGAAGCGCCGCAAAAGAATCGTACAGGCGAAGAGTCCGCAACCTCGGCGGGCGTTCCTCCGTCTGCGTCTGCCCAATCTCTCGCGGCCTTCAACCTGCAAAAATCTTACGGCCGGCGGCGCGTGGTTGATAACGTTAGTCTGCACGTCGATCCGGGCGAGGTGGTCGGTTTACTGGGCGCCAATGGCGCCGGTAAAACCACCACGTTCTACATGATCATCGGATTGGAAACGCCCGAAGCTGGCCGCGTGTCGCTGGCCGGACAGGACGTAACCCGTCTGCCGATGTACCTCAGGGCCCGATTAGGTCTGGGTTATCTGCCGCAGGAGCCTTCAGTTTTTCGAAAGATGACGGCGGCTGAAAATATTCTGGCGGTGCTCGAGACGATGGGTCTGCGTCGCCGCGAACAAAAGAAACGCGTTGAAGAGCTGCTGCAGGAGTTTGGCATCGAGCACGTGCGCAACACGCGTGGTGACTCGTTGTCGGGCGGTGAACGACGCCGCACTGAGATTGCCCGGGCGCTGGCTACCGAGCCGCAGTTCATTCTGCTGGACGAGCCTTTCGCCGGCATCGACCCCAAAGCAGTCGACGATATTCAAACCGTAATCCTGTACCTGCGTAATCGTGGAATTGGGATCCTGATCACCGATCACAACGTTCGCGAAACCCTCGGCGTCACCGATCGCGCTTACATCATGGCTGAGGGGAAAATATTCCGCACCGGTGCCCCCCGCGACTTGACAGAAGACGCCGACGTTCGACGACTGTATCTCGGCGAAAAATTCCGTATGTAAATCCTCAATGCGTGATTGATCCTGATCGGGTATAATCCGTTCCAGCGGACATCCGCAAAATAAACTTCCCGGCTTTGAAGTTACGTTTACGTTGATTTATGTCAGTCAGGCTTACTACAAGTCTTTCCCAGCGTCTGGTTCTTACCCCGCAACTGCGGCAGCGCATCGAGATGCTGCAGATGACGTCGTTGGAACTGACTGAGCTCATCCAGCAACAGCTCAACGAAAATCCGGTGCTCGAGGAGGTTGCGACTCAGGAAGAGGCGCGCGAGCTGGCTGAGAAGATTCTCGACCACATGGCCAGTGGCGGCGAAATCGAAAACTTCGACACGCCGCGAGTCGAAGGCTCGGCCCCGGAAATGGGCGAGCCGTCGTCGAATGGTTCGGGAGAAATCGATACCGAATCCTTTGCCGCTCGCGAGGCTGAAATTGAGACCGGCGGCGGCGACGTCGAGACCGCTGGCGGCGAGGGTGGCGACGAAATATCCGCGGATGCGGATGCTTCGCGCGATCCGTTTGAAGAAGTCGATTTTGGCCGCGAATTTCAAGACTATCTCGACCCCGGATACAAAACCCAGGAGTTCGAGTACAAAGAAGACGCACCCACCTTTGAACAATTCCTGACCAAAGCGCCGTCGCTGACCGAACACCTCGAGTGGCAGTTGCACATGGACTCGGATGAAGGCGAGGTGTGCGACGCGGCCGAAGTCGTCATTGGCAATCTCGATCCGGATGGCCGGCTGAATGCCACGAGCGAGGAGATCGCATCGCTCGGCGGGTGGTCTGAAGAAATCGTGGAGCAGGCGCGGCAGGTCGTGATGCGGCTGGAACCGGTTGGGTGCGGCGCGCGCGATGTGCGCGAGTGCCTGCTGGCCCAACTCGAAGCGCGGGGCGAGACTGAGCGGCTGGCGACGCAGTTGATTCGTGATCATCTGTCTGACCTGCAGCAGCACAAACTGCCCCATCTGTCGAAACAGATTGGCATCGATCTGGAAACCCTGGCTGCCGAGCTGCAGTTCATCCGCACGCTGGATCCCTATCCGGGAAGGCGCTACACGTCCGAAGAGCCGATTTTGATCTCTCCGGAAATTTACATCGAGAAGCTCGAAGAGAACGGTGAGTACATAATCTATTTCGCTGACGACGGCAGTCCGCGTTTGCGAATCAATCCGACTTACCAGACGATGCTTTCGCAGGGCACCACAACCAAAGAGACGCGCAACTTCATCAAAGAGAAGATGCGTTCGGCGGTTGATCTCCTCCGGAATATCGAGCATCGGAGACAAACCATCTATCGCGTTGTGGAATCGATCGTCAATCGGCAGCGGGAATTTCTTGACCGGGGAGTTGAGGCGATCAAGCCGATGATGTTGAAAGATATTGCCGAGGACATCGGGATGCACCTGTCGACCGTCTCGCGGGTGGTTAATCGCAAGTACGCGCACACGCCCCAGGGTGTCATTGAACTGCGCCGGTTTTTCACCGAAGGTATGCTCAATGAAGAGGGCGAAGAGGTTTCGACGCGAATTATCAAGCTAAAAATCAAAAAATTGATTGAAGAAGAAGACTCTCACAACCCTATTACCGATGATCAGGTGGTAAAAATCCTGGTGAAAGATGGAATCAAATTGTCGCGCAGAACGGTGGCCAAGTATCGCGATCAGATGCACATTCCGGGGTCGCGTGAGCGCCGCGCAGTAGTTTAGTAGAAAGTGCTTTTCAGTGCTGCGCGAATCGAGGAGGGTATCAACTGAAATGATGTTTGAATACACCGGAAGGCATGTCGAGGTTACGCCCGCAATTCGAAATCATGTCGAGGACCAATTTGGGAAGCTGGCGCCGATCTTTAACGGCAACAGCGTCCCGGTCCATGTGATCCTCACGGTCGAGAAAAATCGACAGACCGGCGAGGTCATAGTTCACTGGCTCGACCATACATTGAAGGCGGCGGATACCAACGCCGACATGTACATGGCCCTGAGTCGAGCGATTAGCAAGATTGAGAAGCAGGCGCTGAAGCTGAAGAAGAAGATCATCGATCGCAAGCACACTTCGGTAAAGACGTCGGTGGCGGCTCCGAGTCCCGACGGCCAGGTCAAGGCAGCACCGGCGCCGCGGCGAATCATCAATGCCAGCCGTTACAGCGTGAAGCCGATGACCGCCGAAGAAGCTGCGCTGGATCTTTCTTCCAAGCAGGATTCGTTTATCGTTTTTCGGGACGCGGACACCAGTCGGGTGGGCGTCCTCTACAAACGGCAGGACGGCAATTTTGGTCTCATCGAACCGTGATTAGACCTTGGGCAATCAAACTCTGAATAAGGGAGCAGCGTCCGTCGATGCTGCTCCTTTTGTATTTTCAGGCAGACCCGACACCCTCAGGATTCCCATATGGTAACCAGGCGCAAGCAATCGAATGCCCCGGACATAATGATCATAACGGGCCTCAGCGGCTCAGGCATGAGCTCAGCGATTAATGCCTTCGAAGACCTGGGCTATTTCTGCGTCGACAATATGCCGCTGACTTTGCTGCCGACCTTTGCGCGTCTGGTCGAAGCCGGCGACGAGGAACGCGGTCGGATTGAACGGGCCGCGCTGGTCATCAGTTTTCGCGAGGGCCATTTTCTTTCCGACTTTGGCAAACGCCTGGAAGAGCTGCGGCGCCGCGGATTGAACGTTTCAGTTATTTTCTTTGAGGCTTCCAGCGCGATCCTGGCGCGCCGCTTCAGCGAAACACGGCGGCCGCACCCCGCGGAGCGCGGCAAAGGCTTGCCGGATGCTATCCGCCTCGAACGCGACGCGATGAAAGGCGTTCGGGCCCTGGCTGACGAAGTTGTCGATACCTCCGACCACACCGTCCATTCATTGCGGCGGCTGTTGCTCGATCGCTTCAGCCGCGGCGGCGAAGCTGTTCCCTTGCGCGTCCAGGTGCTGAGCTTTGGACATCGGTTTGGCACACCGCGCGACATGGAATTGTTATTCGATGTGCGACACCTTCCCAATCCGTTCTTCGTCAATGGGCTGAAAGCGTTAACCGGTTCCGACCGGCGCGTCGTCAAATACTTAAAGGACCAGCCGGAGGTCGAGGAAACGTTGCGCCGCTTCACTGACTTGCTGGACTACCTCCTGCCGCAATACCAACGCGAAGGCAAATCCTATCTGACCGTGGGGATCGGCTGCACCGGCGGCCGGCATCGCTCCGTTATGATCGCCAACGAGATCACCAGACGCTTACGGCGGTCCGGAATCGACGCTCATGCCGTGCACCGCGACATGAAAAAAGTCGAACCGAAACAATCAACCACCAGGACCACCCGCAGAAAATGAAAGTCATTGAAGCAGAAAAACCGAATGCCGACGCCCGCAAACCGATTGGCGGAGTGATTGTTACTCACGGTCATTTAGCCAGCGAGTTTATCGCGGCGGCCGAGATGATCGTGGGACCCATTCCCCATGTGACCCATGCGTCTATTGACTGGCACGACGACATCGATGTCGCCCGCGCCGAGTTGGCCCGGGCGATCGCCCGAGTCTCGGGTGGACCAGGCGTGCTGGTTTTGACTGACATGTTTGGCGGAGCTCCCACGGATATCGCTTCGATGTTCTTGGGCGATGAGAATATCGAGGTAGTTTCCGGAGTAAATCTGCCCATGATTCTGAACCTGGCAAATCAAGCAGACGATGAGTCCCTGGCCGGGGTCGCCCGGCGAGTCCGCGACGCGGGCAAAGAGGGAATTCAACTCGCCGGGGAACTGCTGACGCCACCCACGCGGTCGGCTTAGACGGGTAGGGCCCGCACCGCCCGCCTCAACTTTCTTCAATCAAAGCCCAACTTTTTCCTGAATTTCGGGCCGTTTCGTTGTTTATAAAAAACGGGAGGCCTGATGTTTACTCGGGCGAAAAAGGGTATCCGACACGCAAGCCGTTGCCCGGCCAGCGTACCCAGCCCAAAAAACGAGAGTGCAATGAAACCACGGATATTCTTTACCGCGCTGTGCCTGATTGTTCCCGCAACCATTGCCGCACAGACCCCGACGAGAGATCGTCGTTCCAACCAAACCGATCAACCCGCGCAAACCGAGTCTGGGGCCATGCGGACCCGGGTCATCGGTCCCAAGGCATCAAATCACTCGGACAGTCAAAAGCGCGATGCCAATAGCGCTGAAGCGTCGAATCAAAATCCAGAGCAGTCAGGCTCGCAGACCTGGGGTAATACAGGCTTCATCATTCGTCCGACCTCAGTCGAAAGAACCAATCAAACCAAACCACCGGTTCAAGTTCCGGTGATCCAGAACAATGCTCAGCCGGCGAAGAAATTGGTGCAGCCGACTTCGCTCGCAACCTCTGCGCCGAGAGCCGAGAATCTGGCTCCACGCCCGACGACATCGGCCCGACCAGCGGCCTTAACATCAAGCTACGGCGTCGGTATCGGCGATGTGCTGGACGTGAGGCTGGCTAATGTTTCGACGCGAGAATCGACGTTGTTTACGGTAATGAAGAACGGCACGTTGGAGTATCCCTTGCTGAGCGGGCCGATTTCCGTAGTTGGCTTGAGCCCCGACGATGTCGCCCGGCTGTTGGCCAGCGAAATCAAGGTAATTAAATCACCGCGAATTACGGTGACGGTTCGCGACTATTCCAGTCACGCGGTAGTCGTCGGTGGTTTGGTCGACAGCCCGGGCCGGAAGATCATGCGCCGGGAAGCCATGCCTTTGTTCGCCGTACTCGCCGAATCTCTGGTGAGGCCGGAAGCCACCGCGGCTACGATCTTACGGAACGGCCGGGAAGGCGATACCCTCTCGTTGAAGGATGAGCAATCGATGGCCACGTTGGTAATGCCTGGTGACGTGATCAAGATTAGCGGGGCGCCGGTCGCGGCTCGAAAGTTTCTCTATGTTGGCGGCGAAGTCAGTGCGCCGGGTGAAAAGGCCTTTCGCGACGGTATGACCCTGACCCAGGCCCTGCTGGCGGCCGGGGGCGCTTCGTCTACGGTCAAGGTGATCAAAGTTGCCCGGCGGAACGCGAATGGGTTCCTGTCAACGAACGAATACAACCTGCGATCGATCGAAGGTGGCAAGACACCCGATCCGGTGCTCGAAGCGGGCGATCGAATTGAAGTAGTGCGCGGGTCGTAAACAAAAGCGATTTAGAAGATCAAAAGGGCGGTTCGACCGCCCTTTTTTTGTTTTTGGCGCTCATTTGGTTGACACCATGCCTTCACCGAGTAAACTGCTTTGACTGCCTGGCATGAACAGCAAATCGCGCGCGAAGCTCATCCACCTGTTAATTTCGAAATCGATCGCGGAAGCGCTTTTGATCACTGCGGTCGCCGTCTCGTTCATCTTTGCGACGACTAATCCGTCCCTCCGCGGGGTGTTAGACGTTGCTGATAAAGATGTAGTCACGGGTTGGGCGGTCGATGAATCTCATCCTTCGGCTCGAGTCGAAGTGCAGCTATTCATTGACGACCATTTTGCGGCTTCCTCGCTGGCTGATCAGTACCGGCCCGACGTGCACGAAGCAAAGCGGGCCGAGGACGATTGGCATGGTTTCATTTTCCACACGCCGAAACTCGGCAGTGGTGAACACGAGGCGCGGGTCTACGCTCTGCATTCAACCGGCAACGGGACGCGACGAACACTGCAGCTAATCGGAAAGCCCTTTCGGTTTCGTACTCAATAATCTTGTTGGGAAAGATGGCGTTGAATCCTGATCCGAATTTGGTAAACGAGACTGCGGACGGCCGGTTGCCGACTGACCGAGCACTGGCTGCGTGGGAGATTGTCTCGGTGGTTTCGTCGGTTCTGATTGCCGAATGGATCCTGGCAGCTGCAGCCGGCCGGGTCAGGCTGATTGTCTCGATCCCCATCGCGCTCACGTTCGTACTCGTCATTGCTTCACAAATCCTGCGACAAGAAAGTCTTCGTGATCTGGGCGTGCGATTCGACAATTTTCCCCGCGCCATGACGCTGTTGCTGCTGCCCATGACATTGATTGCGATCATCTCGGTGGTGATCGGGTGGGTATCGGGTTCGCGTTTTGACTTCTTGCGCTGGCATGCGGAAAAAACGATTGTGTTGCAACTCGCTCTGGGATTTGCCTGGGGGTTTTTGCAGCAATATGCGCTGCAGGGCTTCATCAATCGCCGGACACAGCTGGTTTGGGGCCGGGGCGCAGTCAGCATCCTGGTAACGGCCGTCGTGTTCGCCGCCTTGCACTTTCCCAATCCCTGGCTGATGTTTGCCACATTGATTGGCGGACTGGTCTGGGCGTGGGTGTTTCAGCGGGCGCCGAATCTATTTGCTCTGGCCGTGTCGCACAGCGTCATGACCTGGGTACTGGTGTCGACGCTTCCGCCATCGGCTTTGAACCATCTTAGGATCGGCTTGAAATACTTCGCGTAAGAGCTCACGTTAAGGCGCAAGCATTGGCAAGTTGGCACGAATTCTCAGGATTTTCCTCAAAGTGTTGCGTTTGAACAACCGTGTTATAATCGGCCTGCCTTGCATGGGAGCAAGTCGGGTGATCGCTGCGTGCGGTTGCAATTCAGATCTCAGATTTGAGATTTGGACTCAACTGCCGGAGAGGAAAGTCCGAACACCAATGGGCAGCGAGCCCGCTAACGGCGGGGCGCCGCTGGGTTTGAGTTTAGGTCTCAGATCTGGACCGCAGATTCAACGGCGACGACAAGTGCAACAGAGAACAGACCAGCCTTAGTGCTTCAGATTCTGAGATCTCGCTTCTGAAGCCGAGGTGATGGGTGAAACGGTGCGGCCCGTATGGGCTAATGAGATCTCAGATTTGAGATCTCAAAGTAAGAGCGCACCGGCGCGTGTGGTGACATGCGCGGCCAGGTAAACTCCTCGCGGTGCAAGACCAAATAGGAAGGCGTTGTTGAGATCTCAGATCTAATCTGAGGTCTCAGATCTGAAATCTGAGATTTCAGAGTTGGGCTGCCCGCCTGAAGCCTTCGGGTAGGTCGCTTGATCCAACCGGTAACGGTTGGGCTAGAGGAATGATCGCCATCTCGATTTCAGATTTGAGATTTTCGAGTCTGAAGTTTCAAATCTGAAATCGGGATACAGAATTCGGCTTACAGACTTGCTCCCAACAATGCAGGGTTTTCCCGCGGACGTGCTTTCTCGCGCTCTGAACAAACTCGCGCGCTGCTGATTCTTGCATCGCCTTCACCAGGAGATCAAAACGGTATGGCCAATCGAAAGGGAGTCTTCATCGGTGCGTACGTGCCCAACGAACTGAAAGAGTCGCTGCGGCGTCGCGCGGCCGCGGAACATCGCACCCTCTCGCAGGAGATTACGCGTATCCTTACTGAAGCTATTCACGGTAAGAATTTGCCGGCCGGAAGTATCGACCGCCGCGCCGTCAATTCGCCTTCACGCCGTCGCGCTTCTGATCCCTTTCCGCGCCGCCGCCGGGATGATTTGCCTTATTCGCCGGCCGAAGGGCGACGCGATGACGACGAATCTTAATTGCCACTGAACGGTAAGCGCATAAGGACATCTTGAAATACCTTGTCGTCATTGCGCTGTTGCTCTTACTTCTTTTCCTGCTTTACCGCAAACTTCGTCCTTACCTCAACAACGCTCGTCAAATCATCGAGATCATTCGGAAAGTTCAAGCCGGAGGATTCTCTGCGTCGACCCGGCCGCCGGAACCGGAAAGGCTGGTGCAATGCGCCCGGTGCGGTACGTGGATCCCGGCCTCGCGCGCACTCAGCAATCGATCAGAAACAATCTTCTGCTCGGATAACTGTCGCGCCGGAAAAACGCGTAGTTCTTAGGTGGGATGACTCGTCGCGCTACCCGGCGCCCCGGCATATTTTCTTCCGCCCCAGAAGAAAAAGAAGGCCGAGACCAGCAGCCCGGCGGGCACCACCAGTAACGCGGCCGTCAGGTGCTCACGGACTGGATCAATTCCCAGCAGACGCGCGAGGCTGCCTACAAACCTGGCATTGCCGTCGGCGATCGCGTCAGAAAGGGTGCCGACGCCAAAGCGCGAAATCAGATCTCCTCCGGCATGGATAACCACAATATTCAGCGCGACGGCAGAAGCTCGAATTGCGGGCGGAACGCTGTTAACCAGGATGGCATGGAAGGGAGCGTTGTTGACGAAGAGAAGAACGACGGCAACGAATATCGCCGGCAGAAAAAGCAGCGGCTGATGGCTGATTAAGGCCAAGGCCGCGGGAACGACGCCGAGCAAACTGCTAACCGCGCAGACCAGGAAATAACCGTCACGTCGTCGGGCCACAATCCGATCGGCCAGCCAGCCGCCGCCGAAGGTTCCGGTTGCTCCGGCCAGCAGGGTGACCACGCCCAGCACAATCGCCGCCGCGGTTTCGCTCATCTGTTTGTCGCGGGCCAACATCAACGTCGCCCACGTAGCGAAAGCCCCCAGGACGAACGTGAGAGCGCTGTATCCGGCTGTCGACAGCAACCAGTCTCTGGTTGTCAGGATTTGCTTCGTAACCTGCCACCATGACCCCTTGGGAGTTGCTGCGCTCACATTTTCGACGGGAGCGTCGCTGGCGCCGCGCACCGGCTCTCTCAGCCGCCAGACAAAAATCGCGATGATTATTCCCGGGCCGCCGACCAGCATGAATGCGAGTCGCCATCCGAAATAGTGCGCCAAAAGCGCCCCCAGCACATACCCCAAAGCAAACCCCATCGGGATCGCCGCCTGAAATACTCCCAGCACCGTGGCGCGCTTTCGGACCGGGAAATAGTCGGCGATGAGCGTTGGCGTGATGGTCGAATAAGATGATTCTCCTACCCCCACCAGCGCTCGTACCGCGCAAAGGCCAAGCGCCACTGACGAAAGGACCATCGCCCCAAACAATGGAATCTTTAGATTCAACGGCGGCGGCAGGATCGGCCATCTATCTACCGTCGCTGACAGCCCGGTGGCCACGCTCCAAATCACCGCTGCAACGGCCATCAGGCGCGCGCGCGGATAACGATCGCCGAGGCGGCCAAACAGGGGCGCCAGCACAGTGAAGGAAAGCAAGAGGGCCGCTTCCATGGCGCCGATCTCTGTATCAGTCAGTCGCAGGTCTCGCTGAATCGCCGGGGCCACGGCGGGTAGCACCTGCCGGTCGATATAATTTAGGAAATTAACGAAAGTCAGAACGGACAGCGCGTAATAGGAATAGCGCGGCGTGATTGCTGACGGCCCGGTCTTAACTTCACGTGCGCTCTCAGGCTGACTGTCCATCGGCAGCGGTTCCTTTCGTCAAGGCCTCGACTATCGTCGGGGTAATGTCAGTCAGACTGGTTACCTTCGCAGCGATCGTCGGGGCATCCTTTCCCCAGACGAGGGTGGGCACCGGATTGAGCGTATGGTTGCGCACGGATAGATCTTCAATGTTGCCGTGATCGCTGGTTAGCATCACGGTGGTCCGCGTCAAGTCGATACCACCCAGCAATGAACGAATGAACTCTGCCAGCGATCTCAACACGCGCCGCGCCGCCTCATAATCCTGCGCGTGCCCAACCTTGTCCGTAATGAAATATTCGTAGAGCGTAAATCGATGAGTCGTGACAATTCCGGCGAGGACTTCGGCGGCCTCCTCGGGACTTCGCGGAGTCACAGTCTCACCGCGCTCGCGCAACAACTCATTGGTGAAATCGTGGTAAACGGCGCGGCCGGCCTTCAGGTCTGCAACCACATTGAAGCGGAGTCCGGCAGCTTCGACCGCGGCCGTCGTCGCCGAAATCCAGCGGGGCCGCCGCTCAAAAAACTGTTTCGTGTAGGTGTTCGCAAAAACAATCGGTTCGATGCCGTGGTTCTGCAATTGCAGAAAAAGCGAATGCCGGCGAATTATTTCAAGCAGCGGCTGATTCGGAAATCCCTGTTTGTGAGCTCCAATCGCCGCCGGCGCATTCACTCCGGTAAGGATTGTCGTTTGCCCAGAGGCGCTCTGCGGCCGGCCAGGCACGCCCAGACACGCATCAGTTGGTGCGAGCACGCCGTCGAACAGCACCGTAGACTCTTCGTTTTGAAAAAGCGCGAGCGGCGCCGCGCCGGTCAATCCATCGAAAGGATTGTGCGGCCCGCGCGTGCCGATACCCAGGCCATCGATGAAAAACAGCAGCAGCGAGGACGGACTATCTGCCATCAGTCTTGTCGCGCAGCAGGCCCCGGGCCCGGTACTCATTCAATTTGTTGTGTAACGTTTTAAGGCTGATCTGCAGCAGTTCGGCCGCGCGCGTTTTGTTGTTCGATGTCTTATCGAGGGTGCGCAGGATCATTTCACGTTCGATATCCTTCAAGGGCGTGCCGACCGGAAAGGTCACGGTGTCCTCAGAACGACGCTTCTGCCGTTGATCGAAAGGATACGGCGCAAAATGATGACGCTCGATCTGTTCGCCGGAACAAATGACGACTGCGCGCTCGATGACATTGCGCAGTTCGCGGACGTTTCCGGGCCATGAATGATATCGCAACGCATCCAACGCGGCGGGGCTGATAAACCGCGCGGGCCGATTGTGTTTGGCCGCCAATCGGGTGATCAAATGCTGTGTTAGCAACGGCAAATCTTCGAGCCGGTCGGCCAGCGGCGGCAACTGAATTGTAATCACGTTCAGACGGTAGAGCAGATCCTCGCGCAGCGTGCCGTCGCGAACCGCGCTGTGGGGTTCTTTATTTGTCGCGGCGAGAATGCGTACATCAACTGACAGGTCCTTCCGGCTGCCGAGACGGTGAACCACGCGCTCTTCAATCACGCGCAGCAGCTTCGCCTGCAGCAGAGTCGGCATCTCGCCGATTTCGTCGAGCAGCAAAGTGCCGGAATTCGCCAGCTCGAAACAGCCGTGCCGGCGGGAAACCGCTCCGGTAAACGCGCCCTTCTCGTGCCCGAACAATTCCGACTCCATCAGGGTATCGGGAATCGCCGAACAGTTGATGGCCAGGAACGGAGCATCGCGGCGCGGGCTGAGATTATGGACGGTGCGGGCCACTAGTTCTTTTCCGGTGCCGGATTCCCCGGTTATCAGGACTGAAGCCGAAGACGTGGCCACCTGTTCGATCAAGGAATAGACCCGCTGCATCGCGTCGGAGTTGCCGACCAGCTCGCCGAATGCCCCGCGGTCACGCAGTTGTCTGCGCAGAATCTCATTTTCGCGGCGGGTCTCGGCCAGTTCAGCAGCCCGCTCGAGGACGCTCAGGAACTTCTCCAAATCGACGGGCTTTTCGAAATAATGGTAAGCGCCCTCTTCCTGAATTGCCTGCATCGCCGTCTCAACAGAGCTGTGCCGCGCCGTGAGAATTATGGGCGTGTGCGGTTGTTGAGTGCGCAGCTCGCGCAATAAGGCGAACGGATCGAATGAATCAGCTGAAGGGTCGGTAATAATGGTTGTCGGCGAGAACGATTCGGCCAATTCGACCGCAGATCGACCGGACGTCGCGGTGCGCACATCATAGCCGTAGCCTTCCATTTGCGAGCGCAAGGCTTCGGTGTGCTCGGTATCGTTATCGATTATCAGAACGCGACCTTTCATCAATTTCAGTTTAGCATACGCACTTGCGGCCAGAGTTGCTAACTTGAGGTACTGAGGTAATTGGGTGTTGGTACGAGCTGAGAAGTCTGGACAATGTCAGCTGTGAAGCAGCTACGAAAGCAAGCTGCGGAGCGGCGGCCAGAGCTAAGCCCAGGATGAGTCCGCGAGCCCTCGGTTACCTGTTTCACAGGATTCCGAGCTGCGGAGCAGCGTCAAAGCTAAGCCCAGGGCGAGTCTGCGAGCCCTGGGTTACCTGTCTCACAAAGATTCCGAGCTGCGGAGCAGCGACAGAGATGGAAAAGAATTTGGATACGGTTGATCGATCGAGCAACGAAATCCGGAGCTGCGGAGCAGCGTCAAAGCTAAGCCCAGGGCGAGTCTGCGAGCCCTGGGTTACCTGTCTCACAAAGATTCCGAGCTGCGGAGCAGCGACAGAGATGGAAAAGAATTTGGATACGGTTGATCGATCGAGCAACGAAATCCGGAGCTGCGGAGCAGCGTCAAAGCTAAGCCCAGGGCGAGTCTGCGAGCCCTGGGTTACCAGTCATCACACATCCCGAGCTGCGGAGCAGCGACAGAGATCCTCGAAAGAATTTCCGATCGTATTCTATTCGCTCAATTGACCAACCTTATCCAAATTCGCAGAGAAAATCTCTCTGTCGCTGCTCCGCAGCTCGGATCTTTGTGTGACTATTAACCCAAGGCTCGCAGAGGCACTTACATATTTAACGGACCGCACCTTGGTAATACGACTAGTGCCAACAGCGCCGAAGGCGCGGCCTGCAGTAGCCACGGCCGTGAGGCCGTGGGTCAAAGTCACAAATTGAAGTCGAGGCCCGTAAGGGCCGGCCCTTATTAACGGGGTGAATGGCCGTTTAATGCCGCACCTTCGGCGCTCGACCGTTCTGGTTTCACTATCCACGGCCTTACGGCCGTGGCTATTACACACCGGTCCTTCGGACCGAACCCCTGCGCCGTCCGATGCGTCTTATTCATCCGACAGTCAACCATATAGTTACCCTCGCGGACTCGCCCTGGGCTTAGCTCTGTCGCTGCTCCGCAGCTTCGCGCGGGACCAAGACAAACTGATCACCTTGCACTCACGCCGACAAATTTGAATCTATCGCATTTATCAGGTTGGCTAGACCGTTTGGGCCTGGATCTGAAGTCATGACCGGTTCGACCAAACCGAAACGGCCGGCGGTCGCGGACGTTTCCTCGTCAACGCAGGCGGTCGCGATTCCGCCAAGGACCCGTCGCAGATCGTCCGAATCGACTAGGGTGGCGAATTCTGAGACAGATTGCGGCCGGGTGAACAGAATTGCATCAATGCCACCGCCGACCAGCAGCGCGGAGATCTGTGCGAGTTGCTGCCGGTCGCTGGTTGTTCGATAAGCGGAGACGTTATCGACACGGGCGCCGGCGTCTTCTAATTGGTGTTCGAAGGTGTCGCGGCTGACGTTAGCGCTCGGAACCAGAATGTTCAGCCCGTCGGTGCCGGCCGTGTAAGCACTAAGCGCCGTCATCACTGTCTCGGATCGATCGACCGGGACGTCGACATGCACGTGCGAGTGGGCCAGCGCCTGGGTCGTACGGTCGCCGACCGCGAGAATCTTCAAGTCATCGAGCGCGGCGGCCTCATGCTTCAGTTCAAATCGCTGCAGAAAGTATGAGGCGGCGCGCTCGTTTTTCAGTATCAGCCAGTCGTATCCGAACAGATTCTCGATGGCTTCATCGAGGGCGAAGTAGTTTTCCGGCCCGTCAACATTTAGCTCAGGCCACGTGATCAAACGCGCGCCCAGGCGAGCGCATTTTTTCGCGTAATCTGAATGAACATCGCCCGGAGATATCAGAATGCTGCTCATGAATCGCGTCTTGCTTTGCGTCATCGCGTTTACAGATCGGCCGAGATGCGGGCGCGTGTTTTTTGATCCCTGCGCCACAACAACTCAACGATAGCAATGCCAATGGCGCCGTAGACCGGCGCGAAAAGCAGCAGGGGAAACTGCAGCTCCAAATTCAAAAACGCTCTGGTGAAGGGAATGGTGACCAGACCGACATAGACCGACGCCAGACCCAGGATCAGGCCCACCTTCCAGGATCGCAGGGGCCGGGCCAGGCAGAACAAGACCCAAACACCAATCATGAAAGTCACACTTAGGGCCATCGTGCTGGCCAGTGGCATCGATCCGGCCCTGAACGTAACCGTCAGAAAACTCGCAAACATCAAGATGGCAATCACTACTCCCGTCGGAACGGCAAAGCTCAACACGCGCCGCAGGAACCCGGGAACGTATCGCTGATTGTTACGAGCCAACGACAGAAAGAATGCCGGAATGCCAATCGTCAAAGATGACAGCACGCTCAAATGACGGGGCAGAAACGGATAGGGAAGCGCGGCAATCGTAACCACCAACGCCAGCGATAGCGAATACACGTTCTTGATCACAAAGAGGTTGGCGACCCGCTCGATGTTGCCGATGACGCGGCGGCCTTCGGCCAGCACGTGTGGCATTTCGGCAAACTTGTTGTCGAGCAGAACCAATTCGGCAATAGCCTTCGTCGCTTGGGCCCCGCTACCCATCGCAATCCCAATGTCGGCGTCCTTGAGCGCCAACGCGTCGTTAACGCCGTCCCCAGTCATGGCGACGACGTGCCCTTTCGATTGCAGTGCTTTGACCATTGCGCGTTTCTGGTCGGGACTGACGCGGCCAAACGTTGTGTGGCTTTCAAGGATGTCCGCCAGATCGTGCTCATTCGCGGGCAGCGTCCGAGCATCAATTGCCTCAGCTCCATCAAGGCCCACCGCCCGGGCGATTGCCTCAACGGTGCGCGGATTGTCACCGGAGATAATTTTCAAAGCGACACCTTGACTGGAAAAATAGGCGAGCGTCTCGCCGGCGTCGTTGCGGATTTTCTCAGTCAGCACGATCAATGATACGGGGTCCAGATCGCCGGGGAGCCGCTCAGGATGCGGTTGAGTCCTGGTTTTCAGCAGGATCAAGACTCGTTTTCCGGTGCAGGCGATCTCGCTGACTTGCCGGCTGACATCGTCGGCCTGAGCCGTCCAGACCATTTCGGGAGCTCCCATAATCCAGTACTCGCCGTCGATGTGCATGGCGCTCCACTTGCGCGCCGATGAAAACGGCACGACGTAAACCGCATTGGCAGCGGGCGCGGCTGAGATCCCTTCGTGCAGCGCCACGAGCGTGGGCGAATTTGGTTCTCGCGCAAAAGTGGCGAGCACGGTTTCGGCCTGCGGCTTTGCCGACCCCGGCAGCAAAACGATTTCATCGAGAATGATCTTGCCTTCGGTCAGCGTGCCGGTCTTGTCCAGACAGATGACGTCAACGCGTGCCAGGCCTTCGACCGCGGGTAGTTGCTGGACCAGCACTTTGTGGCGCACGAGCGAGAGCACCGCCAGGAGAAACGCCAGGGAAGTCAGCAACACCAGGCCTTCGGGCACCATGCCGACGATGGCCGCGATCGAGCGGACGATCGCCTCCTGCCAGTGGCTGCCGCTGCGAACGATCTGTCCCCAAATCAGGAGTGGCGCCACCACGACAATGATTAAGCTGATGTAGCCGAGCAGTTTATTCGTGCCATCAACCAACTCAGATTTGGCGATCTTAAAGCGCTTGACCTGGGCGGTGATTGAGTGGGCATAAGCCTGAACGCCAACCGCTACGGCTCGCACATAGCCCTGCCCTGCCACGACGATTGAACCGGAGAGCACTTGGTCACCGGCGATCTTGCCGACCGGATCAGCTTCGCCGGTCAGCAGAGACTCGTCGATCTCCAGACCCTCGCTGGTGAGCACCAATGCATCGGCGGCCACCTGGTCGCCGATACGCAACTTGATCACGTCGTCGAGCACGACGTCTTTGACCGGAATGCTTTGCTCCTGTCCATCACGCAAAACCATCGCCACCGGAGCGTGCAGAATTGCCAGCCGATCGAGCGTACGTTTGGCGCGAACCTCCTGGAAGATCCCGATGGCGCTGTTGATGACAATTACCAGACCGAAGAGACCATCTGCGGGCGAACCAACAATCAGCACTGTGACAAACAACACCAGCAGCAGGGCGTTGAACCGCGTCAGCAGGTTGGCGTGCAGAATGTCCTTCAGCGAACGGCTGGTTTGTTCGTGCGCATCGTTGGTTTGGCCGGCTTGTATGCGCGCAAGCACCTCGGCAGTGGTGAGGCCTTTGATCGGATCCGTTTCCATCGGCTTGACCGCGTACTCTACAGGATTCGTGTCAGAACCGGGAGCGGAGCGACCAGATCAGGAGGTTAGATAAGACTCGGAATTCCCCCTGATCTGGTCGTTCCGCTTCGGTTCTGACACGTGACCGGGGCCGACGGGCCGTTGGCCTTTCATCGCGATAGGTTTAGAATCGGCTCATCTCTCCAAACGACAACCGTTCATTCCGTGCACGCATCAGAGCATCGTCAATAGACCAGGAAGCTAATCATGAAAATTGTGAAGCATGCCTTGCTGATTGCCGGCTTCATTTCTATCGGAACCCTGACTTTTGCCCAAACTGTTCCGAGGCAGGAGCCGACACCGCCGCCGGACGTCGATACGGTCAAAATCGATACTAACCTGGTTACGGTTCCGGTGATCGCGAGCTCCCGCACCGGTACGTATATCAGCGACCTCAAAAAAGAAGAGTTCAAGCTGACCGAGGACGGAATTCCGCAGGAGATCGCTTTTCTGGCTTCCACCGAGGCGCCGTTCTATGTCGTCCTCATGCTCGACACCAGTAACAGCACGGAAGGGAAGCTGCCGCTGATACAACGCGCCGCCACGGCTTTCCTCGATCAGATTGGGCCGAACGACAAGGTCAAAGTAATTTCGTTTGACGGTGAATTACACGACTGGAATAACTTTACCAGCGATAAGCTGGTCCTGCGCGCAGCGATCGCGAAAACCAAAAAGGGCGATGACACGCACGTGTACGATGCGGTGCAGTTGGCGCTCAATTCACTACGCCCGATCCAGCAGCGGAAAGCGATCGTGATTTTCACTGACGGAATGGATTGGCATAGCATCAGTTCTACCTTCGAAAGTACTGTGCGCGATCTGGACGAGTCAGGCGTGATTGTGTACCCAATCCGTTTTGATACGAGGGCCGATACTGAGCGGCTGGCTCGAGAACAGGACGGACGTACGAATGGGGTCGGGCTGCCCACCAGAAGTGTAATTCCGGGGACATCCGGCGGAACTCCGACGACCTTCCCCAGTGACGACGGGACCCGGACGCCTACCACGCCGCGCAGCAATCTTCCGGTTGATCCGATTGGAATTATCTTCGGACGGACCACCCGGCCCGGGCCGACCAGCTCACCGACCGATCCTTTTCCTGATACGCGGCCGCAACCTGACCGGACGCGACGCGACCCCAGCAGCAATCCGAACCCAGGCCCAACGCGGAACCCGCCAACGCAACCGAGCGACTCGATCTCAGGTCAACTCGATAATCTCTATTTGATGGCGGACAGCTATCTGAGAGAGCTTGCCGATCGATCGGGCGGTCAACTCTATCGGGCGGACACGGTGGGCATGTTGCCGCAGGCGTTTGCGGCTATCGCCGCCGAGCTGCGGACCCAGTACCTGCTTGGCTATTACCCATCGAATAAGAACGAGAGCAACGCCTATCGCAAGATCCAGGTGAAAACGTCGCGTAAAGATATTGCGATTCGGGCGCGACCTGGATATCGAGCGAAGGCAGCTCGCTAGCTGTACGGAGATCAGTACCATCCCGCGTGAGCGGATGGGATCAGAAATCACCCTGGAGGCCAGTCGGAGCGTCTTTTATCCCATTCGCTAACGCGAAGGGGACTGGCCCTTGCTCACGCTTGTCCCGCCTCATTCCTCCGTGTTAGTTTTCCCACGCAATTCGAAGTTCTAAATTGGAAATTGGTTATGCCTAATCGCGAGGAAGCCTGGGAATTATTGTGCGAATACACCAAGGGCGACAGCCTGCGTAAACATGCGCTGGCCGTCGAGACCGCGATGCGTGCCTGTGCCGGACGATATGGAGCGCCGGACGCCGATGTTGATGAGTGGGGTCTGGTGGGATTGCTGCACGACTTTGACTATGAAATGTTTCCGTCCGCCGATCAGCACCCGTTTACGGGATCGAATATTCTTTGCGGCCGGGGTTATCCCGATCGAATCATCAGGGCCATCCTCGGCCATGCGACGTACACCGGCGTGCCGCGCGATACCGACGTGGCCAAAGCGTTATTTGCTACTGACGAGCTGTGTGGTTTTCTGGTGGCGTGCGCGCTGGTGAGACCGACGCGCAGTCTGGACGATCTCGAGGTCAAATCGGTGAAGAAGAAATTGAAGGACAAGGCGTTTGCGCGGTCGGTCAATCGCGAAGACATTTATCTGGGCGTCCAGGAACTCGGGGTCGAGCTCGACGACCACATTCAGTTTGTCATTGATTCGTTGAAACCGGTGCAGCGGCAGATCGGTTTGGGCAAGGACGAGCAAGTGGCCAGTGCGTAATCAGCGTCCGCCATTCGCCTCATAGATTCCGGGGATGTAGAGACGCGGTTTGAAACATCTGGCCGCGACCAGGTAAAGCGCGAAGATAAACACCAGGGTTAGCAGCGTCGAAATTACGACCTGCGATTTTCGCCGGTGTGCAGTGTGACGATAAACGAAAAGCGAGCCGAAGACGGTTAATCCGAGCGGAATTACGAAGCTGGCAAGCAGCATCCAGTCATGCCGCGCCATGGCGCCGGCAGAGCCGAAAGCAGCGATTATTGTTGTCGACCAAATCGCAACACCAATCAGCGCCGCGATGATGGATACTAAACCGAGCAGTTTCCAGCGCATCAACCCGTAACGACTAACCTTGATTTTGTTGGAAGTTCACCAAGAATACCACACGCAAATCCACCGAACAGAATGCTTACGCGAAGCGCGCTGATTTACCTCTCTCGTCAGGAAGGGCTCAAGGAGTTTGCTGCCAGGTTCAGCCTTTTCCGGAAACTCACCACGCGATTCATTGCGGGCGACTCGATCGACGAAGCAGTGGCGGCCATTCGCGAGCTTAATACCCACGGTTGCACCGCTTCGTTCGATCACCTTAACGAATCGGTGGGCAGCGCCGGAGAGACCGAGGCGGAAGTAGCCGAATATCTCAATGTGCTGGCGCGCATCGACGAGACAGGCATCAAGTCAAACGTCTCGATCAAGCTGACCCAGTTCGGGCTGGATATTGATCCCGAACTTGCTTATCGAAATGCGCGCCGCATCGTCGAGGATGCGCACCGGCGCGGCAACTTCGTCCGGGTCGACATGGAAGGATCAAATGTCACCCAGGTGACGATTGATATTTTCAAGCGATTGCGCGCTGAATTTGGGCTCAATGATGTAGGCATCGTGGTGCAGTCGTATTTGTATCGCACGCTGGAGGACGCCCAGCAATTGGTGAAGATTCCGGCCCGGATTCGCCTGTGCAAAGGCGCCTATAATGAGCCGCCGGAAGTAGCTTATCCCGAGAAAAGTGACGTCGATGCAAATTATGTTCGGGTGATGCAGGTGCTGCTCTCGAGCGGTGTCTATCACGGTATAGCCACGCACGATCCTAAGATGATCGATGCGACGGTTGATTTTGCGCAGCGCGAGGGCATCGGTAAAGATGCTTTTGAATTTCAGATGCTCTACGGTATCCGGCGTGATTTGCAGGAACAGTTGGCGCGTGACGGTTGGGGCATGCGCGTGTATGTGCCGTATGGGAAACATTGGTATCCTTACTTCATGCGGCGCCTGGCGGAGCGGCCGGCGAATATCTGGTTCGTAATGAAGAACCTGTTCAAGTAACGGGTTAAAGCCCGACGGTGAGGCAGGGCTCGTTGGTAAGCTGTTATCCCTCACGGTCCGGCTTCTGACAGTTGTCACTCTATGGAAAGTTACCTCTGGATCTTTTGGGCGATTCTCGGCGCGGTCCTGGTGATTGCTGAGATCTTCACGACCGGCTTTGTGCTGCTCTGGTTTGGCATTGGCGCGTTAGCTGCTGGGCTGGCCGGGTTACTCGGCGTGCACAGCATCATCATCCAGTTCCTGATCTTCGCGGTGGTTTCGATTGGTTTGACTGCCGCTTCGCGGACGATCTTCGTTAACTATTTTTCTCGGGAGAAGAGCGGCGGCGATTTGAAATCCGGAGTCGACGCCCTGCCGGGAAAAGTTGGAACCGTCGTTTCGTCGAGCCGGGGCGCACTGCACGAAGGCGCCGTGAAAGTCTTTGGCTCAACCTGGACGGCTTATCCGGAAGAAGGCGAAGATCCTTTGGAAGCCGGGGACCGGGTGGAAGTAACCAGGCTCCAGGGTGCGTCGATTTACGTGAAAAGAGTCGGGGCGGCGCCTGACTGGCGGGGAACAAAACTCAAACCATAGACCTCTAACTGTGGTGTGAAAGCGGCGGTTGAGCAGAAAGTAGTTTCCCTGGCTGCGCTCGTCACCGCGCTGGTCATCTTTGCGCTCATCGTCATTGAACAAATCCAAATCGGTCGATGGCTTCACCAGGCCTCTGAGGCTGGTTGGATCGTCGACACCAGTCCGGACTCGCTACAAAGGAACATTCGGCTGACATTCGCCTTTAGCCTCGCCTCGATGTCGTTGTGGTCAAACCGCACCCGAGCAATTGCGATTGTGACGGCGTGGATCCTCTTCGGACTTGGGGCTTTGACCTTCGTTGCGATAAATCCTTTCGATCGTTCTGAACCAATCATTCACCTCGCAGCATTCTGCTCGCTCGTGACGGCTACTCTTTGCATCCGGCACAGACGAGCCGGTCCCCTGACGGCGATGCTCGCCGGCCTCTTTGTCCTGATTAACTATCTTGATTGGTTCTGGTGGACGGCGCGTCTTAAGCGCTTCGCAGCGGGGAGAGTTCTAGATCCTTCGAGCAGCTTGAGCAATTTCCTCTACGGGGCACATCCGTGGCATGTGGCCGTTCTGATTGTCACCGTGTGCTTAATTATTTGGGAGTTGAGATTGTGGAGAACCCATCCAGTAACTCAAGCTGGTTAGGGTTGCTGCGTATCGGTTTCGTCGAGGGTGCGATCTTCTTCCATCGGTGGCAGCTCAACGGTAATTCGCTCGTCATTCGGATCGCTGAGTTCGGAGCCGGTGAAGCGCGCCAGCACGACGGTAATGTTGTCCTCGCCGCCACGGTTGTTGGCTTCGCCCACCAAATTGGTGCAGGCTTCGGCCAGGCTGTCCGCCGCCGCGACGATCTCGCGGATCTCTTCGTTACGAAGCTTGCCGGACAGTCCGTCACTGCATAGCAATAACATGTCGCCCTGCCGCAATTGAATGCGGGCGGTGGCCGGCGTCAGCTCATTCTGAGCGCCGAGCGCCTGCAGAATGACGTTGCGAAACATGTGTGTCTCGGCTTCGGCTTCGCTGATTTGACCGACGTCGACGAGTTGCTGCACCAGAGACTGATCTTTGGTGGCCAGGCGAATATGCTGGCCGCGCATGACATACGCGCGGCTGTCACCCACCTGAACCAAATCAAGCTTGCCATCCTTGACGGCCGCGCCGGTGAGGGTCGCGCCCATTCCGCTACAACGGCTGTCTTCCAGGCTCTTGTAATGAATATTCCGGTTCGCTTGCAGCGTAGCGTTCTTGAGACAGTCGACGAGCGAATCATCCGCTTCGCAGCCTGGTCCGTTCTCGCTGTTGCCAGTCAGGACGTCACGCACAGCCTCAATGGCCATCCGGCTGGCGACGTCGCCCGCCAGCGCTCCGCCCATGCCGTCGGAAACAACCAGTACCAGGCCCCGTTCGCCGATATCGAACTGCCGCAACTCTTCCGGGTTTTCCGGCCCCTCAGAACCGCTCCAGACGCGGGAGCTGCTCAAATCAAGCAGCAGGAAATTATCTTCGTTGCCCCGGCGGACGCGGCCTACGTCAGTCTTCGCGTGAAGTTCAACCAGCATGGTTTAGGAGAATAACCGTTCGATCATTCGTGTCAAGATTGCCAGAGCTTGAGTAATGCCAAATCCGGTCCAGCGCAGATTGGAAAGTCTGCGCTACTTACTTGCCGATTTTCCCAAGGGCCTGATCGAGATCGGCGATGATGTCATCCGTATCTTCAATCCCAACTGAGATTCGTACCAGGCCGTCGGTAATGCCGAGCCTGTCACGCACTTCGGGCGCGACGGAGGCGTGCGTCATCGTCGCCGGATGGCAAATCAAACTCTCAACCCCGCCCAGACTTTCGGCCAGGGTGCACAGCTTGACTGACTCGAGTACGGTGCGCGCCGCATCGAGCGAGCCGACGTCAAACGACACCATGCTGCCAAAGCCTTTCTGTTGCCGGCTGGCCAGTTCGTGCTGCTTGTGCGACTTCGACCCGGGATAATAAATCTTTTGTACCTGGGGATGGTCCTCGAGGAACGCCGCTACCGCGCGGCCTGACTTGTCGTGCTGTTCCATCCGCAATGCCAGAGTCTTGGTGCCCCGCATCACCAGCCATGAATCGAAGGGCGAAAGAATGGCGCCGGCGCTGTTTTGAATAAAGCCAATCCAGTTCGCGTCGTCTTCATTATTCAGGACCACCGCGCCGCCGATCCCATCGGAGTGGCCATTCAGGAATTTGGTAGTCGAATGGACCACGATGTCCACGCCAAATTCGAGCGGCCGCTGCAGGTAAGGCGACATGAAAGTGTTATCGCACACGACGCGCGCGCCGGCCGCATGCGCAACGTCTGAAACGGCCTGCAGGTCGGTCACGATCATCACCGGGTTGGTGGGCGTTTCGACGAAGACCATGCGGGTATTGTCTTTGATCGCCGATTCGACGTTGGTCACGTCAGAGGTATCGACGAATTCAAATTCGATCCCGTAGTTCGCCAGCACTCGCTTGAACAGCCGGTTCGTGCCGCCATAAGTATTGTCGGAAACGATGACGTGGTCGCCGGCCTTCACCAGGCGCAGGGTGGCGTCGATGGCCGCCATGCCCGAGGCGAAAGCGAATCCGAACCGCGCCCCTTCCAGGGCTGCCAGATTGCGTTCGAGCGCCAGACGCGTCGGGTTCGAAGTGCGGGCGTATTCAAAACCCTTGTGCTTGCCGAGGCCGTCCTGCGCGTAGGTCGAGGTTTGGTAAATCGGAATGCTGACCGCGCCCGAAGCGGAATCCGGCTCTTGCCCAGCGTGAATTGCAGTAGTAGCGAAACCCATAAAAACTAAAATAGTTAAGAATCCGAGAGCCCTGGATTTGTATTGCGAGAATCGGATAGTAGCCTGCGCATGATTTTAGTGTCAATTCACGGGAAACGGTCGGTAGCGTCAGGAATTGAGACATCTCTGCAGCCGGTCTTTCCCGGGATGTTTGGATCGGTTATCATCTGCGGGTTCCAGTACTGCTCAAACAATTCGAACCGGACCGGGCCATTTGCCGCACAATGAGTTTGGCCTGACAAAAGTGTATGACTCAAGAGGATTTGTCGGACGGCTCAACCGATGAGCGACGCCACTACGATCGATCGCGCCTGATCGTTGACGTTCACTTCGATGGCGGGGACGCCACCGGGGTCGCCAGCACCCAGGACATCAGTTTGGGCGGGCTCTACATGAATACCAGGACTGAAATCCCGGTGGGCGAGACTCTGGTTTTGCGAATTCCGCTCGCTGACCGGCACGTGGTGATCAAGGCTGACGTGGTTTACAGCAATCCGGGACGCGGGGTGGGCGTCCGGTTCCACCGCCTGCCCGATGACACGCGCGAATTGATGGAGCAGGCGTTTCCCGCGCCATGACGCCTTTCCGGTTTGAGGAAGAGCTCCGGAATAAAGATGCGCTGCCCGCCAGGTTTCGCGGCCATTTGGAAGGCATGTACGGGTGGGGCAGCGACGCTGAGGTTTACGCGACTTTACCGGAAGATAAACGGGCGGCGCTTTTACTGATAGCGCGACGTTTGGCCCAGAAGGATCTTTGGCCGGCAGTCGGCAGAATCGTGAATGTCTATGGCGTCGGAGGCGTCGGTCTTTATTTCGGCGCCCTTACGGACCTCGAGACGGCGCTCAGGGCGCGCCCGGATTTCACCCGCTGGTTCGCGCGGCATGCCGACAACAATGGTGGTTTTTTAGAGCGCAGCCGGCGACACGCTTCGCTGCATTTCTTGTATATCGATCCGCCCAAAGGTGATCGTGAATGGCATGTGCACCTTGATTTGTATGGGCCAATGGGTTCATTTTTGACGACGTCCAAGCACTTATTGCATGAGCGGTGGCGCAAGTTCAGGCCCGACTGGCGCATGATGAAAGAGTTCGTCGAATAGGTACGCAGGCTTTCGAGCCTGATTGTCCGAGCAGCGAAAAACCCGGGAGGGGCGAGAAAAACAAAGCCTATGTTCGATCAATTTACACTTGGTATCGAAGAAGAATTCCAGATTGTCGATCCGCAAACTCGTGAGTTGCGTTCTCACGTATCGGAGATTCTGGATGAAGGCCGGATGCTGCTCGGTGAGCAGATCAAGCCGGAGATGATTCAGTCGCAGATCGAAGTGGGGACCGGCGTCTGCAAGAATATTCAGGAAGCGCGTGCTGATATCACGCGCTTGCGCAGTGTCATCTCCACCCTGGCCCGGAAGAATGGCTTGCAAATCGTGGCCGCTTCCACACATCCGATTTCCCGCTGGCAGGACCAGAAGATCTTCGACGACGATCGATATGAGTTGCTGGTGCAGGAGCTGCAAACGGTGGCGCGTTCACTCCTGATCTTTGGCGTCCACGTGCACGTAGGGGTCGCGGATCGCGAGCGGCAGATTCACATCATGAATGCCTCGCGTTACTTCCTGCCGCACGTCCTGGCGCTGTCCACCTCATCACCGTTCTGGATGGGACACAATACGGGGCTGAAGAGCTATCGCTCGGAAATCTTCAAGCAATTTCCGCGCACCGACATCCCCGATCACTTTGATTCCTATCCCGGGTTTCAGCGCTACGTCGAGTTGCTGGTGAAGACAGGCTGCATCAACGATGGCAAGAAGATCTGGTGGGACTGCCGGCCGCATCCCTACTTTCCGACGCTCGAATTCCGCATCTGCGATATCCCGACGCGGGTGGATGACACGATTGCGATCGCGGCCTTGTTCCAGGCCATCGTGGCCAAGCTCTACAAGTTGATGGATTCGAACCTGGGTTTCCGGCTCTACCGGCGGATGCTGATTCAGGAAAACAAGTGGCGGGCAGTGCGCTACGGGTTGGAAGGCAAGCTGATCGACTTTGGCAAGAACAAGGAAGTTCCGGTAGTCGACTTGATTCGTGAGCTGCTGGATTTTGTCGATGACGTGGTTGACGAGCTCGATTCACGCAAAGAGATCGAGCATATCCACACCATCCTTGAACGGGGCACTTCAGCTGATGAGCAACTGCGCGTGTACAACGAAACGCATGATTTGAAAGCGGTGGTCGACCGGCTAATCGATCTCACGAGGGAAAACGTGCCGGAGGACGTGGAGCTGAACCTTGGCCGGGCGTCGATGGCGCCGAGTACGATCGCGAAGTAGCCTTAGCTGGGTCTGACTGCGCTTTTTGGAGCTATGGTTGGCGCTTGCGAACCTGCAGGTTTTTCCCGTCCTCAACGCAGACCATCTGCATCTCGCCTGCTTTCGGTCTGGTGAACGGGCACACCAGAAAATCTCCGTAGAGATCTACGTCCTGATTGATCTGATTTCGAATTGCATCGGGTACGTTCTGATAGCCTTCAACGGCGAAGCGTTGTTCGGAAATACCCAGCATGCGCTTTGTGTCAATCTTCCAGATACGCAGTGCCGGCGCGCCGTTGTAAACGGAAAGGCGACCGTGGACCGTAAAGCATTTGCCGGCAAGTTGCGGATGCTGGCGGCAGGATTTGTCCGGTGGGCGCGTGCCGGGAAAGCTGATGAGATTGATGCTGCTCAGAATAAGCGGAACGAAGAGCGCGACGCTAAGGAACATTGTGCCCACAATCTATCGCAAGCGCGCAGTTTCGGAAAGCAATAAAGCGTTCAGAGCTAAGTATCAAGACCGCGCCGGAGGCGCTATGGCGTTGACTTCAAGGCGTTCACATCAACACCACCATCGTCCCCTCGGGAATGCGTTCGTAGAATTCGCGAATGTCGTAAAGGTGCAGCACGATGCAACCCCACGACAGACGTCTTGGGCCGCCGTTGTCCCATTCCTTGTTCCAGCCGTGAAAGCCTATGCCGCCGCCCAGAGCAGTGCGCTCGAGCGTCGGCTGCCGATTGCCCCACTTTGTCGCAATCTCCTGTTCCTGTTGCGCTGAAATCAGGTTCTGCGCTCGCCCGCGCTGCGCGTCAAAGGCATTGGGATAATTAATCCTCATCCAAAAGCCGCCGAAGTACGGTGCGTAAGGTCCATCGAAAACCCCTGAATGCTTCTGAATTACAAAGTACATGCCCACCGGTGTCTTGCGGTCGCCTTCGAGTTCCTTCGCACCCTGGGTCTGGCCGAAGCTGACGTCATATTCGTCCTGCAACCGGCCGCTTTGATAGAAGCGCATTTTGTATCCCGGCTGATCGATGAGAATCAGGTTCGATTCGACTTGCGGACGCGGGGTGGTGCGGTGAGCTTTGATGAACTGAGAAGGATCAGTGTAATTCTGTTTTATCCACGCGACGTCCTTGCCGTTCGAAGAAGGCCAGTACGTTGGGTCGAGGGTTTCATTCCAACGCAGTTCGAGGTGCAGGTGCGGAGCAAACAATTTGTCCGGATCCTGTCCGACGGTCGCAATTACGTCGCGACGATGAACAATCTGTCCGGTCTTGACCTTGATTTCGTGCAGGTGGGCATAGACGGAACGGATTTGCTTCTTCTCGTGATTCTCATAATAGATATGATCGATCATCACGACATTGCCCCACAGCCGCCCGCAGAAATCAGCAAAGGCCACTTTGCCATGGGCTACTGCATGCACGTCCTGACCCAGGTCGCTGGCCGGCGGGCCATTGCCTGTCCAGTCTTCGCCGGTGTGAATGCCGTAGCTGTAGATGTCGACAAAGTGCGTGGCGACATACCAGCCTGAGTAGCGCTGTCCGTTGGCCTTGTCCTGGTAGGATCCCTTTCCGTCGCGATCACCAACCGCGAAATCGAAACCATCGGCCGGCTCGAACTCGGTTTTCAGATATTCATCGAAAGGATTTGTCGCCGTCCCTGGCGTGGGGCTCGCGGATCGCGGAGTGGCAGCTTTGGGTGAGCAGGCGGCAAGGATCAGTCCAGCGATGCCGGCCAGGAGCAAACATCGAATCGGGGAGATGCGGACCATGCGAGGCCTTAGATGACGCTAGCGGCGTTTTTGTTCCGCCAGGTAGTACTGCCACAGCATTCTGGCCGCCACGGAGCGGAACGGCCGCCACGCTTCGGCGATTTGGGCAAGTTCAGGGAAGGCTGGGCGGGCCTGCAGCTTGCGGACCTTGCCGTAAGCCGTGGCCAGCGCGATGTCACCGTCAGGCCAGATGTCCGGCCGGCGCAAGGCCATCAGCAGATAAATGTTTGCTGTCCACGGCCCAACGCCTTTGATGCTGGTCAAGGTTGTGTGCGCCGCATCATCTGCCAGCCGCGAAATCGATTTCAAGTGATCGTTCTGGAATGCCTCGGCAAGTTGTACGGCATAGTGCGCCTTTTGTCGCGTCATACCCAGGGAGCGCAAGTGCGCTTCGCCGCGAGCAATGAAGACCTCAGGCGTCAGTACGCCCAGATTCCGTTTAAGCCTTTCGAACATGGCCCGCGCCGAAATCAACGACACCTGTTGCTCGAGAATGATTCGCAGGAGTGTCTGAAAGCCTGGTTGACGGCCCCACATCGGCGGGACGCCGTGGGCCTTGTAGATGAATCTGAGATGCCGATCTCGCGAGGCCAGGAGTTCCGCGGCGGCAGCGAGGCTTTCCTTCGTCAGCGATTCCGGTCTAAGACGTGATGACATGAGGCTGGCCCAATTCCTGTGGGTACAAAATGTTTGGCGGAACAGGCGCGCAGCTCAACCCGGCACGGTTGTGCGACGACAAGTTCTTACAAATGTCGCAGTCGGAAATTGGGAGAGGCCCCGATTCCTCAGTTGTCTGAGTGTTTAAGCGCGAGCTTGAGAAAATTCTCGAACAGCAAGCGGCCGTCCCGCGATTCGTTCGGATGCTCCCAGCGGGTCGGGTTGCTGTGCCAATCCTCGAAAGACTTCTCCAGGTGGAATTGCACGGAGTAGATGAGTTGCCGCTCCGTGCGCTTAACCATCATCTGGTTGCGGCAGAGATACGAACGCGCCAGCAACTTGAATCCCTGCGGTACGCTGTCGAGCTGCAAGCCGTGGTTTTGCCAGACGCGCAGAATGCGACCCTCACGAGTGTAATCCTGCCAGACGCGTGATTCAGGATTGTCGATGCCGGCAAAAATCGGATCTTCGGGCTCGACGATGCGGACAAAGCGATACTGGTATTCAGTCACGCGGTTGGTACGCCGTTTTCTTTCCAGCACAGTGGGATCCGAAGCTTGGAATTCACGTGACTTGAAGTCGCGG
>JADMIO011210289.1_pt1 | contig 84698 bp, 71 predicted proteins | sample 8958161 | NCBI WGS metagenome assembly JADMIO01 (sample SAMN16585339, study PRJNA669376) | soil metagenome | isolation source: Crop rotation soil | place: USA: Cullars Rotation, Alabama | collected 2011 | reverse complement strand
GCCGCGACTTCAAGTCACGTGAATTCCAAGCTTCGGATCCCACTGTGCTGGAAAGTAAGTCCTGTCGCTTAGTCGATCCCGCATAAACGCGTGTGTGAACACCCTGTGCAAATCCCGTTGGTAACGTCGCGACCTGTTGCATTCGTCGCGCCAATCCGTAGGTTGCGAATCTGAGTTGTGAAGAGACGCGCACGACGTGATGGGTGAGAACAATTACCGGATGATCGCAATCGATCTCGACGGCACGCTTTTATCGCCGTCGGGAACCGTCACGCCGCGAGCGAAGCAGGCGATCCGCAAGGCGCTCGACGCCGGGCTTCTGGTGTGCTTCGCAACCGGACGCAACTGGACCGAGAGCCGCACGGTGCTCGATGCAGTCGAGCACTACGACTCGGCGGTGTTCGTCGGCGGCGCGATGATCGTCGACACGAAGAACGAAGTCGTCCTGCATCGGATGATGATGCAGCCGGCCTTGGCGAGAGAGCTTTCGGCCCATCTGGAAGCCGCCGGCCATGCGGTGCTGGCGCTGCAGGACACCAGCTCGGCGGGATTCGATTATCTCGTGACGGCGGACTTGCCGCTCAACGACCCGACGAAGCATTGGATGCGGATCACCGCGTCGAAGATCGTGTCGGTGCCGCGACTTGCGGATCATCCGCACGAACACACGATTCGCATCGGCATCGTCGCCCCATCACAGGAGGCGGCGAATATGAAGTGGTCGCTGAACGAAGCGTTCGCCGACCGAATCGTCTGCCACAGCCTGTTCGTGCCGGCGTACGACGTCGAAGTGCTGGAAGTCTTCGACCCGGCCGTGAACAAATGGGAAGGCGTTAAGCTCGTCGCCCAACGCCACGGCGTCGCAGAGCATGAGATCATCGCGATCGGTGACGACGTCAACGACCTGCCGATGATCGCAAACGCCGGATTAGGCGTCGCGATGGGCAACGCGCGACCCGAAGTACTCGCGATTGCCAAACGCGTGATCGGCTCGAACGCGGATGAAGGCTTGGCGCAGTTTTTAGAGGAACTGGTCGAAACGCACGCGGTCGAACCGACGAAATAGAAACAAGACGTACACGACGCATCTATCCCGCCGGTGGGAAACGGCGGTTAACGAGGCAGGGATGATGCGAAAGGATTCGCAGGCTTCAGGCGGTCGGCACGAAGGACTCGTGTCGACCGCTTTTTTATTACTCCCGCTCCCAGAGGGAGAGGGGAAATTCATTCCCCGCGCCAGAGGTACAACACACGTGGAGTTGTCAGTTCGTCGATCAGATTGCGATCCAGGTTGACGTTGATTCCGTTTACGGTCGTTCCACCGGAAGCGTTACCTCCACCGATGTTCGACTTCGAGCCGAACAGATCGATCAACGAAGGCGGCCGACTGTATCGGAAGACTGTCGGGTTCTTCAGATTTCCGCCGATGGATTTCGCGTGGGCGATCGCATCTCCCATGTAGCCGATCTGATCGACGAGGCCTTTCGACTTCGCATCGGTCGCGGTGAAGGCGCGTCCATCCGCGACATCTTTCACGTCGAGTCCGACTTTCTTGAGCTGCGTCGCGCGACCCGCCTTCACCACATCCTTGAACCGGCTGAACATGCTGTCGGCGATGCCCTGCAGATACTGCGTCTCGTGCGGCTGCGGCGGGGTGAACATCGAGCCGGCGTTTTTGTACTTGGCGCCTTCGGAAACGATCGTGTTTTCCTCGACGCCCCACTTGTCCATCAACTTGCTGACGTTGAAACGCGGCATCAGCACGCCGATGTTGCCGGTGAGCGTGGTTTCCTGGGCAAAGATGTAATCCCCCGCGCACGCGGCGTAGTACCCGCCGCTCGTTGCCAGCGATCCCATCGCAATCACGATGGGAACTTTCTTGTCCTGCTTGAACTTCAGGATTCGCGCGTAGATTTCGTCGGAAGCGGTGACGGTGCCGCCGGGCGTATCGATCTCGATGATGACGGCCTTGACGTTCTTGTCCTTCTCCGCCTGCTCGATGTACTTCTCGAACTGCTTCGACATGTTGCTGTCGATCAGCCCGACGATCGGGACGATCGCGATTTTTTCGTCGCTCGATCCGCTGACCACGGTGTCGCGAACCGTCGTTCCCGCGCTTCCACCGCTCAGCGCACTGCCGGCGAACAGGATCAGGTTTAACACGACCGACACGCCGAGCATCAGGAGCACAAGCAGAAGCAGCAACGTTCGTCCGGCGCCACCCCGCGGCGGTTGGGGCGGCATGAACATCGGCGGGGGCATCATCATCGGGGGATACATCTGCGGCGGAGGATAGCCACCCTGGGGTGGCATGGGTTGTTGTTGCTGCTGTTGCATCGGTGCACCCGTTTGCGGCGAAAACGCCCCCCGCGGATCGATGGGGCCCTGACCTGGTGGTGGCTGTGGAATCATGATTAGCCTTCAATCTTAGTGCGAGCGTCTCCCGCGAACCACCCACCTGTTTGAGTTACCGGCGCGATCGACCGTTGGAACGATCGCCTTCGGCATAGTATTCCGCGGTCACCGTCCCCGCAGTTCCGCCGCGCACGGCAAACTGACCAATCACCGTCATCCGTCGAGGTTTCAGTGCTGCGACGAGGTCGTCCAGAATCGTGTTCACGACGGCTTCGTAAAAAATCCCCTTGTTTCGATACGCGAAGAAATAGAGCTTAAGGCTCTTCATCTCGATGCACGATTGGTCCGGCACGTACCGGATCGTGATCGTCGCGAAGTCGGGCTGCCCTGTGACCGGACAGACGCTGGTGAACTCCGGAAACACGAACTCGATCTGATAATCGCGCTCGGGCCGTGGGTTGGGGAATGCTTCGAGGATCGACGCCGGCTTGGCGATCTGACGTTCGGTCAGGATCGACTTACGGCCGAGTTGGGATACGGGTTTAGGCATTCTGATTTTCGGCTTCTGGAACTTCGACATCGACTTCGATCTCAACGCTGGTGGTTTCGACGGTTGTCGTCGTCGTCATGGTCGAGACGGATACGCCGCGCTCGACTTTCGTGAGTTGAACAATGCGATCGAGCTTGAACGTCCGGCGATCGTTGCGGAGTTGGCAGTGAGCGATGAGCAGCAACTCTCCGTTCGATCGTCGGACCTGCAGGGGTTCGATCACGCGATGGGTGCGTTTTTGCCGGGCGTCGAGGTATTCCATCAATACGACGCCGCGCTGTTCGAGGGCTTCTTCAATTTCGAGCGGCAACAGGCTTTCGCGAGGCGACAGGGGCAGCAGTCCCATCGGCCCGCCCTGCTCTTTCATTACATCGCACAGGCACAGATTCCAGCCGCCAACGGGCTCGATCAGGCGTTCAAAAACTTGAGCCGTCGTCTCCGCGTCGGCGAGGGCGCGGTGGGCGACGGTCGGCGTGATGCCCAGTCGACGCGACAAAGTTTGCAAAGAATTTCCGCCGCGACCGAACCGGCGTCGGGCAATGCGGACCGTGTCGATCACGGGCATCTGCGCACCGAGCGCAGTGGTCAGTTCTGTCCCCGCCCTCCGGAATTCTTTGCGAAGAAACGACAAGTCGAACCGCACATTGTGGCCCATCACTACTGCGCCGTGCAGCAATTCCATCGCAACGGGCAACTGCTGAAAAAACGTGGGCTGCCCGGCGACCATCGCTTGCGAGATCCCCGTGAGCGCCGTCACGCCCGGGCTAATGCGGCGCTCGGGGTCGATCAACTGCTGGTATTTCCCGACGATTTGGCCACCCACGATCCGGACGATACCGATCTCGATCACTCGATGGCCGAACTCGGCGCTCGCGCCGGTCGTCTCAGTATCGACGACGGCGATGGGAGTGTCGCGCAGAGGCTGTAAGAGCGAAAACCCCATGGAAAACTCGTAACGATTCTACGAATCGTCGGGGCGTGAAGGTCGCGAGAAGCTGACACGAATCAATGGCGCGGGCGTGGCGGCTCAGACCGCCACACCAACGATCTTGGCCTCGAATACGATTGAGCCGTTGACCAATCCCTGCACCTTGCATTCACACCGGCGATGCCGGGTCGAGATCTTCAGACAAAGGATATGCATCCGCGTGCCGGGCGTGACCGGCTGGCGGAAGCGGATGTCGTCCGCCGCCCCGAAGCCGATGAAGCCCGGCCATGCCAGCAGCTTGCCCGCATAGAAAGCGGCGACTTGGGCCGCCGCTTCGATCATGATGACGCCCGGCAGCAGCGGCCTGCCTGGGATGTGCCCCGCGACCCAGAATTCGTCGTCGCGGACATCCTTGAATCCGATCATTTGACCGACGCTGTCGTCCGCGTGGACGATGCCGTTCAGATGCTCCATCTGCCCGCGCTGGGGGTTGTACTTCCGGATCTCTTCCTGGTCGTAAAGGACCTTGTCGAGGTCGATTCCGGAGATGTCGAAGAGCAGTTGCGGGGGCATGGCAGAGTCCGGTCGCTTTTGGTGACGACACGGGTCAGGTGATTTACGACGGCGGCCGGGCAACGACTCCGACGTCCACTGACGCCATCCGCTCGCCCGGCCGCCGCCGATTTCAGACGTAAAGGCTTGTAATTACTCGGGTTGTTCCGCACCGGCCGGCGCAGCTTCGCCGCCACGGCCTTCCAGGATCTTCTGGCGAACGTTCTGAGCCGCCGCCTTGATCTCCTGCATCTTCTTCCGGACGCGCGTTCCCGCCGCCTTATTGCCGCCGACGGCCTTGTTCACGTCGTCATCAACCTCGGCGACCAGCTGCTTCAGTGCTTCGTATTCCTGCATGGTGTAAACCTCCGTCGTCGTTCTTCCTTCGTTCAGATTCCGCTAACAGGGGCCGAAACTCTAGCGGACCCTCATTCTGGTGTCAATTTCGGGGGTACACCCCTGATTTCAACCAACTGAGCAGGCAGAGGACCGTCCGTCCGCCCTACTTGTACTCCCGGATGTGCCGGCGGAATGCATCCACCAGCTTCATCGTCACGGGCCCGGGAGTCCCGTTTCCGATCGTTCGCTTGTCAATGCTCGTGACGGGGATGACCTCCGCGGCGCTGCCCGTCAGGAAGCACTCATCTGCAACGTACAGGTCGTGCCGCTGGAGCGTTTTCTCGAAAATCGGGATCTCCAGCTTCTTGCACAACTCGATGATCACCTTCCGCGTGATGCCTTCGAGGATTCCATCCGCGGTCCCTGGCGTGAGAACGGCTCCCTGCCGCACGATGAACAGATTATCGCCGGTGCACTCGGCGACGTTGCCCTCATGATTCAGCATGATCGCTTCAGGCACGCCGGCGTCGACGGCTTCGATCTTCGCCAGGATGTTGTTCAGATAATTCAGGCTTTTCACGCGAGGAGACAGCGCGTTCGGATGGTTCCGAATTACCGATGCGGTGATGACGGACATGCCTTTTTCGTACATTTCCTTCGGATACATATCGATCGTGTCGGCGATCACGATCACGGTCGCCACCGGGCATTTCGCGGGATTCAGGCCGAGATATCCGACGCCTCGAGTGACGACGAGCCGGATGTAGCAATCCTTGAATCCGTTCGCTTTGACGGTCTCTTCCATCGCCGTGCGAACCGCATCGCGCGAATACGGAACCGTAAGCCGAATCGCTTTCGCGGAAGCGAAGAGCCGGGTCAGGTGCTCTTCGCACTCGAAAATCCGTCCGTTGTAGACGCGAATGCCTTCGAATACCCCGTCGCCGTAGAGCAGACCGTGGTCGTAGACGCTGATCTTGGCGTCGGGCTTGTCGTAAAGCTTCCCGTCGATCCAGACTTTCAACTCCATCGCGCGCTGACTCCTCACCCGCTGGTTTTGGGGGTCAAGAATCGTAGGAAGCGTTGGGGGAAATGCAACGCAGTGCGATTTCGTTGGAAACACAATGTTGGAGTCGGGTGCTTCCATGAAACGAATCTCGTCTCTCACAAGCCAGGCGCGCAGCGAAGCGGAGCCCCGGATTCAGAGCGCTCCTCGATTCCCGGCGATTCATCGCGCTCCAACAAGCGCTAAAACCGGAAAACAAAGCCAATTGCCTCAGCCACTCAAATCATGCGTAACCATTTATCCAAAGATCACTTGTCACTCTGTCGTACTACGACAAAATTGGCTTCGTTCCGCGCCGGCGTTTTCGCGCGACATCGTATTCTTCAGCTGAGGCCGCTCACATTCCTCCAATCCAACCAACCCTTACATTTACCAAATATTGGTCCGCAAAACAAATCGAAATCCGCGCGAAAGACCTCGTGCGGCGGTAAACTTCGGGCGCGACGAACTCATCGTCACCTATGCGAAATCTGGTTGCATCGCTCGTCGTAGGTCTCGCCGCAATCGGATGCGGGCACAACAAGCCGAAACCCCCGTCCCCCACCACGCAAAAGATCGTCGGCTCGCGCGTTCAACTTCGTGGCGTCGCCGAGAATTGGAAAGTCGGTGCCTATTTAGGTGGGCAGGAAGTCTGGGTCGATCTTCCGAATCGCGAGTGGCCGGAAGCCGTGAATGGTCGCACAGTCGAAGTAACGGGAACGCTCGTCGAGCGGCACGACCTTCCGGTCTTCATTCAAGATCCAAGTAAACCGGCGAAAGCGGGCATGCCCGTCCCGCCGGGAACAGATTTGCACGAAGCCAGCCGTCGGCTGGTCCTGGAAAACGTCGAGTGGAAGGTCATCAACAGCGCCCGCTGATATTCATGTCCGAAAAGCGTTTCAAACTCTCCGCCGAGCAAATCAAACCCCTCGCCACGGGGCACGGCGGCTGCTTCGCCACCGACATGATCCCTGTCGACGGCCACAAGGTCGGCTACATGTACCGCGAAAATCCCGACTTCCCCGAAGACAGCGGCTGGCGGTTCTTCTCGGGGAAAGAGCCTCCGGAGTATCTCGATGATGTCGAACACACCGCCGTGTATGACGTGAACACGATCGCCAATTACGATCCGGGCATCATTCCGTTCCTGAATTCACCGGTTGGCTCAGCGTTCGAGCGGCAAGGGTTTTTCAAGAAGTTCGTGGCGGTGCCGTTCGAGCCGCCGGAAGACGATGAGTAACAAGTCCGCTGTCACTGTCCCGCCCATCAGCCATATTTACTTGAGGCATCGCGGCGCGCATGAGACAATGCGCTGTATGAATCCGTTTCTCATATGCCTTTGACTCCCCGCGCGAGCAAACTCACGCGCCTGTAGCTCAATTGGCAGAGCAGCGGATTTATATCCCGTCGCCGCAAGGCACGCCCCGGATAAGGGGTTGGTTGTGGGTTCGATTCCCACCAGGCGCACTCCCATCTTTGAAGGCGGGAAGACTGGCGGCGATTGATGACGCCACTGTTGCTGGACGAATAAAGGCCTCCGTGGAAACGTTCATCACCGTCTGTGTTATTTTCGTCGCTCTTGCCGCGTTCGTGACGTTCGTCATCGCGGTTGAACGGAGGCGTCACCAGCGGCTCACGGCGATACTCGAGGCGCGCGGTTTGAAAGTCGTGAAGTACGCATACCACCGCGACGCAAAGCGACGCGTTGTGGACTACATCAGTCCCGAAGGCGATTTGCGGCAAGCGACCGTTCACCTGAAGACCGGCGAGTTACGGAACGAGCGACCGTTTGTGGAGGTGCTCAAGGAGCAATTCCAAGACCCAAAGACGTCGCCGGACATGCGGCACATGATTCTCGCTCTCGGGCAATCGAAATTACCGGGGCAGAACGAATACCATTCGATTGCAAAGTCACTTTTGTCGAATGCTGCCGCCGGCCCTGCGGCCGCACGGATCGAGGAATCCTCGACGAACGCAACGGAGCAACGCCGGTTCGTCCAACTGCTTCAATGTTTCGAAGCCGGCAGGATTTCGTCGACGAATGAAGCGAGCGACGTGATCGAGTTGTATGTCGGCCACAAGCGCCTTGACCTACAGTGGACGGTCGAAGGAGTGGCGCCCAATCGCGTGCTGGTCGTCAGGGGAACTGTGGGGACCGGGCCAGATTTGGAGCCTGCGCCTGCGAATTAGAACCGGCTGTAACGCCCCGCGACGTTCTACGCTTGAAATCACCCACCTTTCCGCGATTTATGGGGCCGTTATTCGCCCCAATTGAGCCAAGCCTCGCCCCCATCGGGCCGATAGTCCCGTTAGCGAGTTCGCTGCAACGCGAGCCGCGGGCCGGTTTTCCAGCGAAAGCGGGCCCAGTGAATCCCAGGGCGGACGGAGAGGTGAGACGTGGCTGCAGGCATTCAGATCGGCGAGTTGTTGGTTGAACAGGGCGTGTTGACCCGCGAACAGGTCAACCACATCCTGAAAGTCCAAAAGGTCTCGCAGCGCCCCTTCGGCGACCTCGCCGAGCGCCTCTTTGGCATCAATCCCAAGGCCGTCGAAGACGCCTGGGTCGAGCAATACATCCGCATCGCCGGCGTCGTTGACCTCGATGATCTCGAAGTCGACACCGAATGCCTTCGAATGCTCAGCCGCCGGCAGGCGTGGCAGTTCCGGCTGCTCCCGTTGAACCGCGACGAAGACCAGAACCTCAACATGGCGACCACCGCCGACGAACTCGTGCGCAGCGTGAATTTCGCGACGCGTGCGTTCGACGAGCCGGTGCATTTCCTGATCGCCGAGCGGGCGCAGCTTCGTGAGTTTTTGATGAAGCACTACCCGGTGCCCGAGTTCATCGCGCAGTACGCCGAGAAGCTCTAAATTTTTCTTCTCGTGAGTTCGATTACAATGCCGTGATGCGAATCCTCACGGCATTGACGGCTCTGCTCGCGTTTTCGATTTCCACAGGCTGCATGACCGAGCCGCGCGTTCGCGCGGTGGCGACTCCGGGCACGGATTTCTCGAAATATCACACCTACGCGATCCGCCCTGGGAACGTCGTGTATCCCGGCGCATCGGAAACTCGACTGAAGGACATCACGCAACGCATTCAGGATGCGGTGGCCAACGAGCTCGAACCGCGCGGGCTGACGCCGCAACCGGATTCGCCCGATCTGATCGTGACGTACACCGCCGGCGCCCAGGCGGTAAAGGGTTCGAAGGAAGTCGCGCGCCGGGCCCCCACCGGCGAAAACATCCGTGAGCCCGGTGGTGGCGGGTACGACGAACCGGGCGTCGTCCTCCCCCGTGATTGGGCCGGCGCCGGCGAAGTCGAATCGCGTGGGCAATACACCGAAGGCAACCTCGTCCTCGATCTCCTCGACGGCAAATCTCGCAAGCTCATCTGGCGCGCCACCATTAACGGAGAAGTCGCATCGGATCACAGCGGAAAGCGCCTGAGCAGCGCAATTGCAAAGGCATTCAAAGATCTGCAGATCGGGAATTCGGCGACGACCCCGAAATAACCCGCTAGTCGGGATCGCGTTCTTCCTTCAGCCAACTCGGCAACACCGCATCAGGCGGCACCATCACCGTGGCGCGTCCGTCGATGCCTCCCGGCGCGATTCTCCAGCCCAGGCCCTCGAGAATCGGTTGATAGCGCGGATCCCCCGTGCGGAGGATCGCCGCATCGGCGTGGGCGGCTTGGAGGATTTTGATCCGGTCGTCGACGCTTCCGAGATAGGCGGTCTTCCAAAACTCGCCGGTGAACAGGTTGGTCCGGCCATCAATGAAGACCTGGTATTTCGGCCCGAGTCGCCAGGAGAGATAACCGCCCCAGTCGTATTCATTAATGATCCGTCCGGTGCGTGGCGTGATGTTTTGCTCAACGTACGCGGCCGCTCGGACAGGATAGCCCGGCATGTTGGGACCGTTGCGGGTGAGATACCCGTCGAGCGTCATCGAACGCCACGGCAGCGCGGGAACGATCTGATAGAGCGCGACGCCGATGGCCGCCATCGCTGACAATCGCGTGATCGCAAGCCCCAGCACGCGGTCGGAGAGTTGCGGAAGCGTCGCGGCAAAGATCGGCGCCGCCACCATTGCGAACACCGGCGAGAACCGCCCCATCCGAAACAGCAGCACGATGCTGCCGATCAGCCAAACTATTTCGCCGGCGCGAAGCTTTCGAAATCGAACGATCGCGCACAGCACGATGATTGCGACCAGCACCGCCGAGATCGTGCCCGGCGTGCCCGCGTAAAAGGGCTGGTACTCCTTCACCACCGGCCCGGCGACCATCGCGTCGCCGGTTTGATAAAACACGATCGACTGAATCGCGCCCTTCAACATCGGCGTCGCGAAGCAGGCGAGTGCGGTGGCGAAACCGATGATCGTGTAACGCACCAGCCGTCGGCGAGATTCGGCTTTATCTGAATTTGGAGATCTCCACAGCTCGATGAGAGCGCCGGTCCACAACGCCAGCAGCCACGCGGGAATGATGATCGCGTACAGGTGGATGTTGATGAGGAATGCGTTGATCGGAATGACGAGCCAGACCGCGCGCGTGCGTTCGTGACGGACGCGATCGCGTACAAGTAGCCAGACGCAGGCCGCCATGATGACTAGGGCGAGCGTGACCGGCCGAAAACTGAGGAACGGGATCGAAAGGAACGCCGCGAAGGCGGTGGCGAGGATCGTGCGAAAGAGGACGCCTTTCCCATCTTCTTCCCGCGGGAGAGAAATTCGAGTGATCGCCGCCAGGGCGTAGAGGCAAATGAGCCCCGAAGCCATCGACGCATGACACGCCATCGCTGCGCGGAAGCCGCCGGCGTCCCAGATCACCTTCATCAAAAGTTCGGCCAACCATGAATAAGGCGTCCAAGGCTCCCGGATCGACATGAATGACTGCGAGTCGACGATCGGCCCAACCCCATCCCGGAGCATCTGATTCGCCGCCTGCAGATGGATGAAGAAATCGGGATCGAGCGTGTCCCAGAGCACCACTTTCGCCACCGGGACCAACGCAAACATCGCCAGCAGCAAGATGAACCCTTCCTTAGGGCTGGCGGTCTTCTTCTTTGGGGCTGGTGCGTCGGGAGACGTCATTGCAGTGTATTTCGACCATTTTGCCCCAATCGCACAAGCCCGCCGGCAACCTTAGAATCCAGGGAATGCCGGAAACGGTGGACCAGCCGAAGGAATCGCCCCCGCCGCCGTCGCGGGTGTTCCTGCGATTGCTGCTGCTGCTTCGACCTCACTGGCCGATGATCGGCCTCGGGCTGGTGCTGTTGTTGCTCGCGACGCCTTGCGAGTTGTTCCCCGCGATCGTCTGGCGGTTCGTGACCGATGAAGTCGTCCTACACCAGGGCAAATCGCCCTGGCTGAATTGGTTGTTCAGCTTCGGCGGACGCGTGCATGGGCCGTTCGGGATGCTGGTTTCGTCGGTCATCTGGCTGACTGTCATCTACTGCCTCGGCGAACTCTTCGAAACGCTCAACACCTGGCTCCTCAGCCGAGTCGCGCAGCGGTTCATGCTGGCGTTTCGCAACCGCGTCTATCACAAGCTGCAATCGCAAAGCCTGTCGTATCTCCAGCGCCAACGCACCGGCGACCTGATGAGCCGGGCGATGAGCGATATCGAGGAATTGCAGTCGTTTATCGTCGGCAGCATCGACGTGATCCTCAGCGAATCGGTCCTATGGCTCGGCGCCGTCGCGATCGTGATGACGGCTAATTGGAAAGTCGCCAGTGCGTCGCTTGCGCCCCTGCTCCTGGTCTACGTGCTGTTGAGGATTTTCAACGCAAAGGTCAAGCCGATTTACGCGGCTTCGCGAGACCGCCTCGGCGACGTTTCGACGCGCATCCAGGAAAACCTCTCCGGCGTCGTAGTCATCAAAATCTTCGGACGCGAGCAGCAGGAGGCCGAACGATTCGAGGAAGCGGGAAAGAAGTATTACGACGAGCAGGTGCGGGCAATCAATGCGAGATCGCTGTATTTCCCTTTCACGCGTGCCGTTGGATTTCTCAGCAACGTCATGATGATCGGCGTCGGCGGATACTACATGCTCCAGACGCCGCCACAGTTTTCGGTTGGGGATGTCGTGCTGTTTCGGGCGTATTGGTGGAGACTCTTCGGACCGGTGCAAACCCTCGCGCGCGTGAACGACATGGTGCAACGCGCCTCTGCGGCGGCGCGGCGCGTCTTCGAAGTGCTGGACGCACCCGATGAGTTGCCCGATGCGAAGGACGCCAAGTCGATTCAAACGGTGAACGGCGATCTGAAGTTGAACCGCGTGTCGTTTTCTTACGATCGCGGCCCGGAAGTCTTAAAGGATGTTTCAATCGCCATCGAACCGGGCCAGACGGTCGCGCTCTGCGGCCCGAGCGGGTCAGGAAAATCGACGATTCTCAACCTGCTGCTTCGCTTCTACGACCCGACGTTGGGCAAAGTGCTTGTCGATGGTGCGACGCTGCCTTCGATCAAAAAGGCGAGCCTCCGGAGCCATTTCGCGCTCGTTCAGCAGGAAACGTTTCTCTTCAACGACAGCATCCTCGACAACATTCGCTACGGCCACGCCGACGCGACGATGGAGCAGGTGATCGCGGCAGCCAAAGCTGCGAATGCTCACGATTTCATCGTCGCGTTGCCTGGTGGCTACGACACCAAAGTTGGCGAGCGCGGCGTGCGTCTCTCCGGCGGCCAGAAGCAGCGCATCAGCATCGCCCGGGCGTTTCTGGCGAATCCGCAAGTGCTTTTGCTCGACGAGCCCACCAGCAGCGTCGAGCCCGATTCCGAGGCCGCGATCATTGCTGCACTGGACCGCCTCATGGCGGGCCGCACGACGGTGCTGACGAGCCATCGGCCGAGCCTGATCCAACAGGCCGACAAGGTGTACGTCATCGAAAACGGCCGCGTGACCGAACAAGGCGCCCCCGCCGATCTCGCGCGCGGCGACGGTTGGTTTGCTCGATTCATCCGGTCGGCAGCCGAGGTGCACGAGCGCGCCGCGGAAGATTTGATTCGACAACCGGAGCGACGCGAGTGAAGTTCCAATCCGTTCACGGCGTCGATTTCAGCGGCGCGAAACTCGCCGGCGAAAACATCTGGATCGCTACGCTCGAGCGAGCACGGCGCGACACGTGGCAGCTCACGAGCCTCGATTGTCTCGAAAAGCTCGCCGGCACTGCGGATCGCGCTCCCGCGTTGCAATACCTCGTCCGCGCGATCTCAAAGTCGAACGGCAGCCTTTGGGCGGTGGATTTCCCCTTTTCTCTCCCCATCGAAGTGATGCCCGAGCCCGGCCGCTGGACCGACCAACTCAAACGGCTCCGCGATGCATCCGACGACGCCTACGGCATCGGCCTGCAATGTCTCGACCGTGCCCGAAACCTCGGCGGCCCCCTCCACATCCGGCGGCAGACTGACACCGAAGCGAAGACGCCATTTGACTGCTATCACTATCGCATCATCTATCAGTACTACTTTGGCGTTCGGGATGTCCTCGGGCCGCTGTGGAACGCGAAAAACACCGCGATCCTCCCGTTCCAATACCGGCGACTCGACAAAGCCTCGCGCGTACTCGTCGAGGCATGTCCCAGTTCGACGCTGAAGCCGCTTCAACTGCCGTATCAAAATTACAAACAACCCGCTGGCGGGCCGCTCACGGGTAAACGGCTTCGAACTCGCCGGGTAATTCTTGATGGAGTTGCACGACACGTGGAGATTTCCGACGCGTTTCGCCGCACGATCATGCGAAATCCGGGTGGCGACGCGCTCGACGCGGTGATCGCGGCAATTGGGGCAATCCGGGCGTGGGAGCAAACCGACCACGCCGCCGTCGCGCGGCATCCGCGTTACCCGCGCGAGGGGATGCTGTACGTCTGACGTTCGCCGATATAAATTACGCCGCACCAAGGACAGGAGCACATGGCTGATACGACGACGATGTCAAAGACGCAGTTTCCGGCGCGCGGTAAGGTCACCGGGACGATGAACGGACTCGTAAAGTTCGCCCCGTCCAACACGAACTACGAATTGCACCTCGCCGCGCCCAGTTATTCGGGGCCGGTCAACACGCTGATGGACGGCGTCATCCGCGTCGTGGCGCGAAAGGCATACACGGTTCCGAGCGGCGGGAATTTCATCAGCCCGATTTACGGCTCGCCACGGACGATCCAAGGCCGCGTTCGCGCAGTTGAGGGAAATCAGATTGTCGTTCACGCGGGCACGTCTTTTGTGGTGCAATTGCCCAACGAGTCGTCGGCAGTGGAGTTGGCGAACGGCTCGATCACGGTGGGCTCGCTGGTGAACGTCGTCGCCCTGCCGGGCGCGACGTTTGAACAAGTGCAGAATGCAGAATGACGAATGCAGAATTGAGAAGCAGCATTTCATTCAGCATTCTGCATTCGTCATTCTGCATTGAATTTCATGATCGTGCGCATCAACCAATTTGATTCCCCGCGCCCGGAATCCGAGGCCGGCTGGCCCGCCGACGGGCGGCTCGGGCCGCTGTCGGCGACCTGGCCGGAGGGAACGCGCGCTTACGAAATCCTCATCCTCGACCAAGACGAAAACCGCCGGCCGCTTTCCGAGACGTTTCGACAGCAGCAACTTCGGCATCTGATTCCGCAAGCCGTCGAAGCGCTCCGCGAGGCGGGAGAGCAGATCGTCGTACGGATGGATGGGCCGTTTGCCGACCGAGAACTGCTTCCGACCTTCAGGCATCTCACCGATTCGCACGGCGAAGGAAAGTTCGCAACATCATCCGTGCAAAAACTGGACGGGTCGCCGGCAGAAATCCTCTCCGGCGTGCGGATCGGCCCAACGGGCCCGTCGCTTCACGCGATGTGCGGCGACGCCGCGATCGGGCTCGAGCGCTCGGTTCGCATGCGCGTGATTAGCGTGCCGGATGAATTGGTGAACGTTTTGCTCGACGTCGATGGGCCTGACGACGAGCGATGGAACGAAGTGCTGCGTCGGGCCGGATTCGTGCTGAGCACCGTCCGCGGGTTGCTCGCGCTTCATGTCCTGACGGCGCGATTTGACGCCGCCACGGTGAAGGGTCGCTTGATGCAACGTCTTGCCCAAGTGGCACAAGGCGCCATGCCCGCCCCCACACCCGCGACAGCCGGCGTTTAGCAATCCGCCAGATCGCTTCGTCGATTCGCGATGAGCGCGGCCACGATGCCGCTCACCGTCGCGACCCCGAGCATCCACATCGCATCGCTGAAATGAATCCGCACGAGGTACATGAACCCGGTGTAGCCACACAAGACGGCGACAGCGGTGATGGTCGCGATGAGGCCGGTGATGACGAATCGAAGGGATGACGAGAGCAGTCGATTGAACATGGCAATTGTGTAGATCGGCTCGCTCGGTCCGATTCCACCAGCCTCGGCGGCAAATCGCCTAATTTCACACGACGACTCGGATTCGGCGCGCTTTTTTCGCCCAGTTTGACGCGCGACTGATTTTCGCGCGCACAATCGGTGGCGATCCCTATTGCGGGAATTTTGGCCAATGAGTTGAATGAACCGACGCCAACTGTCTTGTGGCGACGAATAATGGGAAGGCCCCGGGTCGTGGGTGAACCGGGGTCTTTCTTTTTTACCCGCCCGCCGCGTGGTATCTCTCCGACTCAGTGTCGACGCCCCGCACGCTCTTAGATTGGTTGATCGCCCGCTACCCGACTGCGAAGCGCGAGACGTTTCGCCGAATGTTGCGCGAAGGCCGCGTGCTCGTGAATGGCGACGTCGCGAGGAAATTTACGCGCGAGATTTCGCCAGATGATCGAGTGAAAGTCGATGAAGCGAAGCGAACCTCGAAGCCACAAGCGCGCGCATCGAAGAAGCTCCCCTTCCGAATCGTTCACGAAGACGCCGACGTCCTCGTCGTCGACAAGCCGCCTGGCCTGTTGACCAGCACTAATCCGGGCGAGCGCCGGCCGACGCTACTGGCTGCAGTTCGCGAGTACATCTTGTCGCGCGATCCCCGTGCCCGTATTGGCTTGATCCATCGCCTCGACCGCGACGCGTCCGGCCTGCTCGTCTTTTCGAAGAACGATGCCGCGTACAAATCGCTTAAGACGCAGTTTTTTCATCACACCGTTGAGCGCGTGTACATCGCGATTACCGAAGGCGTCCCGAACCCACGAGACGGCCGGATCGAATCGCGCCTGGAAGAGCGCGCGGACGGAACGGTTTACTCAATGAAACGCGGCCCCGGCGGCGAACGCGCGATCACGCGGTATGAAGTGGAGTCCGACAACAAAAAACGCGCAGTGATACGCGTCACGCTAGAGACCGGCCGCAAACACCAGATCCGCGTGCATCTCGCCGGGCGCGGGACGCCGATTGTTGGGGATGTCGTGTACGGGAAGGGATCACCGGCGCCACGTTTAATGCTGGCAGCGATCAAATTGTCTTTCGATCACCCTCGCACCAACGAACGCGTGACGTGCGAACTTCCGCCACTTCGCGGATTCGAAATCTGAGCGGCCTGAACGTCAGACCGTCATGATTTCCTTCTTCTTCGCCTCGACCAGTTCATCGACCTTCGTCTCGTACGTCTTGGTCAATTCCTGCACCTGCTCCTTGGCGGAATTGGCTTCGTCCTCGCTCATGACGGCGCCTTTTTGCTCCGAATCGACGAGCTTATTCGCTTCGCGCCGAGCGTTGCGGATGCGGACTTTCACGTCCTCCGCCATGCCCTTCACCTGCCCCGCCATTTTCACGCGGACATCCTGTGACATCGGCGGAAGCGTCAGTCGAAGCGTCTTCCCGTCGCTGTGTGGCGTCATCGGAAGCTTAGCGTCGTTGATCGCGCGCTCGATCGCTTTCATATCTCCCGGGCTGAACGGCTTGATGAGCAACTGAGTCGGCTCGGGCACGTTGATCGACGCGATCGAGCGCAGCTCCGTCGGCGAGCCGTAGTAATCGACCTTCACGCTCTCGACCATCGCCGGGTTGGCCCGTCCGGTGCGGATGCCGCGCAGCTCGTGCTTGAGGTGCTCGAGCGCCTTGTCCATGTGTTCTTCACAGTCGAGAAGGATGTCGTCTACCGGCATTGAAGTCTCTCCACCGCAGATACTAGGGATTGATTTTCGTTCCAACGGCTTCGCCACGAATGACGCGGGCGATGTTGCCGGGGACTTTCAGGTTGAATACGACCAGCGGCAGCTTCTGCTGCTTGCACATCGTGATCGCCGTCAGGTCCATCACTTTCAGCTCGTCTCGGAGGACCTGCTCGTAGGTGACGTTCGTCAGCAGCTTGGCGTCTTTGTTTTTCTTCGGGTCGGAGGTGTAAATCCCGTCGACTTTGGTCGCTTTCAGCAGCGCATCGGCTTCGATTTCCGTTGCGCGAAGCGAGGCGCAGGTGTCGGTCGTGAAGAACGGATTTCCCGTTCCCGCCGCCAGGACGATGCAGCGGCCTTTTTCAAGGTGTCGGATCGCACGTCGGCGGATGAACGGCTCGGCGACGCTGTGCACGCTGATGGCGCTCAGCACTCGCGTCGGCTGGCCGAACTTTTCCATCGTCTCCTGCAACGCCAAAGCATTGAGCACCGTCGACAGCATGCCCATGTAGTCCGCGGTCGCCCGCGGGATGTGGCCGTCATCGGCGAACGTCGCGCCGCGGATGAAGTTGCCGCCGCCCACGACGATCGCGAGCTCCACGCCCATCTTGGAGATCTCGACGCATTGTCTCGCGATGCCTTCGAGCTCTCCGGCTTCGATGCCGAATCCGCCTTCGTGGCAGAAACCTTCGCCGCTGATTTTGAGCAAAACGCGCTTGTAAACCGGTCCGTGGCCTTCGGGCATAGTGCGCGGATTATAACGATGCAAGGCGAGTTGTCATTCGATCGAAATTCGCGTCTTCCCGACGCGCGATTCAGTCATCATTTCCCGGTGGATCTGCATTCACATCGATCGGCTTTCCCTCCCAGAACGGTTTTCCGTCTTTCATCTCGATGAGACGCGAGGTGTCGTTCGAGCCGCGAGCGGGCGCAGCGCTCGTTTTCGGCAACCATTTGGCAAGATCGGCTTTGAGGGACGCATCCGCAGTTTTCGCGAGATTCGCCCATTCGTTCGGATCGGCCGTCTCGTCGTAAAGCTCTTCCGACCCGTCAGCGTATCGGATGTATCGCCAGCGATCGGTGCGGACAGTGTGATTGTTTGGCCCGTGCGTCGTGATCGCGGGCCAGGCACGGCGCTCCCTCGCATCTCTTAATTGCGGCGCGAGACTATGCCCTTCCAATCCGGACTTCTCGGGCAACCCGCACAATTCGACCAACGTCGGATACAGATCAAGCAGTTCTGCCGGTTGCGAACTTTTCGACGCGCGGGCAACGCCCGGACCGGCGAAAATCAGCGGAACACGAGTCGATCGCTCCCATAGCGTGTTCTTCCCGGTGATCCCTTTCTCGCCAACGTGCCACCCGTGATCCGACCAAAGAACGACCACCGTTTGATCGGCCAGCCCTGACGCGTCGAGCGCGTCTAGCACGCGCCCCACCTGACTATCGACGTAGCTGATGCAGGCAAGATACGAGCGGACGAGCGACCGCCATTGATTGTTCTGCTGAAGCCAACTCAGTCGTGGCTCAGGCAGCTTCCAGTGCAGATACCACGCGAAGCGCGGCACGTCGTCGCGATCGTCGGCCTTTACCTTCGGCATCACCAGCGTGTCATCGTCCGGATACAGATCAAACCACTTCTGCGGCGCGAAGCACGGCACATGCGGTCGGCGAAAACCGACGGAGAGGAAAAAAGGCTTGTCGGCCTGCGGTTTCCTGAGTTGTTCGATCGCCCAGTCGGCGACTTTCGAATCGTCCAGTTCTTCATCGCGTGCCGGATACGCACCCCAGTCGATCAACTTGTTCTTCGACGGCGCTTCCACGAAACGCTTTTCGGGCAGCGGGCCTGAGTCGCCTTGGAAGCCCCATTTCGTGAACTCGTTTCCGTCGACTCGCATCGCGGGACGAACGAGCCCGTCGTGGTAGATTTTTCCGGTGCACAGCGTGGCGTAGCCGTTCCGCTCGAAGTGTTGCGGCAACGTGATGACCGCTCTTAGCGAATCAACCGTCCGAAACCAAGGCCCCAGCGCGTAGATCCCGGTCGTTGAAGGCCTCAATCCGGTCATCACGCTCGCCCGCGACGGGTTGCAGAGCGGCGCTTGGCAATGTGCGTTGGTAAACGTCGTCCCGCGAGCGGCCAGCCGGTCCATGTTCGGAGTCTTCACCTGCGGATGCCCGCCGAGCGGGCCGACCCAGTCGTTTAGGTCGTCGATAGCGATGAACAGAACGTTGGGATGACGTCCACTCGGCCGTTCGCTAGCGCCAGCCATGTTCGCCGCGAAGAAAAGTAGGCAGGTTGGAACGATTAAGTAAAGGTATCGCATGAGTCCATCGATTCTGTTTGAACGACGATCCTCGCCGACTATGATCGCGCCAACACACGGCTGGGGGAGTTGGCGCGGCCGCAGCGGAAAGCTCGATGACCATCGGCGAAGCACTTCAGATTGCGCTCGAACATCACAACGCCGGCCGGCTTCGAGAGGCTGAGCAACTCTATCGCGGAATCCTGGGCCAGTTGCCCGATCATGCCTCGGCACTTTATCTCCTCGGACGGCTTGCGGCACAAACCGGGCGGCTCGATGAATCCATCCGCTGCCTTTCCCGCTCAATCGAACTTGAGCCGACCCATCCCGAGGCCCAAGCCGCGATTGGCGAAGTTTACGAACGCCTCAATCGGCCTGATGATGCGATCCGCTCGTACCGCCATGCCACGTCGCGCGCGCCCGACGCGACGGAATCTCGCCTTCGGCTCGGTCAACTCTTGTTGAACACCGGAATGCTCGACGAGGCGATCGCGTGTTACGAGCACGTACTCTCCCGCCGACCAGACTACGAATTGATGATGCGGGCCAACCTCGCCGAGGCATGGCGTCGCAAGGGCGACCTCCAGACCGCCGAACGATACGCACGGCAGGCGATTGCGCTGGACCCCAACTTCGCCGGCGGACATTGCAACCTCGGACTGATCCTGCACGCCGCCGGTCGATACGATGAGGCAATCGTCGAACACGAGTTGACGCTGAAACTCGACGACAAAATTGCCCAGGCGTGGAACAACCTCGGACTCTCGCTGTCGGCTCTTAAGCGATTCGACGAAAGCATCGGCGTGTACGAGCGCGCCCTGGCCGTTTGCGGTAAGGAGGCGTCGTCGGTTCTGTGGACAAACATGGGGACGATCCTCGCTGCGGCAGGCCGGCTCGACGAAGCAATCGCCGCTCATCGAAACGCATTGCAGATCAATCCCGCGTCGGCGGAAGCCTCGGGCAACTTGGGCGGCACATTGCGCGAACAAGGATTGCTGAGCGAGGCGATCGACTGCTTTCGGCGGTCGGTCGCGCTTGCGCCGTGGTCGGCGCCGTCGCACAGCAACTTACTTTTCGCGCTCAACGCCGATCCCTCGCTCACGCCGCGGCAAATCCTGGCGGCTCATCTGCAGTGGGCATCCCAGCACGCCGATCCCATGTTGCGCACGGTTCAACCGCACCTAAACATCCCTGATCCGACACGGCGTATTCGCGTCGGATACGTCTCGTCCGATTTTCGAGACCATCCGGTCGGTCGTTTCATCCTGCCGTTGCTGGAGAACATCGACCGCAACGGCTTCACGACCATTTGCTACAACGCCGCGAATGAGCACGACGAATTCACCGGTCGTTTCCGCGCGGCGGCGGACCGATGGCACGATGTCGCCGCTTGGACCGACGAGCAACTCGCGCAAAAGGTTCGTGAAGACGAAGTCGATGTTCTCGTGGACCTGGGCCTTCATGCCGCCGGGACTCGGCTCATGACCTTTGCGCAGAAGCCCGCGCCGGTGCAGATCACGTTTCTCAGCTACGCCGGCACGAGCGGGATGCAGGCAATGGACTACCGGATAACGGACCCGTACCTCGATCCGCCCGGCGGCGACGCGGACGAGCCCGGAGCGATTTACTCGGAAAGGTCATTATGGTTGCCTCAAACGTATTGGTGCTATCAAGCTCACCCTGCCGCCCCTCCCGGCGTCGCCGCGCCACCCGTGCAAACCGCTGGATTTGTGACGTTTGGAAGTTTCAACTACTTCGGCAAGTGCAGCGAACCCGCTTTGAACGCTTGGGCACGAATCCTGCTCGCCGTGCCGAGATCGCGGTTGCTTGTGCACTGCCTTGCCGGGCAGCATCGGGAGCGGATCGTACAACGCTTCGTCGACGCGGGGGTCGAGGCGCAGCGGGTGGAATTCTTTGGAAAGCTGCCCATTTCAAATTATTTTGCCCACTATGGACGCGTCGACGTGGCGCTGGACCCCTTTCCGTATGCCGGCGGAACGACGAGCTGCGATGCGTTGTGGATGGGAGTGCCGGTGATCACGCTTCGCGGCAAATCCGCCGTCGGCCGGGCGGGCGTGAGCATTCTGTCAAACGTCGGCCTACCGGAGTTGATCGCCGAGGACGTTGACCGATATGTCGACTTGGCAGCGAATATTGCCGGCGATATGTCGCGCCTGACGGCGTTGCGGGCGTCCATGCGGGAGAGGATGCGAGACTCGAAGTTGATGGACACGGCGACTTATGCACGCGGCGTGGAATCGACGTTCCGAACCGCCTGGCGAGGGTGGTGTGAACGGCCCCGGCTTACTTAGGCTCAAGGAATCGATCGCCCGATGCTGGCAACGATCCACTCGTTCATTCTCTTGGGGATTGACCCGCTGCTGTGCGAGGTCGAGGTCGACGTCAGCGATCGCGGCCTGGCGAGGACGACAATCGTTGGCCTGCCGCAGGCCGCAGTGAAGGAGAGTATCGAGCGCGTCCGCCGCGCGATCATTAATGGCGGATACGCGTTTCCCCACCACCCGCTGCTCGTCAACCTCGCGCCGGCTGACGTGAAGAAGGAAGGTCCGGCCCTTGACCTCGCGATCGCAGTCGGCGTACTCCGTGCGATCGGATTTCTCCGCAACGACAAGCACCGAAACTACATGATCGCAGGCGAGCTCGCGCTCGACGGCCGCGTACGGAAGATCAAAGGCGCCCTGTCGATGGCGTTGCTCGCCCGCGACAAGAAAATGGCCGGCGTAATCGTCCCCGCCGAAAACGCGCGCGAGGCGGCCGTCGTTGAAGGTATCGAGGTCTACGCAGTTTCTTCGCTCACACAGGCGGTGAGCTTTCTCGGCGAACAACTCGATCTCGAACCGTTCGAGCTGAATGGCGAAGTCTACCAAGCCTCCCAAGTCGCACCGCCACTCGATTTTGCCGAAGTGCGCGGGCAGGAGGCGGTGAAGCGCGCGATCACGATCGCGGCGGCGGGCTCGCACAACTTGCTCATGGTCGGCCCGCCGGGGACGGGCAAGACCGTGTACACAGCTGCACCGCGTTCGAACGAGTCTGCCGGTACCGTGGGCACATTAATGCAGCCGGTTCGTGCGTCCACGGTATTCGGCGGGCCTGAGGACACGAATGCAACCGGTTCGAACAAAGTTACCGACGGGCAAATCAACTTTTTTACCCAGCTCACACACCCTAATCGTTGGGCGCCGCCTCTCATGAGGGTTACAGTAGCAAATCAACCATCCTCGAACGATAACCATCAAAATGAAAAAGCCCCGCTAACGTGGCGGGGCTACTGGCTCAATTTATTGTTCATTGTTTCGTTGTCGGCTATCTAGTCGAGAGTTGCATCGTGGTGATCGGAATCGTCATACATGCCGCTTGCCACGCGTGTTCGATTCGAAGGCGGCAACTTGCCACCGCTGCTCGAGGTCTGTAACTTTGCTCGGGTAGATTTCGACCCGGTTTTTTTATCAACTTTCACGGCGATCATGTGGCTGAGGGTTTTGTTGTTCGCGATATCGCTGCCGAACGTGTAAAGCCCGCTGGAGATTCGACCATTTTCTGACGTCGCAACAGGCTGACGCTCATCCGCCAACGATGGGTCGAACAGTTCCACATCGCAAGCGATCGATTCACGGATCGCCAGAGCCGAACGCCGCATACTCCAGGGCGATTCTTGGCTCCACCATTCGACGACGACGTAGCGACCTTCCATTATGTCGTAAACCTTTGCCGGTTGTTGGAGGTGGGCAGCAAGGCTCGGCTTCACAATGAGTGAGTCGAGTCGCGCAACCTCATCGTTCTCGATGTCGGAAACACATCCAGCACACGAGATTTTCCGCCGATTTTGGGTCGTTTCATAACCGATCATTTTCACTCCTTGAGCACTGTCGTGCTCGTAACCACAGACACAACCGAACGTTAAGCCGACGAATCGCCTATCGAACCGCCGAGTTATCGGTACCAGACGTTAGTCTTTTTCAGTCCAGGAGTCTACTTAATTTTTACTTAATTTTAAGTTACTTCCCAGTAGGTGCCGCGGCTTAATGTTCAGCTTGCTTGAAGCTTAATCCTGTTGTAAAATATGTTTATGAATGAGCTAACTGCTTGGGGGCGATGGCTTAAACGTGCCATGCGAGAGAAGGGGATTTCGCGATCAGCGCTGGTGGAGGCGACTGGCCGCTCATCGTCAACGATATCAATGTTGATGCGCGGCAGCCTCGAGTTGTCCGACGATTTGCGCGAGGACTTGGCCCGAGCACTCAAAATTCCGCTGGAAGAAGTGCCGTCAACTTCGGTAGAGGCGTCGGAGCAGACCGGTGCGGCCAAAAAGCGAGCAAGTCGGAGTGGCCGCTCCGGTGATATCGAAGTCGCAACCTTATCCTACTACCCGACTGGATCCGAACCCGCACCGATAACACTGACTGTAATTGACAACGGCATCCCCGACCACACTTTGCCGCTCCTCGCGAATGAGTTGGGCTTTTTCGCCCCGCTAAACATCGAGATCAAAGTCGAACAGTTAGAGGAAAAAGAATATCCTGCGGCACAGAACAGCGCGTTCCAGCAATCGCCTAGCACGTCTGGCTCGTACACGTTGGTTTGTGGTCCGATTGAAGAGTTCAAAGTCGGCGCCCGCTCATTCGTTTCCCGTGTGAACGAATACATGGGATATGCGCTGATCGCTAAATCGGGCACAAAACTACCTTCGGTTCACAAACAGAAGGACGGACAAGGAAAGTTAGACATTTTTGTCGCGATGATGAAGCACATCATCCGGCGGAACGCTGCCAAGAACGTCGCATTTGTCGACGACAAAGGAAAGCTCTTCTATCAGACTTTGCTCAATCTCTACGGCGATCTAGACGGCCAAGACGTTGCGGGAATTGCGGACGATCTCGAAAAACGTGACGTTGCTGTGCTCGATTCGCTTGACGAGATTGGTGATCTCCATGCCGACTTTGCGATTGGGCACGCGTACTCCGTAGCAGCGGTGCTTGCTAAGAAACGCTACAAGCTCCTCCTCGCTTACAAGGACGTGTCCGCGATTATTGAGGCTGTGCAAAACTCTCCGGATGTGATGAGCCGGCTGCTCAACAAAAAGGCGCCATCTCATCCATCCGATCGCTCTCGCATCAACTCGGCCGTGTCTATCTTGAAGTATCAACAAACGCCGGAAGAATCTCGTAACGCAGCATTTGCGGCGTTTCGCCGTAGTTTCTCTGATGCGTTGTATCAACTCAAATTAAACAATGCATGGGCGCTGAATCTGCCCTTCGATCGCATAAAGTCCGATGAATCTCTAAAGCAGCTTGCATGTCGCCTCGCATCTGTCGCCTACCGAACGGTGGAAGCCATCACGAATCCGCAGAAGAGTGGTGACGCGATGGCACGGTTACATGACTACGCTCAAAAACACAAAGACAAGCACGCTCGATTTCGCGACGTCGATTTGGGCAACTTTACTAAGGCTTGGAATGTCGCCTACCGCATGACGAGTTTCGATGACACGTTGCAGTGGCTATTCGACAAGAAGCGTTCGTCACGAGAATTTCAGGGCGAGTTCGAGGTGATGGAGGAAAACCGCGAGTCATTAAAAACCGTTTCCGAATGGATGGTGAAAGCTAAAGACAGCTGTGATCGCGCGTTTATTCAATTGGCCAAACTGCCGGGGTCGAACAGCAAGAAAGTGGGCGAGCACCTTCGACGAGCCCGACATCATTACGGTATTTTCAACTATTACGACGCCGCTCGATTCGCATCCGATGCCCTTCGCGCCGCGGAAGAGAAAGTGACGGATCGGGAGGAGGTGTCACATGGTCGCCCCCGTAGCCGTTAGCATTCGAGGGCTTTCACATCTCTATCAAACGCAGGCGCGCGATCGTGTCGAGGCGCTTCGCGCGATCAGTTTCGATATCCACGTCGGCGAAATGATTACCATCGTTGGCGCCAGCGGGTCTGGCAAGAGCACCCTGTTGAACATGATTGCAGGTTTAATGCCGGCGACAGCTGGTACGATCACTTTTCCCGCTTTTCCAACGCCGCCGAGGATCGGTTATCTGTTTCAACGCGATGCGGTTTTTCCCTGGCGAGACGTTGCCCGCAACCTGTCCTACAGCCTTGAAGTTGCAGGTCGGACCCGTGCCCAGCGTCGTCAGCGTGCCGAGGAACTGTGTCGTTGCGTGGGACTCAATCCCGATGTCTATTTGAGAAAATATCCCAACGAACTGTCCGGCGGCGAACTTCGCCGTGTGGGCCTTGGCATGGCACTCGCCAATACACCCGACCTCCTACTTTTGGACGAACCCACGGGAGCAGTCGACTGGCTCGCCCGTCGGCAGTTGCAGGCGATGATTCGCAGTGTCGTGTCAAGTGCTGGAGCGACTGCAGTCTACGTGACACACGATGTCGAAGAGGCGATCTGGCTCGGAGACAAGGTGTTGGTTCTGCACGCGGGGAAAATTGCCGGAACTGTTGAGGTCGATCTAGATGCCCGTCGATCCGAGTCGATGCGCAACACAGAACAGTTTCGACGCCTACAAGAGTCAGTCATTGCCCTTCTGGAACGTCCGCCGCTTGACGGCGCGGCGAAATACCGATGAGCAAGCGTCGCATTGTCGAAAAACTCGCGATACTCGCAGTTTCGATAGTCACCTGGGAGATCGTCGCCGCCCGTGTCGGCAACCCCATGGTCGCGCCCAGCATTCGAGATCTCGCTACTGAAGCCTTTCCAAGCTTTTCAGTATTCGGCGAACAGCCTGATCCGACGTACCCACATGCCGCTCGCGTAATTCTTCAGCACGTGATTTACACTTCGCAGCGGTGGGCAGTAGGGCTCTTCGCCGGGACCGTCGTCGGCATTTCGATTGGCTTGGCGATTTTTTCGATGAGTGGACAACAATTTGCAGCGAGATCCCTCTTGGCCGCGGCGAGAAGCGTTCCCCTGTTTTCCTTGATCCCCCTATTCGTCTTCTGGTGGTCAAGCCATGGGGAATTCGGCATCAACCTGTATGTTACTGTCGCCGTCGTCGTAATCGTGTCGGCCGCCGTCTACGAGGCTACGCTCAACGTCCCCAAGGTGTTTGTTTGGCGAGCTGGACTTGCTGGCGCAGGTATCGTCGGCATCTTACGTGCGGTGATACTTCCCGCAATCTGGCCCGAGCTCAAGCTGACGCTACGTTGGGTCGTCGGCCTTAACTGGGCATTTACTCTCGGCGGCGAATATGTTTCGAGCCACTCGCGTGGCCTTGGATACCTCGCGTACCAAAGTTATCTGTACGCCGACATCGGGAAGTTGATCATCCTGGCCGGTGTCTACTTAATGATTGGTACTACTAGCATCGTATTATTTGATGCGATAACCGGAATCGTATGGCGCTCTAATGCAGCGATACGATCTTACTAATTCCGATACATCACTCACGAAGTCGGAGACACAAATGCGCACTCGTATTGACCAGCTAATCACCGTCACTGTACTCGTACTGGCAGCGACAGTTGCCTCTTGCAAGCGCAATGGCTCTTCCCCGACGACCAAGCCGACCCAGCCGCCTAGCGGCACTACGGCATTAAAGGTCGTGAAATTTGCGAACCTCCCCTACGCTGATCACACGTATAGCAGCATCGGTGTCGCGAAAGGCTGGTTCAAAGACGTTGGCATCGATCTAAAATCTGAGACGATCAAAATCGAGGAGGTTGTACCCGGCCTTACCAGCGGGGCTTATGACGTCGCCTCGGTCCCTCCTGGCATCCTGTTCAGCGCATATGACGCCGCGCCAACCCTTCGAACGTTTGTTTTCGGCGACCTCTTTCAGGGATATGCGCTCATGGGTCAACCTAGACAGGGTTACAAAACGTACGCCAATTTCGTCAAAGACGGCATGTCGCCCGCGGAATCGGAAAGGGCCGTCGTACAACAAATGAAGGGGAAAACATTCGCATATCCCACCGAGACCGCGATCAAGCCCTTTATCGACCTGCTCCTGGAACGCGGCGGATTGACTCGCGATAGCATCAAGCCACTGGTTCTTGACGATCCGTTAACCGTCCAGGCAATGCGAACACGCCGCTCCGATTTTCAAGTCGGCGGCGTGCCCTCACGTATTTCTCTCGAAAAGGAGGGTTTCGTGCCGCTTATCACCTCCGCCGACCTTGCGAAAGGCGCACGCCCAAGTCCGGAATCGAAAGAACTTGCCAGCATCCTCCAAAACGGCTGGGCGATGACGTCCGAAATGTACGACAAAGATCGCGCTACCGCCCTACGACTTGCATCCGTCAACTACCGCATTATGAGCTTTATGCAGACCAACAGAGACGAAGCACTGGCAATTCACATGGCGTATCTCAGCAAGGTTACTGGACAGAAATTCACCAGTGAGGATGGTCGCGTCATTTATGACTCTCTTGATCCGTTTATAACATTCGATAATCAGCGACCGTGGTTTCATGATTCCAACAACCCGCTTTACTATCGCCACGTTAACGGCGCCATTCTGAAAAGCTTTGTTGACGGTAAGATCTACAAGGGGCAACCGCCGGCGGTAGACGATGTGATTCTCGCCGACGACACGTATGCCGAACTTGAACGCCTCAAGGTGTCCTCGAGCGCTCTTCTGGCTGAGCTAAAGGCGAAGGCACCCGCAGCCTCTTCGAACGCTTCCGCGAAACTATCTGCGGCGCAAAACTGCTTTGACACCTATAACTATTACGATGCCGACCGCATCGCCGCCGAGGCAATTCGTGAGTTGAACGCTAAGCCATAGCCGAATTGAACTTCTCCCCAAAATGCCTAGGTAGGTTAAACGCCGATCGGGAGCCATGAAATTGCTACGTCGTATCGTATCAACAGCGCCACTCGTATTTGCCGGCCTCGTCTGGGAAATTACGGCATTCAAGTCACAGTCCCGATTCGTACCGCATTTGTCAGCCCTGGCCGTCATGTTTTGGCAGAGCCTTGTACAGAACGCCATGATCGAAGCTCAAGGCGGCGGCCGTCACGGTTATGCGCCCCACATTTGGGCCACCTTGAAGACGTTCACGATTTGTTTCGCTTGTGGCACGTTCTCGGGCTCCGTCGTCTCGCTCTGCATGTTTCCTTTGCCCACCACTCGCCGCATCTGGCGATTTGTTCTTAGACCTTGGCACACCGTTCCACCACTTATCGCGATACCGGTTGCATTTACGCTGCTAGGGCCAAGTTGGATGACCGATTGGATCGCTGGATCCTTTTACGCCTTCATCGCAACTTCGATCTTCATGTCGGCGGCGCTAGAGGAAGTCCCGCACAATTTCATTTCTCTAGCGCGCCTCGCCGGGGCGGGGCCGTTCTGGATTGCTTGGCGCGTTCGATGCCCGTTCGTTTTGCCGATCTTGGTCGGGCCAGCGAAGGTTGTCGCATCTTTCACGCTTGGGATCGTTATCATCATCGAGTTCCTCGCGTCTCCGGAAGGAATCGGCAGAGTGATGAAGTTTGCCCTGTCGTATCACTCCGTCGAGCTACTTCTCGTCGGCGTGATGTGGGCATCCATTTTAGGATTGACCTGCGATCTCGCGATCGACCGGCTAAGTCGCATCTTGATCCCTTGGGCCAACCGAACTGCACGTGAAGCTAAATCTCTGGAACTGCTTACTACGCAACGGTTGGCGAATCAATGAGCTACCGCGAGCCCATTTCACTATGATCGGCCGGACTCCGGGTAACAAGGTAATCCCCCAAGGCAATCGCGTCGATGGGGACGTCGGCCATGACCCGCAATGCGTCTGCGGGCGAACATGCCAACGGTTCGCCACGAACGTTGAGCGAAGTATTGAGAACCATCGGGATGCCGGTCTTCATGAAAAAAGTGTTAATCAAGCGATGGAACAGTGGGTCGACATCGCTTCGAACAGTCTGGACACGGACGGTACCATCGACGTGTTGTACGCCCGGCACAAGATGACGCGTAGACTGGTGAATGCTGTCCACCAAGAGCATGAATGGGGACTCGGTTCCGCGACACAACCAATTCGATCGCGCCTCGAACAGCACAGCAGCGGCAAACGGGCGAAAGCTTTCGCGATTTTTGATGCGGTTCAGCTTGTCTTTAATACCGGGATCACGTGGATCGGCGAGAATGCTGCGGTTGCCTAACGCCCGGGGGCCAAATTCTAAACTTCCTTGAAACCAAGCGATAACTTGCCCCAATGCGATGAGCTTGGCAACTTCGGCAGCAATGTCGGACGACCGACGAAAATACAATTGCCTTCCCAGACGACTCTCGTCGGCGATTGCTTGTTGAATCTCGGCGTCGTTGAAACTGGGGCCGAGGGACGCCGACGTCATGGTGCAATCGCCCTTTTCCGCACGACCTCGATGCGCAAGCAACAGCCCCGCACCAAGAGATAGACCGGCGTCGTGTGCAGCAGGTTGGATAAAAACGGCGTTGAAGGGAGTGCGCTCCAGAATCATGCCGTTGGCCACCGAGTTAAGGGCAACTCCGCCGGCCAACACTGCATTCGGGCAGCGAGTGAGGCGGTGCAGTTCGCAGAGCAAATGCATAATCGCATCCTGCGTCACTTGCTGCAGGCTCGCCGCTACATCCTTGTGCGCTTGAAGAAGCGGATCGTTAGGCTGTCTGACTTTAACACCAAGAAGCTTTTCCATCTGCCGCGATGGGAGGGCCTTATCCTGGAGGTTGAAAAAACTTCGCGACAACTTGATGCATTCGAGCCCTCGCCCGGGCTCGATGCGCAGAATCTCGCGGAATTGATCCGAAAACCGCGGCTCGCCGCACGCCGCCAGGGCCATCACCGTGCCATCCTTTTGCGCGTGATGGAAGCCGAGAAAACGACACACAGCAGAATACAGCTTTCCGATGGAGTGCGGGAAATAGCTCCGTCCAAGCTGTTGGATGCGCGGACCAGAACCTCGGCCCCACGTTATTGCTTCCAACTCCCCGCGGCCGTCCAATGTGAGGTAAGCGGCATTATCGAACGGCGACGGGTAATAAGCACTAGCAGCGTGCGCGAGATGATGCGGCAGGTAGTGTGTTTTGATCCTGTCATGGAATTGGCCAAACTCGCGTCTAAACACCGCGTTGACGGAAGCAATACGACACAATTTCCGTACGTTATTCACAAGCACCCGGGGTCGCACAGGGTAATGAAGGAAGTTGCTCCAAAGTATCCGTTGCAGCAGGAAGTTAGCGGGATGCCAAGGAAACCCCAGCTCCCTTACGTCTGACAATTTAATGCCAGCTATTTTAAGGCAGGACTCGATTGCTGCGATCGGGAATCGACCCTCGCGCTTCTTGCGCGTAAATCGCTCCTCCTCTACCGCGGCAAGAATGCGGCCGTCGGATCCAACAAGGGACGCACTGGAGTCATGGAAGAAAGAGTTGATCCCAAGAAACATATTTCTCGCACAAATCGGAGCTCGCTGCGCCTCTTCGAGAGACGCCTCGAGCCGGTCACCGAGAAGCCCTGATCGTCAAGGCGATGTCAACGCTGCCATCATCGATGCCCAAAGAATCAACCGCAACCGCTTTCGTGCGCGTTAAGGTATCTTCGAGTGATGCCCAGGTGCCTAGCCATCGCTCTCACGCTATTGCTAACCACGTCCCCGGTACAAGCGTGGAGCCGCGGCGGTCACATGGTTAGCGCGGTCATCGCCTACGACCTTCTCGAACGAGACAAGTCTGACAAGCTCGCAAGGGTGCTCGAAGCGCTGAAGCTCCACCCCGACTTTGCCGAGCGCTGGGAGCCGTTGCTGGCGAAGGTGCCGGCGGATGACCGCGACATGTTCCTCTTCGCGCTTGCGGCGCGTTGGCCCGATGACGTGCGACGTACGAAGCAACACCGGAGCGCGTGGCACTATATCAACATCCCGTTCAAACCGGACGGCCAGCCCGATGGCGTAAAAGCCAAGCCGCACACCAATCCCAGCATCCTCTTTGCGTTCACAGAGAACATGGAGCAGATCAAGGCGAAGGAAACCACGAACGGAGATAAGGCAATCGCGTTGTGCTGGGTTTTCACGTCGTCGGGGACGTCCATCAGCGCCTCCACACGTCGGCGTTGTTCACGTCCGAACTTCCCGATGGTGACAGGGGCGGGAATCTGTTGTGGGTCCGACCGAAGGAACGCGGTGCGATTGTGAACCTTCATTCCTACTGGGACGGCCTGGTCCTGCCCGGCAACCAGTTCGACGACGCGCGGAAGATCGCTGCCATAATGCTCAAACGTCCCGACTTCGCGCCGGCCAGACTGACGGAACTTGTTGATACCGACTTCGAGCAATGGGCGAAGGCAAGTTTCAAACTCGCGAAGCGTCACGCGTACCGCGACGGGAAGGTCGTTGGCAGCGTCGAACGCAACGATGCGCCTGTAGCGCCGGCGGACTACGCGAAGGAGGCCAAGGCGGTTGCCGAGCGGCAGATGGTGCTGGCGGGGTACCGGCTCGCGCGCGTTCTGCACGACGCATTCTGACCAAGACCACACCGTGGAACGGCGGAACGGTGGAACGCTCACCGGCGATCGCGGCGTTTGTGAGGGAAGATACCTTCAACGCACGGGATCGCTCCCGAAATGGCGGATTGAAGCGTTACGGCTTTGCCACGACCCTATTTACGAGCGATCAGAACGTTCTAATGCCGGAATGATTGCATCCCGTCGATCCACTACCCGTCGACAGACTGGCATAATTCGCGGCTCGCGCACACGGCAACTAAGCCATGGCTTCCGGTGGGTTGCACCACCAAGCCGGGACGACAATCTTATGAGATTGTGGCAGCGGAAAATGTCCCGTGGCGAGTTTTGCTCTCGCGTCAAATTAATCGCTTAGCAATTGCTCCATGGTGAATTCGACATCGAAGTGACGGAGACAGTCTTGCGCTGTCGCCCTGATCTGTCGCATTGCATGCGAATGAATAATCTCCTCGAGCGATACTCCTGGATCCTGCCAAGCTATTTCGTCAAATAATTTTGACACCTTTCTGGAAAAATCAAGAAGCACCTTTTGACTCTCCCGCGTCCACTTTTCTGACACGACCGGATGCGTAGCCTCGCGCTCGGCGGAGTTTATCGTCGTCTCTAGAAGCTCGTCGAGGAGCACATATTGGTCCGCTGTGCCTCCAAGACACTCGCGGAGTTGGAACTCCAGCGATGCCACTCGCCCAATGGACCGCAATACTTTCTTTTGAGCAAAACCTTGGACGTCATCGAGCATTTGGGTTTCCTGCTATGGGAATATGTCCGTCGTTCGCATGCGACTGCACGACACGACCAGCGTCATCCAGATACTGTCCGGCACTGTTCGTAACGCGCATGGTCCAGCCCGCTCGCGAATTTGAGCCTACCGGAGCGCGGCTGCTAGGACCGTGCAGACGCAATCTTTCAGCGCCTGCCGCATCTTTAAAAAGTAGACCGTTGCCAGCCCGCTGTGTATGCCGTGTCCAGTCTGCGGGTACCCGAGAGATTATATCATCTAGCCCTGCACCACGCAGCCCTCGGAAGTCGCCGGCGAGGCTCGATGCACCTTGGCGCGCCAAAGATGTTGACGACAACGCCTCACCGGCGCGATTTACGTAAAACGTCCGAGCCGGCGTGGTTGGTGCGACTCGTACTGTTCGCGGGACCGGAGCGGGAAGGAGTCGGGCGGGGTTGGTGATCGGCGCGCGAGGAAGCTCGTTAAAGGCGCGGATCATACGAGACATGTCTTCCGCCGCAGTAACGGCGGCGTTGAATTCTCGTATCTTGTCGATCCCTTTCGCACCTATCGGAACAACCGACTGCACGATTGTCCCGACAATCTCGCCTTTACCACGGTCCCCGCTCTCCCACTTCTTCACAGCCGCGTTCCAAGCCGCGTCCACGGTTTTTCCTGGGTTCGCCAGTGCGTAATCAATCGCCTTGTATGTGTCGACCGGGTGCTCAATCGTCTGGCGGATCATCGCCGCCGTGCCCTCAACTGCGCTAACTGGAGCGTCCACGAAGTACCCGGCCAGGACATCACCCGTGCGCTGCTCAACGTCCACCATTCGTTTGGCGAAATTGATCGCGGTCTGACGGCCGACGTCGACAGGCCCGGTCGCGTAGCGTAGACCCTTCATCAACTCCGCAACATCTTCCGCGCGACGGCCGACTGCCATGAGGTCGTGACCGAGTTGTGTGATCTCCGCGTTGTCGAGGCGGCGAGTTCGCGATTGAGTAAGCAGATCCGCGGCCCGCTGACGTGGGTCGATGGCCGGCTCGCTCGGAGAGTCCCACCCTTCATCGGAAACGTAGTGCCCGCCGTTGGACGGCGGTGTCACCGTGATGCTCGGCGCATCGACTGGCGCGTTGCCGGTGTTCCCACCTGCATCCGGCATCGCCGCCGCCGGAGCGGCGGACGCGAGCGGCGCTGCGTTGTCCAGCATCTTCTCGGCGGCGTTGTTGCGGGCATAATCGCCGTCGTTGACGGCCTTTGCGACATTGCTGGCGGCGATGTCCTGGGCGTTGGGGGTGAAGATCTCTTTCTGGTCCGACGAGCCAAAAAGCCGATTGCCAAACCCGTCGTTAATGGCAAAACGCTCGCCGCTGGCTGCGTTTGCCGAGCCATCACCGAGTCGCGAACCACCGCTGGCGCCGGCGCTGACCTTGCCGTTGGAATATTCGATGTTGGCGCCAATCGACGTTGGCATGCCTCCGCCGAAGTCCACAGACGCCGGGCTCACGCCGGCCGAGAATCCGGCGGCGTCGCTGTAGCTGACGCCGACTGGGCCGACGCTGGCGCTGACGGTTGTCACGCCGCCCATATAGTCGATGCCGACCTGAAGCGGGCCGACGCCGAAGCCGATGTGCAGGCCGACCTGGTCATGCCATTCGCCATCAGCGAATTCGACGTGATACCGCATCGCGGCGAAGCCAACGTCCATCGTGGCGACGTCGTCGTGGAAGCCCCAACCGATGTTGATGAAGCCGAGGTCGAGGCCGAAATAGCCGCTGCCGAACCAATCGGAGAACAGGTGGGCGCTGCCGCCGAGCACTTCTTCAAAGCCTGGCGTGATGTCGCCGGTGAGTTCCCATAGGGATTCAAAGATTCGCCCCGTCGGATCGGTGAGATTCGTGACGTTGTTGCCGACGTAGCGGTAGAGGTTGTTGCCGTCGCCGCCCTCATACCCCATCGGGTCCTGGCTGAAATATCGCCCGGAGGCGGGGTCGTAGTAGCGTGCGTTGAAGAAATACAAGCCAGTCTCGGCGTCGAGCTCCTGGCCGGTGTAAAGGAAGCGCGGGAGGTCTCCCGCGGGCAAGGACGGCTGGACCACTTCGCCGAACGCGGTGTAGGTGATGTGGCGGAGATAGGTACCGTCACTGCCGGCGGCAATGTCGCGAATGCTGCCTTGGTGATCAGGCAAAAGCCATCGCACTTCTTCGGTCGCTAAGGATGCGCCGGGCGTTTCATCGGCAAGGACCTCATCGGCACCGGGTCCGTGAAGGTAACGGGTGACCACCACACCGGCCGCGTCGAACGCGATTGCTGTGCGGTCGCCGTCGAGCGCATATCGCTCGACTTGCTCCGGAGTGCTGTCACCGTTGGTGTCGACGCTCTTGGCGATACGCCGGTCGTTGACGTCGTAGGTGTAGTTGACCGTGGCATTGGTGCCGGAAGTGATGACCTGGATGAGCCGATTGCGGTGGTCGTATGTGTAAGTGTTGACCACACTCGTCCCGCGGTCTGTCCGCGTGAGAACGTTGCCTTCTTCATCGTATGTGTAGTCGTAGGTGTCGTCGGACTCTAAACGATTGTCCGCGCCGGTCGAGTGAGCGCCGCCGATGCGATTGCCGGCCGCGTCGTAGGCGTAGTCTTCATCGGGATCGGTCGGATGATCCGCGCCGGTCAGCTGGTCATTGGCGTCATACTCGAAGGTCGTGGTTCCATCTCGCGAGTTGTTGAACTCAAGCAGCCGCCCGCGGACGTCGTAGACCATGTCGCTGCCGCTCGTAGGGCCTTCATAAGTAGTCGTGTGGCTCGGACCGGCGTGCTCGATGGTCGCAAGCCGGCCGGCGTCGTCAAACGTCTGCGTGGTCGTCACTGCCGCCGAGCCCGTACCCCCCAGGTTGTTGTAACGCGTGATCGACAGTACCTGACCGTTGACGTCGTACGCGTAATCGACGCGCTTCTCCGCCACCGTATCTGCCGGAAGACTGATCGAGTCACCGGCAGTTTGTTCGATGCGGGTGGTGCGGCCGATCAAGTCGTAGGTGTTCGAAATCCAAAGGTCTTGAATGCCACCAGGGTTGGCCGCGTCGTATCGGACGATGCGGATGTCGGTGACGAGCCCGGTTGGGTCGTTCGCGTAAGAGAACACCGTCCGTGGCGCATCGGGCGTTCCGGCGTTGTCTACCGACGTGAGCTGCCCGAGGTTGTCGTACCCATAGGCGTACTCGGAATCGGGATCGGACGCGGAAGTCAGTCGGCCGGCGACGTCGTAGGTGAACGTTTCGGTGCGGATGACGCTGTTGCTGCTATCCAGCCACGATTCCGATGTTTGCTGATCGAGATCGTCATAGGCAAACACGCGCACCCGGCCGTTGCGATCGACCGTGCGGACGAGATTGTCGACCGCATCGTATTCGCGCGTTCGCGTAACGTTCCCGTGAAAGGCAGCGGTGACGGCCTCACTCACCTGGCGACCCAACGCGTCGTATTCGTAGGTGGTCGTGTTGTCGTCAGCGTCCGTATGCGACAGCACGCTTCCGCTCGTGTCGTACGTAAACGTCGTGATCGGCGCATCGTCAGCTGTGGAAGAATTGCTGTCGGCGTCTGCGAGCGTCGTCTTGATCTCGCGTCCCAGCCCGTCGTATTCATGAGTTCGCGTATGGAGGTTGTCGGCGACCATCGCGTCGATGGCTGATGTCGTCGGCGAAGCACCAAGCGCTTCGTTGCCGAGCGGGTCGATCTCCCACAGCACGTCGCCCGCCGCGTTGTAGCCGAACCGTGTGACGGCCGGCTCGAGCGGTCCCGAGCCGTCTGGATCGGGATCGACTGCGCGAACTTGTCGATTCAACGCATCGTATTCGTAGAACGTTGTAAAATCGGTGGGTTTTGCGGCTGCCGGGTTAGCGCCGGGGAGGTTACCAAGCGGACTGGTAGTCCAGCGAACGTTTCCATTGGGGTCATAGCCCCACGTGGTGACCGGCGCATCGTTAGCCGTTGACGGATTGCCGTCCGGATCGGGCAACGTTTCTCGCGTCTTTCGGCCGAGCGCATCAAATGCATACGTCGTCGTCTGGCCCTTGGCGTCAGTCGACTCGATGACGTTCCCGACCGCGTCGTAGTTGAACGCGTTGCCGGGCGCGTCCAGCGGGTCGGCGCCGTCGGGATCCGCAAAAGTCTCCGAGCGTTTGCGACCGAGCGGATCGAACGCATACGTCGTCGTGTGATACGCCTGCTCGACGGGGTCGCTGCTGAGGTTCCCCAGCGCGTCGGTCGTCGCGACGACGTTGCCGTTTTCGTCATACACATAAGTGACGAGCGGCGCGTCATCGGTCGTGAGCGGATTGCCATCCGCATCAGGCAATTGATCGGCCGTTACTCGGTTCAGCGCGTCATAAGCGTGGCTACTCACCCGACCCCGAGCATCGGTGGAAGTCAGCACGTTGCCGGACGCGTCGTACGTCACTGACGTTGCGAATGCCGACAGCAAGACGTCGCCGCCGGTGGCGCCGACCGCGGCCGTGGACAACGCGTAGCTGAGCGTATCCGTCGTGACGGCCGTCACGGTGAATACGCCGTTAAAGACATCCTCGTCCGCGCCGCGCACCAAGATTCGGTCGCCGATGGTGATCGCATGATCATCCGAGTCGATCGTCGCGGTCAATCCGTCGATCGACACAGACACGGTGCCTGCGCGCTCGACCGTGCCCGTGCCGACGACGCGATTGATCGCGTCATATCGACTGGCTGAAGTGGTGCCGCGCGGGTCGGTAACCGTGAGGACGTTGCCGACCATGTCGTACGTCGTCACGGTGATCGGAATGTCGTTCGATGTTGACGGATCTGGATCGGGAGATGTCTCTTTAACCTTTCGGCCGAGACCGTCGTAGACGAACGTCGTTTCTCCACCGCGCGCATCGGTGCCGCTCACGACCGCACCGCGGGCGTCGTACTCGAACGACAGCACCGGCGCGTGGGCCGGATTGCCATCGGGCGTCGGGCGCGTCTCGGTAATCTTTCGATTCAGGTCGTCGTAAACATAGGTCGTCGTGGCACCGAACGAATCCGTCGTACTGATGACATTTCCAACGGCGTCGTAGGTCGACGACGCAGTGGCAGCCGACACGCGCGGCGTTCCGCCGGCGTCGAACAACGATGGCGCGTCGGCGAGTTCGTAGGTGAACGTGTCCGCGTCGATCACGTGGATCGCGAACACGCCGTTGTAATCCGCCTCCGCCGCGTCTTGGACGACGACATGGTCGCCGGTTGAGAAACCGTGACCCGTCGCCGTCGCGGTGACCGTCGTGCCGAACGCGGTCAACGAAGAAATGCCCAGCGTCGCATTCCGGATCGCGACGACACGGTTCAGGTCGTCGTAATCCGTTTCGGTGACGAAACCGCGCGGATCGGTGACAGCAACTACGTTGCCCGCCTTGTCGTATCGATACGTCGTGATCGGCGTGTCGACCGTCGCGTCGTTCCCATCGGCGTCGGGGAGTGTCTGGCTGATCTTTCGGTTGAGGGTGTCGTACACGTACGTCGTACGGAAGAGCGCGGCATCCTCGGGGTTTGCGGCGGCGTTGCCGCGTGCATCGGTCGTCGTTTCCAGATTTCCGTTCTCGTCGTACGTCATCGAAACGGTCGGGCCGGGATCTGAAGAACCGTCCGGCGACGGCGAGACGATCGCCGTCTTGCGGTTGAGCGAGTCGTATTCGACGCGCGTGACGTTGCCCCGAGGGTCGGTGGTCGAGACAACGTTGCCGGATGCATCGTAAGAGGAACTATTGACCGAGGTGAACACCGTGACCGACTCGTCGGCGATCGTCCCGGCGCCAGATGGAATTGAAACGGTAAAGATGTCGGCGCCCGTGACAGTGGCGATGAACACGCCGTTCAATGCACCCGTCGCCGCGCCGGAGATCAGCACGCGATCACCGGTGGCGAACCCGTGATGGGTCAGATGCACCGTTGCGGTCCCTGCCACGGCCGCGCCCGACGTTCCCGCGCGTCCGCCAGCGGCGCTCACGGCCGGCCGGTTCAACACGTCAAAAAGCGTCGTCGACACACGGCCGAGGGTGTCGGTCGTAGCGACGATGTTGCCAGCCGCGTCGTATGCGAAGTTTGTTTCCGGCCGAGACAGCGGGCCGTCGCCGTCGGTCCCTGGATTTTCGGAACCGTTCAGGTCGGGATCCGGCAAGGTCACCCGCACCTTGCGATTGAGCCGGTCGTATTCAAAATCGGTGGTGTAATTCAGCGCATCGGTGGTTGACGTCACGTTCCCGAAGGAGTCATACGTCGTGCCGACCTCCGGCGCAGCCAGCGGACCAGAGCCATCGGGATCGGGCAGAGTTGAGCTGATCTGTCGGCTCGCCAAATCGTATTCGAAGGTCGTCTCGCGCCCGAGGGCGTCGGTGGCGGACGCGACCTGGCCGGCCGTCCGGTAGGTGGTCGACGATACGTTACTTGCAACCTCAACTGCCACCGCGGCGTCGAGCGTGCTGCGTCCGTCGGTGTCAAACGTGAAGGTGTCAGTCGTTACTGCGGTCACAACGCGCAATCCATCGACGGCAGGATCGCCTGAACCGGCGATGACTACGCGCTGGCCGACGATCAAGCCGTGGCTCGCGAGCGAGACCTCCGCCGACTCATCATCCACAGCGGCGACCGTTGCGCCTTGGGAAGCAAGCCCGGTCGCGATCGTTCGGCCAAGCGCATCGATCGCGTAAACTGTTGTTCGGCCGAGCGGATCAGTGGTGATGACGATGCGGCCGGCGGCGTTATACGTCGTCTGCGACACCGGAGCGTCGTCCGTCTCGACGTTTCCGTCGGCGTCGGGCAGCCGCTGCACAATCTGGCGGTTGCGCGTGTCGTACTCGTAATTTGTGACGTTGCCACGCCCGTCCGTCCTGGAAACAAGGTTTCCGGCGGCGTCGTACGCCGAATGGCGCTCGGTTTCATCGGGCAGGGTTTCCAGCGTCCGGCGATCACGCGCGTCATACTCGTAAATCGCGACGTTTCCGCGAGCGTCGGTCGAAGTCGCGACGTTCCCCGCCGCGTCGTACGCCGTGCTGATCGCCGAGACGGAAACGCGAGCCGATCCTGCGGAAATCGTTCCGCCGACCGACCCCGCTGTGGTGAATGTGAAGTGATCGTCGTCTACGCGAGTGACGGTGAACACGCCGACGTAATGGGCGTCCCCTTCGACCCCGCGCACTAACGCGCGATCGCCGGTCACTAGACCATGTCCTGACAGCGTGATGGTCGCCGAACCGGAGGTGGCGTCGATCACTGCATCGCGCTCGTTCATGCCCGTGGCGACAACACGGTTCAACGCGTCGAAGAGCGTCGCAGTCGTGCGGCCGAGCGCGTCGGTGTTGTTGACTGGGTTTCCCAACAGGTCATACGTCACCGTCGAACCCGGCGACGCTAACGGTCCGGAGGGGCCGTCGGGGTCGGGGAGCGTTTCGGAGATCATTCGATCGAGCGCGTCGTATTGCGTTACCGTTAAGCGTGCCTCGTCGGCGAGTTCGACGGCAGGATCGGATGGGATGGACGAAAGCCCGGTGGTGTCGTACGAGACGCGGCCGACGACGTTGCCGTTCGCGTCGTAACGCGTCTCCGTCAGGATGTTGCCCGGCTGCACAGCGAACCGGACGCGGCCAAGATCGTCTAATGTAAAGGTCGAGGTGCGATCGGCTTCGGGAACATCGCCCGGGTTGATCTGCTTAACGAGGCCGACGTCGTCGTACTCATAGCTCGTGACGATCTCGTCGAGCGGGCCCGAACCGCCGTCCGGATCAGGCAGCGTGTCGGTGAGCTTCCGACCGCGTGCGTCGTACGTCGTACGCGACTCTCGGCCCAACGCGTCAGTCGACGCCATCGCCTGCCCGGCGCCGTCATAGCGCGCGAGGGTAGTGGAACCGTCGGCGTAGAGCGTCTGCACGAGCCGGCCGCGCTGGTCGTAGAAGAAACGGGTCAGCCGGCCGAGTTCATCGCGCTTGGCAATAGTGTTGCCTTCGGCGTTGTATTCCGTCTCGGTGAACGATCCGTCGTCGTAGGTAACGCGAATCGGCCGGCCAAGCAGATCATATGTGGTCGATGTTGTGCGATCGGCGGCGTCGGTCGAACTCACGACCTGGCCGTTGTGATATTCGAACACGGCAACTTGCGGTCCAGTGGACGTCGTCGTCGTTGAGCTGATGACCTGACCGACGTCGTCGACCTCAAACGTCGTCTCGCGGGCCGTGCCGTCTTCCGAACCGGGCTGAATGGTCTTCGTAAGGCGGTTGAGCGTATCGTATTCGCGCGTGATGATGCTGAGTGGGTCGGGAGAGCCGATCGGCGCACCGACCGTTTCCTCGGTAACGAGCTCGGTATCCTCCTGGTATGCGTAGTACGTCGTGAAATCGCCGTCAACGACAGTCGGCACATCGCTGACCAGCGCCGTGCCGCGCGGTTTGGTGATGGAGGTCACGCGGCCTTGGGTGTCGTGCGACATGATCGTCAGCGCGCCCAGTGCGTCTTCGGTCACGGTCGAATTGCCGTGCTCGTCGTACGTGAATCGCGTGACGCGATCGTCCGGCCGATCACCGCGGCCGTGAACTCGGATCTCGGTGACGTTGTTGAACGTCGGCTCGAACGTGTAGGTCGTGCGCATCCCGTCGGAGCCAAGCTGGTGCACGACGTTGCCGTTTTCGTCATGCCAGGAGCGTTCCACCCGGCCGAGCGGGTCGGTCGACGATGTCTGCACGCTACGCCCGCCGTCGCGGCTCCAGTTGCCGATGACGGGAATCTGCGGCACGTCGTCTTGCAGATATAAGCCGCGGAAGTCAAAACGACGGTCGGGCTGAATGTTCGAGATCAGGTGATCATCATTTCCGTCGAGCGTGAAGCGTCCACCTCCGTCGAAACCTTCAACGTAGAGCCCGAGGTCGGTCGTGCCGTCGGAGTTCCAATGACCCACGACCGGCTGTACGACGAGTTCCTCGCTGAGCGTGTAGGTCGGATCGCCGGTCGTCGTGCCATCGTCGTTGACATCAAGCAGGAATTGCACGCCGTCGAAGACGCCGACGTTGAAGCTTCCGTCGCCGTCAAAGTCTCCCGCGATGGGCCGGTTGGTCGAGGCGTCGATGCCGCTGACGTACACGAACGTACGGTCGGAGATTTCCTGCGACTTGTCCCCGTCAGAGTCGAGGATGAACTCGCCGTCGGCGTAGACACCCAGGTCAGTAACTCCGTCACGATTCCAATCGCCGACGACCGGATGCTCCGTGGCACTCGTACCGGTTGCCGGCCCGAAATCGATCACCTCGTCGACGCCGGACTCGTCGGCAAACGTTCCATTGGTATCAAGGATGAATACCCGCCGCCCGTCCGCCACTCGGAAGACGCCAATCTGGTCCCACCCGTCGCCGTCCCAATCTCCAACGACCGGCTGGTCACCGGCCTCGCCGAACGTGAAGGTGCCTTTGTTGCCCTCGTTAAAGGCGTCATTGCCGTTGAGGTCGAGCTTCCAAGTGCCGTCATGAAACACGCCAGCGTCATCGATGCCGCCGAAGCGCGCTTGGGTGCGTGAACCGTCCGGCAGAATCGTCTCATAAGCCTGGAAATCCGGGGTGTAGTTAATGGTCGTGTTGCTGCCGCGATAGTCGGTGAGCGTAGTCGCGCGGTGGTACAGGTCGTACGAGAGGTACTGCGTGCGGTCTTCGACTTCAGTGAGCGTATCGGCAATGCTGAAAACGCGCCGGTTGGCGTAATAAGCGTAGTTGCGCGTCGCTCCGGTGTTGCCGTCGGTGACCGTCCGGAGTAGCCCGTGAAGCCGGGCCGAGCGAACGAGGTCTCCCGACTTAGAACCGTAGTAGTTGTATTCGGTGGTCGCCTGCTCTTCGCCGTCGTCGGCGGGGCCGACGACCTTCGTCAGGTATGATCGCTCGGCGAGACCGTCGGCGTCGGTCATCACTTTGTAGGTATAGTTCCATTCGCGCCCGGAGTAGTCCGTCACCGTGCGGATGTGATTGTCGGAAGCGCCGGGCTCGGGATCGGAGTCGTTCCAGTAGTCGATCGACAGAAGCGTGGTTTCGCCGCGCTTGACCGCGGTCAGGTGCTGATCCTCGTTGTGCTCGAATGTGAGCGTGTTGCCATTGCGGTCCGAGATGCTGGTCAGCATGGCGTAATTGCTGTCCACGGGACGCTCGAACAAGTGCACGGTGCCGTCGATGGCGGTGTGCGAATAGATCCGCTCGCCCAAGTCTTCGAATTTTCCCGTGTCGCCGGACGGGCTCACGTAGTCTTCGGTGTCGCCGACCTGCCTGAACGCCAACTTGATTCCGCCTGGCGTCGTCCACTGGACTTGCTTGCCAACGAACTGGAGGAAGTCGCCGTAGCTGAAGGTCCAGCCGACGCCCAGGCCACGATCGACCATGCGCGAGGCGGGGTCTACGATGAAATTGGGGTCGAAATACGAATCGTAGTGTCGCGAGAACTGTAACGGGAGGCCTACCGATGGAAGGGTGAAGTCGGTTTCCTCGCGAATCGCGTTGCCATTGGCCGGATTGGCGGGCGTGCCGAACATGTCCCACGGATCGAGCGGCGTCTGATCGACCGGTGCTTCGGCAGCATCGTCCTCCGAGTCGCCGCCACGCTCGGGACGGCCACCGTCGCGCATGACGACGTAGCCGCGCTCCGTCCTCCCGTCGACGGTTCGCTCCTCGATCCAAACCGCGCCTTGCCATCGCGGAAGTTCGATGTGGCCCAGCGCGGCGATGACCGTGAACCCGTCGCCCATCGACGCTTCGATCGCGTCGCGCTGTGGCGTGGTCAGGCCAGGCAGTACCGTCTCCAAGTCATCCCCACCCGTTAGCGCGCGAACCTCAATGTCGTTTCGAACCGCCCACTGGAATCCATCGATCGTCGAAATCGCGTCGGCGTTCACCACGCCCTCGATGACGTGTGATTCCATCGCGGAAGAATGCGCGCCGATAAGCATCGAGACGTCGTTCAGTTCGCCAGAGTTGAGCCAGCCGGTGCTGATCGGCACCAGGGAGACCGGCGTTCCAACGTTGGCGTTGTCCGTACGCACGCGCTCGGGCAGTACCGGGTATTGCAGGTTTTCACCCGGCGTGTAGATCTCGCGACTGAGGCCGGAACCGGTCATCAAGCCCGACTCCACCCACGCCCGCACCGGCAGTACGCCCGTGAGTCCCGCCAGCGTTTTGCGGCCTTGCTCGACGGCGTACGAATACTTCATCTGCGTCAGCGCTAGCAGCTTCGCGACGTATTCGCGCTTCATGTGACGTTCGAGCTGCGTTCCGTCGATGCTGCGAATCGACAGGCGGTTGAGGTCGGCCTCGCCCTCGCGAATCCGCTCGTCGGAGACCTGTCCGGCGTTCAACCCGAGCGCCAGCGTCGCGCCGGCCTCTCGTTGATACTCGAACGTGTGACGCAGGGATTCGTCAGGGCTTCCCGGATCGAATCCGGCGTCGCGGTGTTCGATCGTGATCGTCAACAAGTCGTTGTCTTCGACGTCCAAAGCGCCGAAAGAATTCAGCCCGACCGTAAGCGAGTAGATTCCCTCGCTGGCGGAAAGGCTGATCGTCTCCAACCCGTCGCGCGGAACGATCAGTTCGTGCTCGAAGGAAGAGCCGCCCGATTTCTCGACGTGGACGAGCACGCGATGATTGAGGTTAGTCGGAACCTCGTCCGCGTTGGTCGAAGAAACGACGGTGTAGGGCGCGGGCTTGAGAAGTTGGTCGTACGAACGCTGGATGATCGGCCCGTCGTATGCGACTTCGCCGAGCGACTTGCTCTGTGCGGCGAGCTGCTTGCCGAGACGCCGCGCGTAGTAGTCCAACGGGCTTTCGTCGGTCGCCAGCAGTCCGCCCGGTTCGGTCAAATCGAACGGCAACGACGCGAACGGGTCCGCGACTCCCGGTTGGAGGTTGCGGTATTTCCACGATGGATCAAACGTCTGCCACGCGAATCCGTCGCCGCTCCGCAGGTACGCTTCCACCCACGTGTGATCGAACTCGATCTTTCCGCCCGACGGAGCGTCAGGGTGCAGTCCGGCCGCTTCGAGCACCGCTTCGGCTTGCGTGGCGTCTTTAACGCCCAACCAACGCTCGACGTTTACCAGCTTCGCCTCAACACGACCGTAGACGAAGCGCGCGGTGTAGCCGCGCTGCCGCAGCCGTTCGACGAGGAGCGATGCCTGGTCCCAGGCATTGCCCGATTCAGCCTGGGCCGTCGCTTTCGGACCCTTCATGGCGCCGGCATAAGGTTCAAACTTGACGTCATTGGAAACCGCCTCGACCGCCTCGCGCATCGAAGTCCCGCGCACGTCGTCGACCGCGATGGATCCAAATACGGCATGACCTCCGGCAACGTTTATGTCGGGGCTGCCAGCGTAACCGTGGCTGCCGTAGAGCCCGACGCCTCCCGCCTGGGTAATCGAACTGTCCGTCGTGCTGACGATTAATTGGTCGTTAAAGAATAGGGCTAACGCATTGCCAGAAACTTCAAACCGCAGTTTCCCAACTCCGAGCCCTGTAAGAACGAGCTCGTTTCGTAGCGTCGTCCAAGTTCCTTCAACCTGCTTGCGAATTGAAAACCACCCGAGACCGCCGTTAACCGATGTGACTTGGGCGCGATATCTGTTCGTACCGGAAATGCGTGCGTCGATACCCAGCACGCGTTCAGCCAGACCTTCACCGAGCAAGTCGGCGCTAACGCTCACGTCCGAAGCGACTGCGCCGCGCAACGCGATGGAGGCATCGCCGGTCAGCATCCGCAACTGACCGTTGGTCACAACCCAATCGCCGCTCTCGTCATACGGGCCGACAAAACTGGTTCCTGGTCGCTCGAAATCGTCGGTGAAGGGCAAAGTCGCGACCGTTGAAGGCGCGGCAAGATTGTCAACAGTGATGTCCCACAACTTATTGTTCGGCATCGAGAAAATGCCGGCCGAACCCGAGGTAATCGCCGAATCCGTTGCGTACCCGACGAGGTGATCGTCGATGTACATCTTCAATTCTGAGCCGACAACATCCAATCGCAGTTCACCGGTCTCAAACGCCGTGTCGATGTTCGCCGAATACAGGTCGGACCAAGTCGAACTCACGCGACGCTGGATTTTGACGAACTTAGTAACGTTGAAGACGTTTTGGATCGTGGCGCGATATTCGCCGTCCACCGACCATCGCGCGATGACGCCGACATCGCCGCCGCCGCCGCCCGGCGATCCGTTAGTCATAAAGATGTTGGCGACAACTCGCATGTCTTCCGCCGACACCCCGGACAGGGTCGCTTCACCGCCGGACGTGTCGCTGGTGACTCGGCCGTCAGAAATCACCAAGCTTCCGCTGTTCTCAATCCATGCCGGCCCGATGAACGAGCCGTCCGGACGGTCGAACGCGTCGTCGAACGGGATCTGGATGGCGTCGGCCGTCGCGGCGACTTCGTCGGCGTAATCCGATGTAACCGAGTCATTCACCGCACGAACTCGGTAGGTGTATGACGTTTCCGGAGACACCGTCGTGTCGACAAACGAGATCGCGTCCACGCCGACGGTCGCGAGCAATGCAAACGAGCCGCCGACCGTCTCGCGCCGTTCAATTTCGAAGCCCGTTTCCGTAGACGACGCGTCGACCCATCCGACGCGCAGGTAACCTGTGCCTGCGATCTGCGTGACGATCAAACCCGTGGGATCGTCCGGAATTGCGAGAGGCGTCGTCGCATCGGCGATGCTGCTCGGATCGGAATCACCGGCGTCGTTCGTGGCGCTGACGCGGTAGTAATACGTTGTTCCGTCGTCCAAACCGGTGTCGGTGTAGGTTTCGACGTCGGCGGCGACGGTCGTCAGCAGCGTAAAGGTGGTACCGTCGGTTGACCGTTCGATACGAAAGCCCGCCTCGCTGGTCGAAGTATCCGTCCATTCGAGATCGATCTCGGAATCAGACGCCGGCGTTGCGGTCAGGTCTGTCGGCACTTCCACGGGCACGACGAGCCGGATGGAGTCGACGTTTCCGATGTCTCCGCCCCCATCGTTGGCATCGTCGAAGTACAAACGCATCGCCTGCTCGCCGGCTGCGAGGGTGACGCTGGTCCAGACGGTCTGCCAGGATTGCCATCCGCCGGTCACCGGGAATGCGATCGGGCCCGTTTTATCATCGCCGTCGAATTCAACGTGAACGACCCCGCCATAACCCGTATCGGCGGCGACGCGAAGACCCAGCTGGTATGTTCCCGCGGACGCGACGTCGACGGTGTACTGCAGCCATTCGCCTTCTTGCGCGCTCCCAACGTTGTATCCGCCGCCGGTCGAGTCTTCGATGTCGACGTCGACGCCCGTGCGGTAGTCGCCGGGACCGTTGCCGGAGGTGAGGTCGTGCCACGCAATCCCGTCGCCGCCGGTGTCGAAGTCTTCAGCTTCAACTGTTCCCGGCAACGCGTGTGGCGTTCCGCCGTACGGCGCGGAACTTGGGGCCGTTTGGTTCGCCGTGTTGGAATACGCGGATGCCGCGATCGAATTCGTGGCGCGTACGCGATACTCGTAGCTCACGCCCGGCGACACCGTCGTGTCACTGTACGAATTCGAACCCGCCGTGAGGGATGTCGTGAGGGCCGAGAACGATCCGCCGGCAGTTGCGCGTTCAACGGTGTAATTCGTTTCGTTAGAAGAGTTGTCCGTCCAGGTGAGATCGATACGCGTCGTCGAGATCGGCGTCGCGGACAGCGACGTCGGTGCGACCAGCGGCGTAGTCGCGTTGACCGAACTGGTCGCGGTCGAGTTCAAAGTGCCGTTGATGGCGTATACGCGATAGTCGTAACGCGCGCCTTCCGTGACGGTGGTGTCGGCATACGACGTTGCACCGGCCGCCGTGGTGGTAAGCGTTGACCAGGTGGAGCCACTGTTGGTCGAGCGTTCGACCACGAACCCAGTTTCGTGCGTTGAATTGTCGGTCCACGAAACGTCGATTCGCGTTGGCGAGGCGGCGCTCGCGACCGGCGAAGTGGGCGCGGGCGGCGTGCCTGTGATCACCACTTCGTCGACCGAGTAGTTCGCACTCTGGCCGTTCGAAGCTCGGCGCACGCCGAAATTCAAATACGTCGTCGTCGAAGGACCGTACGTCGCATTCGAACGCCAACCCAAAGTTCCAGACGAGTAAGTGTGACCGTTCCCATCATCAATGCTGGCGGTGTAGTTCTTGTTCAGTGGGTCCACGCGGACGGTGATGTCATAGACGTAGTTCTGTACGAGCGCAACGCCCGTGTCGACATAGGTCTGCGACCCGGCGTTGTCACTGTTTTGAAATCCCCAATTCTTGGCTGCGACGGAACCGTTAGCGGCGCCCCACGCACCAATCGCCCACGTGTTCGAGGAACTCGTACCCGACAGAACTCCGTCGCCACCAAAGGCACCGATGCGGTCGTTAGCATTTCCGAAGCCTGAAAGGCTGGTATTGAATCGAAGCTTAAATTGGATGACATGCGGCAGCGAAGTGTCGACGCCGTTCGCGCTGTTATATCCGCGGCCGATTGCGCCTGACGCGTTCGACGCGCTCGCCGTAAAGGTCCCATTGAAATATTGACCACTGCTCGACAGTGGCGTGGTCGAGGTCAAACCAGTGGACGAAAAACTGCCTGAGCTCGTCGCCTGGCTCCATCCCCCTGCCCACCCGGCGCCTGAACTTCCCAAATAGTCGTCGGGTTGAGACGTGCCGCTCGAGCCCGCAAAATGCGCCGCAGTCGATTGCACCGAAGCGGCCGAAGTCGTGGCTGTTGCCTCTGATGAGTTCGCGGAGTTACCACCGCCGTTATAGGCGTACACCCTGTAAAAGTATTGGGTGGTCGGCGATAGGCCAGTGTCGTGGTACGTCGCGATGCCGGCGCCGACAGTGTCGCGCAGTGCCCACGTCCCGTTCGTTCCGGTCTTTCGTTCGATCTTGAATCCGGTTTCATCGGACGAGTTATCTGTCCAGCTCAGGTCGATCGTTGTCGACGTCACGCTCGACGTGTTCAGCGACGACGGCGCATTCAGCGAGAACGCTGGCGTCGCAGCGCTAACGACCGACGAAGCCGCGGAATCTCCCGACGTATTCGTCGCAAACACTCGGTAGTAGTACGTGGTACTCGCACTGCGGCCCGTGTCGTTGAACGATGTCGCGTTCTGCGCAACGGTGCCGGCGGACGTCCATCCCGTAGAACCGTCGGCGGAACGTTCAATCCGGTATCCGGTCTCACCGGTGCCGTCGCTCCACGATACCGCAACAGTAGACCAACTCGTGGCATTTGCGGAAGCGCCACTGGGCGCCGGCGGAAGAGTGTACGTGTTGGCCGAGATGGTGCTCGAGCTTGTAGCGCCGGTCCGAACGGCGGAAACGCGGTAGTAGTAACGGCTGCCCGCCGACAATCCGGAATTTGAGTAAGACGTGGCATCAGCTGCAGTGGTCGTCAACGTGCTGAACGTCGTTCCGTCGGTCGACGTTTCGATCAGAAATCCTGTCTCGTTAGACGAGTTGTCCGTCCACGAAAGGTTAATCTGCGACGCGGAGGCGGCCGTTGCGCTCAAGCTGCTCGGAGCCGTCGGCGACGCCAACGGAGTGGTCGCGCTGGAAACGCTCGTGTAGCTCGATGCACCTCCGACGTTGGTTGCGCGAATGCGGTAGTAGTACGTCGTATTCTCACTGAGACCCGTGCTCTGGTACGACGTCGCGTCTGCGGCCGCCGGCGTGAGCGGCGTAAAGGTCACATTGTCCGTCGAACGCTCAATTTCGACCGCCGTCTCGTTGTTCGTCGTCGAGCCGCCAGAGTTGTCGGTCCACGAAAGGTCGATCCGATTGGATGAGATCGCCGTCGCGTTCAAACTTGACGGGGCTGCCGGTGCCGTCGGAGATATTTTGATGGAATCAAAAGAGTAGCGAGTCGTTTCGCCATTGCTGCTTCGCCGTGACCCAAAGTTGATGTACGTATTGGTCGTGTTGTCGAACGTCACGTTCGTTCGGAAACCTAGCGTACCCGAGGTGAAGGTATTGCTCTGGTCGTCGGTTATAGTCGCGACGTAGCTCTTGTCAGCCGGGTCCACCACAACCTTAAAGTGATAGACGCGACCCTGGACGAGTTCGACGCCGGTATTGACGTATGTCTGATTCGAGCCGCCGGACTTGTCACTGTTTTGAAATCCCCAATATTTCGCCGTGACGACACCGTTGGTTGCCCCGTAGGCGGCGATGGCCCATGTATTCGAAGAGCCCGTTCCGGCAGCAGCGGCACTGTTACCGAAAATTACCACGCGATCGTCGGTCGTGTCGAACGTGGTGAGATTGCTGTCGAGTCGCCAGTCGAACTCGACGATGTGCGGCTTTCCGGTGTTGACGTCACTCGTCGTTGAATATCCACGTCCGTGCGTAGCAACGCCATTTGCAGCCGTGGTGCGAAAGGGCGCGTCGAGATAGTTATTCCCTCCACTCGCCAGCTGACTTGGCGACGACGGGGCGGCCGTCGGGCTGTCAAACGTCGCGTTGCTCGTTGAGGTCTGCCACGCTCCAACCCAGCCACTTCCCGACGTGCCAGCGAACTGGTCGTACGACGATGTGCCGTTTCCATTGGCGAAGTTGGCGATCGTCGCCGCGAAGAATATGCGGGATTCGAGCGGCTGAAATTCGAAAACTGAAACATGCGGCGGTATCGCGGCGACTTTCGGGTGCGATCTCTTGGCCGTCCGTTGAAGGGCCCGTCGAACCGATGCTCCGATTGTGCGCGCACGATCTCTACGCATGCGAAACTCCTTTTTCGCACCATGGTGAGCCCATGATGATGTGAATTCTGGTACTAGCTTAAAGCTACAACGAGCCAGTCTTGATAGACGTACAGCCGGCCATCAGGATCACTCGCTAAGACCCGAAACGTATACTTAACTTTTAAGTGGATTTTCCGGCTCGCCGTCGGACCAGTCGAACGAACTTGACCGCTGGAACGGTGCCCGCCCCCCGGCCAACGATGGATCGCGCGACAAGTCCCACCTCAAAAGCGCTACCCGAAATCGACCCTCCGTGAACTGAATTTCACGCCTCCCACGACGTGACACGGAATAACAGCGATATAAAACAGGGGAAGGCGATTGTCAATATTAATATCTCTGATTTGTTTGTTAAGCGAGCGTTAGATTTTGTGACGGTCGATGCGGTTACCTCCGAGCGAGTGTCCGGCGCGTTGGCCCCAGAACGATTGAGTGTTTCCGGGATCGCGGCATTCATTCCCGAAAGTATCTCGGACGCACCGTACCGCCGTCGAAATATCGAGGTGCCTCCGTGCCACTTCGGCCTGCCGGAACGATCAGCCGTGCGATGGACGATATACGCGAGAGGGTGACCGAGCCGACAGAACGTGCGGGCCATCGCGAGGTTTGCTTAGCTCCAGTACAGACGATCCGACGGTTTGTTCGCGGGCGGGTTTCACTCAGTTGCCGTCCGGACGCCGTCACCTTGTGCGTTATTCGACTGACGCTCGAAACTCCGACTTGTAGATGCACAGGAAATCCTCGACTTCGTGCAGTTCGAGCCGGTCGAGTTCAGGCGGCAATTGTTGTCGCACTAATTCGCCGCCCCGCCCGTCGAGGCCAAGGGCCTTCGCACCGACCTTCACGCCGGCATGCAAATACACCCGATCCGGCATCAATCGCAGGTGACTACCCACACGGAGCGCGGTGTCGTAGATCGCGAGTGCCCCGAATCCAGATTTGGCGCTTTCATCGACAATCTGCAGGACACGTTCGAAATCCCCCGCCGCCGCCAACGGGCGGAGGTTCGCGATCAGCCGATCGCTCACGGACCGCAGGACGGCGACCGACAATCGGCGTTGGTGTGACTGCCGTTTGCCATCCGCGCGAATCGCCAACGCGGCCTTTTCGACGGCAACAGCCAAACTGGGTTGCGACCGATAGAAGGCGAGTCCCGCGTTGTGGCCGTCGCGATATCGGGCAATATAATCCTCGACAAGTGCGTCGAAGCCGCCGGCAACGTTGCCACTCTGCGGTCGCCTGCTGCACTGAATAGCGGTCTTGGGCTCAACGGCACTACAGGCACGGGATCGATTTCCAGACATACTGCAGCTCCGCCCTGGGACCGTTACGACGGTCGGATCCCCCGACAGCGCGGGTAACCACTGCATCCCCAAAATGGCTTTCCCGCGTGGGCACCGCGCGACGCGACCCGCTTCATCATCGGCGAACCGCAGCTCGGACAGCTTGGGGTCGGTGGCTCCGTTGTGGTTACGTCCGATCGTGCCGGCGCCGGTGACGTGTACGCGGTCACCGACGGTGCAACGATGTTAGCGCTGCAGACCATCCGAATAAGTTCATCGCCATCGATGAGCCGCAACGGCTTCCCTTCAGCAAAACGTCGCGCTGGCTCGGTGAACCGCCCGCAGGTCACAACGATGCCCTCGCATCGCGTCTTATGCGCCGCCATGGCGCCGTAAAATTCGCGTACCTTGGGTTCGCCGACGTCCCAAACCCGATACTGTTTGCACTGCACGAGATGCTCAACCAAGACCCCACCGCCTGGTGACTCCAGCACGAGGTCGACACCGCCGTCGGCCGTGCCGCCGACCTCGCGCACGCGGTAACCCTGCCGCCGGAACAAGTCGGCAACCAATTGCTCAAATTCTCGCCAATTCAGGTCGCGCAGGCTGTCGCGCGAAAGGGTGTTATCAAATCGGTCGGCCCGCTTCCGTTGGTCGAGTCGAATACGAACAAACGCGATTCCCGCGGTAACTCCCAACGCGACCGCGGCGACGAAACTTAGAATGCCAAACAGCTTACCCAGGCCGTAAATCGCGCGAGGTGATACCCACGTCAGCCACACGCCAACGAGCGCGAGAACGGCGCTGATGACAAAGCCCGCAATCGGGAAACGCTCCGAGATGTCGAACAGCAGTTCGACAAGTCCATCCTCCGATTCCCGCCGACGGCGCGCCATCGCCTCATCTCCCCTTCTTATCTGTAGTGAACCCAAGTCTACATTCGGTAATCGCGATACGCACATTTAGAAGGGTTTCCCGGCAAGCCAAACAGGAGGTCGATCACGTGGTTAAGCACCGTGACGAAGCCGTATCGGCGGCACGTCGACAATTAGACTGCGTGAAGAGGCCGGTTTTCGTGAGTCGTCTCCGGCGGGCCAGGCAAAGGCCGAACGAAATAGACGATCGGGGAGTCCGTGGCGGGACGAACCCGCCTCCCGGCTTCGATGGTTGACGGGACGCTCGAAGGAATTCGGGCGCAGGGACGCGGACGAGGTACTCCCCTTAAAGATCCAGGCAACTGCCACCGGGCCAGACCTGGTAACCCCAACTCCCGGCAACGGGAATCGGAACTCATCACCTCGAACTCTTCACGCGCCCCGGGCCGGCGGACAATTGCCGGTCTGCTTGTTCTTGACCGTGACGGCGCCGGTGACCCGCTCTGGGTTGCCGGTTGCCGGTGGATCGGTTGGGGACAAAAGCCCGGGGTCTATATGCGTAGCCTGAACCAACAACCGCCGGTCAAACTGAAGGACGGGTAGACCGCCGAATTAGGATTGACACTTCGAGTTCATCCGACGAGGCACACGACGACAGCCGGTGTTGTCCGGAATATCAGAGTAGCAATCCCCCCCCCTGCCGAAGCACGTCGGAGATACCGCGTAGTGGCGCCGAAGGGGGACCGGCGCTCCCCTCGGCGACGACGAGCCATATGCCAACGAGCGTGACGGTTATTATGGAAAGGCTGTAGGATCCTTGTGGGCCATTACCAATCACCCGCGATCTGAGGGGTTCGACTCCCCTTGGGGGTATCAGAAATTCCCGATTTTCGGGCCTTTTTTCATGCGCTGATTTCTTTTCGTCCACCTTTTCGTCCACTTTAAACGCGCGTTTTTCAGATCAAAACACGCTTTTTCGACTTCCGCCGTGCCAGTATTGTGCCCTGATGGCGAAAACACCGAAAAACTCCGGCCCCGGCGAGTCGCTGCCTTCCGAAACGGAGATGCGAGCGTTCGTGCAACGGTTTGTCGAAGTCGTCGAAAGCAACGAGCCGTTGAAGTTCTACATCAAGCAAATGATGGAGAAGGAGCGTGAACAAGCCGCCGGACGTGACGCTGAGGCCCGGCAGTTGAATGAATTGAAGAGCGAAGAGCAGCGACTGACAGAACAGCTTGCGGCCGTCCGCGCAAAAATCGCGACGTCAAACGCTCCAGTTTGCGATGATGATCGTTGACCGACGGCCGCAGGTTCGCACAATTTGTTGAAGATGGGAACAGTTTAACCCAGTACGGCTTTCCGTCCACATGTCGCTAACTCCGGGCATTCTTCCCCCGGCCGAAGCAGCTACAATTCCGCGCTATGCGCAAATTTGACCCAATCGAGCTTCTGTGCGAAATTCTGGACGGGTTGCCCAATGGACCGTGGGGCCGTGACGCAATGATCCGCTTTGCCGCGATGGCACTCGGCATTCCGCAGAAGCCGACGGGGCTACCTCCGACACCTGAGCGAACGCTTCAGCAGCAGTACTGGGATTTTGAGTTGAGCGATATTCGGAAGCGCCTGCTGGAACTCGTCCAGCAGACGTCGTTCCCCGCGTATCCGTTTTATGAGCAATTCCTCGTGGCTGGCGTGATCCAGTTCGCGAAGGATTGGTTGGAGGATCAGGCGGACTCGGACCGGATGGAGACAAAAATTGGGAATAACAAGGCCCTCATCGAGCATTTCGAGCAGATCAAGCTGACCCCGCCCGATGCGCGAATGGGCGATGAAAAAATGTCTGACGACGAGATTGACAAGTTTCTCGAAATACCGCGAAAGGCCATCGAGAACATGGAACGGAACCGGGCTAGTGCTGAGTCAACCCTCGACGCGCTCAGCACCGCATATCGGAATACGTTCACGTCAGATTTCTGGTCGGAGTACCTGCTCATTCGCTCTCGCGGAACCTGATCAAATGGCTGATACGGTCCGACTTCGCATTGACCTCCGGGAATTGGCCTCGAACCTCTCGATTGCCGAGCGGCATCCGGTGACGGAAGCCGACGCCCACGCATTCCTGACCCGTAACCACTTCGCGCCGCTCGGTGGCGACGTCTGGACGTGCGAAGAGGTCAGTCTGCGGCTACTGAATCGGTCAGAGATTCTGGAGCTTGAACGCGCTCGATAGTTGCCCCGAGACCTACACCCTTCCTAGCATTTCTCTTCGACTCCACCGCCTGCCGAGTCGGGGGGCCAAGTCCGAATCGCGGGCCGTATCGCGGTCAAAGGGAGGAGCTATGTTCGAGCCAAAAGGCGAAAAGCGCTATCTGCCGGGCGAGATACCCGAGCCGCACACGGCTATCCACGAAGCCATCGACAACGAGGTGAGTTGGGTTCACCTGATCTGGAAAGTCTTTCGACAACTGTACGCAGAGAAAGCAACGGTGGAGCTTCTAAACCGCGTGGCACCAACGTGGGCGAAGATTCAGCAGGATGCTCTGCTCGACGACGTGATGTTGTCGCTGACGCGCCTAACTGACCCGCCGGAGACCTTTAACTGCGAAAACCTCGTGCTGGATCGGCTTGTGCCCCTAGCACGCGCGAGCGGTGACGAGAAGATTGTGCAGACGGTCATCGACGGCATCCAAGGTGTAAAAGACGCCTGCGCCGATCTGCGCAAACACCGGAACAAACGCCTAGCACACAACGATCTTACCACGAGTCTCGCGGACGAGGGTATGCTGCTGCCGTCTCGGCAGATAATCGAAACGGCCCTGTCTCTTATCCGCAACATCATGAACGCAATCAACGTTCACTTTCGCGGCGGCCCCACCATGTACAAGGAGGTCAGCTCACAAGGCGAAGCCGATCCGCTGATTGCGTGCCTTAATGATGGGTTGCGGCTGCGACATCTGCGCCGTGACCATCACCGAATGTCGGAGGCGGAACTGCGGTCACTACTCGACAGGCGCGGACCGATGGAACACGAGGCCGATGACGACGAGTAGCTGCCAGTTTCCGCTGAGGTGGCGCGCGAGCAGAAGCAACGGAGCTAGCGCGGAGTAACCAATATGACGAGCCCAATCTTAACGCTACCGAACGGAATGCAACGCCCGCTTGAGGCCGTAGTCGCAGGCGTCGACAAATACGCGCATGACTACCCCGCCGTGTTCGACCTCTACGACTATCCGGATGGCGGACCGCACGACACGGTGCTTCCAATCGACGTGCTCGCGCCGAACGCACTCAATGCGTGGGGCAAGGGCCAGCCGATGTCCGCCATGACTGAGGCATGGAAGGTGCGGGACGACATCGCGCGAGTCGTCGCTCCGATCAGCAAGCAGCCGTTAGAGCATCTCAGTAATTCGGAGGTCGCCGCTGAGGTCGAGAAGGTCGCGGCGGCGTTGACAAGAATCAACCAGATCTGGGGCTATGGCGAAGTTACAACACCGAAGTTCCTACATCGGCTTCGACCGAACCTTGTCCCGATTTGGGACAAGTGGGTTGAGAAGTGGTATGGCGACTGCGGTGGATGGGCAACGTGGGTTCAGCGCGTCTATTCGGAGGTCCGCGAGCCCGACACCCAGCGATGTCTGATCGCCGGCCAAGCTCGCACTAACCCGCCGCTGTCCCTGCTTCGCGTATGGGATCTGCTGCTTTGGCAATGGGCTGCCGAACTGCCGTGACGCCCATCCCATCGTTTCAGTCCGCTGTCGTATGCACCTGAACGTATTGACGCACATAACTGTCGCTGGTCAGATAGGCACTCCTGTCGTCGGGGCCAGTAGTCACCCGCTCGATTAAGCCGGGGTCCAGTTGGGAACACGCGGCTGACAGATCGGCTGATCTGAAATCGACCCCGCAAGGCCAGCGTCGCTGACACGGGCGTAGAAACAGCGGATGAGGCGGTCATTTGCGATCGCTGATGCGTGATGGATGCAGACGAATCTACCGCCACAGTCCCGGTCGAACCGCCGCCGCCACGGCCCGACGCAAACGAGCGTCTACTATATGGCGCGGGCGCGTGGATGGACCCACTCAAACGCCTGTCAACGTTCGACGACGGCGAATTTGAAGCCTTCGTCCTTCAGTGGGTCGAGGGCTATCTAGGTAAGCAATACAACGAAATTCAACGACGCGGCGCATCAGGCGATAAGGGCCGCGACATCGTCGCGTGGATCGATCCGCCGGGAACGCCGAATCGTCGCTGGGATCTTTACCAGTGCAAGCATTACAAAGATCCTCTGGCACCAAGTGACTTCCACATCGAGATTGGAAAAATCTGCCATTACGTTCATGACGGGGATTACACGTGGCCGCAGCATTACTTCATCCTCACGCACAAGGGCGTCGGGAACGATCTTCAGGACCTGATCGACAAACCTGAGGATTTTCGAACTAGCCTCAAGAGGTTCTGGGATGCGCAGTGCGCGACGAAGATCGTGCGCGGGACGAACATCAAATTGGAAGAGTCGCTGCTGGACTTCGTTGAGAAAGCGGACCTCTCGATTATCCAGTCAGTCAGTCCGTCGAAACTTATCGAGCAACATTCGCAGACGAAGTATCACTCATATGTTTTCGGAACAAAATTGAAGCCGCGACCGCCGGTCCCGGCACCACCCATAGAACCTACGGTTACAGAAACCGAATACGTGAAGGCGATGTACGGAGCATTTTCCGAGCACCTTGGAGCGCACGTTGCGTCGATTAATGAGTGTGTAAGCCACTCCTATTTGCGGCCGGCGTTCAACCACGCACGAGTGTGCTTCTACAGCGCCGAGTCTTTGAAAGAGTTCTCACGGGAAAGTTGGCCGGACGACTCTTGCTTTGACGCAATTGTGCAGGTCGTCAATCAGGGCATCTCCTTCGTGATGACACTTCCCCATCGAGACGGGTTCGAGCGAATGCAGAAGGTGAGCGAAGTCGCAATCAACGTGCAAGTTGACGGGAATAACCCGCTGGGCATGCCCCTTCCGAATGATCGTGTCGGCATCTGCCATCAACTTGCCAACGAAGGCACTATCAGATGGGTGGTTAAGAATGACTGAGCGAGTGGCACGATCGCCAAGACCGTTTAACGGGCCAATCGAGACCGGTTTGCGGATGCTTTTCGTCCTCGACGCCGTGGCGCCCCGAGCCCACGATATTCAGCGACTCGTGCATTACGACTATTTGCTCATCCATGCCGGCGACGTCAATAGCGATCAGCCACACGTTCACCCGGCGATTCCGTACCGCGCCGGTGAGATCCTCGTCCGCCGAGAGTTGATCTCACGTGGCCTCGACCTGATGTCCGCGAAGGAACTCATTGAAAAACGGCTTGATGAGTCCGGCGTATCCTATGCCGCCTCAAAACTCTGCCGCGCGTTCCTTGATTATTTGCAGTCTGAACATGCACAGGTACTCCGCACGTCAGCATCTTGGCTCGCGATGACCTTCGGCGATTACACCGACGACGACTTGGCCAAATACATGACCGCAAATCTCGGACGCTGGGGTGCCGAATTTAAGTTCGACGCACTTTTGAGAGGGGGTCGCGAATGACGGGTAAAGGCATCCGCTTGCGAAAGTTGCAGGCTACGGGCGATGGAAAGGAATCGGCATCTGTCGATTTCAGGCCGGGGCTGAACATCGTCGCTTTCATGTCGCAAACCGGTAAGACGTACATTTTACAATGCATCAATTTCCTGCTTGGCGGTAAGACGCGGCCGAAGCGTGTTAAGGAAAGCAAAGGATACGACACGGTTTGGCTCGAATTTGAGGACATGTCCGGAATGGTTTACGTCCTGATGCGGACGTTGGATGCCACAGATTTTCGCCTCTACAACGTCCCGCTTGAGAAGATCGAGGCCGGTACTGCATTCACGAAGCAAGCGAAGTCGGCGGGGTCAAAATCCAGTGCCGCAACGCTCATCGCCGGGCTTTCCGGTTTTAGTCCCGCAAAATTGAAATCCAATCGTTTTAACAAAAAAGCAAACCTCTCATTTCGGACGATGAGCCACTTCTTCATCGTCGACGAATTAATGATGATGGACGATGCTTCGCCGATCTTCTCAAGGCACGTGTACTCCCCGACGATCGAGAAATCGGCATTCAAATTCCTCGTTACAGGCACAGACGATCGCGGCCTCGAAGAGATCGAGGAGCCTACTGAAGAAGAAATAGCGGCGGTCATCAGACGTGACGTCTTGCAGACCATGATCGAGCAACTTGTCGTGGAAATAGAGGTGGGTCACTCCGTCACGGGCTCCGTCGATCTATCTGGTATCGAACAGCAGCTTGCTGCAAGCTCTTCTGACATCGCGGAGATGTCTGTGCTCATCCGCCAACGACAGGAAGCGCGGAGATCTTTGTGGGCAGACATTCAGTCGCGCGAATCTCGCTTGATTGCACTCGATGAACTGCTCGCTCGCTTTCAGCTTCTCCGATCACACTACGAAAGTGACCTAAAACGACTTGAGTTTATCGGTGAAGGCCAGCACTTCCTCTTCCAGCTTGAGACGGTGCCTTGCCCCCTTTGCGGTTCTTCAGTAGAGGCGACCGACGATACGCGTGAACCATCCGGCGGATTGAAGGTAAGCGACGTCCAAACCGCGTATGCGCGTGAGGCCACGAAGATCCGCAGTCACATGGCAGACCTTGAGAGCACCGTGACGGTGTTAACAGGCGAGCGAGTTGAATTGGCCGCTTCAGCCGCTTCACTGCGTGAAGCCCTCCGGACGATTGACGATGATTTGTCAGTCAACCTTGCTCCACGCCTATCGGCCGCCAAAGAGCATCTGCAATCGCTTGTGCAACGCCGTAGCGACTCGTTGTACGTGAAAATGCTCGGCGAAAGACTCTTGGCTCTCAAGGCGGAACGGGATGCGATTGCGGATTTGCCTGAGGTTGACCCCGATTCTCCGGAGCCCGATGCACAGGTCTACGTGGACCACACGGCGACGAAAGAGCTATGCGACATGATGCGGGCATTGCTTGAGCGCTGGCACTATCTACCGAAGGACGTGCCGGTGGAGTTCGTCCACAATAATTTCGACTTCCTGATTGATGGACAAGCGCGGGGCGACAATGGGAAGGGCGTCCGCGCCTTGATTCACGCTGCGTTCAACGTGGCCTTGATGCGATACCTACTATCAATGAACCTGCCTCACACCCGGTTCGTGGTACTCGACTCACCGTTGACGACATATAAGGAACGGGACAACGAGCCCAAACCGGAAGAAAACGATGAAGTGCGAGGCGAAGTACAGACTGGGTTTTTCGAGGATCTCGCCAAGACTCAGCCGAACGAGCAGATCATCATCTTGGAAAATAAGGAGCCGCCAGCCAGTATTTCGGGTTCCTCGCACTACATTAAGTTCGTTGGTAACAATTCGCCGGGACGGGCAGGATTCTTTCCGGCCGCGAAATGATGCACGTCACACGGTCCACGGCTGCTGCGGAAGCTGGGTGCCGGGGTGATACGTTGCGAACGCGAAGCCCCCGCCGGAGACGTTGTCGCGGTGGTCGTGAATCGGTTTCCCGACGCCATCCGTTGCCGGCGGCGGAGCTCGGAACGCATACTGCGGCTCGTTGTTCGTGCCGTAGCCGATGAAGTGCAGCACGAGCAATTTCAGCGGGACGCTCGAATTTAATCGACGTTGCTTACGGAGCGGTGCGGATGATTCGATCTGCAGCGCAGTTGTAAGCACGACGCTAGCAGCTGAAACGCCGCTATGCCGGTCGCACGTCGACCGCAGTTCATCCGTCCGATGACGTTGTCGTCGACCGGAAGTCGCACTAGTTTCGCTCGTGACGTCCCGCCAGTCATCCCGATCGCGTTCAGGGATGCGATGATCCTGGGCATCTCCTCCTCCAATGCTTCATCCACCACTTGACGGATCGGCTTTCCGGTTGTCTTGGCGGCGGATTTGACGGACTGCCACAACGCCGCGTCCATTTTGATCGTGCGGTAAAACACCGGCAACCGCTCTCCATCATCGCTCATTGAGTTTGTCTCCGTGCTCGCGTGTCAATTGGCGCCCAATCAAAGCCGTCACATGCACTCCGCCAGCGATACTGGCTGGAAGAACATGTCGCGCTCAACGGTCAGACCACCGGGACCACGTAGCGACTCCAATTCATCGAGGCTGAAGTACCCGAGCTCCGGTTCCCACCCCACTACTAGACCGAAGAACACGCGCTGTTCCGAGTCGTATTCCGTCGCGTACCAGGTCCACCGAGACCACGGCGCGAAGAATTTCACGCGTGCGACAGCGGCCTCCCCCTGCCCATCGGTCGCGCCGAGCTTCGGCAGAACGTCGCCGATTTCCTGTGTCATCAGTTGCATTACTCTGCCCTCCCGTTCACTAGATCGGTGACGGCATGGCGGAGCTTTGAACGCCAACTGTTGGCTGATCCGGCGGCGCGATACTCGGTCCGTCCGTTATCGGAGGACACGCGGCGATCGAGAAAGCCGACGTATTCGCCGTCGCACGTCTCGACGCGGTAGATGTTGCGGAATCGCGTGACCTTGAGTGCCGGCGCCGAACGACCGCCACGCCTTTTTCGTGCGGACCCGATGGTCGACTGCGTCACGCCCGAGGCGTTCGCGAGCAGGAAGGACGCCGCATCGTTAAATGTTCGGGGGAAATTCGAAGCTCCGTCTGCGTGGCGGATGACTTGGAGGGGTCGGTCGCGATCTGCCGTCACCAGGCCGAGGTAAGTGCCGTCCCTCATCGCGAGGAACGACTTCACCCGTGCCGCCGTGTGGTTGTAAGGATAGAACGTGACATCGGCCGCAGTTCGGGGACGGTGCCGACCGGGGTTGTATGCCACTAAGTGACTAGGCCACCCAGCAGGATTTATTATCAGATTATTGCTCATCCCACCATTAAAACATGGCGGTTATTTACGCACAATTATTGCGCTGTGCGTTGGCGTATAGCTGGTGTGTCGGTGGGGTCGCGTTCGTGTCAAACGTGTGTGAACTACTGCGGCCGGGTCATCTCGCGTCCGGCGGCCAGCACCTGGCGGAGGAACTGCTTGAGCTGCGGACTGCCGTGACTCTCGATCTCGCGGACGAGCACCTTGAGATCCTTGTCGGTGCGGCCGAGCAACAGGTCATCGGGAAGGAACAGTTCGTAGTAGTCGACCTTCAACGCCCCCGCCAACCGTTCCACCGCCTCGAAGGACGGCGTCTTCTCGCCTCGTTCGATCGATCCAATATGTTTGTAGTCCAGCTCCGCGGCTTGGCCGAGCTGCTCCTGCGTGAACCCGGCCGCTTCGCGGATCGCGCGCAGTCGATTCCCGAACACGTTTACGAGTGAGTCCATGCCGTTTTCACCGAACGAACGGCAAGGATAGACGGCATTGTCAGCGTCTAAACCGTCCCAGAGGCGGCATGACGGCTGTATATGCCGCCCTTGTGACGGTATTGTGCCCATCGGTACCGTCCGATGGACTACGTGGGGATCGATCTTGGCTGCTCCGCCCTCAGCACGCAGCCATCTTCCGCCGTCGCCGTGTTCGACGCCCAAGGGCGGCTGCGCGAGCCGCCACCGCACTTCCGACGGTCTGCCGAACTAATCGACTATGTTGGGCGATTTCGTCGTGACGAAATCGTTATCGCTGTGGACGCGCCACGATCCGTGCCCGACTGGACCCGAGAGAACTACGCCCGGCGGAGCTGCGAGACGGCGCTTCAGCGGCACAGCAAGGAGCACGTCGGCTCCTTCGCCGGCGTCGCGTCGCTGTATGTCCGCTGGTACGAGATCGAGAGTCGACATTTCGCCGACGTGAAGGTGATTGAGACCTATCCGCGTGCGGTGTGGGCACGACTTGGGCTGCCCTTCAAGCCGAAGGACTACAAGGACAAGTCGCGTTGCGATGAGATCCGCGCGTGCATCGAGGGCAAGACAGCCGTGCGGTGCGACGGGTTCAGCCCGCATCAGGTCGACGCGGTGCTCTGTGCGTTTACCGCTTGGTGCTACGGCCGCGGCGAGGTCGAATGGCACGGGAAGCCCGGAGAGGGCCTGCTGATCATGCCGTCGCCCGGACGGCCGGGGCGCCCGACCCCCGGGGACGAACGAATTGACGAAACATTCCGATCGTTCTCAACGCATCGTGCCGGCTAGTGCCTGTCGAATCGAGGACCAGAAGAAGCTGCTTACTTCGACTCTTTTGTTATCTCCAATTCATCGCACGACGCCAGAAGTTGACGTGCATACGCGTCTGCGGCCTCACGTACCCAATCCTCATCAATCCTGAGGCCCCATAGAACGAGCAAGCACGTGCAGGCCACCGCGCCGACGATTGTAGCTGGTGCAATTTCTTCGTTGTGCAGGTAGCGATAGCTGGCAAGCGCCACGCAAAGACCGAGGCCGATGAGCGTGATCAAACTGCCGGCCGGCTTCAGCGCCCAAAGGTTACGCCGAAATCCGAAATTCATGTTCTCTTCAAGAACCAGTCGGAATTTGCTCCGATCGCGTGTCGCCGACCGGAGGTAGTCAACCGCACTTTCGTATTTCATGTCCGCAGCAGCAGGATCAGCCGCTTCGTCTTGATCGGTTGGGAAAACCAACGTTGGCTGAGCTTTACACAGTCGATCACGATAACGTCGCAGCGTCTCGGAATTGAGCGTGCTGGTACGAAGCGCAAGCATCCGGACCGTCGGCGAACCACCCCACTTCTCGAAAAGTTCAGCCTGTCGCCGTCGGCCAAGGTCTCGTCCAACATGAGCGAGTAAGACTGTTAGCGCGGCAGTTCCACCGAGACTCGCGAGTGCACCTACAACGCCCTTCTCTTTTGGAAAAAACGCGGCGGCGGCAAATCCAAGCGGCATCAGCATTATCAACACGGGAGCAACACGTGCCCGCCAGTTGTACGTGTCCAGCGGTGTACCCATTAGATCCTTTCCATGCGTCCGAGGTAGAACATGTACTCGCGCTCCGCCATGATCAGCATGAGCGCCGGCAATCCGTCGACGTCCATTAGTTGCGTCAGCCAGGCAAACACTTTCATGTCATCGTTGCTGGGCCGCGCTGTACACCCGGTTGGATGCGAGTGCCACTCCCCGACGTATTCCAGATTTCCGGCGGTGCGATCCCTGACGCCCTTAACCATATCAGGGAGTTTCTCATGGCCACGGATGTAAAGCGTAGGCCATTCCTTGCTATCCGGAGGCGATGGAATCGTATCGACGACGTAAACGATGCGCCTCAAAAGGTCGATCGATCCAAGAAGCACGCCGCCGGTTTCATTCGGAAGCTTTTGCCTTCGGAGGCCGGCAATCTTCTGAATCAATGCCTGATCTGTGACGAGGGTCCATTCGCCAAACCTGTTGCTGATCGTCTTGGTGGGCTTGATTTCGGAACGTGTAACCTCGAAGTTCTCGTCGCAATGCCAAATGCGAATGCTCGCTGATTGCGATTCGAGTGCGATCCGAACCGCAGCACTACCGATTGCGGAAAGAAGTGCTACTCGATCTTGCGGGATTCTCGTGCTCAAATCACGGCAAGACCGCCCATAGCGAACTCGAGTCGCTTCGCGTTTCAAATGACTCGCCAGGTCCGGGCGTCGGCTAACGGCTCGGTAATATTGCATCTCAAGCGCATCGAGCGCCAGTGTTCTCTTTGCATCCTCCGCGATCAGGACGAGGTCCGTACCGACGGGATTGAAAAACAGTGAAACGCGGCGGGCGTCAGATTTGGCGTCAATAGCCAGGTAGCGCGCGACCGGAACCGATGCCGACATGTCCAGAATCACGCTCGCATTTTGCATTGCCTTTTCGACGAGCTCTTTGTGCTTTAGCGGATGAAGAACGTCGGCTTCGATGGCGGATGTGACGAATCTCTCTTCCTCCCGTTGCTCGAAAAACATGTTCAGATACATGCCGACCGAACGAGCTTTCGGCTGACCGACGAAGAAACCATCCAACGCGTGGCGTGCCAGATTATGCGGCAGCAAACAGTCCTCATCAATGACTGCCCACTTGCCGAAAGCGCTACGAGCGAGATTGGTCAACACCTGAGAACCAAGCGCGCCTGCACCAACAACTACACCAACCCGGTTGTCGGCCGACGGGAACCCGTTCATTTGGGCGGCGGTATCTCGACAAAAAGCGTAGTGCGGCGTCATCGCGAAGACTTCGACCGTGTGGCCTTCGTCGTTTTCTTCGCTGCCTCCGCCGACCAACGGGCAGACGCGATTGTCTTGGATGGCCCAGCAACCGAGCTCTTTTCCCAATTCGGCGACTTCTTTGAACGTGAAGAACGCCCAAATGTCTGTGGTTTCAACGACCTCGGCTTCGCCCCTCTGCTTTGGAAAGGCGATGACGATGATAACACGCGCCGGCAGCAGTTCCTTTGTACGCCACGCCATCAGTCTTTCACGGAGGATCGCGTATAAGTCGACGTTCGCCGGCGCCAGGAAATCGTGAAGTTCCTTCAGGTTTTTGGGTGTATGACGAATCAGACCGTGTCGTTGCGGCGGGCACCGAAGTGTCGTCGCCAAAAATGGCAATCCATCTCGCTTATCGCCAGGTCTTCGAGCGATCACGACCTGCTTATCTTCTCCCCCCGCGAATGTGACATCCAAAAGCTCTGGCGTGGGCTGGCCAGATGCGAACAAATCTGAAGGAAGAATAAGTCGGTAGCCCGTCCCAAAAATGAGTTGCTCAAGTGGCTGATCATCATGATGAAGACTCCCCTTCGACGTCTGCGACAGCCAGTATCGCACCCGTTCGATGAACGGAGCCGCCGCCCATCTGAGCCTCGCTTCGTCCCACGTGCGATCATCAAGGCAGAGGTTCCGAGGAAATTCGGACTGCCTGAGATTTTGGTGCGGGGCACGCGGAAAATCCGAGCGGAGAGCCCACACCTCGGGTGCAGCATCATCCCTCTCTTTAAACTCGACGCTGATCCGCTCGACCCTATGGATATCAATTTTGCGAATTTGTCCTCGCTCAGGCTCGATATCGAAAGCAACGTGCTCCGTGCCACCTTCCTGTCGATGGCATTCGACCAAACGAGCGAACGGCAAGGCACCGGAGACCAAAAGATTCGCCACCGCAAGAGCGCGTGGAATCTTCAGGTCTCCGGGTGCCACGATGAGGCCCGGAACTTCAAGGTATTGATCGGCCATCGGTCAGCCTGCTCGCGGTGCGGGTTGGCTGATCACCGCCGCGACGCCGCCGGCGTAGACCTTTTCAAGCGTTGCCTTATTTGCGTCGATCTTGATTACCACCGGCTTCGGATCGGACACCTTCGGGTGCTCCATCGTGACGATGAACTCTCCGTCAAGCGCGTCTCGTCGCTTCCGGTAGTAGTTGGCGGCCTGCCGATGTGGCGGTAGATCGCACTTGTCGTCCTCGGTGCCCTTTTCAGGGATGGGTTTGCTCGGCGAGACGATGATCGCGCCCTTCTGCCCCTGCGTCTCGTAAAGCCACTTGACCTGCTCGGTGGGCTTGGTCTCGTCTTTCCCTCGTTCGGGGCCGAGTGACAGGTAACTGCAATGGTGAGCGAGCTTCATGACGTCCCACTCCAAGCGTTCCTCTCGCTTGTGGTACTTCGTGATGTCCACGATGTCATTCCACATCTCGTATGTCGTGTCGGCGGGAAGAATCACCTTCGTTTCCTGCCCGTTGGAGAGGAAAGTCAACTGCATGACGAGGGAGTCCTGATTACGATCTTCCAGGTCGCAGTCGTTCATCCGCTTGGCGAACGGCGAATGGACGAAGAACTCGACACCCTCGGATTCCTTTGTAAATCCCGGAACTGTATTTCCGGCGTCCGTGATGAGATGCTTCACCTCCTCCAAGGTCATCCCGTTCTTCTTCAGCCAAGCCTCAAGGCGCTTGGGGCGGGAAAACACCCGAATGCCCTTTTTCTGCTTCAGGCGATGGCGGGCTTCTGCTTGGATGATCTTGGCGTCGTCCTCGCACTTATCCTCCGTGATCGCCGCCGCCGGAACCCACATCTCGTTGATCTTGATGCGGTCCTTGCCGTCAACCTTGCCCTGGTATTTCTTGTCGTGTTCCAGCCAGAAAAACTCCGGCGATCGCTTGATGTGATCGTCATCGATGTGAGTGAAGGCGACCACATCGTAGTAATTGCGTTTACCGAGATCCTTCCGCAGCTCGGCCGGGAGATCGATTCGCTTGTCAGCCTCGTCGTCTTCGCACCGACAGTTGGCGTAATCGAAAAGGGCCTTTTGATCTTTGAGGTCAAGATCGATCAAGCAGCAATCGGCATTACCGATCGGAAAGAACGTGAGCCTTGGCATCGAGGACCATCCCTGACTACCCGTGCGAGAGTTGGACTACCAGCGGGCAACCGCGAACGAGGACAACTCGAAACGAGGCACTAAAACCCGCCCCCCAAAGCTTCTGAGGGGACTACTTCAACGGGACAAGGAGGAGGGGTTAGCAACTACCAAGCCGACAAACGAGATGGGTTAAAATTCCCCCAACAACCGACATAGCAGCAGCTTATCGACATCACCTAAAACGACGGCGAGCACAAACATTCTGCCCATTCGGCAGTTCGCACATTGTTCGGGTGCCATTACGGCAGTAATAGTGGAGGATCGTGAAAGATAGTACAAGGTGTTGTGGAATTAATCAACTGAGTATTCCACAAGATTTCCACCGCCTTTTAACCCCACCCCGCCGCGCCAGTGTCGCTGTTTTCATGTCTACATGGCCGAAGGTGTAGAGCTCGTTGTAAGTTCAGCGGGCTCTTCAAGAGGCAACGTGCGCATTGGGCCACCGGGATCCAGATCAGCCGGTCTCGGCTGAAGACGACCTAATCGAGCTGATAGCTCGGTGCATCGTGAGAGCGGAACATGACAACGACTAACCGTGCCTATCGTCGTGGTCCCTGAAAGCCTGCCGCTTACGAAGGAGAGCCATGAATTCGATTCGCACTTTGTCGGAGTTCGATCAAGCAATCACCGCCGGCTTGATCAAGCTGTTGGTTCCCGTCCCGGCTGCCGCAATCGCAGAGTTCCGCGCGAGCCTTCAATTCGGATCACGAAGACTGGCACACACGAACTACGGCATGCTTCTGACCTACGTCGATAGCACCCGAACGCCTGACCTCTTCGCGTATTTCGGAATCACGAAGGACAGATTTGAAGCCATCAACCACAAATACTGTGGCTCCGGCACAGGAGAGTGTTTCGATTCACCCAACAGCATCTGCGACGCGGAAGAATGCGAAGAAAATGGCCCACGCTGAGCAGTGATACCGTTCGCGACTTGCCAAAAAAAAGAACCGAACCAGCATTGCTGGTTCGGTATTCTTTGTCGGTCATCGCCGACAGGTGATAACGCTCCACCACGGCAAAAACCACCATGGGGCCAGTTGGAAGCTGGGCATAACACACCGTCCTTTCCGGTCGGAATCGAACCGACTCTTCCGGATTCCAGTCCGGACGGGAGACCACTCCCAACGAAAGGCGAGGGACGAATCCCTCAGAGGACGGATGTTTTGCTCGTCACCGGTATTATACGACGATCTTGTCTGTGCGCAACTTGAATCCAGATTTTCTCAAGTGGCCCTCGGCAACCGCCAGAAGGCGTCACGGAAAATGACCACACTGCTACTCTCGGGCGGGCGCACGAAGCGTTGGTTGTGGTGCCGGTTACAGGTGAAATACAGCGGCCGGGTGCCATGAGTTCACCTTTCCCGGTACAAGGAGAGGCCCGGCCGCCCGGAAATATCGGGACGGCCCCCGAAATCGTCACATCGCTCGAGAGTACCGACGAGATCGTCGACGGCGGCGCGGATCCGCGGCGCTCAGGCGTGGGCGGAACGATCCTTGGACGGAACATTCACGGCGAGTCGATCGATGGCAGACTGGTCAAACAGTAGCATTCCAGAAATCGACTTGGTCGGCGGCGGCAGCTTGCCTGATCGGAGCCATCTGCCCAGCGTTGTGCGGCCGATGCCGAGCCGCGTCGCGGCTTGCTGTCCAGTGCAATAGCCCGCGGCCAACTGCGCACGCGTCCGCGACATCCCCTTGTGGCGGCATTCCGATCGAAATTCGGGCACACCGAGCCAAAAGTGTCGGCGCCGGATTTCCACCTTGCGCCCGCAGCCGCAGGCGCACTCGCGTGCCGTCCTTCGCTGCACTTCAATCCACGCCGTGATGCGATCGGCTGGCAGGCGTGCGTCGCCGTCTAACTCGACAGCAAATTCATCGTTGGTCTCGGCGTTGGCACCTGGCGGCCGCAACTTTAACGAGATCCGCAGCGTCTGCGCGTCGGCCGCCGTAACGACCAAGCCGTGGTGCTCCACGAGTGAGGCGACGAAAGCCTTGCCGGCGTCCTCGGTCTGACCGACCAGCGCGCCCAAGCTCTTTAAGTAGCGTGCCACGCGGTCGTGCGAAATCGGCTCAGGCGCGGCCTCCATCGCACCGTGTTGCGGGACTTGCGCTCGTAGTTGGCGTGCGCGCTCCGTCAGCTCCACGATGCGCTTCCAAGCCGCCTCTTCCTCGGCCTCGCAAACCGCCGCCTCGCGACGGCGATGCAATTTTGCGATGTCGGCATCGAGCTTCCGCAATGCTCGCCCGGAATCCTCGCGCTCCGCCCTATCTTGCTGACGAGCCGCCACCAGCTGTTGCGCAGCGGCGTGTACTCGGTCGACCAGATCCTTAGTGTCAATCAGCGCCGACAGCCCGGCCCAGAACGCATCGTGCACCTTATCTGTGTTGAATTGCGGAAAACCACAGCCCCCCACCGCGTCTGCGCCGCGGTACTTGCGCTTCTGACACACGTAGTAGCCGAACTTCTTATCCCGCCGAGCGGCCTTCGCACCCATCGGCGAGCCGCAGGCGCAGCGGAGTACTCCGCTCAGAGCATAGCGGCGATTCGCGTAAGCCGCCTTGCCCTTGCCGAGTTGGTGACAAGTGTTGCCGGCTTTGATTTGCTGCGCGCGATTCCATAACGCTTCGGTGATGATTGCCTGGTGCTTCCCCTTATGGCGTGCCTGCCGGTGCTTCACGGCCCGAGTACCGACCTGCGCATCAAAATACTCCTCATCGTAAGCGATGAAGCCGGCGACGACGGGATCGTTGAGGATTCGACGAACCTTTTCGCTGCACCACAGGAGGCCGGTGCGGCGGCGGTGACCGACGGCGTTGAGTTCGTTGGCGATGCGCCGGCAGCCGCGCCGCCCATGCACGTACGATTCAAAGACCTGTCGGACAATAACCGCCTCACATTCGTCGATGTACAGGTAGCCTCGGAGTGGCAGTTCCGTCTCGGCCCGCGCGCGGGCCTCGTCTTCAGAGACGCCGGATTGGACAATGTCATGGCGCCGACGGGCCTGACTTGTGTAACCGAACGGCGGCGGTCCCCCGACGTGACGTCCGGCATGCGCCATGGCCCGCTTGACCCGCCGGACGCGGTCCCCGGTTTGATCCTTCTCGAGCGCCGCCGCGGCGGCACGCACACGGCCGGCAAACTTGTCGGACGGCGATGTGATCGCCAGGGGACCAGCAAATGTGTGAATTTGGACGGCATGGTTGGTGAAGAGCTCCCAACATTCCTCCCAAAGGGAAGGGTGACGCGCGAGGCGGTCGAGATCCCGGACAATTATCTTGCCGATCCGGCCGGCGCGAACATCATCGAAAAGCCGCCGCGCGGCCTCACGTTCTTCGAATGGCACATCGCCGCCGACGGCCTGCCGCTCTTCATATTCAACAACCGGACCGAGGCCAGCGCGGAGAGCGTATGCGTGGCCATTCTCCTTCTGCGCCTTTGCGGATAACCCTTTAAGGCTCTCATCACGTGTGAGGCGGATGTACAACGCCGTTACCCGGACGAGCGCCGTCCCGGCACTCGTCAGATTCGCAGGAGATTGAAGGAGTTGCCTTTCGTTCATGAGCATCGACCACGAGCCGGGCTAGGATTTCGATCACCTCTTCGGCGACGGCCGCCGGCAACAATGGCGGATTGAAACACTCTTTTATTGCATTCATAATTTTTACAACTAAAATATTGTGGATCGCCGATCTGCTTCTTCTTCGTTTCCTCCCTTCGCTGGTCGTCAGGGCGCCCAAGGTGTCCATGGCGTCCGCGACAGACACCGCGGACACCTTGGGCGCCCTAGCCCGGAGCGCCGGTAGCATCTTCGATTCCGAGATCAATTCCGTAATGCCGTTGAACGCGGGAAATATCGGCGAGCGTCACGCTGCGGTAGCGTCGGTCGCCACTCTTCCTTGTGTGGAACCCATATCGTCGGAGTGCCATAGCCACGCCGGTGGATGTCCACCGGCCAAATAGCTCGGCTTCCTTCTCCTTAGCATCTTGCAAGATTTCCGCCGGCGTTGGCATATCGCCGGCGCGGATGAACGATGTAAGTACCTGGAGCAGGATGAGGTCGTGGTCTGGCGTCTGATCGTCCTGGGCAACGGCATTTGAATCAGCCGCGTACTCCTGAACGATCCGAAGCAAATGCCTTACGCCGCACGACTCAAACCACCAGGCCAGTGCCATTAACGGCTGCCAGAGCTCGAACTGCCGACCGCTCATTTCTGGGCAAACTTCCGTTCGCTGCGCCAGCTCCAACCATGTTGCCCCTTGCGACAGTGCAAGAATGTGCAGATCGTCGCGCAGCGTCTGCCAGCGGGCAGGATCAGCATCGATTCGTCGACGAGGCTTCACCGACGTCGGCGCTGCTCGGAACATGACGAGCGGAATGCACCGGCTTGCCACGGCAGGCGGTAGCCCCGAGATTGCCGCAAGCGCCTTCGGGCCGTAAACATCGAATTCACGAGTGATGAACGTATCGCCAGCAGACTCAAGCCGGGTGGCGCGCCCTCCGCGCCGGTATCCGGCGAGTAGGAGCGACCGGAGTTCCACCACTTCAGGCCCAGTTTCTCTTAGTCGTTCCGCTTCATCGAGCAGCAAAATGCCGCCTCGGTCATGCAGAGTCCGAAACATCGCTGCTGACGTCATGTTCGAGGAGCTGAGTGGTCGAAACACCAATCTTGACAATACCTCGAAGACCCTTGACTTGCCGGACGCGAGCGGCCCGCCGAGGTAGAGGTAAGGGACAGCATCCCACGCGAGATACTGATAACTAAGAACGGTCCAGAGAACCAAGGTTGCGATTGCCCCACGCACATTGTCCGCGGGGAAATCCAGAAAATGGTCAAACTGCTCGGCCAGTTGCAGGAATAGTCTTGCAGGAGCGCGCGGCGCAATGCCTTCCATAAAGGCAGTTCGGCTCGCCCTCGACCAAGACGGCGGCGTTGTTGGTGGCGGCGCCGCCGGTTGAGGGTAGACGTAAAGGTATTCGTCGCTGGGCAGCCTGATGGTGCGACGAATCTCGGCGCGCTCGCGAGTTCCGTCCGCCCACTGAATGTAAGTGACCCATTGCCCGACTGGTTCACCGTCGACTTCCACCGCCATCGGCACCGTGATCGCCGACAGCTCCGAGGTCACAGCCCGCTCCGGCCGGACAATTCGGCGCACATCAAGTTCAAGTGGAGTGGAAAGTGATGGGCCCTGCCCAACTTCTCCCGAAGTCGAGGTTATCCGCGCGGCAAGTTGAAGCAACGCCTCTTCGACCTCTTCCTCCGGAATACCGCGGTGCCGTTCGCAGAGCGCAGTGGTAAAGCGGCGACGCGCATCCGCCTTGGTGACGTTAATGGAATCTATATGTAAGACCACATCACCCAACCGAACGGTAAGTGAGCCGAGCCCGGTCCGCCCAGTGGGTACCCAGTCGTAAGATAGAGAGTCGCTCACTGGGCACCCCCTGCCGTTCCGCGTGCCTTGATCCGGAGAGGAATGGCGGCGTCGATGGCGGCCGTGATGTCGGCGTGCGTGGCGCCCTGCCGTTTCCACTCCCGCGCATCCTTGCAACCGGGCGGGAAGATCATCTTCACCGTTGGAACATAGGCGACGAGCACGGACGCGAGTGCCTGAGCCCCCCTGAGGCCGGGCGCGTCAGCATCGGCGACGATCACAGCTTCGCATGGCCGGTAGTGGATCATGGCGTCGATAACCAATTTCACGCCACCCTGGCAGCTTGGTCGACCGATCGCGCAGAATTCCAAGTCGAGCATTGCGGCGCAATCGGTGGCGCCTTCCGTAATCAACAGGCGCTTCACGCCATCCATCCACGGTGGAATGAATAGCCCTTGGCTACTGCCGGGAACGGCAAATTTCAGACCGTCAGGTCGGCGGAGATGGATACCAACGGGACGACGGCGGCCGTCGTACATCGGTAAACTGAAGCACTGGTATTCCGGAGCCCAACCCATACCAAGCCAAAGCAGGTTGGACGAGGACACGCCGATTGTGTCGCCGTACCGCAACAGCCTGCGACGGTCCAATGCATCGTCATAGCGCGCGATGAGCTGGTGCAATTCTGGCTCGCTTAGTCGGTGATGTGTGATTTGCCGAAGCGAGCGGCGATCCCGGCGGGCCCCCGACCTCCGATGAATGAAGCCGCCGTTCCGAGCGACCTGGATAGCGCCGTCGCCGACGCGCATGCACAAGTAAAGCGAACCGTCAGATAAACCAGTGCACCAGTCGGGTTTACCACAGACGGGGCAAGGTTGCTCCCGTGTTGCTCTGATCCAAGTCGCGTCCATGCCCTTGATACGCCTGTCAAGGACGGTCCCGACACCTGCGCGCGAGGTGAGACTTCAAGATGGAAGGTCCGGCTAAGCGGAAGGTAGGTTCTCGTGGAAGGTTGTGACGCCCACGCTACTTCAAATGGCGGCGGAGCTTTTCGGCATACGACTTCTTTCCTGCCTGTTCCAACGCATGATATAGGCTTTTCACGTTAATTATCCGGTCACGGCGGGCGGAACGTCGCTGGACAAGATCTTTGTGAGTCGCCGCAAGTGATTTCACTAGGCGACGTACTGTCTGCTCGGATCGTTCGAGCTTACCGGCAACCCAGCCGACCTTAACCAGTTGTAGCGTCTCGTGCCCGTGCCTGACGGCGTATTTCTCCGGGCAGAAAACGGCGACAGGGCGAAGCCCTTGACGCCTTGAACGCAGTCGTCCTGTAAACTGGATTCGCAGCCAGCGGCCTTTTAGCGCCGATCCCGCACTACCGCAACCGACTTCCAGGAGGCGCAGAAATTGACTGTCCGGCGTTGCGCAGAACAGTGCCGTGGCTTCACCTCGACGAACCAATGTCTGTGTCCCGTCGATCACCTCGTAGACTCCGAACAGCAGACGAAAGATTGCCGGTTGGACTTCGATTAATGGGTCGGTGGGTGCTGAAACGTCCTCGATGATCGCCGCATAGATGATGCTCTCATCATAATCTTTAACGATTGCCATTTGTCCTCCGCGCGCCCTAAGCCGCATGCGATCAAGAAAGAGTCTCCCTAAGTCGTCTTGAAATAACACGGATTCCCGCGACTGGAGCGGAGCCGCCGAGCTTCATGAAGAAGATGTACTTGGAACCGCCTTGCTTCGGCGTGTCGTCGCAAATGATCGCCGACGGACGTAAAGTTTCTAGACTTGCGCCCGCCGATGCGACATATTTGCGCCCGCGAACATTGAACGTACTGGTCGACGCAAGGGTCTACGCTCGTTCAGAATCAACCTGCTGCCACCGGCAGACTCGCTCAAACGACGGACGTGCGTGAACACGGTTCCGGGCAAGACGATGCTCGCGCAGCGGATTCCCGCGATCCTGCCGCCGCTCTCCCGCGCCGAATCGCTCGAAACCACGCGGATTTATTCCGCGATGGGCCTGCTGCCCGAAGGTATCGCGTTGATGGACCAGCGGCCGGTCCGCACGCCACACCACTCGGCAACAGCGCAGGCTTTGGTCGGCGGCGGCACCATCCCCAAGCCCGGCGAAGTCTCGCTCGCTCACCACGGAATCCTCTTTCTCGACGAGCTCCCGGAATTCCAACGCTACGTCCTCGAAATGCTCCGCCAGCCGCTTGAAGGCGGCGAGGTGACCGTCGCCCGTGTACACGGATCGATCAAATTCCCCGCGCGGTTCATGTTGGTTGCCGCGATGAATCCGACGCCGAGTGGATTTGCTTCGGACAATCCGAAAGTCCGAGAGAAATATCTCGCAAAGCTTTCCGGCCCTCTCCTGGACCGAATCGACATCCACGTAGAAGTTCCGGCCGTCCCTTATCGCGAGCTCACGGGCAAGCATTCGGGCACGAGCAGTGAATCGATGCGCGAACAGGTGACGCGTGCCCGAGAAATCCAGAGCCGGCGCTTCGGCGACGGACAAACGACCAATTGCCGGATGGACAGCCGTCTGCTCAAAAAGTTCTGCGATTTGAGCGACGCGTGCCTGCTCTTGATGAAGCAAGCTATGGATGAATTGGGATTGAGCGCGCGAGCGTATGACAAAGTTCGCCGCGTTGCGAGGACGATCGCCGACATTGAAAGTTCAGAGCAGATTCAGGAACACCATCTGGCTGAAGCCGTGCAATATCGGCTGCTCGATCGGAAATTCTGAGGATCGCCTTCTATGCCGACGCCCGGCGGTTAATCTCGCCGTTCACCAAGTCGTACTCGGGCCAGTGGTTCACCGTCTCCAGCACTTCGGCGATCGTCGTGAAATGAAACGTGTTGAGCAGGTCGCGCAGCTTGTCGAGCGTCGCCGCCAGGTTCACGTAGTACTTGAAATACTTCAGCTTCGGCAACTTCAGCCGCGGCTGCGTGGGGTCGATCTCGCGCGGGTGGATGTATGACATGCCCGGGCGACCTTCGCGGTGATTCTGCCTGAAACCGGCCTTGATGAGCGACATCGGGAACAACCGCAGGTAGCCGCCGCCAGAGAACGGAACGGTTTTGCCGGCGACTTTCATCACGGAGACCGGGAAACACTTGATGGGGCCAAGCCGCGTGTTGAGTAAAAACGGATCGCGTGTGAATCCGTCGACGCCGCCGTCGGCGCGCCGCGCGGGGACGACCGATACGTCGACATCAATGCCGTGCTTCTTCAGGATTTCGTACGCCCAGAAGCACTCGCGCGTCATCGAAAAGCTGGGCGCGCGAAACGCATTGACGGGTTGCCCGGAAACTTCGCGCAGGATCTTTACGCACCTTGCGATGTCTTCGTCAAACACTTCGGGCGTCAGGCTAAAGACGAGCCGATGCCAGTAGCTGTGGCAACCGATTTCGTGGCCAGCATTCGCGAGTCGCTTGATGAGATCGGGATATTTTTCCGCGACCCAGCCGACGGTAAGAAACGTCCCGCGCGAGTTGGTTTCGTCGAGCAGGCGCATGAGCGATTCGGTGTTTTCGACAACGTGTTTTGGTGCTGAATCCCACGTCGACGGGTCGGAATAATCGGTGACGACGCCGCAGATGTGGAACCACTCTTCGAGGTCGACGCAGAAGGCGTTGGGAACTTTGATGTCGGCTTCGGCCTTCACGGTCGCACGCTCGCTTAGTCTTTGCCGCCGGGCGCGGGGAATTTTTTGATCACTTTGGCTGGGTTGCCGGACACCATCGTGTAGGGCGCGACGTCGGAGACGACGACCGAGCCTGAGGCCACGACCGCACCTTCGCCGACCGTGACGCCGGGCATGATGACGGAGTTCACGCCGATGAAGCTGTGGCTTTCGAATTTCACAGGCTTCAGGACCGCCGGCATGATTCCGGTTTCACGCAAGTACGTCGGCGCCTTGATGTGGGTCATCACGACGCATCGGACGGTGATGCGAACGTCGTCGCCGAGCGTGATGTTTTCGGGGAACGCGGTTTCGAGGATCGCAGTCGGATCGATGAAGCAGTCGCGGCCCATCTTGACGCCGCGCATCTTGTGGACGACGTTGATCACGCCACGCGGGCAATACGGGACAAGATTGCCGAGGAACCAGTTCCGCCAGACGTAGTTCCAGATGAGCCAGATCTTCGATCTGCCGCGATCCTTGGCGCTGTCGCCGGCGTCGCCGAAGAGGCCGCGGGTTTTGTACTCGGGGGCTTTGTGCGCATTCGATTCCGAAGCTTGCTCCGTAGTTGATGCAGCAGGCGCCGCCGGCCCACTCGCTTGCTGCTGACGCGCTTCAAGATGTCGAATTACGTCCGCCTCACGCACGAGCCCGCGGCCGGCGAAGACGTTCGGGTCGATGTTGTATTGAGCGACCAGCGATTGCGCCTTCTTCGACAGCGTAAAGCCGCTCGAAGCGTCTCCGTCGCCGGGCACCAAAACTTCTGCCGGGACTTGCTCAATCGCAGGAGCTGTAGCCGACGCCACGACCCGGCCGATCAGTTCACCGATCGTGACTTCAGATCCCTCCGGTTTCACAACCTGAAGGAAACCGTCATCCGGCGATTCGACGTCGATCGCGGCCTTCGAAGTTTCGATCACCGCCACCACATCATGCGCGCGGACTTTCGCGCCTGGTTTCACGAGCCATTTCTGGATCGTCACCAGGTCGTCGTTCACCGTTTCACGTGGGACGCGAATTTCCACCCCGTCGACAGCCTCAGTGGACGAGCTCACGCACGACCTCCTTGGCCTTGGCGAGAATGTGATCGACGCCGGGCAGCACGAGTTTTTCAAGCGGCCGCGCCGCGGGAATCGCGACCGGCGCCGCGGTACACCTTCGGCAAATCAGCCCGAGATGCCCAAACCGCTCGGCGGCCTGTGCAATCAGTTCGCTGCTGAACGACACAAACCCCTGACCTTCTTCCACGACGAGCAGCCGTTTCGTTTGCGCCAAACTGTCTGCGATCGTCGAAACGGAGAACGGATAGAGCTGCGACGGCAGGAAAAGATCCGCCGCGATCTCGTCCTCTTCAAATAGTTTCATCACTGCTTGCTCGGCGTCGATCGACAATCCGCCGATCGCGACGATCGTCAATTCCGGCGTTACCCGCGGCTTCAACCGCGCGGTCGGGAAGCTTGCACCGTCGAACAGCAACTGAAAGCCCGGCGGGACTTCGCTCGAGCAGCTCTGCCCGTAGAGAATCTTGTTTTCCACGACCAGCGTCGGCCGGTCGATCGTCCCGAAGAGCGTGCGATACAGCTCGGCGGGGTTGTAGCGGTGATGCAGGCACAACACCTGCGTGTCCGGCACGCCCAGGAAATGTTTTTCGATGCTCTGACTGTGCGTGGCGGCGTAGCCGCGCTTGCCGCCCATCGGCGTGCGGATGATCAGCGGCATCCGCACTTTGTCGTTGAACATGAAGCGAAACTTCGCGGCGTGATTCAGCCACTGATCGCTGGCCAGCGTCATGAAGTCGCCGAACATGATTTCGACGACCGGTTTCATCCCGGCGAGCGCTAAGCCGTTGCCGAGGCCGACGATGCCCGCCTCGCTGATCGGCGTGTTGCGTACGCGTGCGCCGAATTCGGTCGACAGCCCCATCGTGCACTTGAACGCCCCGCCGTAGGGGGATTCGATGTCTTCGCCCAGGATGACGACTTCGGGATGATCGCGGAGGGCTTCGTGCAAGCCACGCTGCACCGATTGCACGACTTTTTCCTTTTGGAACGTGCGCGGCTTCCACGAAATCGGCGTTGCGGTCGATTCAACCAAATCCTCAGGCACGTCGAGGTCGTCAAAAGGCGAATCATCGCATTGCTTCACAGCTTCTTCGATCTCGCGGTCGAGTTTCGCCGCCATCGATTGCCAGCGCGGGTCGCTTCCGAACTTCGCTTCGAGCGCGAGGATCGGATCGCGCCCGCGATGGCGTTCAACGTAATCCGAAGGCCGGTTGTCATCGCCCTTCGAGTGGGCCATCAGGCGGAACGTGTCGACGCGGTGAAACATCGGCCGGCCCGTCTCGCGGATCGTGCGGATCGACCGCGCCATGTGGGCGAAGAGCTCCGGCCAGTGCCAGGTGTTGCCATGCGAAGTTTCGATGCCGAACGCCGCCGCTCGCGCGCAGATGTCGCCGGCAAGGGTTTGCGTTTGGCAAGTCGATTGTGCGAACAGGTTGTTCTCGCAAACGAACAGTGTCGGCGAGTTGAACTTAGCGGCGAGGTTGAGCGATTCGTAGAGTGTGCCTTCGCCGAGCGTGCCGTCGCCGATGAAGACCACGGACACGCCTTTGTTCTTTTTGAGTTGGTGGGCGAGGCCAAGTCCCGTCGCGACAGGTGCGATGCCGCCTTGGATGCCGTTGGAAAAATAGTTTTCAACGCAGAGGTGCTGCGAGCCGCCTCGGCCGGCGCAGACGCCGATCGACTTGCCCATCACCTCGCCGATCATGCCGACGATGTTTCCCGTGCGGGCGAGAAAATGCCCGTGGCCGCGGTGATTGGAAAAGATCGTGTCCTGCGGCTGGAGCGATCGCGCGACCGAGACGCCGACGAACTCCTGGCCGATGCAGGTGTGGACGGTGCCGAAGAGCTTTCCTTCGCTGAACAGGCCGAGCAATCGCTGCTCGACCTTGCGGATCATCAGCGCCTGACGGATTTCCACGGCGAAACGGTCCAGCGCGTCGTCCGGGACGGCCGGGTCGTGGTCGACTGAAATGTAGGGCGATTCGTCAGCCATTCTGTATACGAAACCGTGAGCTAAATCTTTACCCAACCGAGGGCTGGCGTCCAGACCCTATCGGGAAATACGATGCCCCGCCATGAGCAACGAACGCGCGAAACGGGCAGGAGAGGCGATCCGTAAGTCCGGCGCCGACTGGGGCATCTTTACCGGCTTCGAGAACGTCTGCTACGCCAGCGGCCATGTCGCGTCGATCGAAGACGGCTTCTCCCCCTTCGCCGGCGGGCCTTCGACGGCCATCGTTTCGAAGGACGGGAGCGTCATTGGGCTGGTCGCGCCGAATGTGGAAGACACGTCCGCATCGTTCGCGACCGTCATTGAATCTTACGTCGGATACGACGCAACCGAGCGGACGAACCACGAGTCGAACTACGCGAAAGCGGTGATCGATCTCACAAACAAATTGAGTGTCGGCGGCAAAGTCGCGATCGAGCCGGCGACGTTTCCGGCTTCGGTTCAGGTTGCGCTAGGATCGAGCGTTTCGGGATTCGTGAGCGTCGTCTCCGAGATCGCGAAAGCCCGGGCGGTCAAGACGCCCGCCGAGATCGAGTTGCTTCGGCATTGTGCGAAGCTGGCGACCGTTGGGCAGAAGGCCGCGCTTGCCCGCGTGAAGCCCGGCCGGCCGGAAATGGCCCAGTGGGCCGAAGTTCGCTCGGCGATGGAGTTGTCGGAGAATCGACGGCTATCCGTCGTCGCTGATTTTCTCACGGGCATAGACCGCACCGTTTCTTTCACCGGCCCACCCAACGACCGCCTCGTGCAGCCGGGCGATCCGGTGATTGTCGACCTCGGCCCGCGCGCCTCGAACGGTTACTGGGGCGATTCGTGCAACACGTTTGTGCTGGGTGAGCCTTCGTCAAAACTCCTCGCGCTGCACCGCGCAGTGGTCGATTCGCTCGCCGAGTGCCAACGCGTCCTGAAACCGGGCATCCGCGCCAACGAACTCGACCGCGCCGTCCGCACCGTCCTGAAAAAGTGCGGCTACGAGCATCCCCACCACACCGGCCACGGCATCGGCGCGGGCGTGCACGAATACCCGCGCATCGTTGAACGTGAAACTGTGATCATCGAACCCAACATGGTTCTGATGATCGAACCCGGCGCCTACGCCCCCGGCATCGGCGGCGTGCGGTGCGAGTGGATGTTCCGAATCACCGAATCCGGCAACGAGTTGCTCAGCACGCACGAGCACACACTGAAGCCGATCGAATAAGGGGCTGGGTGGGCGATGGCTACTGCCCTCCCTGTTCCGCTCACACCGTCTTGTTCCAATCCGGCGGCAAAATCAGCACCGGAATCTTCGTGTTCTTGATCAGTTCGACGGGAACGTTTCCGGCGAGCAATCTCGCAAACACGTTCTTCCCCGTCAGCCCCAGCACGATCATCGACGCGTCGCGTTCCTGGGCCGTGTTGAGCACCGCGCGGGCGATGTCGTCACTGAACATTAGAAGATCTTGAACGACGATCTCCTGCTCCTGCAATTTTTCGCGGAGCAATCGGATCGCGGCTTCGCCGTCGGCTTGTTCCTGCTCGCGCATCTGGCCGCCACTCGGGCGGGAGACGTGGACGACGAGCACCTCGGCCTTCAATCGGCTCGCGAGGTCGACAACGCAGTCCATGACTTTCTCCGCCGCCCACGGGCTGCTGACGGCGACGAGGATTCGACTCATAAGGGCTCCAAACTAATCCGAAGCGCGCCGCATTTCCCGTAGCCGCTTCGCAGCTACCGCTTCATGCGCTCCAGCACATCCTTCAACCGGCGGAGCGCTTTCCCCCGGTGACTGATCGAGTGCTTCTCGGCCGGCAGCAATTCTGCCGTCGTGCGGCCCATCGCGTCGATCAGGAACAAGGGATCATAACCGAAGCCGTTCGTCCCGCGAGGCTCACGCAAGATTCGGCCTTCGACGGTGTCGCGAACGGTCAAAACGATCTTGCCGTTTGGGTCCGACATCGCCAGCACGCACACGAACCGCCCGGTTCGCTTTTCGTCCGGAACATTCTCTATCTGGTTGAGCAGCGTGGCGTTGTTGTCGGCGTCCCCCTTGCCGGTTTTGTTGTGAACGGCCCAGCGGGCGCTCAGCACGCCGGGGCTGCCATTGAGCGCGTCGACCTGCAGGCCGCTGTCATCCGCCACCGTCCACATCTTGTGGCGTTTCGCGTACGCGATCGCCTTGATGCATGCGTTGGCGCGGAACGTGTCGCCGGTTTCTTCGACTTCTTCCCCCTTCGGAAAATCGTCGAGACTTTTCCACACGAAGCGGCTCTCGCCGAGCATCTCACGAAACTCGCGGGCCTTGCCGGCGTTGGCGGTGGCGATCAGCAGCGCGTCCATGGGCGGCGGAAATCACTTATCGTTGATCGAACGCAGCCGGCCGCCGTCGGATTGGCCCGCCGACTGACGCACGGCGTCGTACCGCGCGCGACGCTGCGCCGCACCTTCGGTGGGATTGACCAGCGCGGTGTTCGCGGCTTCCTGCGCCGGCTCTTCGGTGAGGTTCAAATCCGCCGGGTGCGGGATGCGAATCACCTGCGAGCGCTGAACGCGCGTGTTCCCCTTCACTTTGTAAACCAGCCGCTCGCCGTTGACACCCATCTCGGGATACTTTGCGAGCGTCTGCTTCAATTTCTCGTCGACGGGCACGAAGTTCTGCGACACCGCACGAACTTTTTCACCCTTCGGCCCCGACACCTTTCCCGGATCCTTAAATCCGGGCGGCAACACCAGCAGATCATCCTGCGAGTTGCCCTTGCGTCCCGGATCCGTGTCGATGCGTTCTTCGGCCATCGCTTCTTCCGGCCAGGAGCCGATGAACACGTTGCTGACCGTGTCGCCGTGGAAGTAATACGCTTCGATGCCCTGCGCGCGAGCTTCGCGAACGGAATCCACCGCCGCCTTCTTTCGGTCCGGGTGATCCTTGTATGCCGCGACCATCACCGTCCACATTTTATCGCGTGGAATGCCCGTCAGGTTCCACTCCGGCGGCGAATCGGGATCGGGCGCGCTGAGCTGAACAAACTGACACGTCGAAAACGGCCGCTCGCCGTTGCCGTCTTTCCAGGCGTCGATTTTTTTCCGATCCGCCTGCGCGCGGCCCGATTCCGCCGCGTCAGCCTTGTCCGCGATCGAGCGGTAGAAGCCGTAATAGATCCGGCTGCGGCTGGTTTCGTGAACGATGTACCATTCGCGCAGGGCCGTATCTTGCACCAGCTTCTTCTTGATCATGCGCGACGTCTCGACGTGATTCGCGTCCTCGATGGTCGCGCAATAAATCGTCCACTGCGCATCCTTTGGCGCGATCGGCATGTCACTGGTGTCGGCGGCCTTCGGCGCCGCGGCGACGGCCGCGCCCTGGGCGCCCGCCGGCGTCGCGGCGCGTTCGATCGGCGCATCGGGCAGGCGAACTTGCGCCCCCTGTTGCTTGTTCGCCGGCGCCTTGCTCGTGTCGGCGGCGCCCGCAAGGGTCTTACCGCTCGACTGCGGGGCGTTCGGATCCTGCGCGCATGACGCACACACAATCGTCACGAGCACGCTCGCCATTAAAGACTTCATTCGTCGCATGAACCATCTCCGCGGAAAATCAAAGAGGTCGACCCAACGGTGCGGGGAGGGATTTTAGCACATCCATCCCCCAAACGCGCGGCGAAAGGCGTGTTGTCAAAATCACGTTAAATCCCCACCAGGCTCAGGTTATGACTCGGCCAACGCCTTGTTCTGAGCTTCCATCAGCCCGCGACACCCCTTGACGGCCAGCTCGACCATCTCGTTCATCTGCTTGATGTCGAACCCCCCGCCCGCGTTTTCCGCCGAGCCTTGCAGCTCGACGAACTTCCCACCTTTGGTGTACGCGACGTTCATGTCGACGGCAGCGCGGGAGTCGTCTTCGTATGCGAGATCGAGCCGAATCTCCCCGTCGATGATGCCAACGCTGACAGCCGCGAGCTGGTCGGTGAGCGCATTTTTCGGATCGTAAAACTTCGCATCAAACCGCGCCGGCACGATCGGCGACTCGCTCGTCGCGACCCGCGCGTTGGGCATCTGCTCCGGCAACTTCCGCAGCGCATCGACGAGCGCGACATACGCGCCACAAATCGAAGCCACGCGCGTCCCGCCATCCGCTTGCAACACCTGGCAATCCACCGCGATCGTGTGCGGCCCGATCTTCGAAAGATCCAACACCGCGCGCAGCGTCCGCCCGATCAATCTCTGAATCTCCGTCCCGCGCGAGTCGGTGTGGCCGATCTTCGGCCACCCTTTCCGCTGCGGCGTACTCCCCGGCAACATCACATACTCACACGTCGTCCACCCGCCCGGCTTGTCATCCTTCATCCAAGGCGGCAGGTCGCGCGTCACCGAAGCCGTGCAAAGCACGACCGTGTCGCCCTGGCTCCAGAGGACGGAGCCCGCCGGGGTCTTGGTGAAGTTCCGTTGGATTTTGACCTGACGAAGTTCGTCGTTCGCTCGCCCATCGTGCCGCATGGGCGGGGAGTATAGCCGATCGGGTTGGTCCGCGTGACGATCTCGTGAGAACCGAACTCATTTCTCGCGCACCGTTCTCATCACCTTTTCATACATCTCGTCAAACTCGCGATCATCCATCTCACGCACTTTCGGTCGCTCCCGCCCAGGCCGCTTCGCGACCGGCGGCGGCTCTCGCTTCGGCTTCAGCGTTTGCCCAACGGAAGCATCAACACTTGCTCGCAAGCGTTCGAGCTCCACGGCGAATGCCGGCAGCCGCTTCCACCGGCCAACGGTGTGAGGATCGAGCCCCATCTGCCGCGCGACCGATGCCGCCCGCAATCCCCCGACGATCAATCGCGCCGCCGCCAGTTGCGGGTAGCTCAAAAGCCGCTCCGGGCCCGCGTTTTCTGGACCCATCGGTGGGTTCGTTTTGTCAATTTGGTTTTCGACGCGAATTCCTGCACATTCGTGCACATTCGTGTGCAAACCTGCGCATTCGGTGGGTTCGGTCGCGGGCGGCGCCTGCGCATTCGTGCACAATCCGGCACATTCGGTGGCTTCGATTTCGGGCGAAACCTGCGCATTCGTGCACATCGGTGGGTTCGTTTTCCCCGACTCGCACTCCAACTTTTCGTTCAAATTGTCCGTCATGGGCGCCTCCCGGGAGCATGTGATGAAATACGATGATATTAACTGATTCCCATGACGTCAAGCGAATTGATCGGGTGCGATGTCCCTCGCCGCCCGTCCGCGCAAGCACGGACGGCGTTTGAAAGAACGCGCTCCCGCGAGTGACTCTGCGACCGCTCCCCAAACCGCCGGTGGTGCTTGCACCCTCGGGCTACGATTCGCGCGACCGGTTAGAAAGTCTTGTCCGTCACGACCGTTCCCGCCCCGCCGCACTCCGCGGACAGCAATCAGAGCGCCGCGATCCAACGCCCGGCGCCTCCGTTGAAGCCGTGTTTGCTGAACATTGAACTGCGCCTTGGGAAAAACGGCACGTTGTTATGGGTAACCCTGAGCCATAGTCCGCGCACAAAACAGTGTTTGCGCGCCTTTTCGCGCGTCAGGCTAATACTGTTATGTGGACCCCGGGGTCCATATAATGAGAGGTTATTCGTCGCCAGCGTGCTCAAAATGCTCGATCAACTTCTGGCACGAGAGATCGATTGGCATCCGATCGCCGGACGCCCGTACCACTTCGCTGCCCGAATCGACGATCCGCCATGCGAACTCAGATTGAACGATTTCCCCCACGAAAACATTGCTACCGTGTGGGTCCAGGGCGAACAGTTTGAATTGGACGAGTTCCCGAAGTGTTGGCGTCTTCCGAAGCATCGCGGCGAGTGACGGCGACCGACGAATAACCCGCCGCTGGAGCGGACCGCGGCGGCGGTTTGCTTCACTTGCGGTCGAGCGTCGCGCGTGCGCCGCCGCGGCCGCTCAACGGCTTTCTTTCCAGCACATTGGGATCCTAAGCTTAGAATTCCACGTGGACAAGTTGTCGC
>JADMIO011153553.1_pt1 | contig 84716 bp, 74 predicted proteins | sample 8958161 | NCBI WGS metagenome assembly JADMIO01 (sample SAMN16585339, study PRJNA669376) | soil metagenome | isolation source: Crop rotation soil | place: USA: Cullars Rotation, Alabama | collected 2011 | reverse complement strand
GCCGCGACTTCAAGTCACGTGAATTCCAAGCTTCGGATCCCACTGTGCTGGAAAGGATGGCTGTCGATAACTACCCATTATCGAAACCCCCACCCCGAGGGACGACGAGTCGTCCTGTGCAATTGATTGCACAGCCTGGAGCGTCGGTGAGCTTGCCGTTGAACGGCCACGTGACCTCTGAAGCGATGGACCCGCTCGTCGTTGCTCACGCGATTGAGGGACGCCGCGTGCTCCTCCCTGCGTCGGTCGCCCGATTCCTTGAACGTTCATCCGCCAGCGCCACGCGGCGGGCGTACCGAGGAGACCTTGAAGACTTTGAAAGGTGGGGCGGACGCATTCCCTGTGACCCCATCATCTTGGCTCAGTACGTGGCCGACCGCGCCGCGATGCATCGGCCATCGACGATCGCGCGGAGGCTGATCGGCATCGGACGTGCGCATGCGCAGGCCGGGCACTCTGACCCCTCCAAGGATCAGCTCGTGCGCGCCGTCCTCCAGGGCGTCAAACGCCAGCTCGGTACAGCGCAGCGCCGCGCGGAACCGCTTGTGACTCGCGACCTCTACGCCGTATGTCAAGTGATGCCGCCAGGGCTTCGAGGCTGCAGGGATCGAGCGCTGCTCCTCATCGGCTTTGCCGCTGCGCTTCGACGCTCCGAACTCGTGGGACTAGACGTCGCCGATCTTCTGTTTGACACGAGTGGCGTGCAGCTGCTTATTCGGCAATCGAAAACAGATCAAGAGGCGAGAGGCCAAGTGGTCGCGATTCCGAGAGCGAAGGGGCAGACATGTCCGGTAACGGCGCTCGAGGATTGGTTGACGGCGTCAGCGGTCCGAGTGGGGCCTGTTTTCCGTGCGGTCGAGGTCAACGACCGTCTCGCCACCAGGCTTTCGCCGCAAGCGGTGTCGCTCGTGGTCAAGCGCTACGCATCGGCCATTGGCAAGCCAGCCGATCGGTACAGCGGACACAGCTTGCGAGCCGGGTTTGTGACAAGTGCGGCGCAGTCTGGTGCCGGACTCCTGATGATTCAACGGCAAACGGGGCATCGAAGTCTCGCCATGCTGAGTTGCTATTTGCGACCTTCAGACCCCTTCAAAGGAAATCCACTGGAGCGCTTGCTCTGACACGAAGAGCCTTGCCTTCGCTGACGATATCTGATCGAGACTTGCTCGCCAGAGTGCTCGGTGTTCGAACCGCGCGGCGCTTGTACCGAGGCTCGCTCGCAGCGGTCGTCTTTGACGATCGAGTCGACCCCGCTCTTGCTCGGCTTCACGCGGCAAAGGAACTGCTGCGGCGCGCGCTGGAAGAGCGGCTAAGGCGCGAATCAGTCCTGTCTTCGCCCGGCTTGGTTCGCGAGTACTTGATGTCACGCAAGGCGCATGAGACGTTTTGTTGTGCTCTTCTTGGACGCCCAACATTCGCTGATTGCCGCTGAAGACATGTTCCGGGGGACGCTCACACAGACAAGCGTCTATCCGAGGGGAGGTTGTTAAGCGCGCCCTCGAACTGGGAGCAGCTGCGGTCATCTTGGCGCACAACCATCCCTCGGGAGTGGCGGAGCCTTCACGCGCCGACGAGTCCCTGACTCAGACGCTCAAGACGGCCTTAGGGCAAACCGTGTCGTTCGCCGAGCGAGGGAGCCTTTTAGCGTACGCAAGTGGAGACTGCAGCAATCCAATCCCGACGTGCCGTTCACAAAATGGCGGGGCGATCTCAAGTACGCGTCCGGCAATCACATCTCGGTGCGACGTGCTCAGAGACAGGGCTGCGGCGCGTTTTTTGACATGCCAGGAACGCCGACCAAACGCAATTTGAACCTCCTAGCATAGTCCCCACCTTGACAGCATTAACTGCAGGCATGTTGGATGCACAGAAGGACTAGTGAAGTTCGCCCGACGACATTGCGCAATGCGTGGCGCTTCAGTCGTGCCGGCAGCTAGCACTGACTAATTTGACGCTCGAGCTATGGCCGACGGCGCTAAATTGTGGGAGAGCTCCGCACGATCAGAATCGCCAGAGTTGTCCGAGCGCGCAGACGTTTCGGCGCCACTGCAATTCCGCACCTAAGGCGTCTCAAACGACTAGCGGACTGCGCAATTGATTGCGCGGGGCAATGTCCGGCCGGCGGCAACTCAACCTCCTCTCGGTAACGCCCAGATCGATAGCGCCGAATGTGCCGAGGACGGAGCCGACGGTCGAGGCCGCGCAATCGATTGCGAAGACATTGGTGGCTTTGGACAGCATTGACACAGGGACGGTTAGAGTGTGACCCGGGCGGAGCCAGTTCCGAACCGGTGAGCGACTGGGTATGACGGACTACAACGAAAGATGGCCTGCGTTGATGAATGTTCGGCGCAGGAAAAAGGACGGTCAGGAAAGTGGCACGGTCGATCAAGACGAGTCTAGAACTGAGATTGAGCGCGACTACGATCGCATTCTCTTCTCGACGCCTGTACGGCGCTTGGCCGATAAGACTCAGGTCTTTCCACTTGACAAAAACGATAGCGTTCGCACGCGACTTACGCACTCGCACGAGGTATCTAACCTAGCGAGGAGCATCGGCACGACGCTCGTTTTTAAACATGACATTTCTCAGGGTTTGCCGGAGGCCCAACGAAACGTGCCGGCATTGTTAGCTGCGATCGGACTGGCTCACGACCTGGGTAACCCCCCCTTCGGCCATCAAGGCGAGGCGGCGATTCAATCCTGGTTCCGAGAGCACGACGCTGAATTGCTAGCTGATTCCGGCTTGAGCGAACAGCAGAAGCAGGACTTCCTAAAGTTCGAAGGTAACGCGCAAGGCTTTCGGCTGGTCACTAGGCTTCAACTCTTGAATGACGATTTTGGGCTGGACCTCACATACGCCACGCTCGCGGCGATGATGAAATATCCAGTAGGTTCGGCCAATACCAATCCCACAATTGCCGCCACGAAGAAGCATGGGTTCTTTGCTTCTGAACAAGCTATCGCGGAAAAGGTCTTTCTTCGCACAGGACTAAGCGTAGGTTTGCGGCATCCGTTGGCTTATGTTATGGAAGCGTGCGACGACATAGCCTACGTGGTTCTGGATGCCGAAGATGCAGTAAAAAAGGGGCTGGCATCGTTCTCCGATTTGATGGGTTTTCTCAAACATGTCGGCGGAGAAGATGAGCTTGTTAAAAAGGTAGTGGCTCAGAGTTGCAAAAAACACGACGAATATAGAAGTCAGTCTGACCTGTCGCCCCTCGAGTTAAACGATGTCTCCATGCAGAGATTTCGAGTGTTTGCCATAGGGGAGCTCGTGAGAGCTGCCATAGCAGCATTCCTGGAAAATCGGGAAATGTTAGTTTTAGGTACAGCGCAAGACCCCCTGTTGAAGATAAGCAAAGGAGAGAAGCTTCGCTCAGCCCTAAAAGATTTCGGCGTTCGCCATGCCTACAAACATAGAAGTGTGTTGAAGGTTGAGCTTGTTGGATACAACACTATCCGGCGGTTGATGGATGTCTTTTGGGATGGAATTATCAATCGAGAAACCCCAGATAAACCCGACTCGACAAGACTTCATCCATTCAGCAAGTTCGTGTATGGAAGGATATCTGAAAATTATCGTCGAATTTTTGAGAAGCCTGGCGATGATATGGCAAGATTTCCCATGAGATATCGGGAATGTCTATTGCTGACAGACATGATCTCTGGAATGACTGATTCATTTGCTATTAATTTGAGAGAAGAGCTCGATTCTTTGGTTGGGGAATACACGCCAGTAAGGAATGCGCGGGGGAGCCTATGAAGGCGACCCATACTCGCTTGGCCATATGTGGCTACTTGGATAGAAAATCTTCCGAGAGAGTGCATCTGAGCTCTACGCTTGCTGCCATTAGTGCGCAGCTTCCGGACACGGCGATCTTTGGCGGCATGATCAGGGAGTTCGCCTGGGGGCACGCCAGAGATTTTTCTTCAGATATCGACCTAGTGACGAGAGCAAGCAAAAGCGAGATTTATAAAGCGATAAGTAGATTTCGCCCTACATTAAACAGATTTGGAGGATATAGATTTATTGAGGGCAAACGGTGCTTTGATATCTGGGCATTGGAAGACACATGGGCCGTACGAGAAAATCTGGTAGCTGCATCCGAATTTGAGGATTTGTTTGGAACGACGTTCTTTGGTGTTGATGCAGCTATTTTTCATCTGAAAACGCGACAGTATAAATTCTCACCCGCGCATGATCGTGGAGCGCGAGAAAGGATGCTTGAACTAAACCTCCGTGAGAATCCATTCCCTCACAAGATGGCGCGGCGGGCGGTTTTAATGGCATTAAAATGGGACCTCGCGATTGAGTCGGACCTCGGCGTATATATAGTTGAGAATTGGCAGCGTGCGGGCGAGGGAATGGGAGAAGCGTCGTTTGTGCGTGAATTGGCGGACCACCTCGGCCGAGGTGTACAAATGCCATATCGATTTCGCCGGCAGACTGCGTGTCTTGCTCTGTAGTAGAGAGCGGTCGATCCTGGCCGCCGGTTCGGTGGGCAGAGTGACGAGACGACAGTGCGCAATTGATTGCGCGTCACGTCTTAACAAAGACTTGCCTGGGCCAGCGCGGTGACCGGCGAGTTCCGCAAGAGGACCCATTTCAATGCTGGAACGCTCTACCTGTGCCGATTGGGCGGAGAGATCGTTCGCCGCGAGGGCGAGTAACAGCCCAATCGGTGAGGTGGAATCGTGATGTGTCCCGCTGCCCACACTGCCTGGTAACCGCTTTTCAGTACTCTGTCATGGCAGTCGAACGCTCAAGCGAAACGACTTCGCTGATAAGGTCGTTTGGCAAGCTTGCCTTTGGCTACGACGTTTTCATCTCCTTCGCATTGGGTGATTTGCCAAGAGGTACGCAACGCTACGCGCGCGACTTGGCGGATCGCCTTCGCGACCGGAACCTCAGCGTTTTCTTCAGTGAGCAGGAGGCGCCGCCGGGATATCCGCTTCTTGTCACCCTGAGACGGGCACTGAGTCGCTCACGAATGCTCGTGGTCGTAGCCAATCGCGCCATGCTCGACGAGCCGCGGTGGGTACGCGATGAAGTTGAAGAATTCCGACGTCGGCAACCACGTAGACCAATTTGCGTGATCAACATCGATCACGCTTTGCAGGATCCTGATCTGAGCGTGCAGGTCGAGGGTTGGCTTCGGTTCCGCGACAAGATCTGGGCTGATGAAACTCTGGAGGCAGTTGACCGGGGAAAAGTGAGCGAGGCTGTCCTAGACCGAATCGGGACGGTTCCAACTGCCATGCGAGCCGCTACTCGATGGAAGGTGCTTGTCAGCGGAGTTCTTGCTTTGATCGCATCCGTTCTCGCTGTCGCGGGCTGGAAAGCCAATGAAGCCAGGGAAACAAGCACTAAGCTCGTTTACTCGGAGGGGCAAACCGAGGAAGCCAACGCGAAATCGATCGCTGCAACCGTCCAAAGAGATAAAGAGGCTATCGGGCGCCTCACCTCTCTTGCAGCCGCGTCATTAAAAGGAGGCGATGTTGGGCAGGCTGCGGTGTTTTTCACTCAAGCGATTTTGATACGCCGCAAAATCAACTCACCGCCAATTAAAGACGAGGTGTGGGGAACGCTTGACCGAATGTTGCAGCGAGTTATCCCGGTATCCACACCGTTCGTGTACCCGGATGTCGTGGCCCTTCCCGGAGCTAGCGGCGCAGCCCTATTTCAAAGCAAGACTGAGCTAGTTCGCGCGAAAGGACGCCAATATGTACTTTTGCCAAAGGCCGGACTCGCATTGTTTCTTGGCGATGAAACTATTGAGGCGCGACAGATGTCCGACGGGACAATGCGGTGGCAGAAAAATATTCAAGAAATCACAGGCGGGAATCCTGCGGTCTGGACTCCAAGCGGCTGGTATGAGCCAAAGGTGTATGCCACTCCGTCTGAAGACGATTTTCAGGTGGAGTGGTCGTTTGTCTTAGGCCGTGATACGCAGGACTACCATCTCCAGGCAGCAATTGAAAGAGGGGAGACATCCAACCCGGGCGCAGTTGTGCTCGTAAAGTTCCAAAGCAGCAGCGGACGTAGCGCAATTACGGCTAGCGATGAAGTCGCTCTTCGTGGCGACCAGTTGCAATTGCCTCGATCTCAATACCTGTCGACCGGGAAGGCCGTTGTTTCGGCTCGCGAGCTCGCGTTGCCACGTACGAGAGCGGAGATCCAACTCTGGAGTGCCGCTGGCGTGACACCTACCCTCAAGTCCCGCATGAATGGCTCGCGAGTAAAGACTCAGGAATTGGGTATTAACCGCGAGGGAGTTTTCGAGCTACCTGCCTCGCTGCGCAGTGTATGTTCGATAATCAACGAACTGATCACTGATTTGTCTGTGACCGACGCTGCGCCACCAAGCCTCAAAGAATGTCATGTGCCTGAACACTCGTACGGGTACTTCAGGCGCCTTTTGCTCCCAGGTCCCCCTATTTATGCCGCCAAACTGCGCACCGATGCGTCCGCAAGTGGGCAATTTTTTTCAACATTTGTTTGCGTAACTGGCGAAAGGGACGCGAACTGCTCGGTGCTCGATCAGCAGTATCTGAATGGTGATGTGGGAGGGCTTGGTACAATCTTCGAAGACAGATTCGAGATTTCGACAGATCACGCCGTCCTGGCGATCCGATCGGCGCCGCGCAATACTCGGTTCGATCCCTGGGGACCGTATTACGTACAGTTGCCTCGCAACAGAGTACTCACCGACCTGAGAGATCTAGAAGACAGCGGAAATGAGAACGCTGATAACAAACCACATTTGCTGGGTCAGGGTTCTACGTTGGCAAGCGAATTATTTGACGATACTTCGACGACTTCTGGCAGATGTGTTTCTGAAAAATTCGAAATCCGGGTTGATAAGGCGCGTCTGAGCGTCGAGCTGCGTTTAGATCTGGGCAGCGGAGCCATAACATTCGATCGCATTCCATTGCGAACGATATATCCCTTCAGCAGCCGCCTTGTCCCTATTGCGGCGAGGATACTTTGCGATGGACGAGCCGTATTGCAGATTGGCACTCATGTCTTCGTTAGATCGGCTCCGGTCCCTGGGCGCGCCGCCGCCATGCTAGACAACGCCGAGGACTATTTCGGCGTTCGAATCGGATCCGACCAGCGCACTGTCCAGAGGTTGCCTTCGAAAAAAATTTCAGCCTTGCTCCCGGCTCGCTAGGAGGCCAGCCTAGGCGCATACGCGTCGATGCCTTCGCGATGCGGCAAGGCATTCGCCCCGCGTCGAGCAAATGCGTGAGCAGCGGGCCCGCGCTGCGACGCGCGCTCTCCGCTGCGCGGCACGTCCCGCAATTGCCGGAAAAGGAGAACTGGCGGCTGTCGCGGTGTTGACCAGGTCAGCGGTCCGCCTCGCGGTCCCGCGATTTCTCGGAGCGCAGCCGGAAGCGGCTGTTAAGCAGGAGCAGCTTTTGGCCGCCAGTTCTACTGCGCCATTCGTGCGTCAGACCAATCTCGCTCCTGCATGCCGCACTTCGTAACACCAGGTCGAACGGCTTCCAAGGTATCGAATTCCACTACAGACTGCGGTGCGTTTCGAGCTTGTAGGGCATCGTTTGTCAGGTCAAGTCTCGATCAGGAGAGGTCACGCCATCACCAGAGCGGCAAGGTACTGCTCCTTGACTGGCCTTCCAGGACGTCCGGCACTCTCGGTCCCTCACTCAAGTTGCGACTGCAATGCGCAACGCTCCCGCAGGTCGTAGGTTCAATCGCTCCTGAGCCCGACGCCACTTGCGCCGCAAGGTCACGTTCATGGCCTTCCGCGGCGGCTCCTTTCCCGCGATGAATCAATCGCACAGAATCATGGTCGCCATCAACTAGAGTCGCCCTATGCGGCGCCGGGGCCAAGACCCGCGATAAGCGTCCGGCTGCAACGCGACCTCACTATCGATAATCTCTTCTTATCGATAGCCGTAGTTCCGCGGATTGTGCGGTCGTCGGCGGCGCCGTGCAATCAATTGCGCGTCGCCGTGGCTGCGAGAAGGTTGCTCGTTCGCGAGCTCAGCGTAGAGCCGCATGCCAAAACCCTAATGCGTTCTGCGCCACTTCATTTTGAGATTGAGAAGGCGTGCGCCACTTTGTAGATCTCGGCAGGTCAATCCTTAATCAGCCCGGATTGACCGCCAAAGCGCCAGCGCGGAGCATGTGTTGCAAAAGCGAAGGCCGACCGCAGCCCCTTCATCGAGCAGTCCGTAGTAGTCCAGTGGCGTCCCATGTTACTTACAGTGCTCAAGGAACGGATCACTCCGCGTTGCGTAAGCGACCGCAGCGGTGACTCGACTGCACATGCCGACAGATCTATTCATCAAGTTGAACAGCCGGACGCCGTTCATCTCACCCATCACGAATTGCATTCGTCGCACTTCGCTTTCAGTCATCGCGCCTATTCGACTAAGAGCCGCCCCACGCGCGTAACAGGGTCAAAGCTGAAGACATGCTCGCGTGCTGAACGTCGACACCGGCCTACAAGCCGGTCCGGAAAGGCCGCCCGCCCCGGGTCGATCACAACGGGACCCTCACACAACGGGCAAGTTGATGTGTACCTGACAAACGCAAGCTCACCAACCTCGTCGCTAGGGGAGCTACGCCGGAATTCCAAGGTGACGTTGTCCTCGGCAATGGGTGTTAAGAAGCTGGGAGCCATCACGATTCGAAGATCGAACAGGTCATCGAGGAATCGATAGGCCGGAACCAGGCTCAGACATGCCCCAGCGAGGATCAAGAATCCCATCACGTCGCTGAGACTGACGGGACGGTTGACGTGCAAACCGACCGTGACGACCAACCAAAGCATCCCCAGTGCGGCCAAGAACACGGCAAGGATGCAGCTGAGGACGGTCCATCGAACACCAACGGTCCATCTGACGACACCGTTGCGAAGAGTGCCGCTGAGCCAAGCCGCGGGGGCCGCAACCGCGGCGGGGGTGTACCGGATGCCACCAGCCGGCACCGTTTCAACTGGCCCGAGCTTGTCGTTCCGTGCAATCGGGACAGCCTCCAAGGAGTACAAGGCCGGAGAGCCGTGGAGCTTGGAAAGTCGCGGCACGTAGCTCAGTCCGAGCGTGCGGCCCGTGTCGATCAAGCCTTCCTGCCACTGGGGCTCATCTTCTGTGAGGCGGGACCAGAGCGGGCTCAGCCAACCGCTGGGCTCCTTGGCTGCGTCCGGGGCCACTCCGGCCTTGAGATTCACAGCTGTGAAGGCCGTGGGCAGGCCCTGTCCAGCCCGCTTGGCAGTGCTGCTAGCCAACTCCGTCAGAACCGCATATGCCTGGTTCTTGCGAGTCTGTTGCGTGGTGCTGAGGTAAGCGCACGCTACTGCAGCGGCCTGCACTAGTGGAGGGGCGGTGGCATCCGCGGACGGTACGCAGACCGTTTCGGACTGCCCAATATCGTTCATCGGGAATAGCGTGTCGGCGTCAACTTCCTCAGCGTGGACCATGCTAAAGCCACGAACTCCTCAGAGCGCTCCGCGGCGCAGCCAAGCCCGGCGAAGCCGGCAAAAGTCACACTCTACGGGGACTGAACAGTCGCCGCACCAGAAGGCGATCCGACGGCTGACCATCGAATTGCAGGCCGAGGAGGGCTTGTTCTGCGTGTTCCACGGAGGGGTGGATTGGCGCTGCGCCCGGGCGCTGCTCCCTCGAAACGCGCGCCTAGTGGTCAAAAGCGAGTGCCCGGTCCGGGCAGGCGGCCGGCGCTACGTAGCCGACCTCAAGATCTCCTGCGCCCGAACCCATCGAACGCTGCTTCTAATCGAAGTCTGGCATTCGCACGCGGTAAGCTCATCCAAGCGCAAGGCTTTCAACGAACTCGGCATTCCGTGGGTAGAGGTGAACTCCTGGCACGTGCTGCAGCGATTTCGCAAGCGGCCGCTGCCGATCCTGGATTGGGGCGGTGCCGGAATGCCGAATGCGCCCTTTCAAGGGGCACTCTTCGAGGCAGACGACAGGTCGGCTCGTCGGGGCGGTACCTTTCCCATGACGAGTTCTAACTCACGCGGCGAACCGCGTCATGCGAAGCATGGATCGCTCGACTCCGCGCGGAACTTTCGCATTCTTAATGACAACCTTCAAGACCGCCCTCAGTTGTCCATCTAATACCGCGAGACCACGTAACCGGTGGTTTGCTCGTGGGCCTGATAGCGATACGCCACCTTGTCGCTATGTCCGGCTGTGTCACCTTCGGATGACGGCAGCCTCTCTGCGCAATCAATTGCGCGCACCTTGAGGTCACTTCACACCCACGCGGCGGCGAAGCTCGGAGATCGTGGAGTCCCGATGTTCTCGACCTGTTATTCGTAGCAGAGAACTAAACCTCCGCTTGGGCCGTAGCAAGACAGACCAAGAAGGGGTCGGGCGAACAATCGCCGTACCGTTTGGTCGTTCTAAAGGCGTGTCCAGTGCTCGGTCTTCGCCGGTAGGTTGAAGCTGCACGATAGTGGAGGGGTCGGTCTCTCGCGGATGAGGCGTGACAACTGGATTTCTTTCGATCGGCCGAGTTCCGCTCTGATTCCATCGAAGAGTGAATCCCACAATCGAGGTTGAGGGAGCTTCCGAGCCTAGTCTAGAGCGCTCCTAGCAGGGCGGACTTAAAGCTCACCTTCGCTTCCTGGATCGCTGCTAGCAATTCTCTCTTGAACTGGTCCCGGCTAAGGACTTCCTCGAGCTCGAGCATGAGCTTGTCGACGATAACGCCGGCTGCCAATCCGCCGACTACGCCACCGACAATGGCTCCAATCGGCCCCAAGATCGATCCGACAGCAGCTCCCGCCGCGGTTCCTACTCCGGTTCCGGTGGCCTTCGACACGGCGACTTTAGATAAGGCCTTAGCAGCCGTCTTTAGTGTTCCTTTCCCGACCACCTTCGTGGTGATCACAGCGCTGACACCGCCAGCGAAAACTCCGCCAGACATCCTGTCCTTAAAGCTCACAATGTCAAGATGGGACGGAAGCTTCAAACTGTCTCCGATGGCAACGTCCTTCACCACGTTAGCTTGAGCTAACGTGGTCGAAGACAGATTTGCATCCTTGAGCCGCTTTACTTCGATCTGATACTCCTCGAGCACTCCTTCGTTGTTTGCAATTACCGCAGCCATAGCACCTGAAATCTCCCTGAGAACGTCGCCTTGAGCTAGATGTTGCGTAAGCTTGTCCGTCATGAAAGTTTCAAGCTCACCGAGTAGGTACTTCGCCAGTCGCATGTATTCACCGGAAAGGCTGTAGTACCAGTCCAAATAGCTATCCACTTTGTGCTCCATACGGGCGAAGGAGAGGTCAATTTTTCCGTCAAGTTCGGCGCGTGAGATGCTCAGCTTCGCTAGGGCGAGGCTCTGCGCCGCTCGGATCTTTTCTGCCGTCCCTGGGTTATATAGCGCACCGTCTATCCTCTCGACATCGACGAGTAGTTGCTTGACGACCGCTTCAGCTTGAGCGACTTTCTTCGAAGCGTCCGTTCTTCTCGCCCATTGATCAAGGCTGATGAACGACTGGACGAGCAAGACATAGATCGCGAGAGTGATAAGTGCCGTTACGGCAGCTATTCGCGCATTGGTCAGACGTGGAGCGTTCAATTCATCCGAGATTGGTCCGAACACCCTCCTGTACTCCGCCGGCCGGATTACGAAGCAAGCAATCGTGGCACATGCATTGAAGAACATGACATACGTGCCAAGCACCATAAGGAACAGTGGGAGGCGCTCGTCGATTGAGCCGAACATCCCTGTCAGAAGTGCCTTTCCCGCGTGCGAAAAGGTGGTGACTTGTAGGACGATATCCACAAGAGCAGTCTCAGCGTGCGCAGGAGACCCAGCCCTTTGAGCTTCGAGCGCTGCATTGAGCGACTCGTACGTGGTAACGCCTCCGAAATTCACAAGAAACAGCGCGTACAGAAGTATCACGAGCGGAGGGCTAGCGATGCTACTCAGCCGAATTGCTAGGCTCGTGACCACGTAGCCCTTGCTCAGCTCGCCGGACAATAGACGATAGGCAAGCGCGTAAATGCACCAGAACACGGGAATCAAAACGCCCAGAAAGAGCCACTGAATCCAGGCGTAGGTTGTGAATTGAACCAACACGACCAAAGAGCTTGCCACTGCCCAGGCCATCCACCACAGCGAGCTGAACAACCGTCCTCTGAGGAACCTGTGAATGCGACCGTCGGGGTTGTAGTGAGTGAGTCGAACTGCGCGCCTTACCGTACTGATGTATGTAGCTGCGAGCGCTATTGGCACCGCGAAGAACAGGACGGCTGCCACTACCGCACCGATAGGCCAGTAGATGATGTGCTGGCCAGTGACGAACGCAGCCAACAACCAGAGCGCACTGGCGCCTATGAAGAATCGGCGCTGGGAAAGCGCAATCTGACCGGCACCGTTGTTACGCGGATCACTGTGCATGGAAAGCTTGCTCACTACAACTGACCGATCGGCCGGATTCGAATCTGACTCGCGGAGGGCTTGCCGTGGGCGTGAGGGCTCACGGGACACTGGCCTGTGCAATCACTTGAACTGGCGATCGCCAAAATGTGAGAGCCGCCACCGCCACTGGTGCGGCGTAAGCCAATTGGGAATTACAGGCGACCGCTTCTAATCCGCGCATAGGTTCGCTTGCTTAGATTCGACCAGTGAAACCCATTCGTGCGCCGCCGCTTGAGCTGCATGCATCGCGGCACGGTCTTAGCACCCTGAGGCGAGCAGTCAGAATCGCGGACGCTACATAGGGCTCTCGCCACAAGCTTAGAGGGAATCGCCGAGCGATCCTCTTTCACTATCCATCCGTTGCAAGGCACCGTCGCATCCGCGCTAAGAGCAACTAGCACCCCGTGGATTGGTACACCGGCAGGAGCCGTTTCGGCTGATTATTTGATTGATGCACCGTATTGGAGGAGCTGAGTCACTCCACTGAAAGCTGGTGACAACGCCATTCAGCGTGTAGACGTAAAGCTCCTTTGGTCCTGCGTAAATGTGCTGTTTGTGGACACTGGAGCCGTGCTGCGTGACGTTAGACTTTCTGGGATACCCGACGGCATAGAACAAGTTTTCCTCCGTCATCCCGACGGCGGGTCGATGCTCCTCCAGCGCCAGCCGAAGTTCGTGAAGCCGATTCGCTTCCGCCACTTCCTTCTGGGCTCGCGATTGCGCCGCCTTCAGCGCCGCATCGTTGCCCTCGGCAGCGACAGAGCGCGTAGTCGGCGCAGGCCCAGTGTCGACTCTCTTTCCGTCGACGCAAACGCCCTGTTGAAAGACAACTTGCCCGTTGGGTCCTGTGCATCTATAAACGGCAGGTCCCTGAGCATGGACGCTTCCAGCTAGGAGTGAGTAAGCCAAAACCGAATATGCACATCTCATACTGCACACTCTCTTGCATCCGATGTGTCGCACGCTGCGCATAAATTTGCTAGCCTCGTTTGAGGGAGTGACCTGAAGGTGCGGAACCAGGCATTGTTCAGTTGACAAAACCCCATCAGGAACGAGCGACGAGATAGCTACTAAGCGATCAACGGACGCCAACGTGCTGCAGAAACTACCCCACGCACGCTGGGGAGTCAACTCAGCTGTCCGTCAGCGCTAGTCCAGCAAACGAGCCGGACTCTCGGGCGAAAATCGCGAAATCCATCACAGTCTGCAAGGCGGTCCACCCGGATCGAGTGGTGAATCGCCGCCTGGCAAGGGTCAAACTGAAGGCTATCAGGGACGACTCGTGCAATTTGCTTGTGAGTCGTGGCACTGGTCGTGTGAAATCAATCGCCCCCTCCAATCGTCTGGCGGGAATCCTCCAGAAGCAGTTTGAAGTCTCATTCTGCTATGTGCGCGCTCAAAGAGCTCCATATGTCGGGGAAGAGAATTGGGCTGGTTTTGGTTCTGGGTCGTCGTGGTGTGGTTGGTCTGGTGGTTCTTTCGAAAGTCATCGCCGAATAGGCCGTTTCCTTCGAATACTGGCAGAACGCCGGTTCCTGAGGCTAGAACTCGTCCAACTTCCCGTTCCGGGCCAGTTGCTCCACGCGGCGCTACTTACCGCCCCCGAACAGCAGCGCCCACAGGCCAGACTGGCATCGACTTCGGCCTTGATGCGGGGAGAACCCCGGCGTCAAGCATGGGGGAACAGGTAACCGACTTCCTAACGGGCGCTTCTCTTCGAACGAGCGGATCAACCTACCAGTGTGGCCACTGCAAAGCGTTCTACAGCGTTGAGAGCTACGACCTGCTCCGGTCGGAGAACAGCGGTCGATGCGCATCATGTCTGACATTGAACCTGCGGAAACTTGTCTTCCGGCAGGCCAGTGAAACACGCGGAACCGCGGCGCAGCCGGCCTTTGCCCGCCAGGGCCAGCCACCGGCGATGCATTCGGCGGGCCCCGGAGCTGCGACGCTAAGCAACTACCGGCAGTATGAAGGGCAAGTAGTCACCTTCACTGGCCTGGTAGTCAAAGTACGTGAAAGCAAGCGGGGAGGAGACTTTGCGGTGATGTTCGAGGACAAACGCTGGAACGCAGCGTTCAAGCTCATGATGTTTAAGCGCGCGCTGACCTCTCTAGGCGGTCCAGAGTTCGCGCGGCAACTAGAGGGAGCAACGATGACTGTTAGAGGCTTGTTGGTAAATCATTCAGCATACGGTTACGAGATCATCGTCCACGACCGGCTGATGATTTTGAAGGTCGAAAGATGAAGTGGACGCCGCTGAGCCAGGAGTCGGGCGATGTGTACTTCGATCGCTTGCGCTTGATGCCGCCTCACGAATTACTGGGTGTATGCAAAACAGCGACAGACATCGAGGTGACGCGTGCCTACCGCCGCTTGGTTGCCCGTTATCACCCCGACCGACTTGACCCGTTTTTGAAACCGTACTCCGACAGACTCATGCAACTTATCAATGTGGCCTATGAGCAGGAGCGACAGCGTCGTGGACTTTGAGCCGGGTCGATATGCGAGACATCGGTTGCTCGACTGGTTCGATCAAGAAAGGGTAGCCGAGCTCCGGGCACTAGTCGTCGGCGCAGGTGCGATCGGTAACGAAGTGCTTAAGAACCTTGCCCTGCTGGGTGTCAAAAACATTTCCATCGTCGATCTGGATCATATTGAGATTCACAATCTAACCCGAAGCGTGCTGTTTCGCGAGTCGGACATTGGCCGCTTCAAAGCTAGCGTTGCAGCGCAGCGTGTTGGCGAGCTTCTGCCAGAGGGCAACGCCCGAGCGATAGAGGGTCCACTGGAGACGACTCTTAGACCGTCCCTCCTTGCCAAATTTGACGTCGTGTTCTCGTGCCTCGATAACTTCGAAGCTCGCTTGGCTCTTGACGAGATGAGCATGATTGCTGGGGTCAATGTTATTAGCGGGGCGATCGACGCGCGCTATGCCTCCGTCGAACTGTATCCATACGCCACTAGCCGGCGTTGTGGATGCTATACGTGCAACCTTCCGCCGGGCGCGTTTCATCGGGTTGCTCAGCGCTATTCATGCGGATGGCTTCGAAGGATTGGTCTGGTGGAGAAAAAGGTCCCCACGACAATCATCACGTCGAGCTTAGTCGGATCGATGATGGTCTCGTGGGGCTTGCGGCTAGGTAAATCGAGCGAGGATGAAGCTCCTACGTCCAAGCGCTTGCTCGTCGACACCTTCAGCGGGCTAGGAAGCTCGAGCGTCCTCCCTCATAGCCAAGCCTGTCCGTCATGCAATCAGCTGCAGCCGCGTGTAGAGGTCCTGCAATGGCACGACGCATTGCGCTTTCCTGGCGACGCAGAGTCGCGCCAGCTGCGAGTGCGTGTCCCCACGGAAGTAATCTTTTCGGCTCGATGTGCTGAGTGCGGATACGATGCATCATCCCTTCTCCGACCGGGTTCGAGGCTTCGGGACTTCTCCACGGACGCTAGAACTTGCCCAGTGTGCCTAGCGGATTCTGTAGCTATTGACGCAAGAGACGTGGGTACTCTTGAGGACTTTGCGAACCTGCGAATCGGCAAGCCTCCTGAGGTACCGTATGTGATGTTTGACATTGGTTCTACAACGTTCTGCTTGGAGACTTAGTATGAGTGATTCGGTGCAAGTGATCATCCGGACCGCAGACCAGACTCGAAAAGCTCAGGTTGCGATCGAGGGGAACAAATCGGCAGGTGACCTGATTCAGGCGTCAGTGGACAACTGGAAGCTCCCGACCGATACGGAGTACACCTTAGTCAACGTGACTCAAAGTAAGACGGTTGCCCCAGCGAGTCTGGTGAATACGTTCGCAAATGCCAACGACGTCTTGGAAGTTCAACCGGTGCTGGTAGCGGGCGGCGCATGAACGCTTTGGAGATTCGCCGGCGAGAGGATTTAGCTAAGGTCAAAGCACTTTGCGCTCAGTCTGGTGGTCGAGTGCAGTTGCTTGCTGCAGATGGCGATGCGCCCACAACTATCAGATTGAAACTGAAGTACCGGACTGCTCGAGACCAAAATTATCCTGAGAGCCAGCTCACGACTTGTGAACTGAAAATCCAAATTCCCGCTGGCTACCCCTTCAAATCGCCGCCAGTTGCGACTCTTCACCCTGTGGTGTATCACCCTAATGTGTACACGAGTGGTCAGGTGTGCCTTGGCAGTAAGTGGATCGTGTCGGAGTTTCTTGACCTTCTTGTCAAGCGGGTCGTCAGGATCATTACCTATCAAGAGGATGTGCTGAATGAGACCTCCCCTGCTAACGGCGGGGCCGTATCTTGGTATCGAGCACAAAGGCGTCGCTTTCCTCAGGACTTTCCCACCGACACCCCTGAAACGAAAGCGGAAGTTGCCAGGCCGAGCGGGATGAGCTGGACCAATCTGAAGTAGTGATATGAAGTGGGAAGAACAAGTCGAACCAGAGCGGGTTGAAGCGCTTGCTGAGCTTTGTCGAAGATGCGGACTCGCCCGCACCTTGGAACTGTTGACGAGGGCGCAGGTGAACGACGTTTGTGTTTGGTTCGCGGCAGAGGCTAGAAGGCACGTTCGTGAATATCTGGCAAGCCACCGGGTTGAAGCCGGCGGACTAATGATCGGTAGCCGATTCGCTGTGCCGTCCGGTGGATCGATCGTATCAATCGAAATGTTCACACCTGGCACAGACTTTGAGGGAACCGGAGTTTCACTAAGCCTTGGCACCAAAGTGTGGGACGACGCTCGTGCGCTTTTGGACGATGGCTACGCGGTAGTTGGTTGGGTGCATTCACATCCCAACCTGGGAGCGTTCTTCAGTGGAACTGATCGTCGAACGCAGCGCGCCTTCTTTCAGAAGCCGTGGCAGTTGGGGCTGTGTGTCGATCCGATTCGAGATCAAGAGGCCTGGTTCTTCGGACCAGATTCTCGAGAGGTCGGTCTGTTCGTTTTGCCGTCTGACCGACGCTCGGTCGTGACCGACTAGTCTGAAATGCCTAAGCGTCGCGGACCCGAGTCACTTCGGTAATCGCTTGCTGCGTCACATCCAAGACTTGACCGGCCTGCGACCTCATCAGCCGATGCGGCGCCCCTGCCCAAGTAGTCGGCCAGCTCGCGCTCAGCGTTCGTGGTCATCTATGCCGTCTCACGGTGTCACTCCTGCGGCGCGGCGAGTCTCTGCAGTTGGACGAAGCCTGCGCACGCGCGTTGAAAAGGACTCTCACGTGCAGCGGCTACGCCGGCTAGTGGGATTGCACAGGCAGGACACTAATCTACGCCATCCCGTTCCAGTCCTTGTACAGCTTCGTAGAGCGCTTTGTAGTTCACCAGCGCACCCTGCTTCGCAAGCTGACGTGCAAGAAAAGAAAATGGCACCAGTCTCGCGACTAGGTGTGCTTAAGACGACAACTAATTCGTCGTTAGCTGCATGGTCAGCTGTGGATGACACTCTCATATCGCCATGTCTGGCTGTTGTGGGGCGTTGGGAACGGTGCCGGCTGCGCAATCAATTGCGCATACCTCGAATTCGCTGCATTCGGAAATGGCGTTCCGAGCGTCTCCGCGAGCGTAGCTTCACAAGGAGGTCGCGCGCTCTCGACCCGTCGCCCTTTGAGATGCAGCAGGTGTGCGTCGGGTCCCCGAGCCTCGTCGAGGAAAACGCAGTTCGAGCCCGGCTCTGATGCTGAAAAATCCTAGTTTCAATGCTGAGTGAGATCTACGACATGGCTGTGCCTGATTTTCAAACATTGATGCTTCCTCTTCTGAAGCTTGCGGGCAATGGTGAACAGCACACGCTTGCCGAGGCCGTCGATCACCTTGCCAGGGAGTTTCAGCTCTCTGATGAGGACCGTACCCAACTGCTTGAAAGCGGGCAGACGCGCTTGTACAACCGGGTAGGCTGGACGACGACGTATCTTAAGAAGGCTGGGCTACTAAAGGCAGCGGGCCCAGGGCGATTTCAGCTTACAGAACGCGGGCATGAGGAGCTAGCCAGCGGAGTCACCGCAATCAACATTGCCTATCTAGAGAAGCGCTTCCCCGCGGTCGTCGAATTTCGAAAAGCCCGCCCCAAGGCCAAATCGGCTGGTGAAGAGGCCCCTGCGATATACAACGCCTTGCAAGGCGCCTGGGAAGAGCGTCCAACCGTCCAGAAACGCGTCGAAGAGGTGCTAAATCAGGCGGTCCGAGATGACTCGTTAAGGCGAAATGCCCTAACGCTGTTCGCACTGGCGATCGAAACTGCAGACCAGGCGAGGGGTGACGCCTGGTTCGTGCGTGACACGGACCAGGGTTTGCGACTTACGACTGGCCGTCTTCTCGCGTGCGAAATTGCGCGTTCGTCGATGCGTGTAGCCGTTGTAGGGCCGATATCAAATGACATTCGCGATGCTCTCGCGGTGGATCCTACGAAGGACGATGAATTTAACGCCAAGACCATTCCAGGGGCGGTGATCCTCACGTTTCCAGTGGAGCACGCGCTGGAAGCGTTGAAGACACTTCAGGACGGTTTTAACGCCTTCGTTGACGCGGCCATGTCTCGCGTACGTAGCGCAGTCAGCCTCGAGGAGCACGTTCCTGAAGCGGTGACCCACGTAGGCCGTGTTGTAGGCCGTGAAATGCCTCAACCTAAGGGGGGGCCCGACACGCGGACCGAAGCAAGTAGCGCAGACCTCGCTGAGGATAACGAGGTCAGCGCTTCTCGAGAGCCGCAAGAACGCGGCAGAGCTCCAATTTTTGAGTATGGTCAGCGCTCGATGGCTTCGCTGATGAGCGACATAGAGCGTGAGGTGATCGCATTGCCGGACTTGCAGCGCCCTTTCGTGTGGGAGGACACTAAGGTCCGTGATCTTCTCGACTCTCTATTCGTTGGATTCCCTGTAGGCACCCTTGTTCTTTGGCACACCTCGGGCGATAGGGATGCCCGGGCTATCGGGTCGGACAGGCTGGGCCTGAAAGCAACTGCGCTGGTAATAGACGGTCAACAACGGCTCACCTCACTGTATGCAGTGATGCGCGGGGTTGAAGTCATCAACAAGGATGGCGCCACCCGGAAAATCAAGATTGCCTTTAGACCGCGCGATGGGCGGTTTGAAGTAGCCGATGCGGCGATACGCAAGGATCCGGAGTTCCTCGCAGATGTGACTGAGCTGTGGAAAGGCAAGCGCCCGAAGCCGCAGATTCGGCGCGATCTCATTAACTCTCTGCGCGACAACGGACGCGTTGTAACTCAAGCCTACGAGGACGCGGTCGAACGCAATTTGGACCGCGCGCACTCCATCAGCGAGTACAAGCTTCCTACGGTGGACATTCGAAAAACAACGGATACTCAAAGCGAGGAGGCCACTGAGGAAGATGTAGCAGAGATCTTCGTCCGCATAAACAACCAAGGGACGCGCCTCGGCCAGTCCGATTTTGTTCTTACGCTTCTCTCCGTTTATCACGGCGAGTTGCGCGATCGCATCGAGGATCGGGCACGCGAGATGTCGCAAGGGTCGGTCGTAGGAATAGATACGCAACAATTGCTGCGCGCAGTCTGCGGTGTTGCGTTCGATCAAGCGCGAATGTCAGCTGTTTATCGGTTAGTTCGCGGGGTGAATCCCAACACTGGTCAAGCAGATATCAATGAACGGAAGCGACGGCTCGGGCAGCTTGACGACGCGGCAAAGCTGTGCATGGACAAACTACTTTGGCGAGACTATCTATTGCGCGTTAAACATGCAGGGTTTGTGAGTCCGGCTTTAATCGCGTCCAAGAATGCAATCGTGAATGCCTACGCTTTCTACCTGCGGGGTCGAAATGCAGGGGTTCCGAAAAGCAAGCTTGACGAGTTCATCTCTCGCTGGCTATTTGGGACTCTTTTAAGTGCACGCTATTCCGGATCGTCCGAGACGATGTTCGAGCAAGACTTAGCAAGGGTGTCCAAACCAAGACTAAGGCCCGACGATGCAGACGGTTTTGTACGAGCGCTTGACGAAACTTTAGCGGAGACAATCACTGGAGACTATTGGACCCATTCTCTCGTTGCGACCCTGGAGACGCAAAAGGCACGAGCTCCTAGCGCCCTTGCCTTTCGAGCCGCCCAGATAGTTTTGGGAACTCGGGCGCTCTTCTCTGATCAGCTGCTGCAAAACCTTTTGGATCCTCCGGGAAAAGGGACTCGCGCAGCTAATGAGGCGCATCACCTATTTCCTGAATCGTGGCTCAACTCGAGAGGGATCAAGGATCGGCGACGGGTGAACCAAGTGGCCAACCTTGCGGAAGTGGGATGGCACGAGAACAACTTCATCGGTGGTCATAGTCCAGCGGAATATGTTCCGCGCATCCGAAGCAAACTTGGAATCGGCGACGACAGGTGGGGCCGAATGTGCGCGGAGCACGCGCTTCCCCTGGGTTGGGAGACGATGCAATACGACGAGTTTCTTAGGCAGCGGCGTACGAGAATGGCGGACCTCATTCGCGTGGCGTTTCGTCAGTTGGGAGGTGAAGCAAGCGCGCCGCCTCTCACGCCACCCTGGTTCCTGCCCGGCGCCGAAAGCACGTGGCATCGAATAGTCGAGACAGAGCGTGGCCTTCGTCGCGTGGTCCGCGAAGTTTATACGACAAGGTTTGCCGAAGCTGCCGCACGGAGGATTGAGGAGGCGTTGCCCGAGTCGGCACGGGAGAGCCTCTCGCGTGCGCTTCGAGCACGTCCCGCAGGGTCGGACCCCTTAACTGTTGTCGACTTTTTGTATCTAGCTCAACTACCGCCGCTTTTATTTCACTCAGATGTCCAACAGGAAAGTCGGCGCCGTTTCGGGGGGGCTTCGGACGCGAAACAACGGCTCCTGGCGGCAATCACTGTGATCGCGCCGATCCGGAACGAAATTGCGCATGTGCGCGAGATTGCGAGCGACCGACTCCTTCGAGCAAGCGCTGCCTGTGTCGACGTCCTGGAGATGTTGCAAGCCAGTTCAGCAGACAAGCCAACAATTGGGACGTCCGGCGGTGCAGCGCCCGGCGGATGACGCCACCCAACGGCCGGCGTTTAAACACCTTTTTACGTCGTTGGCCACCTACGAAGGGGATCTTCAACGGGGCAATCCCGAGTCTAAGCTTTGCAGCTCCGAGGGATGTCTTTGCGGCCTGGGCAATAGTGTCGCCAAGTTGGCACCACGATTTGGCGCAAAGTGCGCAATTGATTGCGCGCTACTCAGTCCTATGTGCGTGGTTCGGATTCGTTAGATCAGCGAGCTTAGCGCCGCCGTGATCATACTGACATGTCCGTTCGCATGTATGCCTTGGTTCTCATTGAGATCTATCCCCGAATCTCACCAAGCAGCACACGCTGTCGGTTATCCCGCTGCAGCAGCGAGTCGAGCGTCTTCGTTGAGATGCCGCGCGCAAAGCGATCGAACATAACCTGTTGCACCTTTAGGTAATGCCATTTCATGTCGGTTGCGGAAGAAACCTCCTTGCACCACCGCTCCATATGTCGCGCCTTCTCGTCGGTCCCTTCAAATTCTCTGCCCTTGGTCTCAATGATCCATCCGACCTCAGAATCACCCACCTTCTGAATGGCTACGAAGTCCGGGTAGTAAAGGCGCACTGCGCCAGTTGAGGACAGGTATTGAACGTGGAACTTGGTAAACCATTCCGCCAAGGCAGAAAATCGCAACACGTCAGTGCACTCGTCCAAGTAAGCGGCGAAGCGTGCCTCAAAGTCGTTATAAACGGCGACTCGGTTGAAGATGGTCTTCCTTGCATTGGTGACCATTCGGCGCCAGACGAAACGCTCTGAATCTGACAAGGCGATCGGTTCTCCTTCGAGGCTGACAGGCTTTGCTTCCGCCGTCAGTTTGCCGATTTCACTCGAGAAGAGCCTCGCAATGGTGTCGAGGAGCCCGGTGTGGTTCAGCGTGCGCCGGACCTTGACATCGTCAAGCGCGACGACTTGGTCAAAACAGCGCAGGCGAACGTAGTCTCTCACTTTCGGATATAGGACGCTGAACTGCCCTGCCAACTTGGCATGTCGTTCCACGCGGCCGGCAAGGGAGGAAAGCAGGTTCTCTATTGGCGGAACATTGTCTGCGTTGAATTCGATTTCATCCGCACCAACTTTTACATCGATGGTCCCGTGCACAAGATCGACACGGTTCTTTAGTTCGCGGTCGAGTTCCTTGTTCGATGACAGCGGCGGGAGCTTTATTGGGTCAAGCTGCTCGACGTTCTTATATTCTCGGTCATAGAGAGGCGTTGTTCGGGGGATGTTGATGTCGAACCCGCGCTGAGCTTCAACAGGAAAGATCTCGACGCCGGGCTTTGGCGGCTTCTTCACCGTCTTAATGCCAACGCCTTCCTTCTCGAGCTCGCGAATGAAGTTTTCGAAGGCGTTGGTGCCGATCAGCTCAAGGATCTGGTTGTTGTCGTTGGGTATGTTGCGCATGAGGCGCAGCCCTCGGCCCACTGCCTGCTCGGGGAGTATGTTCGCCTTGGCGGTAAACGGCCTAAGACCCAGGATCACGGAAACGTTTCGAACGTCCCAACCCTCGCGCAGCATCATCACCGAGACTATGGCCCGGATCGGTGACGTGCCCAGATCCACCTCCCGCGCGGCTGTACGTGCCGCCTCAAGGTCTTTTTGTGTGATCTCTCCGTTGCCCTTTGTGTGAATCACAAGGACGCGGCCCTCGCCGCGAAACTCTTTCTCGACACGTAGCCGCTCGGCGATGGAGTCTGCATCCTTGGTGTCCTCTGCCATTACGAATAGCAGCGGCTTCTCTCCGATAGCGCCATAGTCCTTGGCATGTTGGCGCCACCGTTGCACCGCAATCGCTATCCATTCGCTGTAGGCATCGCCAGCCTCGGCGTGCGCATAGCGGTCAGGGTCAGCCTTGTCGGTCTGGTGGATGATCAAAGGCGTTTTGACGATGCGGTCTTCGACCGCTTGAGCAAGCGGATAGTCGACGACGGTCCACGGGAAGAACGTCCCGTTCTGGTTCTTTGGCGTGGCAGAAAAATCGAGCCACAGAGTCACCCCACTGGCACCCTTTGCGCGAAGGTTGTCGTGCAATGCCATCAAGGTCTTATGCCACGCGAGATCCTCGTCATGTACGTGATGCGCTTCGTCGTTCAGCACCATGAGATTTGGAACTCGCTTGATCCGATCCAGCATTGGGGCAACGTTTGTCAGGGTTGGTTTTGGTGCGTTGCCTAGCAGAGCGGCCACCGGATTTATCGGCCCAGAGTCACCAACCGTGTCTTCATAAATCTGCTGGATGTTGGTAAGAAACAAGTTCCCGGCAGGCAGCGGCTCGCGGCCATCGCCGCGCAGCACTACCTGGAGGGCGAATTCGCTTGCCCACTCTGGCGGCACGATTGGCAGCGTACGGAAGATCCGCGACGAGTCGAAGTCGTCCCGCAAGCGCTCGTACACAATTACGTTCGGCGCTACGATTAGAAAGTTGTCCGCCTGCGGGCTTGCGGCCTCCAGCCGCCGATGCAACAGACTCCACGCCACCATCAGCGCCATAACCACAGTTTTGCCGCTGCCTGTGGCCATCTTTACCGCGCAGCGAGAAAGCCCTGAGGGTGGCAGCTCCTGTTCGGCTTGCTTGCCAAGCTCCGGTACGTAGCGTCGGAATGAACGGGTGCCTTTGGTTGAGGTAAGGATTTCCAACTCAAGGAGGTCGGGGCTTTCGAAGTAGGCCTTCACGAGCTCGGCCGCATCTACACGTTGCTCCACCTCAACTAGGAAAACCAGCGTCTCCACCGCCTCACGCTGGCAGAAGTAGTACCGGAAGCGCTCGCTGCCCGGTAATAGATGATCTTCTTCGAACCAAAACTGGAATAACCGCCGAGTGGTGTCGCTAGCACCAGAGTACCCACCGTTGCGCCAAGCGTCTACGGATTGACGAATGCGATTGACCAACAAGGTCTTGCTCTCGCGTCTTCCAGGGGACTCTTCCCAGGTGTCAGCACCGCTCTTAATTAAGTGGCTTCGGGGCGGCGCGTGTGGGTTTCGCCCCGCTACTTCAGGCAGTTCGATCGCAAGGACGTTCGTGTGCGGTACAGGGGTCGCCATTTCACTTCACCTTGCACGCGATCAAACGACTGGTGTCGTTGCCAAATATGTCAACCACCTTGATTAGCACGTTGTACCGTCCAGCAGCAGGATAGCTATGCGCGTCGCTGGACAAGACCAGCTTTCGATTCTGTCGCGTGCGATAGGCCTGCCAAGCGTTCATAAAGGTGTCGTGCTGGAAGTCCCAGTCAACGGCCCAGTAGTCGATGTAGTCCGACCATTTGCGGATCTTGTCGCGTACTTCGTCAGGAATCAGATCGGTGTCGGGGATGGCGAAGTCCTTCAGCTTTACCTTAACCCTGCGCGGATGTTTGGCGTCGTGCTCGAGTTCTGCCTCAAGATGCGCTAGGTCGAAGAAACGTATGTCACCGACTTCGACCGCGCGGCGTTCCATGACTTCACGCGGAATGCTCAGTAACCGAAGGCGAATACCGTGCTCTTTGAGTGCAGCCTGAGCCATCGGGTCGTGAAGTCCCATCTCCCATTCCCAACCTAGTACGTGCAGTTCCTTTTGCCGCAGCACTGCACACTCAGCGACGGCGTCGTTGACTTCACGGATCGTCACCGGTGCATCCACGGCACCCACGTGCACGAGCGCGCCGGATCTCCGCCCGTGAACGTGCGTCCCGGAAATTGGCTGCGCCTTGTAAAGCGCGAGAATAAATCCGACGTAGGCCGCGACCGCAGCCGTGCCTGGCTCTTCCGGTCGCTCGTCGCCGAAGCTCACCCCCTGCCAGTGCTTACGCTCGTACTGTCCAAGGTTCAGCACTTCAAACGGCTTGCAACCCGCGACATCCAGGAGGCGCTTGCGAGTTGTGTGAATCGAAAATCGTCCTAGATCACAGCCAATCCAGCGGCGCCCCTTGCGCTCGGCTGCGACGAGGGACGAACCGGACCCCGTGAAGCAATCAAGCACAAGGTCACCTGGCTTTGACGCAAGCTCGATAACCCGCTCTATGAGGTCTACAGGCTTTTGGGTCTCGTAGTGGACCCACTCCGCCTTGTTGGCGGGTTGCAGGCAACGGATGCGCCAAACTGTGTCAACTGTCCTGTCTGACTTCTCTTGGTAAATCACTTGCCCTTCGTCGTTCCGTGCGTTGATCATGCGCCCGCCTACCTTAACCCGCTTTAGTTGCTTGACGGGGGCATCCCGGGGTTCAGTTAGAGGGTTAAACGCATACGCGGCGCTTTTTGATTTGACGTAGTACAAGATCTGATCGAAGGCTTTTGGCAGAAGTCGCTTTCGGCTGTCATGCATCTTGTTGTAGTAGTACCATGCAATCTCGTTCTGAAAGTTGTCCTTACCGAACAGTTCGTCCAAGATAACCTTCAGGTATGGCCCAATATGGACGTCAGCGTGGACAAAAATGGATCCGGTCTCGGACAGCAACTCGCGCATCAACGCCAGCCGCGGAGCGATCATTGCCAAGTAAGAGTCGAGTCCTTTGCCCCATGTATCGCGATACGCCTTTTCTTCAACAATGGAGGGCTCCTTCCCCGGAAGGGGCTCGTCGTTGTCTCCCACTAGGACGCGGAATGTAAAGTCAGAACCGGTTCCGAAGGGCGGGTCGATGTAGATGAGGTCGATCTGTCCCGCGTACTTGTCCATAAGACTCGAAAGAACGAGCAAGTTGTCGCCCCAAATCAGCTTGTTGCGCCATGCCTTGTCAGGCTCAGACTTGGAGTAACTGAACAAGTCCGCTGTTCGCCCCGGTTCCCGAGAAGCACGCCCTTCACTGATCGTCTCAATCACCTGGAAGGGGAGCACCGCGCCTCGCTGATTGATTCGATTTCCTATTTCGTCGTACTTGCCGGGCCAAATGAGTTCAGGTCTAGCGATATTCAATTTCGGCATGTCTTGTTCTCCTTATGGGCCAACATCCGATCGGCAGATTCCCTTGAAATCGCACCCTGCACACTTCTGAAGACGCGGCAGGCGGTTCTCACGGATGGCACTACCAGCCGCAACAATCGAAGTTTGCGTTTGCTTCATCATTTCGTTGTCGACAAGCTCGCGAACAGCTGCGCCAACACCTTCGTCCAGGTTGTAAATCTCCACCAAGTCGGCCGGCTTTCCTACGAGTTGCTCGTAACCCATCGCGTAGATGTGAAGCTGGGTGCGCGTCAGATCCTCAGCTTGTGCGCGCTCGGTGGACTTGAAATCGATGACGATCACCTGCTTGGTGTCGGTGCGTCGAATCAGATCGATACGCCCATGGACCACCACGCCTTCGGCCATCTTCAACTCGATTGTCTTTTCAGCGAACTCAATCTTGTCCATGACCGACCTATTGTCGGTGAGGTACTTTCGCAGCACCTTGTCAGCTGTTTCACGCATGTCAGCCAGGAGCTTGGGCCATGCGTATGGTAGGTGCATGTGTGTGTCGAGTAGCGCCGGCACGTCCGCGATCGACATGTACTGCCCGTCCAATGCTCGCCGGTGAACCTCGGCGAGGCAATCATGTAACGATTTCCCGAAGCCGAGCTTTTCATGAAAACCAGGGTTAAAGCCATACATGAAACGCAACTTGAATTGGTACGGGCAATCGAAGTAGTACCGGAGTTCGCTGAAAGTCAGCGGAATCTCGACCTCAGTACGCGCGGCACGAGGCACGAGCTTAGGAAGATTCGAGTCTTTTGGCTCCCTCGTTAGCACGTATGTGGAAGCTGTAAGCTCGGCGACAAACGGAGAATGACGGGCGAAGTGACCGCTAGTTTTTTCGGGTGCCCAGGTGCAATAGAGAAACTTCTTGCTTCGCGTGAGCGCAACATAGAAGAGCCGCCGCTCGTCCTCGATTGAGCCGCGATACCGCGCTTGGCCGACTACGGCGTCTGGCGGTATTACATGCCACCATTGACGGCCACGTGAACCAGCTGTCGGGAAACGGTTACTTACTAGATTGGAAACGAAGACGACAGGGAACTCAGTGCCCTTTGCTTGGTGCACAGTCATGATCTGGACCGCGTCTGGCGTGCGGAACGCAGCGTCTTCCCAACCCTCCGGGTAGTAGTCGGCCGCTTGGTGGGTGAGGAAGCCCGCGAAGGAGTCATAAAGGCTTGCGGGTTGGCTCTGCCAGTAGACCTCTTCGAAATCAGTAATCACTTGGCTGAACTTGCCTAGGTTGTAATAGACGATCTCACCGCGGACCCGGTCGAAGGTGCCAGCCCCGGTTATTGTTTCCTCACGAAGTTCCACACGCTCGAGAAAGCCTTGGAACGTGAGTTGCAGCGAGAACAACCGATTTATGTTCCGGTTGGGCCAGTCGGCCTTTTCGGCGTCCAGCCAAGCAACTGTTCGCGCCAGTACCTTAGCGTCGATGCCGAGGTTGGCGTCGCGCCAAAGAGCGATCAACGCCGCTCGATCGATCTGTTCGGCTAGGTATAGGAAGAGCCCGCGTGCGGCCTGAACTTCGGCGGTGTCGAAGAGTCCGCTGATGCCACGGACAACGTACGGGATGCCAGCATTCCGCAAAGCTTCCACAATTGGAGCCGCGCTATTTCTGACACTGCGGAAGAGGATGGCGCAGTCCGACCACGTGAGCCCTCGCGGATCGTTGTCAGGTCGATCGAAGAACGGGTCGCCTCGCAAACGCAGCAGCTTTTCGACAACCCATGCGGCTTCACTTTTCGGGTCGTCGAATCTTAGGCAGAGCACATTTCCGTGCTCGAATGTCTGCTGCTCCTCGCTAACCATCTTCTTAGGCAGTCGTCCTGAGTTGCGCTCAACGACTTGTCGAGCCGTTTCAACTACCCCAACACTGCTACGAAAATTTTCGGCCAGCGGAACGGTGTGGACACCGGGGAACCGGCTTGCGAAGCCAACAATGTTTTGGATGTCACTTCCGTTCCATTGATAGATGGTCTGGTCATCGTCGCCAACGACGCACACCTGAGCGCCGAGTCCGTGAAGCACGTGGACGAGCGCCTCCTGCAGAGGGTTGACATCCTGGTACTCGTCGACAATTAGGTATTTGAGGCGCGCGGCGATCTTCTCCCGCAAGCCGGTGTCAGTGGCCAGAGCTGTCACTGCCTCTGTAAGAATGCGGCTGTAATCCAGATACCGACGCCCATCGAGGAGCGCGATGTACTTTTGAAGTGCGGCGCGGATGGGATGTTCACCAAGCTTGGATTCGTCGATCTGCGACTCTCGTATGACAGAGAGGCAGCGCTGGTAAAGACGCGAATCCACCCAACGCTTTAGCTCCTTGCCGTCGTGTGTCGTTAGGTCAGAGAGCCCCGACTGCCGGGAATGCCGGTCGATAAGCAGTCGCTGCTGCACGTCGTTCAGGACGGTGTACTTCAGGAAGCGAAACTGGTGGGTCTGTAGGACGTCAAGACAGAATGCATGGATGGTCCCGACGAACATTTCGGCCAATCCGATAACGTCACCAATTTGCGCTCGGCACAACGCGTAGATGCGGTTTTTCAGTTCGCCGGCGGCCTTCTCGGTGAAGGTAAAAGCAACGATATTGGCCGGCACAACACCGTCTGCAGCGCGGCTCTTGAGAAGGTTGACGATTCGTTGGGCCAGTACCTGTGTCTTACCGGAGCCGGCGCATGCGATAACTTGCACGTTGCCGTCGAGATGATCGATGGCATTAAGTTGCGACTTCGTGTAGTTCAGCATCGGACTTATCACACTCCGTCGTTGTGGTCGGGGTTGTCCCAGGCTCGGGCGGCTGGGCCGTCCCGCGACACTTTGATTCCAGCTCAGTTGCGCGTGATGCGTATGGAGCGGCCGGCAAGATAAACTCATTCGAGTGAAGCAGTCCTCGAATTCGCACGATTTCACGCATTCGCGTTGCTGGCGAAGCTAACTTTTGCTCGTGCGGCCCCTTTGGCGTGGTCCGACCCCGGCGCAACCAACTCGGGGGGTATCGGAGGGGGCATCGGGCGGCCTGAAGCGTAAATCGCAGGCCATTAAACCCAATAAAATCATATACTTAGGAGCGATCATGCTGCTGATGATCGACAACTACGACAGCTTCACCTACAACCTCGTCCAGTATTTCGGCGAGCTGGGCGAAGAGGTGCGCGTGTTCCGCAACGACGAGATCGCGGTCGACGGGATCGCGGCGCTGCGGCCCGATCGGCTGGTCCTCTCGCCCGGCCCCTGCTCGCCGGCGGAGGCCGGCGTGTGCGTGCCGGCCATCCAGGCGTTCGCCGGCCGCCTGCCCATCCTGGGCGTGTGCCTGGGCCATCAGGCGATCGGCGCGGCGCTCGGCGGAAAGATCGTGCGCGCACGGACGCTCATGCACGGCAAGACCAGTGTGATCACGACCGACGAGCGCAGCCTGTTCCATGCGCTGCCGCGCCGCTTCACCGTGATCCGCTACCACTCGCTCTCGATCGAGCGCGAGACCCTGCCGGGCGCGCTCGAGATCAGCGCGACCGCCGACGATGGCGAGGTGATGGCGGTGCGGCATCGCGAGCTCGCCGCGACGAAGACGCCGCTCGAAGGCGTCCAGTTCCATCCGGAGTCGATCCTCAGCGAGCACGGGCATGCCCTGCTCAAGAACTTCCTGGAGGCCGCATGAGCGACGCCTATCCCGCAGCCGGCGTGCGGCCCGGCGATGTCGGCATGACGACATCGGATCGCCGTGCGAGTGCGCCTCGCAACGCGGCCACCCCTTCTTCGCGGCCCGCGGAATCGGTCGTGGACCTGCGCAGCGACACGGTGACGCGTCCGACCGCGGCGATGCGCGCGGCGATGGCCGCCGCCGACGTCGGCGACGACGTGTTCGGCGACGACCCGAGCGTGAACGCGCTGCAGGAGCGCATCGCCGCCCTCCTGGGCAAGGAGGCGGCGCTCTTCGTCACCAGCGGCACGCAGGGCAACCTCGTCGCGGTGATGAGCCATTGCGCCCGTGGCGACGAATACCTGGTCGGCCAATCCGCGCACACCTATCGCTACGAGGCCGGCGGCGCCGCGGTGCTCGGGAGCGTGCAGCCGCAGCCGATCGAGCATCAGGCCGACGGGACGCTCGCGCTCGATGCCATCGCCGCCGCGATCAAGCCCGACGATTCGCACTTCGCGTGCACCCGGCTGCTCTGCCTCGAGAACACGCTGGGCGGCAAGGTCATGTCGCTGCGCTATCTCGAAGATGCGACCGCGCTCGCACGATCGCGCGGCCTCGCGACCCATCTCGACGGGGCGCGCCTCTTCAACGCCGCCGTCGCGCTCGGCGGCGACCCGTTCGAGCAGGCGCAGGCGATCGCCGCGCCTTTCGACAGCGTCTCGGTGTGCTTCTCGAAAGGGCTCGGCGCGCCGGTCGGCTCGGCGCTCGTCGGCTCGCGCGAGCTGATCGGCCGCGCACACCGGCTGCGCAAGATGCTCGGTGGCGGCCTGCGCCAGGCCGGCATCCTCGCGGCGGCGGCGAGCCATGCGCTCGACCACCACGTCGCGCGGCTGGCCGACGATCACGCGCTGGCTGCCCGGCTCGCCGAAGGCCTGCAGGGCCTGGACGGGCTGACTGTCGATCCGCCGCAGACCAACATGGTGTTCGTCTCGGTCGACTCGGCCTACGCGCCCGGCCTCGCGCTGCACCTGAAGGAGCACGGCGTCCTCGTCACGGGCCTCGACCGCCTGCGCTTCGTCACCCACCTCGATGTCGATGCCGCCGGCATCGACCGTGCGATCGCGGCCGTGCGGGCCGCCATGACCGCCTGACCGAACCCGAAGGACGCTCCATGCCGATCACCAACCTCGACGCGCTGACCCGCACCATCGAGCACCGCGAGATCTTCCACGACGAGATGCTGGCCCTCGTGCGCCGCATCATGAGCGGCGAGATGTCGCCGGTGATGATGGCCGCGGTGCTGGTCGGGCTGCGCGTCAAGAAGGAGACGATCGGCGAGATCACCGCCGCCGCGCAGGTGATGCGCGAGTTCGCGACCAAGGTCGACGTGCCCGATCGCCGGCACTTGGTCGACATCGTCGGCACCGGCGGCGACGGCTCCCACACCTTCAACATCTCGACCTGCAGCATGTTCGTGGCCGCGGCGTGCGGTGCGCGCGTCAGCAAGCACGGCAACCGCAGTGTCTCGAGCAAGTCGGGAAGCGCCGATGTGCTGGAGGCGCTCGGCCTGCCGCTGACGCTCACGCCGAAGGCGATCGCGCAGTCGATCGCCGACACCGGCATCGGCTTCATGTTCGCGCCCAACCACCATCCCGCGATGAAGAACGTCGCGCCGGTGCGCAAGGAGCTCGGCGTGCGCACGATCTTCAACATCCTCGGGCCGCTCACGAATCCGGCCGACGCGCCGAACATCCTGATGGGCGTGTTCCACCCGGATCTCGTCGGCATCCAGGTGCGGGCGCTCCAGCGCCTCGGCGCCGAGCACGCGGTCGTCGTCTATGGCCGCGACGGCATGGACGAGGTGTCGCTCGGCGCCGCGACGATGGTGGGCGAGTTCCGCAACGGCGCGATCGCCGAGTACGAGATCCACCCCGAGGACTTCGGCCTGACGATGGCGAGCAACCGTGCCTTCAAGGTCGAGACGCCGGAGCAGTCGAAGGCGTTGCTGCTCGCCGTCCTCGGCAATGAGCCCGGGCCGGCGCGCGACATCGTCGTCCTCAATGCGGGCGTGGCGCTTTACGCCGCCGACGTCGCGGCGAGCATGGCCGAGGGCATCGCGCTGGCGCGCGAGGCGATCGCGTCGGGCCGCGCCCTGGCGAAGCAGCGCGAGTTCGTCGCCCGCGCCCAGGAGCTGGCGCGCGTATGAGCACTCCACCACTGCCGCTTCCAAGGGAGTGCTCATCCGGATCGGAGGGACCGGCCGCAGGCCGGGCGGTGCACCCATGAGCGACATCCTGCAGCGCATCGTCGCCGTCAAGCGCGACGAGATCGCGGCGGCGCGGCGGCGGCGCGATCCCGGCTCGCTGCGCCGCGACGCCGAGACGCTCGGCGGCGTGCGCGATTTCGTCGGCGCGTTGCGCGCACCGATCGGTGCCGGGCGTCCGGCGGTGATCGCGGAGATCAAGAAGGCGAGCCCGAGCAAGGGCGTGCTGCGCGAGCGCTTCGAGCCGGCGGCCATCGCCGAGAGCTACGAGCGGCACGGCGCGGTGGCGCTCAGCGTGCTCACCGACGTGCAGTTCTTCCAGGGAAGCGCGGCCTATCTCGAGCAGGCGCGCGCGGAATGCGCGCTCCCGGCGCTGCGCAAGGACTTCCTCGTCGATTCGTACCAGGTCTACGAAGCGCGTGCGATGGGAGCCGACTGCATCCTCCTCATCGTCTCGATCCTCGACGACGGGTTGATGCACGAGCTCGAGGCGCAGGCGCTGGAGCTCGGGATGGCGGTGCTGGTCGAGGTCCACGACGGCCGCGAGCTCGACCGCGCGCTGCGCCTGCGCACGCCGCTCGTCGGCGTCAACAACCGCAACCTGCGGACGTTCGAGGTCAGTCTCGACACCACCTTGGCGTTGCGGGCGGGCGTGCCGCCGGAGCGCATCGTGGTGGCGGAAAGCGGCATCGGCGTGCCCGACGACGTGCGCCGGCTGCGTGCCGCCGACGTGCAGGCGTTCCTCGTCGGCGAGGCGTTCATGCGCGCAGCCGACCCGGGCGCCGCGCTCGCCGACCTGTTCCGGTGACGGCCGACGACCTGCCCGCGGCGTTCGCGTCGCTGCCGGCGGCGTGGGCTGCGCAGCTGCCGGGCTGGACCCCGAAACTGCGCGACGCTGTCGTCGCCAGTGTCCGCCGCGTCTCCGGCGATCGTCCGATCGCGCCCCCGGATCCGTTCCGGGCGCTCCGGCTCGTCGAGCCGGACGCTGTCAAGGTGGTGGTGTTCGGGCAGGACCCTTATCCGACCGCCGGACACGCCGACGGGCTGGCCTTCTCGGCGGGGCGCGGCAAGCCCCGTTCGCTGGCCCGGATTTTCGAGGTGCTGGCACGCGATCGCGCGGGCTTCGCGGCGCCGGACGCGTGGTCGCTGGACGGCTGGGCGCGCCAGGGCGTGCTCCTGCTCAACCCGGTGCTGACGGTGGAGATCGGCCGCGCGGGCAGCCACGAGGCGTGCGGTTGGCAGGCGCTCACTTGCCAGATCGTCCAGCGCTTGTGTCTGCGACGCGAGCCGCCGGTGTTCCTGCTATGGGGATCGAAGGCGCAGTCGTTCTTCGCGGGCGCGGTGCCGGCCGGCGCCGCGCCGCGCGTGCTGACGACGCGGCATCCCTCGTACGATTTCCAGCGCCGCTTCATGGAGGCGCCGGGCAGCCATTTCCTGGCCACGCAGGACCTCGTCGATTGGTGGGCGCTCGGAGGGGACGCCACGCGCGTGTTATAGTCTCGGGTTCGTCTCGGAGGGGTGCCCGAGTGGCTAAAGGGGGCAGACTGTAAATCTGTTGGCTTACGCCTACGCTGGTTCGAATCCAGCCTCCTCCACCAGGCGTTTTCCAGGGTTCGGGCTGCCGCCCGCTCGCAGAAGAAGGCGGCAGCCAGGAACTTCGGAGCAAGGTTCAGCGCGGGAGTAGCTCAGTTGGTAGAGCTTTTGCCTTCCAAGCAAAATGTCGCGAGTTCGAGTCTCGTCTCCCGCTCCATCGTCACACGGTTCAACGGAGCGCAGGTCGAGTTGTCGAAGGAGCGATCGGTTCGTCGCCCTCAGCGGTCTGTGCAGTGCACTGCCCAGACCTTTGCGGGCCGCCCATGTGGCTCAGTGGTAGAGCACTCCCTTGGTAAGGGAGAGGTCGCGCGTTCGATCCGCGCCATGGGCACCATCGGTTTTGTCAGCGGGAAGCGTCCGGCGCTCCCTTCCTTTTCGGAGTTTTGAGAATGGCAAAGAGCAAGTTCGAGCGGACGAAGCCGCACGTGAACGTTGGGACGATCGGGCACGTGGACCATGGCAAGACGACGCTGACGGCGGCGATCACGACGGTGCTGTCGAAGTTGTTCGGTGGAGAGGCGAAGGCGTACGACCAGATCGACGCGGCGCCCGAGGAGAAGGCGCGCGGGATCACGATCAACACGGCGCACGTGGAGTACGAGACGAAGAACCGTCACTACGCGCACGTGGACTGCCCGGGGCACGCGGACTACGTGAAGAACATGATCACGGGGGCTGCGCAGATGGACGGCGCGATCCTGGTGGTGAGTGCGGCCGACGGCCCGATGCCGCAGACGCGCGAGCACATCCTCCTGGCGCGCCAGGTGGGGGTGCCCTACATCATCGTCTACATGAACAAGTGCGACATGGTGGACGATGCCGAGTTGCTCGAGCTCGTCGAGATGGAGGTGCGCGAGCTGCTGGACAAGTACGAGTTCCCGGGGGACGCGACGCCGATCATCCACGGCTCGGCCAAGCTCGCGATGGAAGGCGACAAGGGCGAGCTCGGCGAAGGCAGCATCTTGAAGCTGGCGGACGCGCTCGACAGCTACATCCCGACGCCCGAGCGGGCGATCGATGGCGCCTTCCTGATGCCGGTGGAAGACGTGTTCTCGATCTCGGGTCGGGGCACGGTGGTGACGGGGCGGGTGGAACGCGGGGTCATCAAGGTCGGCGAGGAAATCGAGATCGTGGGGATCACGCCGACGCAGAAGACGACCTGCACGGGCGTGGAGATGTTCAGAAAGCTCTTGGACCAGGGGCAGGCGGGCGACAACGTCGGGATCTTGCTGCGCGGTACCAAGCGCGAAGAGGTGCAGCGCGGGCAGGTGCTGTGCAAGCCGGGGAGCGTGAAGCCGCACACGCACTTCACGGCGGAGATCTACGTGCTGAGCAAGGAAGAGGGGGGGCGGCACACGCCGTTCTTCAACAACTACCGGCCGCAGTTCTACTTCCGCACGACGGACGTGACGGGGGCGGTGGAGCTGCCCAAGGACAAGGAGATGGTGATGCCTGGAGACAACGTCTCGATCACCGTCAAGCTGATTGCGCCCATTGCGATGGAAGAGGGGCTGCGCTTTGCGATCCGCGAGGGCGGCAGAACCGTCGGCGCAGGCGTCGTGGCGAAGATCCTGGAGTAAACGCGGGCACTGCTCCGGCCCGCCGCGGCCAGCGGCGTGGCACGGAGACGAAGGCGATCGAAGGCTACAGGGGCGTAGCTCAATTGGCAGAGCGCTGGTCTCCAAAACCAGAGGTTGGGGGTTCGATGCCCTCCGCCCCTGCCAGGCAAGCGGGTCGCGCGACCCGGAACCTGGCGACTTGAACAGAACACGATGGCGAATCCACCTCCAGTCGAGACGGTCACCACGGGGGCCGACAAGGCCAAGCTCGCGGTCGCGGGCGTGCTGGTCGTGGCGGCGATCGCGGCGTTCTATGCGCTCGGCAAGCAGGACCTGTGGGTGCGCACCGCCGCGCTCATCGTCGTGCTCGCCGCGGCGGTCGCCACGTTCTTCACGTCCGAGGCCGGCCGGCAGCTCATCGCCTACGGCCGCGACTCGATCCGCGAAGTCAAGAAGGTCGTGTGGCCGACCCGCAAGGAAGCCTTGCAGATGACCGGCTACGTGTTCGCCTTCGTGCTGGTGATGGCGCTTTTCCTCTGGCTGACCGACAAGACCCTCGAGTGGCTGCTGTACGACCTGATCCTGGGCTGGAAGCGCTGAAGGAACGAACGATGACCGAAGAACTCGAGACCGCTGCCGAGACGGCGTCCTCGCTGGCCCCGGCCAAGAACATGCGCTGGTACGTCGTCCATGCCTACTCGGGCATGGAGAAGGCGGTCGAGCGCAACCTGCGCGAGCGCATCGACCGCTCCGAGCTGCAGGACAAGTTCGGCCGCATCCTCGTGCCGATGGAAGAAGTGGTCGAGCTGAAGAAGGGCAAGAAGTCGGTCACCGAGCGCCGCTTCTTCCCCGGCTACGTGCTGGTCGAGATGGAGATGGGCGACGACACCTGGCACCTCGTGAAGCACACGAGCAAGGTGACCGGGTTCGTGGGCGGCGCGAAGACGCGGCCCTCGCCGATCTCGGAGTCCGAGGTGGCGAAGATCGTCCACCAGATGCAGGAGGGCGTCGAGAAGCCGCGTCCGAAGGTGCAGTGGGAAGTGGGCGAGACGGTGCGCATCAAGGAAGGCCCTTTCACCGACTTCAACGGCGCCGTCGAGGACGTGAACTACGACAAGTCGAAGGTCCGCGTGGCGGTCACGATCTTCGGGCGGGCCACCCCGGTCGAGCTCGACTTCGCGCAGGTCGAGAAGGTCTAGCGAGCCCGGCGGAGGCTGGAGGTCGGCGCTTGCCGGCCGGCCGATCCGCCCGTTCCAGCCGGTGACGACACGCCGGCACGAGGAGCCCCGGTAGCCAGTCCGGGGCGTTTGTACTCAACAGCCACGGCCTGGCCGCCGCGGTTGCACCGGAGAAACACATGGCCAAGAAGATCGTCGGCTTCATCAAGCTGCAAGTGCCGGCGGGAAAGGCGAACCCCTCGCCCCCGATCGGTCCCGCGCTCGGACAGCGCGGCCTCAACATCATGGAGTTCTGCAAGGCGTTCAACGCCCAGACGCAGGGCATGGAGCCGGGCCTCGTCCTGCCGGTCGTGATCACCGCGTTCGCTGACAAGTCGTTCACCTTCGTCCTGAAGACGCCGCCGGCGTCGGTGCTCATCAAGAAGGCGCTCAAGCTCGAGAAGGGCTCGGCGAAGCCGCACCTCGACAAGGTCGGCAAGCTCTCGCGCGCGCAGATCGAGGACATCGCCAAGGCCAAGCAGCGTGACCTGACCGGCGCCGACCTCGACGCCGCCGTCCGCACGGTGGCCGGCACCGCCCGCTCGATGGGCATCACGGTGGAGGGACTCTGACCATGGCCAAGCTCACCAAGCGCCAGAAGGCGCTCGCCGGCAAGGTCGACAGCACCAAGCTGTACCCGCTCGACAACGCGCTCGCGATCGTCAAGGAGTGCGCGACCGCCAAGTTCGACGAATCGATCGACGTCGCCGTCCAGCTCGGCATCGACGCGAAGAAGTCCGACCAGGTCGTGCGCGGCGCGGTCGTCATGCCCAACGGCACCGGCAAGACCAAGCGGGTCGCCGTGTTCGCCCAGGGCGCCAAGGCCGAGGAAGCGCGGGCTGCCGGTGCCGACGTGGTCGGCATGGAAGACCTGGCCGAGAAGGTCAAGGCCGGCAACCTCGATTTCGACGTCGTCATCGCCTCGCCCGACACGATGCGGGTGGTCGGCCAGCTCGGCCAGATCCTCGGTCCGCGCGGCCTGATGCCGAACCCGAAGGTCGGCACCGTGACGCCCGACGTGGCCCAGGCCGTGCGCAACGCCAAGGCCGGCCAGGTGCAGTTCCGCGTCGACAAGGGCGGCATCGTGCACGCCACGATCGGCCGCCGCTCGTTCGAGTCGGACAAGCTGGTCGGCAACCTGCGTGCGCTGATCGACGCGCTCAACAAGGCCAAGCCGGCCTCGAGCAAGGGCATCTACCTGCGCAAGGTGGCGCTGTCCTCGACGATGGGCGTCGGCGCCCGGGTCGAGGTCGCGTCGATCAACGCGGCGCCGGTGCAGGGCTGAAGAGGAATGAAGGCCGCGTCCTGGTGACGCGGCGCAAGGAGTTTGGTGGGCCGGGCGGCGGGTCGAAACCGCTGTCCGGGTCATCGAAGACCGCTGGTGCGGCCCCTCGTGGCCGCTTAATGGACGGCACGCGGCAGGCTTCGGCCCGCTTCGCGCAACAAGCCAGCGCAGATGGCGGTCCCGCTGAAAAGGAACATGGGTTCCGTTCAGAAGGTCGCTGAAACGTGGACGTGCCCGGAGGTCTTGGCTCCCGCTTCTTGCTTGAAGAGGCGGACGGACCGAAAGGCACCTGATGTGAGGAGCAGACCTTGAGTCTCAATCGCAACGAGAAGCAGACCGTGGTGACGGATGTGGCGGCCCAGGCGGCCCGCTCGCAGACGCTCGCGATGGCTGAATACCGTGGCCTCACCGTGGAACACTTGAACGCGCTTCGCAAGACCGCGCGCGACAAGGGTGTGTACCTTCATGTCCTGAAGAACACGCTCGCCCGTCGCGCGGTGGCCGGAACCGGGTTCGAGGTCGCCAAGGACGCCATGGTCGGCCCGCTGATCTACGGTTTTTCCGAGGATGCCGTGGCCGCGGCGAAGGTCCTGTCGGACTTCGCCAAGGGCAACGACAAGCTGATCGTCAAGGCTGGCGCCTACGGCGGCCGGGCCCTGAACGCCGACGGCGTGAAGTCGCTGGCATCGATCCCGTCGAAGGAAGTGCTGCTGGCGCAGCTCCTCGGCCTCATGCAGTCGCCGGTCGCCCGCATTGCGCGCGTCCTGGCGGCCGTGGCCGAGAAGCGGGGCGGCGGCGCTGGCCCGGCCGAGGCGGCACCGGCAGCCACGGCTTGAACGATCAACCCTAAGCACCCATCTACTGAACTGGAAATCCAAATGGCATTCGACAAAGACGCATTCCTTTCCGCACTCGACAGCATGTCGGTGATGGACCTCAACGACCTGGTCAAGGCGATCGAAGAGAAGTTCGGCGTGTCGGCCGCGGCGATGTCCGCGCCCGCGGCCGGCGGTGGCGGCGGCGCCGCGGCGCCCGCGGCCGAAGAGCAGACCGAGTTCACGGTCATGCTGACCGAGGTCGGCGCGAACAAGGTGCAGGTCATCAAGGCCGTGCGCGAGCTGACCGGCCTGGGCCTCAAGGAAGCCAAGGACCTCGTCGACGGCGCCCCGAAGCCCGTCAAGGAAGGCATCGCCAAGGCGGACGCCGAGGCGGCCAAGAAGAAGCTCGAGGAAGCGGGCGCGAAGTCCGAGCTCAAGTAAGCGAGACCCGTGCGAGGGGCTGGCGCGCCGCGAGGCGCCCGGCCTTTCGCCGTTTCAGGGAAATCACGGATACCCCTTTTGAAACTACTTGAAAGGACCCCCGGCGACAATCGAGGGTTCTTCCAAGTGAGTTCAACAAGTTCTTTGATCCGACTGCAAGGAACGGGTTTGGTCGGACTCCGGTGCAACGCCGGGGTTGTCCGCCAGCGGTTGGTAGCGGCCAACCACCAAGCTTCGGGCGCAAGGCCCGAAAGACAGTCGCCGATGGAAACGCGGTTCTCGGCCCGAGCCGGGTTTCCTGAGACGGAGTGAAAGACCACCTATGGCGCAGCAACCGACCCCCTACAGCTACACCGAGAAGAAGCGCATCCGGAAGAGCTTCGGCAAGCGCGAGAGCGTGCTTCCGGTTCCATACCTGCTGACGATGCAGAAGGAGTCGTACGTCGCCTTCCTCCAGAAGGACGTGCCGCCGCAAAAGCGCAAGCCCGAGGGCCTGCAGGCGGCCTTCCTGTCCGCGTTCCCGATCGTGTCGCACAACGGGTTCGTGGAGATGAAGTTCATCGAGTTCAACATGGCGAAGCCCGCGTTCGACACGCGCGAGTGCCAGCAGCGCGGCCTGACCTACGCCGCCGCCGTGCGCGCCAAGCTGCAGATGATCATCTACGACCGCGAGTCGGCCCAGGCCAAGACGGTCAAGGAGATCAAGGAGCAGGAGGTCTACATGGGCGAGGTGCCCCTGATGACCGACTACGGCTCGTTCATCGTCAACGGCACCGAGCGCGTCATCGTGTCGCAGCTGCACCGTTCGCCCGGCGTGTTCTTCGAGCACGACAAGGGCAAGACCCATTCGAGCGGCAAGCTGCTGTTCTCGGCCCGGATCATCCCCTACCGCGGCTCGTGGCTCGACTTCGAGTTCGATCCGAAGGACATCCTCTACTTCCGTGTCGACCGCCGCCGCAAGATGCCGGTCACGATCCTGCTGAAGGCGATCGGCCTGAACCCCGAGGCGATCCTCGCGAACTTCTTCGTCTTCGACAACTTCCGGCTGATGGATTCGGGCGCCCAGCTCGAATTCGTCGCCGACCGGCTGCGCGGCGAGATCGCGCGCTTCGACATCACCGACAAGGACGGCAAGGTCGTCGTCGAGAAGGACAAGCGCATCACGGCGCGGCACGTCCGCTCGATCGAGCAGTCGGGCACGACCTTCATCAGCGTCCCCGAGGACTACCTGATCGGCCGCATGCTGGCCCGCAACGTGGTCGACGCCGACACCGGCGAGATTCTCGCGAAGGCGAACGACGAGCTGACCGACTCGCTGCTGAAGAAGCTGCGCGTCGCCGGCGTGAAGGAAATCCCCGCGCTCTACACGAACGAGCTCGACGAAGGCGCCTACATCTCGCAGACGCTGGCCGCCGACGAGACCGCCGACCAGCTCGCTGCGCGCGTCGCGATCTACCGGATGATGCGCCCCGGCGAGCCGCCGACCGAAGATGCGGTCGAGGCGCTGTTCCATCGGCTGTTCTACTCGGCCGACACCTACGACCTGTCGCGGGTCGGCCGGATGAAGTTCAACGCCCGGGTCGGCCGCGACACGCCGGAAGGCGCGATGACGCTGTCGAACGAGGACATCCTCGACGTCGTCAAGATCCTCGTCGAGCTGCGCAACGGCCGCGGCGAGGTCGACGACATCGACCACCTCGGCAACCGGCGCGTGCGCTGCGTCGGCGAGCTGGCGGAGAACCAGTACCGCTCGGGCCTCGCCCGCATCGAGAAGGCGGTGAAGGAGCGCCTCGGCCAGGCCGAGACCGAAGCGCTGATGCCGCACGACCTGATCAACTCGAAGCCGATCTCGGCGGCGCTGAAGGAGTTCTTCGGCGCCTCGCAGTTGAGCCAGTTCATGGACCAGACCAACCCGCTCTCCGAGATCACGCACAAGCGGCGCGTCTCGGCCCTCGGCCCGGGCGGCCTGACGCGCGAGCGCGCCGGCTTCGAGGTGCGCGACGTGCACCCGACGCACTACGGCCGGGTCTGCCCGATCGAGACGCCGGAAGGCCCGAACATCGGCCTGATCAATTCGCTGGCCCTCTACGCGCAGCTCAACGAATACGGCTTCCTCGAGACGCCGTATCGTCGGGTCGCCGACGGCAAGGTCACGAACCAGATCGACTACCTGTCCGCGATCGAGGAAGGCAAGTACGTGATCGCGCAGGCGAGCGCGACACTCGATGCCGACGGCAAGCTGATCGACGAGCTCGTCTCGGCGCGCGACAACGGCGAATCGGTGCTGACCTCGGCCGAGCGCATCCAGTACATGGACGTGGCGCCGACGCAGATCGTGTCGGTGGCCGCCTCGCTGGTGCCGTTCCTCGAGCACGACGACGCGAACCGCGCGCTGATGGGCGCGAACATGCAGCGTCAGGCCGTGCCCACCCTGCGCCCCGAGAAGGCGCTGGTCGGGACCGGCGTCGAGCGCGTCGCCGCGAAGGACTCGGGCACGGTCGTGGCCGCCAAGCGCGGCGGCGTGGTCGACTACGTCGACACCAACCGCATCGTCATCCGCGTCAACGACACGGAGACGGTGGCGGGCGAGGTCGGCGTCGACATCTACAACCTCATCAAGTACCAGCGTTCCAACCAGAACACCAACATCCACCAGCGTCCGATCGTGAAGCGCGGCGACACGGTGGCCGCCGAGGACATCATCGCCGACGGCGCCTCGACCGATATCGGCGAGCTCGCGCTCGGCCAGAACATGCTGGTCGGCTTCATGCCCTGGAACGGCTACAACTTCGAGGACTCGATCCTCATCAGCGAACGCGTCATCGCCGACGACCGCTACACCTCGATCCACATCGAGGAGCTGGTGGTCATGGCGCGCGACACCAAGCTGGGCGCCGAGGAAATCACCCGCGACATCCCGAACCTGTCGGAGCAGCAGCTCGGCCGGCTCGACGAGTCGGGCATCGTCTACGTCGGTGCCGAGGTGAACCCGGGCGACACGCTGGTGGGCAAGGTCACGCCGAAGGGCGAAACCACGCTGACGCCGGAAGAAAAGCTGCTGCGTGCGATCTTCGGCGAGAAGGCGTCGGATGTGAAGGACACGTCGCTGCGCGTCGACCAAGGGACCAACGGCACCGTCATCGACGTGCAGGTGTTCACCCGCGAAGGGATCCCGCGCGACAAGCGGGCCCAGCAGATCATCGACGACGAGCTGAAGCGCTATCGCCTCGACCTGAACGACCAGCTGCGCATCGTCGAGGCCGACGCGTTCGACCGGATCGAGAAGCTCCTGGTCGGCAAGGCTGCGAACGGCGGTCCGCAGAAGATCGCCAAGGGCACGACGATCGACAAGGCGTATCTCGCCTCGGTCGAGAAGTACCACTGGTTCGACATCCGCCCGGCCGACGAAGACCTGGCGAACCAGCTCGAGTCGATCAAGAACTCGCTCGACCAGACGCGTCACTCGTTCGACCTCGCCTTCGAGGAGAAGCGGAAGAAGCTGACGCAGGGCGACGAGCTGCCGGCCGGCGTGCTGAAGATGGTCAAGGTCTACCTGGCCGTCAAGCGCCGCCTGCAGCCCGGCGACAAGATGGCTGGCCGCCACGGCAACAAGGGCGTCGTCTCGAAGGTCGTGCCGGTGGAAGACATGCCGTACATGGCGGACGGCACGCCGTGCGACATCGTGCTGAACCCGCTCGGCGTGCCGAGCCGCATGAACGTCGGACAGGTGCTCGAGGTTCACCTCGGCTGGGCCGGCAAGGGCATCGGCCAGCGCATCGACGAGATGCTGCAGCAGGAGGCGAAGGTCGCCGAGCTGCGCAAGTTCCTCGACGAGCTCTACAACAAATCGGGCGGCAAGACCGAGCGGCTCGACCATCTGAGCGACGAGCAGATCCTCGAGATGGCCGGCAACCTGTCGAAGGGCGTGCCGTTCGCGACGCCGGTGTTCGACGGCGCGGCCGAGGCCGAGATCCGCGGCATGCTCAAGCTTGCGTATCCGGACGAGATCGCGAAGGCGAAGGGCCTGACCGACTCGCGCACGCAGGCGACGCTGTACGACGGCCGTACCGGCGAGGCGTTCGAGCGTCCGGTCACGGTCGGCTACATGCACGTGCTGAAGCTGCACCACCTGGTCGACGACAAGATGCACGCCCGCTCGACGGGACCGTACAGCCTCGTCACCCAGCAGCCGCTCGGCGGCAAGGCGCAGTTCGGCGGCCAGCGCTTCGGCGAGATGGAAGTGTGGGCGCTCGAGGCCTATGGCGCGTCGTACGTGCTGCAGGAGATGCTCACCGTGAAGTCCGACGACGTGAACGGCCGCACCAAGGTGTACGAGTCGATCGTCAAGGGCGAGCACGCGATCGAGGCCGGCATGCCGGAGTCGTTCAACGTGCTGGTCAAGGAGATCCGCTCGCTCGGTATCGACATCGAGCTGGAACGGAATTGACGCCCACCCCCGAAGCGGCTTCGCCGCCTCCCCCTCAAGGGGGCGACGCCAGCGGTCCGGCAAAGCCGGATCCGCGTCGTCTGCTTGGGGATGCGATTCAGAACAGTGTTGGATCTAGGAGAACCCCATGAAGGGATTGCTTGATCTTTTCCGCCAGTTCACCCCCGATGAGCATTTCGATGCCATCAAGATCGGGCTGGCGTCCCCCGAGAAGATTCGCTCGTGGTCGTTCGGCGAAGTGAAGAAGCCGGAGACCATCAACTACCGCACCTTCAAGCCGGAGCGCGACGGCCTCTTCTGCGCGAAGATCTTCGGGCCGATCAAGGACTACGAGTGCCTGTGCGGCAAGTACAAGCGTCTCAAGCACCGCGGCGTGATCTGCGAGAAGTGCGGTGTCGAGGTCACGCAGACCAAGGTCCGACGCGACCGCATGGGTCACATCGACCTGGCGGCGCCGTGCGCGCACATCTGGTTCCTGAAGTCGCTGCCGTCGCGTCTGGGCCTCGTGCTCGACATGACCCTGCGCGACATCGAGCGCGTGCTGTACTTCGAGGCCTACGTCGTCGTCGACCCGGGCATGACCCCGCTGAAGAAGTTCTCGATCATGAGCGAGGACGACTACGACGCGAAGCGCACCGAGTACGGTGACGAGTTCATCGCGCTGATGGGCGCCGAGGGCGTGCACAAGCTGCTCGCCGAGATCGACCTCGACGTCGAGATCGAGAAGCTGCGCAACGACATGACCGGCAGCGAGCTGAAGGTCAAGAAGAACTCGAAGCGCCTGAAGGTCATGGAGGCCTTCAAGAAGTCGGGCATCAAGCCGCAGTGGATGGTGATGGAGGTCCTGCCGGTGCTGCCGCCGGACCTGCGTCCGCTCGTGCCGCTCGACGGCGGCCGCTTCGCGACGTCGGACCTGAACGACCTCTATCGCCGCGTCATCAACCGCAACAACCGCCTTGCGCGCCTGCTCGAGCTGAAGGCGCCCGAGATCATCGTGCGCAACGAGAAGCGCATGCTGCAGGAAGCGGTCGATTCGCTGCTCGACAACGGCCGTCGCGGCAAGGCGATGACCGGCGCGAACAAGCGTGCCCTGAAGTCGCTGGCCGACATGATCAAGGGCAAGAGTGGCCGGTTCCGCCAGAACCTGCTCGGCAAGCGCGTCGACTACTCGGGCCGCTCGGTCATCGTGGTCGGCCCGACGCTCAAGCTCCATCAGTGCGGCCTGCCCAAGCTGATGGCGCTCGAGCTCTTCAAGCCGTTCATCTTCTCGCGCCTCGAGGCGATGGGCATCGCCACGACCATCAAGGCGGCGAAGAAGGAAGTCGAATCCGGCACGCCGGTGGTCTGGGACATCCTCGAGGAAGTCATCAAGGAGCACCCGGTCCTGCTGAACCGTGCGCCGACCCTGCACCGCCTGGGCATCCAGGCGTTCGAGCCGGTCCTGATCGAAGGCAAGGCGATCCAGCTGCACCCGCTCGTCTGCGCGGCGTTCAACGCCGACTTCGACGGCGACCAGATGGCGGTCCATATCCCGCTCTCGATCGAGGCGCAGATGGAAGCCCGCACCTTGATGCTGGCCTCCAACAACATCCTGTTCCCGGCCAACGGGGAGCCGTCGATCGTCCCGTCGCAAGACGTCGTGCTCGGCCTCTACTACGCGACGCGCGACCGCATCAATGCCAAGGGCGAAGGCCTCATCTTCGCGAACGTGGCCGAGGTGCAGCGCGCGCTCGACAACGACGTCGTCGAGATCACCAGCAAGATCGCGGTGCGTCTGACGGAGTACGTGAAGGACAAGGAGACCGGCGAGTTCACGCCGACCACGGCGCTCGTCGACACGACGGTCGGCCGCGCGCTGCTGTCGGAGATCCTGCCGAAGGGCCTGGCGTTCTCCAACATCAACAAGGCGCTGAAGAAGAAGGAGATCTCGCGCCTCATCAACACGTCCTTCCGCAAGTGCGGCCTGAAGGACACGGTGATCTTCGCCGACAAGCTGCTGCAGTCGGGCTTCCGCCTGGCCACGCGCGCCGGCATCTCGATCTGCATCGACGACATGCTCGTGCCGAAGGAAAAGCACGGCCTGATCGAGCGCGCGGAGAAGGAGGTCAAGGAGATCGAGCAGCAGTACGTCTCGGGTCTCGTGACCTCCGGCGAGCGCTACAACAAGGTGGTCGACATCTGGGGCAAGACGGGCGACGAGGTCGGCAAGGTCATGATGGCCCAGCTCTCGAAGCAGAAGGTCGCCGACCGCAACAACAAGGAAGTCGACCAGGAGTCGTTCAACTCCATCTACATGATGGCCGACTCGGGTGCGCGCGGTTCTGCCGCGCAGATCCGCCAGCTCGCCGGCATGCGCGGCCTGATGGCCAAGCCCGACGGCTCGATCATCGAGACGCCGATCACCGCGAACTTCCGCGAGGGCCTGAACGTCCTGCAGTACTTCATCTCGACCCACGGCGCCCGCAAGGGCCTCGCGGACACGGCGCTCAAGACCGCGAACTCGGGCTACCTGACGCGCCGCCTGGTCGACGTGACGCAGGACCTGGTCGTGATCGAGGACGACTGCGAGACGCACAACGGCATGAACATGCGCGCCCTCGTCGAGGGTGGCGAGGTGATCGAGAGCCTGCGCGACCGCGTGCTCGGCCGTGTCACGGCGATCGACGTGTTCCATCCGGAGACGCAGGAGACGCTGTTGCCGGCGGGCCAGATGCTGGACGAGGAGAACCTCGACACGCTCGAGGCCGCCGCGATCGACGAGATCAAGGTGCGCACCGCGCTGACCTGCAACACGCGTTTCGGCATCTGCGCCAAGTGCTACGGCCGTGACCTCGGCCGTGGCGGCGTGGTCAACATGGGCGAGGCGGTCGGCGTGATCGCGGCGCAGTCGATCGGCGAGCCCGGCACGCAGCTGACGATGCGGACCTTCCACATCGGCGGTGCGGCGTCGCGCGCGGCGGTCGCGTCGAGCGTCGAGGCCAAGTCGGACGGCGTGGTCGGCTTCAACCCGACCATGCGCTACGTGACGAACGGCAAGGGCGAGCTCGTGGTGATCTCGCGCTCCGGCGAGATCGTCATCACCGACCAGCACAACCGGGAGCGCGAGCGCCACAAGGTGCCGTACGGCGCCCTGCTGAGCGTGCGAGCCGACCAAGCCGTGAAGTCGGGTGCCCCGCTCGCGACCTGGGACCCGCTGACCCGGCCGATCATCACCGAGTTCGCGGGCCGCGCGAAGTTCGAGAACGTCGAGGAAGGCGTCACGGTGGCGAAGCAGCTCGACGAGGTCACCGGCCTCTCGACGCTGGTCGTCATCGACCCGAAGCGGCGCGGTGCCACGAAGGTGGTGCGTCCGCAGGTCAAGCTGCTCGACACCGCCGGCAACGAGGTGAAGATCCCGGGCACCGACCACTCGGTGACGATCGCGTTCCCGGTTGGCTCGCTGATCCAGATCCGCGACGGCCAGGACCTGATGCCCGGCGAGGTGATGGCACGGATTCCGGTCGAAGGCCAGAAGACGCGCGACATCACCGGCGGTCTGCCGCGGGTGGCCGAGCTGTTCGAGGCGCGCACGCCGAAGGACAAGGGCACGCTCGCCGAGATGACCGGCACGGTGTCGTTCGGCAAGGAGACGAAGGGCAAGGTTCGCCTGCAGATCACCGATCCGGAAGGCAAGGTCTACGAAGAGCTCGTGCCGAAGGAAAAGAACATCGTCGTGCACGAAGGCCAGGTCGTGAACAAGGGCGAGTCGATCGTCGACGGCCCGGCGGATCCGCAGGACATCCTGCGCTTGCTGGGGATCGAGGAGCTCGCGCGCTATATCGTCGACGAGGTGCAGGACGTCTATCGTCTGCAGGGCGTGAAGATCAACGACAAGCACATCGAGGTGATCGTTCGCCAGATGCTGCGGCGCGTGCAGATCACGAACCCGGGCGATACCGGCTACATCATCGGCGAGCAGGTGGAGCGCTCGGAGCTTCTCGACCGCAACGACAAGGCGCTGGCCGAAGGCAAGCTGCCGGCGACCCACGCCGACGTCCTGCTGGGTATCACCAAGGCGTCGCTGTCGACCGACAGCTTCATCTCGGCGGCTTCGTTCCAGGAGACCACTCGCGTCCTCACCGAGGCGGCGATCATGGGCAAGCGCGACGAACTGCGCGGGCTGAAGGAGAACGTCATCGTCGGCCGGCTGATCCCCGCCGGTACCGGCATGGCGTTCCACGATGCCCGCAAGGTGAAGGAAGCGATGGACGACGCCGAGCGTCGCGCCATCGCCGTGCAGGAGGCCGAGGAGCTCGCTGCTGTGCAGCTGGCGGCGGTCGAGGCCGGGACGACGGAAAGCACCGAGTAAGACGAAACGCCTGGCGTCTCTCGAAAGGCGGCCTTCGGGCCGCCTTTTTTCTTGCGCGGGCGTTCGATGGGCCGTTCAGCGGAGACCGTCGAGGTGCGCCTCCACGAGCGCCGACGCCTCGGTCGGCGTCGCGATCAGGAGGCCGTGACGATGGGCCTGGCGCGCGAGCACGAGCAGGTCGCGGTCCCGGGTGACGAGCCACGGTGCGCGAATGGCCAGTGCGAGGTCGATGAACATCTGGTCGTCGGGATCGCGACATGTCCACGTCGGTAGAGGATGGGCTGGCGCCGTCGATAGCCGGGCCCAGGTGTCCAGCGCTGGAGCAGCAACTCGGTCCCGTCGGCCGGCAGACCGCGGATGCCGCGGCCGAGCACGCTGGCCAGCTCCTCGCGCATGGCGAGGGTTGCTGTCCATGTCACTCGGCGAGCGGCGACGGCGGCTTCGATCCATGCGCACGCCGGGTCGGCGAAATGCAGCCAGTCGAGCACGACGTTCGTGTCGAGCACGATCGGCGGAGGTTGCGCGTCGGCTTCCGAGGAGGAGAAATCGGCCATGTCGGAGCAGTCGATCGTGCCTTCCGCAGCCGCGCTTGGTGCCGGCGCGGGTGGCCCAAATCGCGTGCGGCGGGGCCGCGGCTTGCGGGGGCGGGTTCTCGCCAATATAATCGTGGGCTTTTCGGCAGATTCTGCTGCGCTCTTCGACGGGCGGCCCCTGCAGCGTGCTCGGCACGCGCCTTTGGCCTCGATTCCGTCTGCCGCGCCGGGTTTCAGTCGCAAGCCGAGCGAATCACACGGAACTAGCCTGCCATGCCCACCATCAATCAGCTCGTGCGCCAGGGGCGCGCGACCGAGATCACCAAGTCCAAGTCGCCCGCCCTGCAAGGCGGACCGCAACGGCGCGGCGTCTGCACGCGCGTCTACACCACGACGCCGAAGAAGCCGAACTCCGCGCTGCGCAAGGTGGCGAAGGTGCGCCTCACGAACGGCTTCGAGATCATCTCGTACATCGGCGGCGAGGGACACAACCTGCAGGAGCACAGCGTCGTGCTCGTGCGCGGCGGCCGGGTCAAGGACCTGCCGGGCGTTCGCTATCACATCGTGCGCGGCTCGCTCGACTTGCAGGGCGTGAAGGATCGCAAGCAGGCGCGCTCGAAGTACGGCGCCAAGCGTCCGAAGAAGGCGTAGCGCCTGCGGCATCGGTAAAAAAGACGGCCCGCAGGCCGTCATCGGAATTTTCGGATCCGGCGCTGCGCCGTCGGACCATCGTGGCGGCGCTTCGGCGCCGTCGAGTAAGTGGCAGGTACGGTGGCCCTCGCGGGCCCGGTGACCTCCGCGGCAGCGGCCGAGCCGGTGCCAACTGAAACTGAAAGGTAGAGCAATGCCCCGTCGTCGCGAAGTCCCCAAGCGGGACATCCTCCCCGATCCGAAGTTCGGCTCGGTCGACCTCTCGAAGTTCATGAACGTGATCATGGAGTCCGGCAAGAAGGCCGTGGCCGAGCGCATCATCTACGGCGCGCTCGACCAGGTCGAGAAGAAGTCGGGCAAGGATCCGCTCGAGATCTTCGTCGTCGCCCTGAACAACATCAAGCCGATGGTCGAAGTGAAGTCGCGCCGCGTCGGCGGTGCGAACTACCAAGTGCCGGTCGAAGTGCGCCCGGTGCGTCGCGTGGCGCTCGCCATGCGCTGGCTGAAGGAATCGGCCCGCAAGCGCGGCGAGAAGTCGATGGCCCAGCGCCTCGCCAACGAACTGCTCGAAGCAGTCGAAGGTCGCGGCGGTGCGATGAAGAAGCGCGACGAAGTGCACCGCATGGCCGAGGCCAACAAGGCCTTCTCGCACTTCCGCTTCTGACCCCCATCTAGGCTTCTTGCCCGCTCCGGGACCGCGCACGACGCGGCCGCGGAACGGGCCTGACGCATTCGGAGCTTTCCATGTCCCGCAAGACCCCCATCGAGCGATACCGCAACATCGGTATTTCCGCCCACATCGACGCCGGCAAGACGACGACGACCGAGCGCATCCTCTACTACACCGGCGTCAACCACAAGATCGGCGAGGTGCACGACGGCGCTGCCACGATGGACTGGATGGAGCAGGAGCAGGAGCGCGGCATCACGATCACGTCGGCGGCGACGACCTGCTTCTGGAAGGGCATGGAGCTCAACTTCCCCGAGCACCGCATCAACATCATCGACACCCCGGGGCACGTCGACTTCACGATCGAGGTCGAGCGCTCGATGCGCGTGCTCGACGGTGCGGTGATGGTCTACGACTCGGTCGGCGGCGTGCAGCCGCAGTCGGAGACGGTCTGGCGTCAGGCCAACAAGTACAAGGTGCCGCGCCTCGCGTTCGTCAACAAGATGGACCGCGTCGGCGCCGACTTCTTCCGCGTGCGGCAGATGATGGTCGATCGCCTGAAGGCGAACCCGATCCCGATCGTGATTCCGATCGGCGCCGAGGACAACTTCAAGGGCGTGGTCGATCTCATCAAGATGAAGGCCATCTTCTGGGACGAGGCGTCCCAGGGCATGAAGTTCAGCTACGAGGCGATCCCTGCCAACCTGCAGGCCGATGCCGAGAAATGGCGCGAGCAGATGGTCGAGGCCGCGGCCGAGGCCAACGAAGAGCTGATGAACAAGTACCTCGAGGGCGGCGAGCTCACCGAGGCGGAGATCATCAAAGGCATCCGTCTTCGCACGATCGCGGGCGAGATCCATCCGATGCTGTGCGGCAGCGCGTTCAAGAACAAGGGCGTGCAGCGCATGCTCGACGCCGTCATCGACTTCATGCCGTCGCCGATCGACATTCCGCCGGTGCCGGGCACCGACGAGGACGACAAGCCAGTGGAGCGCAGGGCCGACGACAACGAGAAGTTCTCGGCGCTGGCCTTCAAGCTGATGACCGACCCGTACGTCGGCCAGCTCACCTTCGTGCGCGTCTATTCCGGCGTGCTGAAGTCGGGCGACTCGGTCTTCAATCCGCTGCGCGGCAAGAAGGAGCGCATCGGCCGGATCCTGCAGATGCATGCGAACCAGCGCGAAGAGATCAAGGAGATCCTCGCCGGCGACATCGCCGCCTGCGTGGGCCTGCGCGACGTCACCACGGGCGAGACGCTCTGCGATCCGAACGCCATCATCACGCTCGAGAAGATGGTCTTCCCGGAGCCCGTGATCTCGCAGGCGGTGGAACCGAAGACCAAGGCCGACCAGGAGAAGATGGGCATCGCCCTCGGTCGCCTGGCGCAGGAGGATCCGTCCTTCCGCGTGAAGACCGACGAGGAGTCGGGCCAGACCATCATCTCCGGGATGGGCGAGCTCCACCTCGAGATCATCGTCGACCGCATGAAGCGCGAGTTCGGCGTCGAGGCGAATGTCGGCAAGCCGCAGGTCGCGTATCGCGAGACGATCCGCAAGCCGGTCAGCGATGTCGAAGGCAAGTTCGTGCGCCAGTCGGGCGGCAAGGGCCAGTACGGCCACGTCGTCCTGAAGATCGAGCCGCAGGAACCGGGCAAGGGCTTCGAGTTCGTCGACGCGATCAAGGGCGGTGTGGTGCCGCGCGAATTCATCCCCGCGGTGAAGAAGGGCGTCGAAGACTCGCTGCCGTCGGGCGTGCTGGCCGGCTATCCGGTCGTCGACGTCAAGGTCACCCTGACCTTCGGCTCGTATCACGAGGTCGACTCGAACGAGAACGCGTTCAAGATGGCCGCGTCGTTCGGCTTCAAGGACGGCTGCCGCAAGGCGTCGCCGGTGATCCTCGAGCCGATGATGGCCGTCGAGGTCGAGACCCCGGAGGACTTCGCCGGCAACGTGATGGGCGACCTGTCGTCGCGCCGCGGCATGGTCCAGGGCATGGACGAGATGGCCGGCGGCGGCAAGATCATCAAGGCCGAGGTGCCGCTCTCCGAGATGTTCGGGTACTCGACGACCTTGCGCTCGATGTCGCAAGGCCGCGCGACCTACACGATGGAGTTCAAGCACTACGCCGAAGCGCCCAAGAACGTCGCCGACGCCATCATCACGGCGCGCGGCAACAAGTAGGCATCAGCGAGTCCCGCCTCGTCGGAGCACATTCACCCGGTCTTCGACGGCATCGCGTCTGCTGCCAGTGGCAGGCGGTCAAAGATCTCGTCGGAAACCTTAAACCTGTCACTGGCATCGTTCTTTCAATGGAGTTTTGAGAATGGCAAAGAGCAAGTTCGAGCGGACGAAGCCGCACGTGAACGTTGGGACGATCGGGCACGTGGACCATGGCAAGACGACGCTGACGGCGGCGATCACGACGGTGCTGTCGAAGTTGTTCGGTGGAGAGGCGAAGGCGTACGACCAGATCGACGCGGCGCCCGAGGAGAAGGCGCGCGGGATCACGATCAACACGGCGCACGTGGAGTACGAGACGAAGAACCGTCACTACGCGCACGTGGACTGCCCGGGGCACGCGGACTACGTGAAGAACATGATCACGGGGGCTGCGCAGATGGACGGCGCGATCCTGGTGGTGAGTGCGGCCGACGGCCCGATGCCGCAGACGCGCGAGCACATCCTCCTGGCGCGCCAGGTGGGGGTGCCCTACATCATCGTCTACATGAACAAGTGCGACATGGTGGACGATGCCGAGTTGCTCGAGCTCGTCGAGATGGAGGTGCGCGAGCTGCTGGACAAGTACGAGTTCCCGGGGGACGCGACGCCGATCATCCACGGCTCGGCCAAGCTCGCGATGGAAGGCGACAAGGGCGAGCTCGGCGAAGGCAGCATCTTGAAGCTGGCGGACGCGCTCGACAGCTACATCCCGACGCCCGAGCGGGCGATCGATGGCGCCTTCCTGATGCCGGTGGAAGACGTGTTCTCGATCTCGGGTCGGGGCACGGTGGTGACGGGGCGGGTGGAACGCGGGGTCATCAAGGTCGGCGAGGAAATCGAGATCGTGGGGATCACGCCGACGCAGAAGACGACCTGCACGGGCGTGGAGATGTTCAGAAAGCTCTTGGACCAGGGGCAGGCGGGCGACAACGTCGGGATCTTGCTGCGCGGTACCAAGCGCGAAGAGGTGCAGCGCGGGCAGGTGCTGTGCAAGCCGGGGAGCGTGAAGCCGCACACGCACTTCACGGCGGAGATCTACGTGCTGAGCAAGGAAGAGGGGGGGCGGCACACGCCGTTCTTCAACAACTACCGGCCGCAGTTCTACTTCCGCACGACGGACGTGACGGGGGCGGTGGAGCTGCCCAAGGACAAGGAGATGGTGATGCCTGGAGACAACGTCTCGATCACCGTCAAGCTGATTGCGCCCATTGCGATGGAAGAGGGGCTGCGCTTTGCGATCCGCGAGGGCGGCAGAACCGTCGGCGCAGGCGTCGTGGCGAAGATCCTCGAGTAGGCAATCGCGCGCGGCTCGCCCAGCGACACCTTGTCAACGCAGCGCCCGCGGGCGCTGCATCGCTCTTTAAGGAACAGTCATGCAGAAGCAAAAGATCCGGATTCGCCTCAAGGCGTTCGACTACAAGCTGATCGATCAGTCGGCCCTCGAGATCGTCGACACCGCGAAGCGAACCGGTGCCATCGTGAAGGGCCCGGTGCCCCTGCCGACGCGCATGCAGCGCTTCGACATCCTGCGCTCGCCGCACGTCAACAAGACCTCGCGCGACCAGTTCGAGATCCGCACCCATCAGCGCCTGATGGACATCGTCGACCCGACCGACAAGACGGTGGACGCGCTGATGAAGCTCGACCTGCCGGCCGGCGTCGACGTGGAGATCAAGCTGCAGTGAGGGTCGACGCCCCGCATGGAGGCGGGGTGTCTGCTATACTTCTCGGTTCACGAAATTTCTCGTCTCTCGCCGTCATAGATCGCGCAACCAGCGCGGCACCGGCGGAGCAGGCGGACCTCTCGTCCGCCCCAATCTGAGCCCGGCCAATCGTTGTCGGGTTTGTGAAACAAAGGCCTCTCGCCGAGGCTGGAGAACATTGATGACGACCTCGAGTCCGGCCTCGCACGTCGACGAGCGCCTCGGATTGCTGGGCCGCAAGGTGGGGATGATGCGCATCTTCACCGACGACGGCGATGCGATCCCCGTGACGGTTCTGGACGTATCCAACAACCGCATCACCCAGATCAAGACCCCCGAGACCGACGGCTACAGCGCGGTGCAGGTGGCGTTCGGCGCCCGCAAGGCATCGCGCGTGACCAAGCCCGAGGCGGGCCACCTGGCCAAGGCCGGTGCCGAAGCGGGTTCGGTGCTGAAGGAGTTCCGCGTCGCCGCAGACGTGGCTGCGGCCTACCAGCCCGGCGCGCAGATTCCGATCGGCGTGTTTTCAGTGGGCCAGCGCGTCGACGTGCAGGGCACGTCGATCGGCAAGGGCTTCACGGGCACGATCAAGCGCCACAACTTCAGCTCGCAGCGCGCGTCGCACGGCAACAGCCGCTCGCACAACGTGCCCGGCTCGATCTCGATGGCGCAGGACCCGGGTCGCGTGTTTCCGGGCAAGAAGATGTCCGGTCAGCTCGGCAACGTGACGACGACCACCCAGAACCTCGACATCGTCCGCATCGACGAGGTGCGCCAGCTCCTCCTCGTGCGCGGCGCGGTGCCGGGCTCGAAGAACGGTCATGTGGTGGTGCGCCCGGCAGTCAAGGCGCCGGCCAAGTCGGCCGCGAAGAAGGGAGCGAACTGATGCAGCTCGAACTCCTCAACGAACAAGGGCAGGCCACCTCGAAGGTCGACGCGCCCGACACGCTGTTCGCGCGCGACTACAACGAAGCGCTCGTCCACCAGATCGTGGTCGCGTTCCAGGCGAACGCGCGGCAAGGCACGCGGGCGCAGCTCGATCGTGCGCAGGTGAAGCACTCGACGAAGAAGCCGTGGCGCCAGAAGGGCACCGGTCGCGCTCGTGCCGGCATGACGTCGTCGCCGCTGTGGCGCGGGGGCGGTCGCATCTTCCCGAACAGCCCGGACGAGAACTTCACCCAGAAGGTCAACAAGAAGATGTACCGCGCGGGCATGGCGGCGATCTTCTCGCAGCTCGCCCGCGAGGGGCGGCTCGCGGTCGTCGATTCACTCACCGTCGATTCGCCGAAGACGAAGCAGCTCGCGCAGAAGTTCAAGGCGATGGGCCTCGACTCGGTCCTGGTCATCACCGACCAGATGGCCGACAACCTCATGCTCGCCTCGCGCAACCTCGCCAACGTGCTGGTCGTCGAGCCGCGCTACGCGGATCCGCTCTCGCTCGTGCACTACAAGAAGGTGCTGGTGACGCGTGGCGCGATGGAACAACTGAAGGAGATGCTGGCATGAGCACGGCACCCGCCAAGAAGGACGCGCCGGCCAAGGACGTGAAGTCCAAGGATGCGAAGGCGACCCCGGCGCCGGCCGTGAAGGCCAAGCCGGCGAAGGCCGCGAAGTTGGCACGCCAGACGAAGGCTCCGGCCGCGAAGCGGACCAAGGCCGATGCGACGAGCCCCGCTGCCCCGCGTCCGCTGCACAGCGAGGGCCGCCTTGCCCAGGTGCTGATCGCGCCGATCGTGAGCGAGAAGGCCACGCTGGTCTCGGAGAAGCAGAACCAGGTGACGTTCAAGGTGATGCGCGACGCGACCAAACCGGAGATCAAGGCGGCCGTCGAGCTGATGTTCAAGGTCGACGTCGCTTCTGTTCGGACGGTCCTGCAGAAGGGCCGCGTCAAGAAATTCGGACGCTCGATGGGCCGTCGCGACCACGTCAAGAAGGCGTACGTGTCGCTCAAGGCCGGCCAGGAGCTCAACTTCTCCGGGGAGGGCGCGTAATGCCCGTCGTCAAGGTCAAACCGACTTCGCCCGGCCGCCGTGCCGTGGTCAAGGTCGTGCATCCGCATCTCTACAAGGGTCGCCCCGAGGCGAGCCTGCTCGAGCCGCAGATGCAGAACGCCGGCCGCAACAACAACGGCCACATCACGATCCGCCACAAGGGTGGTGGTCACAAGCACCACTATCGTGTCGTCGACTTCGTGCGCAACAAGGACGGCATTCCGGCCAAGGTGGAGCGCATCGAGTACGACCCGAACCGCAGCGCCCACATCGCGCTCGTGTGCTATGCCGACGGCGAGCGCCGCTACGTGATCGCGCCGCGCGGCCTCGAGGTCGGCTCGACGATCCTGTCGGGCGCCGAGGCCCCGATCAAGGCCGGCAATACGCTGCCTATCCGCAACATCCCGGTCGGCTCGATCGTCCATTGCGTCGAGATGCTGCCGGGCAAGGGCGCGCAGATCGCCCGCTCAGCCGGCGCTCACGTGACCCTGCTGGCGCGCGAAGGCACCTACGCGCAGATGCGCCTGCGCTCGGGCGAGGTTCGCAAGATCCACATCGACTGCCGCGCGACCATCGGCGAGGTCTCGAACGAAGAGCACAGCCTGCGCCAGTACGGCAAGGCGGGCGTCAAGCGCTGGATGGGCATTCGCCCGACGGTGCGCGGCGTCGCCATGAACCCGATCGACCACCCGCACGGCGGCGGCGAAGGCCGCACCGGTGAGGGCCAGGCTCCGGTCTCGCCGTGGAACACCCTGACGAAGGGCTACCGCACGCGCAGCAACAAGCGTACGCAGACGATGATCGTCTCGCGTCGCAAGAAGTAAGGAGAGGGCATATGACCCGCTCGCTCAAGAAGGGCCCGTTCGTCGACCAGCACCTGGCTGCGAAGGTCGAGAAGGCCGCGGCCACCAAGGACAAGAAGCCGATCAAGACCTGGTCGCGCCGCTCGACGATCCTGCCCGATTTCATCGGCGTGACGATCGCCGTGCACAACGGCAAGCAGCACGTGCCGGTCTACGTGACCGACCAGATGGTCGGCCACAAGCTCGGCGAATTCGCGCTCACCCGGACGTTCAAGGGGCATCCCGCGGACAAGAAGGCCGCGAAGAAGTAAGGACACATGACGATGGAAACCCGTTCAATCGTTCGCGGCGTCCGCCTCTCCCCCGACAAGGGTCGCCTGGTGGCCGATCTCGTGCGCGGCCGTCCGGTCGCCCAGGCCCTCAACATCCTGACGTTCACGCAGAAGCGCGCCGCCGGCATCATCAAGAAGTGCCTGGAGTCCGCGATCGCGAACGCCGAGCACAACGACGGTGCCGACATCGACGAGCTGAAGGTCAAGGCGATCTACGTCGAGCAGGGCGCCACGCTGAAGCGCTTCTCGGCGCGTGCCAAGGGTCGCGGCAACCGGATCAGCAAGCCGACCGCGCACGTCTACATCACCGTCGGGAACTGAGGCAAGACCATGGGACAAAAGATTCACCCGACCGGCTTTCGCCTGCCCGTCACCCGCAACTGGGCGTCGCGCTGGTACGCCTCGAACAAGAACTTCGCCACGATGCTGGCGGAGGACCTCAAGGTCCGCGACTTCCTGCGCGCGCGGCTGAAGAATGCCGCGGTGTCGCGCATCCTGATCGAGCGTCCCGCCAAGAACGCGCGCATCACGATCTTCTCGGCCCGTCCCGGCGTCGTCATCGGCAAGAAGGGCGAGGACATCGAGAACCTGAAGATCGAGCTGGCGCGTCGCCTCGGCGTTCCGGTCGCGGTCAACATCGAGGAAGTCCGCAAGCCCGAGATCGATGCGCAGCTGATCGCCGACTCGATCACCCAGCAGCTCGAGAAGCGGATCATGTTCCGCCGCGCCATGAAGCGTGCGATGCAGAACGCGATGCGTCTCGGCGCGCAGGGCATCAAGCTGATGTCGGCCGGTCGCCTGAACGGCATCGAGATCGCGCGCACCGAGTGGTATCGCGAAGGCCGCGTGCCCCTTCATACGCTCAAGGCCGACATCGATTACGGCTTCTCGGAGGCGCGTACCACCTACGGTGTCATCGGCGTGAAGTGCTGGGTCTACCGCGGTGACCGGCTCGCCAACGGCGAAGCGCCGGGCATCGTGACGCCGCCGGGTGCCGAGGACGATCGGCGCTCGCGCCGTCCGGGTGGACGCCCAGGTGGCCCGGGAGCCCCCGGCGGTCGTGGCCGCCCGGGTGGCGGCGATCGCGGTGCGCCGCGTGCGGCGACCGGAACCGATCGACCGGCAGCCGCAGGTCCGAGCGAGGTCGCTCCGGCGGCCGGTGCGGCCGCCGATGGGCCGAAGGGCCCGGCCGTCAAGCGCGTCCGCAAGGCCGCTGCGCCGACCGGCGCCGACGCCCCCAAGGGCGATGGCAAGGGAGAATAAAAATGCTGCAACCCGCACGCAGAAAATTCCGCAAGGAACAAAAGGGCCGCAACACCGGCGTCGCCACGCGTGGCGCCAACGTGTCGTTCGGCGATTTCGGCCTCAAGGCCACGGAGCGCGGCCGCCTCACCGCCCGCCAGATCGAGGCGGCTCGCCGCGCGATCTCGCGCCACGTGAAGCGCGGCGGCCGGATCTGGATCCGCATCTTTCCGGACAAGCCGATCTCGCAGAAGCCGGCCGAAGTCCGCATGGGCAACGGCAAGGGCAATCCGGAGTACTACGTCGCCGAGATCGTGCCCGGCAAGGTGCTCTACGAAATCAACGGCGTGCCGGAAGAGCTCGCGCGCGAGGCGTTCCAGCTCGCGTCGGCCAAGCTGCCGCTGAAGACGACGTTCGTGGCCCGCCAAGTCGGCGCCTGAGCGTCGCATCGAAGGACATCGTCATGAAAGCATCCGAACTCCGTGCCAAGGACGCCCCTGCGCTCGAGAAGGAAGTCGCCGACCTGTTGAAGGCGCACTTCGGCCTGCGCATGCAGAAGGCGACCCAGCAACTGAGCAACCATTCCCAGCTCGGCAAGACCCGGCGCGACATCGCGCGGGCCAAGACCATCCAGGCCGAGAAGCGCAAAGGATCCGCGAAATGAGCGATCAAGAGAACGCGACGCCGGCCGGCGCCCCTGCGCCGACGGAGCCGAAGGCGAAGAACACCCGTACGCTCGTGGGCAAGGTCGTGAGCGACAAGCGCTCGAAGACGATCACGGTCCTGATCGAGCGCCGCACCAAGCACGAGCTCTACGGCAAGATCGTCGCTCGCACGAGCAAGTACCACGCGCACGACGAGAAGGGCGAGTACAAGATGGGCGATATCGTCGAGATCGCCGAGGGTCGGCCCATCTCGAAGACGAAGTCGTGGGTCGTCACCCGACTCGTGCAGAAGGCGCTGACCGTCTGAGGTCGGCACTCCGTCCGCTGCGACGGTCGGGCGCTTCATCGGCGGCCGGCCGTTTGCTTTTTCCGATCCGTCATCCAGGAGACGCGCATGTTGAAAGTTGGCGACAAGCTGCCCGCCGGCAAGCTGCAGGAATTCATCGAGGTCGAGGGCAACGGCTGCTCGATCGGCCCGAACACGTTCGACCTCGCCAAGGAGACGGCGGGCAAGACCGTCGCGATCTTCGGCCTGCCCGGCGCGTACACGCCGACCTGCTCGGCCAAGCATGTGCCGGGCTTCGTCGAGAAGGCCGAGGCGCTCAAGGCGGCCGGTGTCGACGAGATCTGGTGCGTGTCGGTGAACGACCCGTTCGTGATGGGCGCCTGGGGGCGCGATCAGAAGAGCGCGGGCAAGGTGCGCATGATGGCCGACGGCAGCGCCGACTTCGCGAAGGCGACCGGGCTCACGCTCGACCTCAACGCTCGCGGGATGGGCCTGCGCTCGCAGCGCTACTCGATGCTGGTGAAGGACGGCGTCGTCAAGACGCTCAACATCGAAGGACCGGGCAAGTTCGAGGTGAGCGACGCCGATACGCTGCTGAAGCAGGCGCAGTCGCTCTGAGTCGCGCCCGCGGATGGATCGGGCGCCCGAGCGCTGGGGATGCGTGCACGCATCCCCAGCGGTTGACGGTCTTTCCGCCGATCGGGCATAATCCGCAACTTCGCTGAAATTCGGGTCACCGCGCGGCGCAGCGACCACGAGTTCAGCTCTGCCCCCACCGCCGGCCTTGTCATGCAGGGCGGGCTCGACGGGACCAAGACTGTTCGGCCCATGGTTGATCCGGCGGCCGGGTAAGTTGGGACAAGACAAATGATTCAAATGCAATCGCGGCTCGACGTGGCCGACAACACGGGCGCGAAATCCGTCATGTGCATCAAGGTGCTGGGCGGCTCGAAGCGCCGCTACGCCGGCATCGGTGACGTGATCAAGGTTTCGATCAAGGAAGCCGCGCCGCGCGGTCGGGTGAAGAAGGGCGAGGTCTACAGCGCCGTCGTCGTCCGCACCGCCAAGGGCGTGCGCCGCCAGGACGGCTCGCTGGTCAAGTTCGACGGCAACGCCGCCGTGCTGCTCAACGCCAAGCTCGAGCCGATCGGCACTCGCATCTTCGGCCCGGTCACGCGCGAGCTGCGGACCGAGCGCTTCATGAAGATCGTGTCGCTCGCGCCCGAGGTTCTGTAGGCGCCCGAGGCAAAGGACAGTCATGAACAAGATTCGCAAAGGCGACCAGGTCATCGTGTTGACCGGCCGCGACAAGGGCAAGCGAGGCACGGTGACGCAGCGCGTCGATGCCGACCACCTGCTGGTCGAAGGCGTCAACGTCGTCAAGAAGCACGTGAAGCCGAACCCGATGAAGGGCACGACGGGCGGCGTGGTCGACAAGACGTTGCCCATCCACCAGTCGAACATCGCCATCTTCAATCCGGCGACCGGCAAGGCCGACCGGGTCGGCATCAAGCTGCTGAGCGATGCCGAAAAGCAGTCGCGCAAGACGCGGGAGAACGCGGTTCGCGTCTTCAAGTCGAGCGGCTCGGAAATCAAGGCGTGAGGGTTTAGCCATGTCCCGTTTGCAGGATTTCTACCGCGAGAAGGTCGTCCCCGACCTCGTGGCCAAGTTCGGCTACAAGTCGACGATGGAGGTGCCGCGCATCACCAAGATCACGCTCAACATGGGCGTGAGCGAGGCGGTCTCGGACAAGAAGGTCATGGACCACGCGGTCGGCGACCTCACCAAGATCGCCGGGCAGAAGCCGGTGGTCACCAAGTCGAAGAAGGCGATCGCCGGCTTCAAGATCCGCGACGGCGTGCCCGTCGGCTGCATGGTCACCTTGCGCGGCGTCCGGATGTACGAGTTCCTCGACCGCTTCGTGACGGTGGCGCTGCCCCGCGTGCGCGACTTCCGCGGCATCTCGGGGCGCTCGTTCGACGGCCGTGGCAACTACAACATCGGCGTCAAGGAACAGATCATCTTCCCCGAGGTCGACTACGACAAGATCGACGCGCTGCGCGGCCTCAACATCAGCATCACGACGACGGCGAAGAGCGACGACGAGTGCAAGGCACTGCTCGGCGCATTCCGCTTCCCGTTCAAGAACTGAAGGACAGCTCGTGGCCAAGAATTCTTTGATCCAGCGCGAGTTGAAGCGCGCCCAGCTGGTCGCCAAGTACAAGAAGAAGTACGACGAACTGAAGGGCATCGCGAACGACGCCAAGAAGTCCGACGAGGAGCGTTACGCCGCCCGCCTCGAGCTGCAGCAGCTGCCCCGCAACGCCTACCCGACGCGCCAGCGCAACCGCTGCGCAGTGACCGGGCGCCCGCGCGGCACGTTCCGCAAGTTCGGCCTCGGCCGCAACAAGATCCGCGATCTGGCGTTCAAGGGCGACATCCCGGGCATCGTCAAGGCCAGCTGGTAAGCGCAGCGCGCCGAGCCCACGAGGAGATTTTCGTATGAGCATGAGTGATCCGATCGCCGATATGCTGACCCGCATCCGCAATGCGCAGATGGTGGAGAAGCCGAGCGTCGTGATGCCGTCGTCGAAGCTGAAGGTGGCGATCGCCCAGGTCCTGAAGGACGAGGGCTACATCGACGGCTTCGCCGTTCGCGGCCAGGCCGAGAAGCCCGAGCTCGAGATCGCGCTCAAGTACTACGCCGGCCAGCCCGTGATCGAGCACCTCGAGCGGGTGAGCCGCCCGGGCCTGCGCATCTACAAGGGCCGCCACGACATCCCGAGCGTGATGAACGGCCTCGGCGTCGCGATCGTCACGACCCCGAAGGGCGTGATGACCGACCGCAAGGCGCGCCAGGCCGGCATCGGCGGCGAAGTCCTCTGCTACGTGTCCTAAGGAGCGCAGGCGATGTCACGCGTAGGAAAAATGCCGTTGCCGGTGCCGAAGGGCGTCGACGTCTCGCTGAAGGACGACAGCATCAGCATCAAGGGTTCGCTGGGGACGCTGGTGCGTCCGGTGAACGCGCTGGTCACCGTCGAGAGCAGCGAAGGTCGCCTGCTGTTCAAGCCCGCCAACGATTCGGTCGAGGCCGATGCGATGTCCGGCACCATGCGCGCGCTGGTCGCGAACATGGTGGGCGGCGTGTCGAAGGGCTTCGAGAAGCGCCTCGCGCTGGTGGGCGTCGGGTTTCGCGCCGCCGCGCAAGGCAGCAAGCTGAATCTGCAAGTCGGCTACTCGCATCCGGTGTCGATCGAGATGCCGGCCGGCGTGAAGGTCGAGTGCCCGACGCAGACCGAGATCGTCATCAAGGGTGCCGATCGCCAGGCCGTCGGCCAGATCGCTGCCGAGGTGCGCGCCCTGCGTCCGCCCGAGCCCTACAAGGGCAAGGGGATCCGCTACGTGGGCGAGAAGGTCGTCATCAAAGAGACGAAGAAGAAGTAAGGAGCGGTCGACATGTTGAGCAAGAAAGACCAGCGCACCCGCCGTTCCCGGCAGACGCGGACCCGTATCGCGATCCAGCGCGTCGCGCGGCTGACCGTGTTCCGCACCAACCTGCACATCTACGCCAGCGTCATTTCCGACGACGGCTCGAAGGTGCTGGCCAGCGCGTCCACCCTGGAGGCCGATGTCCGCAAGGAAGTGGCCGGCGACTCGAAGGTCGCAGGCAAGGGCGGCAACGTCGCGGCCGCGACCCTGGTCGGCAAGCGCATCGCCGAGAAAGCCAAGGCGGCCGGCATCGAGAAGGTCGCATTCGACCGCGCCGGCTTCGCGTATCACGGGCGCGTCAAGGCGCTGGCCGAAGCCGCGCGCGAAGCGGGTCTGCAGTTCTAGGCGCGCATCGCCTCATCAGGAATTCGACACATGGCAAAGTTTCAACCCCGCGCCCAGACCGAAGGCAACGACGACGGCCTGAAGGAAAAGATGATCGCGGTGAACCGCGTGACCAAGGTCGTGAAGGGTGGCCGCACGTTGAGCTTCGCGGCGCTCACGGTCGTGGGCGACGGCGATGGGCGCGTCGGCATGGGCAAGGGCAAGGCCAAGGAAGTCCCGGTCGCCGTGACCAAGGCGATGGAATCGGCGCGCCGCAACATGATCAAGGTCCAGCTGAAGAACGGGACCATCCAGCACAAGGTGGTCGGCGAGCACGGCGCCTCGCGCGTCCTCATGGCGCCGGCCAAGCAGGGCGACGGCATCATCGCCGGCGGCCCGATGCGTGCCGTGTTCGAAGTGATGGGCGTGACCGACATCGTCTGCAAGAGCCTCGGCTCGTCGAACCCCTACAACATCGTGCGGGCCACGCTCGACGGCCTCAAGCACTCGACCACGCCGGCCGAGGTGGCCGCCAAGCGCGGCCTCACGGTCGAGCAGATCCTCGGCTGAGTCGCGAGGGCGGAGAAAGATCATGGCGAACAAGAATTCGGGCGAGACCGCCGGCAACGGCACGCTGCAGGTGCAGCTCGTGCGCAGCGTGAACGGCACGCGCGAGTCGCACCGCGCGACGGTGCGCGGCCTCGGCCTGCGCAAGGTCAACAGCGTCGCGACGCTCGAGGACACGCCCTCGGTGCGCGGAATGATCAACAAGGTCTCGTACCTGGTCCGGGTGCTCTGAGCGCCCCGACAGGCAGCGAGAAGGACGACACAGCATGGAACTGAACTCCATCAAGCCGGGCGACGGCGCCAAGAAGCCGCGCCGCCGCGTCGGCCGGGGCATCGGCTCGGGCCTCGGCAAGACCGCGGGCCGCGGCCACAAGGGGCAGAAGTCGCGTTCGGGCGGCTATCACAAGGTCGGCTTCGAAGGCGGCCAGATGCCGCTGCAGCGCCGCCTGCCCAAGCGCGGCTTCAAGTCGATGCAGAAGCAGTTCGCCGCCGAAGTGACGCTCACCGCGCTCGAGCGCCTGGGCGCCGACGAGGTCGACCTGCTGACCCTGAAGCAGGCCGGCCTGGTCGGCCAGCTGGCGAAGGTCGTCAAGGTCATCAAGTCGGGCGAACTGACCCGCAAGGTGGCGCTCAACGGCATTGCGGCGACGGCCGGCGCCAAGGCTGCGATCGAGGCCGCCGGCGGCTCGATCGCCTGACCCGGCTTCCCCTTACCTCATAGCGAACACCCGTGGCCACCAACGCGAATCAACTGGCAAAGAGCGGCAAGTTCGGCGACCTGCGTCGCCGGCTCGTCTTCTTGCTGCTCGCGCTCGTGGTCTATCGGCTCGGCGCGCACATCCCGGTGCCGGGGATCGATCCGAACGAGCTGCAGAAGCTGTTCCAGGGCCAGCAGGGCGGCATCCTCAGCCTCTTCAACATGTTCTCGGGCGGCGCGCTGTCGCGCTTCACCGTCTTCGCGCTGGGGATCATGCCGTACATCTCGGCGTCGATCATCATGCAGCTGATGACCTACGTGGTGCCGACGCTCGAGACGCTGAAAAAGGAAGGCGAGTCGGGGCGGCGCAAGATCACGCAGTACACCCGCTACGGCACGCTCGCGCTCGCGCTCTTCCAGTCGCTCGGCATCGCGCTGGCCCTCGAAGGCTCGCCCGGCCTCGTCATCGCCCCCGGTTTCGGCTTTCGCCTGACCGCGGTCGTGAGTCTCGTCGCCGGCACCATGTTCCTGATGTGGCTCGGTGAGCAGATCACCGAGCGCGGCCTCGGCAACGGCATCTCGATCCTCATCTTCGGCGGCATCGCGGCGGGTCTGCCCGGCGCGCTCGCCCAGTTCGCGGCCCTCGTCAACCAGGGCTCGATGAGCGTGGTTGCGGCGCTCTTCATCACGGCGCTGGTCGTGGTGGTGACGTTCGCGGTCGTCTTCGTCGAGCGCGGCCAGCGCAAGATCCTCGTCAACTACGCGAAGCGCCAGGTCGGCAACAAGGTCTACGGTGGCCAGTCGTCGCATCTGCCGTTGAAGCTCAACATGTCGGGCGTGATCCCGCCGATCTTCGCCTCGTCGATCATCCTGCTGCCGACCACGGCGGTGAGCTGGTTCGCGACCGGCGACGGCTTTCGCTGGCTGAAGGACATCGCCGATCTGCTGCGTCCGGGCCAGCCGATCTACGTGCTGCTCTATGCCGCCGCGATCGTCTTCTTCTGCTTCTTCTACACGGCGCTCGTCTTCAACAGCCGCGAGACGGCCGACAACCTGAAGAAGAGCGGCGCCTTCATTCCGGGCATCCGGCCGGGCGACCAGACGGCCCGCCACATCGACCGCATCCTGTCGCGCCTCACCTTGGCGGGCGCCATCTACATCACGCTGGTCTGCCTGCTGCCCGAGTTCCTGGTCCTCAAGTACAACGTGCCGTTCTACTTCGGCGGGACGTCGCTCCTGATCATCGTCGTCGTGACGATGGACTTTTGGGCGCAGGTGCAGAGCTACGTGATGAGCCAGCAGTACGAGTCGCTGCTCAAGAAGGCCAACTTCAAGGCGAGCTGAGCGCGCGCCACCGATTCAATCAGGGAACGAAAAGGACACCGACGCGGGACGCATGGCGAAAGACGATGTCATCCAGATGCAGGGCGAGATTCTCGAGAATCTGCCCAACGCTACGTTTCGAGTGAAGCTGGAGAACGGGCACGTGGTCCTGGGCCACATCTCCGGAAAGATGCGGATGCACTACATCCGCATCCTGCCGGGCGACAAGGTGACGGTCGAACTGACGCCCTACGACCTGACGCGCGCACGCATCGTGTTCCGCGCCAAGTGAACGGACTGAGAGGAGCTAGAGAATGAAAGTCGCAGCATCGGTCAAGAAGATGTGCCGCAATTGCAAGGTGATTCGCCGCAAGGGCGTGGTGCGCGTGATCTGCACCGACCCGCGTCACAAGCAGCGCCAGGGCTGAGCCCGACCAACCGAATCAGAGGACACACATGGCACGCATTGCCGGCATTAATATTCCGCCGCACAAGCACGCCGAGATCGGCTTGACTTCGATCTACGGCATCGGGCGCAGCACGGCGCAGAAGATCTGCGACGCGAGCGGCGTTCCCTACGACCGCAAGATCAAGGACCTGTCCGACGCCGACCTCGAGAAGATCCGCGAGGAGATCGGCCGCTACGCGATCGAAGGCGACCTGCGGCGCGAGATGTCGATCAACATCAAGCGGCTGATGGACCTCGGCTGCTATCGCGGCTTCCGGCATCGTCGTGGCCTGCCGGTGCGCGGTCAGCGCACCAAGACCAACGCGCGCACCCGCAAGGGCCCGCGCAAGTCGGGAGCGGTCGTCAAGAAGTGAGCTCGGCGCAGCCGGCTCGCAACGAAAGACTGAAGTAGAAGGTCACCATGGCTAAAGCACCTGTCAACACCGCCGCGCAACGCGTGCGCAAGAAGATCCGCAAGAACGTGGCGGACGGGATCGCGCACGTGCACGCGTCGTTCAACAACACGATCATCACGATCACCGACCGGCAGGGCAGCGCCCTCGCCTGGGCTTCGAGCGGCGGCCAGGGCTTCAAGGGCTCGCGCAAGTCGACGCCGTTCGCGGCCCAGGTGGCTGCCGAGACGGCTGGCCGCGCGGCCCAGGACCAGGGCATCAAGAACCTCGACGTGCGCATCAAGGGCCCCGGCCCCGGGCGCGAGTCGTCGGTGCGCGCGCTGGCTTCGCTCGGCATCCGCATCAACTCGATCTCCGACGTGACGCCCGTGCCGCACAACGGTTGCCGTCCGCAGAAGCGTCGTCGCATCTGAGCCCTTTTGTTTTCGTGCGGTCGGCGCCATCTTCGGAAGCGCCGGCCCTTGCTTTTGAAGCCCACCGTCTGAGCGCCCACAACAACACTCGCCAGACTCGCGCGGAGCGCCTTCTCGAAGGCACTTGCCGCGTCAGATCGATCTAGAAGGAAATCACGTGGCACGTTATCTCGGCCCCAAGGCCAAGCTCTCCCGCCGTGAAGGCACCGACCTGTTCCTGAAAAGCGCGCGGCGCCCGATCGGGGACAAGGCGAAGTTCGATTCGAAGCCCGGCCAGCACGGCCGCACCTCCGGCACGCGCACGTCCGACTTCGGCCTGCAGCTGCGCGAGAAGCAGAAGGTCAAGCGCATGTACGGCGTCCTCGAGCGCCAGTTCCGCCGCTACTTCGCCGAGGCCGAGCGCCGCAAGGGCAACACCGGTGCGAACCTGCTGCTGCTCCTCGAGTCGCGACTCGACAACGTCGTCTACCGGATGGGTTTCGGCTCCACGCGCGCCGAAGCGCGCCAGCTCGTCTCGCACAAGTCGATCACCGTCAATGGCGAGGTCGTGAACATCGCGTCCTATGGCGTGAAGCCCGGCGACACGGTGGCGGTGCGCGAGAAGGCGAAGAAGCAGCTCCGCGTGACCGACGCCGTGAAGCTCGCCGAAGGCCAGGGCCTCGCGGGCTGGGTCTCGGTCGATGCCTCGAAGCTGGAGGGCGTCTTCAAGAAGGCCCCGGATCGCGACGAGTTCGGCGCCGACATCAAGGAAGCGCTGATCGTCGAGTTGTATTCGCGCTGATCGCGGCGCGGGGCCACGGGCTCTGTGCGACGCGCGCGGCTGTCCGGCCGACCGCCTCGCGGCGATCGAGAGTCGACCCGCGGCGCTGCCGCGACGCTTGCCATTCCATCTGCCGCCGTGTTCGTCGGGCGCACGGCGGTGTCTTTCCAGCCCAGGCGGTCCATCAGCCTTATCGGTGTAACGAGCCGAGGGTATTGAGAGGAAACAGGACTCCATGCAAACCAGTCTGCTGAAACCCAAGGCCATCAACGTCGAACCGCTGGGCGGCAATCGCGCCAAGGTGACGCTCGAGCCGTTCGAGCGCGGCTATGGCCACACGCTCGGCAACGCGCTGCGCCGCGTGCTGCTGTCGTCGATGGTCGGGTACGCGCCCACCGAAGTCACGATCGCCGGCGTGCTGCACGAGTACTCGGCGATCGACGGCGTCCAGGAAGACGTCGTCCACATCATGCTGAACCTGAAGGGCGTGGTGTTCCGCCTCCACAACCGCGACGAGGTCACCCTCGTGCTGCGCAAGGAAGGCGAGGGCCCGGTGCTCGCAGGCGACATCCAGACGCCGCACGACGTCGAGATCATCAACCCCGATCACGTCATCGCGAACCTGTCCTCGGGCGGCAAGCTCGACATGCAGATCAAGGTGGAGAAGGGCCGCGGCTACGTGCCGGGCACGATGCGCCGCTACGGCGACGAGCCGACCAAGTCGATCGGCCGCATCGTCCTCGACGCGTCGTTCTCGCCGGTCGCGCGCGTCAGCTACACGGTCGACAGCGCCCGCGTCGAGCAGCGCACCGACCTCGACAAGCTGGTGATGGAGATCAACACCAACGGTGCGATCACGCCGGAGGAAGCGATCCGCTCCTCGGCCAAGATCCTGGTCGAGCAGCTCGCCGTGTTCGCGCAGCTCGAGGGCAGCGACCTCGCCGGCATCGTCGATCGCGAGCAGCCGCGCAGCACGCAGTTCGATCCGATCCTGCTGCGTCCGGTCGACGAGCTCGAGCTCACCGTGCGTTCGGCGAACTGCCTGAAGGCCGAGAACATCTACTACATCGGCGACCTCATCCAGCGCACGGAGACCGAGCTGCTGAAGACGCCGAACCTCGGCCGCAAGTCGCTGAACGAGATCAAGGAAGTGCTGGCCTCGCGCGGGCTCACGCTGGGCGCGCGACTGGAGAACTGGCCGCCGCAAGGGCTGGATAAACGATAACGTTGAAGGACGGCGCGAGCGCCGTCAATGGTTGCGAGCCGTTCCGCGGCTCGCGGTGCAACCGCCGGTACCTGACACGGCCGGCGGAACAACGAAGGAAAGGAAAGCACCATGCGTCACCGTCACGGGCTGAGAAAGCTCAACCGCACCTCGGAGCATCGCCTCGCGATGTTCCGCAACATGTGCAATTCGCTGATCCTGCACGAGGCGATTCGCACCACGGTCCCGAAGGCCAAGGAGCTGCGGCGCCTGGTCGAGCCGCTCATCACGCTCGGCAAGGAGCCGACCCTGGCGAATCGCCGCCTCGCGTTCAACCGCACGCGCGACCGTGCCATCGTCAGCAAGCTCTTCGAAGAGCTCGGCCCGCGCTACAAGGCGCGCCCTGGCGGCTATACGCGCATCCTGAAGATGGGCTTCCGTGTCGGCGACAACGCGCCGATGGCGTTCGTCGAACTGGTCGATCGTCCCGAGCCCGCCGTCGCGGAATCGAAGGCCGACGAGTAAGCCTCACGCTCTGCGCGGCATGCGAAAGGGTCGGCGCGAGCTGACCCTTTCTTCCTTCTGCATCGTACCCACGCCCATCTGTCATCGCGCGCCATGACCGAACCGCTGCTGCGCGTCAGCGACCTGACCAAGCGATTCGGCGCCGGGACCGTCGTCGATGCGTTGTCGTTCGAGATCCGCCCTGGCGAATGCCTCGGCGTGATCGGCCCGAACGGAGCGGGCAAGACCACGACGATCCGGATGTGCCTCGGCCTCACCGGGCCCGACGCGGGCACCATCGTCGCGTTCGGCCTCGAGATTCCGGCGCAGGTGCGGGCCGCCAAGGAGCGCATCGGCGTGGTCACCCAGGCCGACAGCCTCGATCCCGACTTCAACTGTGCGGAGAACCTGCGCGTCTACGGGCGCTACTTCGGCATCGACGCCGCCACCATCGAGCAACGCATCCCCAGGCTCCTCGAGTTCGCGGCGCTCCAGGCCAAGGCCGATGCCAAGCCGGGCGAGCTGTCGGGCGGCATGAAGCGCCGGCTGAGCCTCGGCCGCGCACTCATCAACGACCCGGACCTGCTCCTGCTCGACGAGCCGACGACCGGTCTCGACCCGCAGGCCCGCCACCTGATGTGGGAACGCCTGCAGAACCTCCTTCAGCAAGGCAAGGCCATCCTGCTCACCACCCATTTCATGGACGAGGCCGAGCGCCTCTGCGACCGTCTCATCGTCCTCGATCACGGGCGCAAGATCGCCGAAGGCACGCCGCGCGCGCTGATCGCGGAACATCTCGAGAGCGACGTGGTCGAGGTGTACGGCGACGGCGCGGCTGACGTCGGCCGGTCGTACGGCGAGCTCGCCGAGCGTGTCGAGACGAGCGGCGAAACGGTCTTCTTCTACCTGCGCGAGCCGAAGCGGCTGCTCGACGCGCTCGCGACTCGCCACGACGTGCGCTATCTGCACCGCCCGGCCAACCTTGAAGACCTGTTCCTCAAGCTCACGGGCCGGCAGATCCGCGACGACGCCTGAACGCTGACATGCTGACGTCCTTCTACGCCGCTCCTCGCATCACGCTGCGCTTCTGGCCGGTGGTGCTGCGCAACCTGCTGGTCTGGCGCAAGCTGGCGGTGCCGAGCGTCGTCGGCAACATCGCCGAGCCGCTGATCACCCTGGTGGCCTTCGGCTACGGCCTCGGCGGGCTGGTGGGGATGATCGAGGGGCGGCCCTACATCGAATACCTGGCCTCGGGCAGCGTCACCGTGAGCGCGACGCTCGCCGCGACCTTCGAGGCGCTCTATTCCGCCTATTCGCGGATGAGCGTGCAGAAGACGTGGGAGAGCATCCTCAACGCACCGGTCGCGCTCGACGACATCGTCTTCGCCGAGATGCTGTGGGCCGCGCTGAAGGCGCTGTTCTCGGTGGCGGCCATCCTCGTCGTCATCTTCCTGCTCGACATCAGCCGCGCACCCTCGATGCTGCTCGCGCTCCCGGTCCTCGGGCTCGTGGGCATCACCTTCGCGTCGCTGGCGCTCGTCTTCAACGCGCTCGCCAGGGGCTACGACTTCTTCACCTACTACTTCACCCTCGTCATCACGCCGATGACGTTCCTGTCGGGCGTCTACTTCCCGATGGACCAGATGCCGGCCTGGCTGCAGGCCGTCGGCCATGCGCTGCCGCTGCGCGCCGCGGTCGAGCTCGTGCGGCCGCTGATCCTCGGAGAAATGCCGCACGAGATCGTGAAGCCGCTCCTCGTGCTGCTGGCCTATGCCGTGGCTGGCTACTATCTGGCGCTGGTCCTGACGCGACGCCGCTTCTTCCGGTAAGGTGCGATGACGGCTGCCGACAGACGACTGCACGACGCGATCCCTCGAGCGATGCGATCCCCGTTCCACTCCCTCGCACGGCGGCTCTGGCTCGTCCTGGCCGTGCTCATGCTCGCGGGCTTCGCAATGCGCGCTGCGCACGCGGCCCAGGACTTCCTCGATCCCGATCAGGCGTTCAAGGTGAGCGCTCGCGCCGCGGCTGACAAGACGGTCGAGGTGACTTTCGAGGTGGCCCCCGGCTACTACCTCTATCGCGAGCAGTTCAGGTTCACTGCCGAAGGCGCCACGCTCGGATCGCCGACGCTCCCGGCCGGCAAGACGAAGTACGACGAGACCTTCCGCAAGACGGTCGAGACCTACCGCGACGTGCTGCGCGTGCCGATCCCGGTCGAGCAGGGGAACGGCGAGTTCAGGCTGTACGTGACGAGCCAGGGGTGTGCCGATGCCGGGCTCTGCTATCCGCCGCAGCAGGCCGGCTTCAGGGTCAACCTCGCGGGGTTCGGCGGCAGCGGGCTCGTGCGCAAGCTGCCTGCCAGCGAGGTGCCGATGCCGGAGGTCGGGGGCGGGGCGGCGGTCTCCGCGCCGGGCACCTCCAGCGCATCCGCCGATGCGTCGAGCGATACGTCGTCCCTGGGCACGGCCCTGCGCGAGGGCCGTTTCTGGCCCGTGGTCGGTGCGTTCTTCCTCGCCGGCATCCTGCTCTCGCTGACCCCGTGCGTGCTGCCGATGCTGCCGATCGTCTCGTCGATCATCGCCGGCCACGGCGCACAGGTGTCGCGCGGGCGCGGGTTCCTGCTCGCGTCGGCCTACTCGCTCGGCATGGCGGTCGTGTACACCGCCCTCGGCGTCGCCGCCGGCCTGGCGGGCGAGGGGCTGGCCGCGGCGCTGCAGACGCCGTGGGTTCTCGCGGCGTTCGGCCTCGGACTCGTCGCGTTGTCGCTCTCGATGTTCGGCGCCTACGAGCTGCGCCTTCCGTCGGCGTTCACGAGCCACATGGCGACGGCCTCGCAGCGGCTTCCGGCCGGGCGCCTCGCGGGGGTCTGCGCGATGGGTGGCATCTCCGCGCTCATCGTCAGCCCCTGCGTGGCCGCCCCGCTGGCCGGGGCCCTCGTCTACCTCAGCCAGACCCGCGACGTGTGGCTCGGCGGCACGGCGCTCTTCTCGCTCGCGGCTGGGATGAGCGTGCCGCTGCTGCTGGTCGGGGCCTCGGCGGGCGCCCTCCTGCCGAAGGCCGGTCCGTGGATGGACGAGGTCAAGCGCCTGTTCGGGCTTCTTCTGCTGGGCGTTGCGCTGTGGACGGTGCAGATGCTGCTCCCCGCCTGGCTCGTGCTCGTCCTGTGGGGAGCGCTGTCGCTCGCCGCGGCGGCGCTTCTCTTCGGGGCGACGCGCAGGGGAGATCCGGCACGGCGGACGCCGGCGTGGCGGCGGGCCGTCGCTGCGATGTTCGCCGTCGTCGGGCTCCTGCAGCTGATCGGCGCCGCATCGGGAGGGACCGATCCGCTGCAGCCGGTCGCGCCGCTCGCGGCGCGAATGAGCGGTGAAGGCGCACCCGCGATGCCGCGCTTCGCATCCGTGCGCAGCGTGGCCGAGCTCGATGAGGCCTTGGCCAAGGCCGGCCGGCCGGTGATCCTCGATTTCTATGCCGACTGGTGCGTCTCCTGCAAGGAGATGGAGCGCTTCACGTTCAGCGATCGCGCCGTGCAGGCCAAGCTGAACGGTGCCGTCCTGCTCAAGGCCGACGTGACCCGCAACGACGCGGATGACCGCGCACTGCTGAAGCGCTTCGGCCTGTTCGGGCCGCCCGGCACGATCTTCTTCGACGCCCGCGGGCGCGAGGTTGCCGGCACGCGCGTGGTCGGCTTCCAGACGACGGCCCGCTTCCTCGAGACCTTGCGCCTCGCCGGGCTGTAGTGCCCGGATGCGCGGCCTCGCTGTGCTAAACTACAAAGCTCAGTCGCGAGGTGGAGCAGTCTGGTAGCTCGTTGGGCTCATAACCCAAAGGTCGCAGGTTCAAATCCTGCCCTCGCAACCAGATCCAGAAGCGCCGACCCGTTGCCATGTGCAGCCGGTCGGCGTTTTTCATTGCAGCGCTGCGGGCTGGCAGAACGCCGGGCGGGAGTGCCTCGGCCGAGGGAGATCGGCTGTCTTGGGCAGCGTTCCCGGAAGGCCGGGCTTTCGGTTTCAGTTCGTCTTTACTCGAACGAATCGCGCAGGTCGCCCGGCAACGAATCGATCGGTATCTCGTCGACCTCGAGGCCTTGCGCAAGGTCGAGCGACGAGTCGCGCCAGAGTCCGTCGAAATCAAGGCCGCCCAGGGACGACACCTCGTCCGCAGGTGGCCCGACGCCGGCCCGGCGGAGGGCGCTGTTGCGCAGCCTGAAGGTCGCCACTCGATGTCTCCCTGCGCGCTGTTTCGCGCGCTCGTGGGGCTACTGTATGCCACCCTGGGAATCGGGTCGGCGTCCCACACCATTGAACCGGTGCCGATCGCCCTGCATATGGATCGCTCCGCCTCTTCGGTCGCCGCATGCAACTCGTCTTCCTGTCCGCCTTGCTGCACGGCTACATCGGATGGCGCGTGGTGCCTTGGCTGGAACCGGTCTGGGCGGCCGTCGCGTTCGCCGTCCTGCTCGGCGGCTCCGCGTTCCTGATGCCGTTCGGCCTGTGGTCGCGTCGGGTGCGCAGCCCGGTGTGGTCGGATCGGCTGGCGTGGCTCGGGCTCCTGTGCATGGGGCTGTTCTCTTCGCTGCTCGTGCTCACCGTGCTGCGCGATGCCGCGACGCTCTTGGCGTGGCTCGCGCATGCGGCCGAGCCGGTGTTCTCGCTCGAGACGTTCGCTCGATGGACGGCGCTCGCCGTGCCGCTCGGGGGTGTCGCCATCACGATCGCAGGGTTCCTCAACGCCCGACGTACCGCCGCGGTCGTCTCCGTCGATGTGCCCATCACGGGCCTGCCCGCCGCGCTGCACGGCTTCACCATCGCGCAGATCAGCGACATCCACGTGGGACCCACCATCAAGCGCGACTACCTCGACGCGATCGTGCGTGCCGTGAATCGGCTCGATGCGGACATGGTTGCGGTGACCGGCGATCTCGTGGACGGCTCGGTGCCGCGGCTGGCCGCCCACGTGGCACCGATCGGTGACCTCGTCTCGCGCCACGGCACCTTCTTCGTGACGGGCAACCACGAGTACTACTCGGGCGCCGCGGCCTGGATCGCCGAGCTGCGCCGCCTCGGCCTGCGCGTCCTGCTCAACGAGCACGTGGTCCTGCGCCACGACAACGCGTCGCTGGTCGTCGCCGGCGTGACCGACTTCGGCGCCCACCATTTCGCCGAGCGGCATCGCAGCGATCCGCAGGCCGCGCTGGCGGGCGCTCCCGCCGATGCCGGCGTGCGCCTCCTCCTCGCGCATCAGCCGCGCAGCGCGCCGGCGGCGGCGGACGCCGGCTTCGACCTGCAGCTGTCGGGGCACACGCGCGGCGGCCAGTTCTTGCCCTGGAACTGGCTCGTGCGACTGCAGCAGCCCTACACCGCCGGGCTGCATCGCCTGCGCGCGCTGTGGGTCTACACCAGCCGCGGCACCGGCTATTGGGGGCCGCCGAAGCGGTTCGGTGCACCCTCCGAGATCACCCGGCTCCGACTCGTGCCCGCGCGCTGAGCCTTCAGCGTGACGGGGATACCGCGCCCTTTACAATCGACGGGTTTGACCGGCAGCACCGTGCCGCAACGTCCAAGAGGAAACAGCTGTGTTCATTTCCCAAGCCTATGCGCAGACTGCGCCCGCGCCGACCGCCGGCGAATCGCCGTTCGGCAGCCTGGGAACCATGCTGCCCCTGGTGCTCATGTTCGTGGTGCTGTACTTCGTGATGATCCGGCCGCAGATGAAGCGGCAGAAGGAGCACAAGACGATGATCGACGCTCTCGCGAAGGGCGACGAGGTCGTCACGTCGGGCGGCATGCTCGGCAAGATCACCAAGATCGGCGAGAGCTTCATCGGCATGGAGATCTCGAACGGCGTCGAGATCCAGGTCCAGCGCCAGGCGGTCGTCCAGGTGCTGCCGAAGGGCACGGTCAAGTAAGGCACGCCGCGCGCGGCGCCCGCCACGCGGCGCTGCCCGCGTCCGAGAGGAATTCATGAACCGCTATCCGCTGTGGAAGTACGCGACCCTGCTCGTCGCGCTGGTGGTTGCGCTCATCTACACGCTGCCGAACTTCTTTCCGGAAGCTCCGGCCGTTCAGGTCAGCAGCGGCAAGGCCACGCTGAAGGTCGATTCGTCGCTCGCGCCGCGCGTCGAGCGCATCCTGCTCGACGCCGGACTGCAGCCCGACTTCGTGCGCTTCGAGGGCGCCTCGGTGAAGGCGCGCTTCGCCGATCTCGACAGCCAGCGCAAGGCCAAGGACGCGCTGACGAAAGCGCTGAATCCGCAGGCCGACGACCCCGGCTACATCGTCGCGCTCAACCTGCTCTCGCGTTCGCCGCACTGGTTGACCTCGCTGCGCGCGCTCCCGATGTTCCTCGGCCTCGACCTGCGGGGCGGCGTCTACTTCCTCATGCAGGTCGACATGAAGTCGGCGCTCGTCAAGAAGGCCGAGGCGCTCACCGGCGACATCCGCACCCTGCTGCGCGACAAGAACATCCGCCACACCGGGATCACGCGCGACGGCAACGATGTCTCGATCCGGTTTCGCGATACCGACACGCTGATTGCCGCACGCAAGGTGCTCCAGGATCAGCTGCCCGACCTGCAGTGGCAGGACGGTCCTGACGGGGCGGACTTCAAGCTGACGGGCGCACTCAAGCCGGAGGCTTCGCGGCTCGTGCAGTCGACGGCCATCACGCAGAACATCACGACGCTGCACAACCGCGTCAACGAGCTCGGCGTAGCCGAGCCCGTGATCCAGCAGCAGGGCCAGGACCGCGTCGTGGTGCAGCTGCCGGGCGTGCAGGACACGGCGAAGGCCAAGGACATCATCGGCCGCACGGCGACGCTCGAGCTGCGCATGGTCGACGACAGCACCGAAGGGCGAGCCGCGGCGGGCGGTAGCGGGCCGGTTCCTTTCGGCACGGAGCGCTACGTCGAGCGCGGCGGCCAGCCGCTGATCGTGAAGCGGCAGGTCGTGCTCACCGGCGACAACCTCACCGATGCCCAGCCCGGCTTCGACAGCCAGACGCAGGAGCCGGTCGTGCACCTGACGCTCGACGCCAAGGGCGCGCGCATCATCAAGGACGTCTCGCGCGAGAACGTCGGCAAGCGCATGGCGATCCTGCTCTTCGAGAAGGGCAAGGGCGAGGTGATCACGGCGCCGGTGATCCGCTCCGAGCTCGGCAGCCGCATCCAGATCTCCGGACGCATGACAACGGCCGAGGCCAACGACACCGCGCTGCTGCTGCGCGCCGGCTCGCTGGCCGCACCGATGGACATCATCGAAGAGCGCACCATCGGCCCCAGCCTGGGCGCCGAGAACATCGCCAAGGGCTTCAACAGCGTGATCTTCGGTTTCGCCGCGATCGCGCTGTTCATGTGCCTCTACTACCTGCTGTTCGGCGTGATCTCGACCTTGGCGCTCGGCTTCAACCTGCTGCTGCTCGTCGCAGTGCTCTCGATGCTGCAGGCGACCTTGACCCTGCCCGGCATCGCCGCCATCGCCCTCACGCTCGGCATGGCGATCGATGCCAACGTGCTGATCAACGAGCGGGTGCGCGAGGAGCTGCGCGCGGGGGCGGCGCCGCAGGTCGCCATCAACACCGGCTACGAGCGCGCCTGGGCGACCATCCTCGACTCGAACGTCACCACGTTGATTGCCGGCGTGGCCCTGCTGACGTTCGGCTCGGGCCCGGTGCGCGGATTCGCGATCGTGCACACGCTCGGCATCCTCACCTCGATGTTCTCGGCGGTCGTGTTCTCGCGCGGCCTCGTGAACCTCTGGTACGGGCGCCAGAAGCGCCTGAAGGGCGTCTCGATCGGCCAGGTGTGGAAGCCGCAGACGTCGGCGCCGGCCAAGGGCTGAGCGCCGGAACGTAGAGCAACAGGGCAGGACGATGGAATTCTTCCGGATCAGGCGTGACATCCCGTTCATGCGGCACGCGCTGGTGTTCAACGTCATCTCGTTCGTGACGTTCCTCGCTGCCGTCTTCTTCCTCGCCACGCGCGGCCTGCATTTCTCGATCGAGTTCACCGGCGGCACGGTGATCGAGGCCGCCTATTCGCACGCAGCCGACATCGGCAAGGTGCGCACCGCGGTCGAAGGACTCAACGTCGGCGAGGTGCAGGTCCAGAACTTCGGCAGCACGCGCGACGTCCTGATCCGCGTGCCGGTGGCATCTGGCGTGAAGCAGGCCGATGTCGTCACCCGCGTGTTCGAGGCGCTGTGCAAGGCCGAGAGCGGCACCGTGAGTGCGGCGCAGGCTTCGGCCCAGAGCGGCGAATCGGCAACGCGCCAGGTCTGTACCGCGGCCGGCGCCGAGCCGGTGCGCCTGCAGCGCAGCGAGATCGTCGGCCCGCAGGTCGGACGCGAGCTGGCGGAGGACGGCGCGAAAGCGCTCGCGTTCGTCGTGCTCGGCATCATGGTCTACCTCGCGTTCCGCTTCGAGTGGAAGTTCTCGATCGCGGCGATCGTCGCGAACCTGCACGACGTCATCATCATCCTCGGCTTCTTCGCCTTCTTCCAGTGGGAGTTCTCGCTGTCGGTGCTGGCGGCGGTGCTGGCGGTGCTGGGCTATTCGGTCAACGAATCGGTCGTCATCTTCGACCGGATCCGCGAGTCGTTCCGGCGCTATCGCAAGATGACGACGCGGGAGGTCATCGACCACGCCATCACCAGCACGATCAGCCGAACCATCATCACGCACGGATGTACGCAGATGATGGTGCTGTCGATGCTGATCTTCGGCGGGCAGACCCTGCACTACTTCGCCGTGGCCCTCACGATCGGCATCCTGTTCGGCATCTACTCGTCGGTGTTCGTGGCCGCAGCGATCGCGATGTGGCTCGGCGTCAAGCGCGAGGATCTCGTCAAGGCGAGCGCGAAGGAGACCGATCCCGACGACCCGAACGCAGGGGCGGTGGTGTAGAGTCGGACGCGACTTTTTTCAGGACGCACCGCACGGATCCCATGGCGACACCCGCCAATCCTTCGGCCTTGGCCCAGCAGGCGCGGCGATCGTATGCGGAGAGACTCCTCGAAGGCGTGCCGGCGGTAGTCCAGGCCGTCGACCAGGGCGCACGCAGCCTCGCAACGGGGCCCGGCGAACCCGGCTCGACGATGTCGCGCCGCGAAGTCGTCGCCGATCTGCACCGGCTGGCACCGAGCTGGCTCAGCGCCATGACGACGATGCTCCGCGGAGCGGTCTCGAGCGGCTCGCTGCCGACGACGCTCGCCGGCGAGTTGCCCGTCCCGGCGAGCCGGCAGATGAAGCTCAGCCTCGTCGACAACGACACCATCGAGCTCGAGATCCTGAGCTCGCGTCTCGCGCTGACGATGATGGATCGCGCGTCGTCCGAGTTCACCGACCTGCGCTCGCGGATCAACTTCCTCGAACGCCACGAGGAGCTCGAGGCGAACGACATCCTGCGGCCGCATGTGCTCGCGCGGCTCGTCACGTCCTCGTGGTTGCGCGCGACGCTGAGTCTCGACGCCTGGAGGACCTTGCAGGGCGTCCTGCACGAGGAGTTCTCGCTGTTCGCCGAGGAGGCGTATCACGACACCAACCGCTGGCTCCTGCAGCGGGGCGTGCTCCCAGACGTCGACCTGCGCCCACTGATCCGCCGGGCGCAGGACGCCGGACGGCCGACGGGCATGGGATCGGCCGGGCCGACGTCGGGGGGCGGCTTCGGACCGAGCGTGCCGCCGCATCTGCGACCGCGCCCCGATGCGCCGCGCGGCGATCCTCGCCCCGACGGCCAAAGCCCCGACGCACGCAGCGCGGCCGTGCGCAACGAGGCGCGGCCCGAAGCGCGCTCCGACGTGAAGACCGAGGTGGGCGACGAGACCCGGATGATGACCCGGGCCGGCGGCCTGGGCCGAGGGCCGGATCCCGCGGAGGCCGTGATCGGCCGGCTGAACCGGCTGGTCGGCCGGCACCTTCCGGGCTTCGGCGATACCTCGCGCAATCCGCCGCCCGCATCGCCCGGACTCAGCGCGGCGATCAGCCAGGCGCAGCAAGGCATTGCCCGGCGGCTCAACGTCCCGAGCAGCGGCGGGGCGATGGCGGCGGTCAGCACTCCGCAGCTGGTCGAGGAGCTGCAGCAGCGCAAGGTAGCGCTGAAGCAGGCGGCGTCGACACCCGTCGAGCGCGCCACGATCGAGATCGTCGCCCTGCTCTTCCAGAGCATCCTCACCGAGGACACGATTCCTGCCGCGGTGCGCGTCTGGTTCGCCCGGCTGCAGATGCCTGTCTTGCGGGTCGCCGTTTCCGAGCCCGATTTCTTCGCGACGGTGGACCATCCGGCGCGCCGCCTCATCGATCGGATGGGCGCTTGCGTGATGGGCTTCGATTCGTCGACGCGCGACGTCGGCGACGTCCTCGAGAAGGAGATCAAGCGCGTCGTGCAGGTGGTCGAGGCCTACCCCGACACCGGACGGCGCGTCTTCCAGACGGTGCTGGTCGAATTCGAGAAGTTCCTCGAGCACTACTTCCGCAACGAGAACGAGGCTTCCCGCAAGGGCGTGTCGCTCGCGCATCAGGTCGAGCAGCGCGAGACGCTCGCCATCCAGTACACGATCGAGTTGCGCAAGATGCTCAACGAGGTGCCGGTCCAGGAAGGCGTCCGCGAGTTCCTGTTCCAGGTGTGGGCCGACGTGCTGGCGACGACCGCCGTGAAGGCGGGTGGCCAGGACGAGGCGACGAAGGAGATGAAGCGTGCGGCCGCCGACCTCATCTGGTCGGCGAGTGCGAAGGTCTCGCGCGCCGAACGGGCAGAGGTCATCCGTCGGCTGCCGCCTCTGCTGAAGACGCTGCGCGACGGCATGGACGCCGCGGGTGTCCCCGACGCGAAGCAGGACGAGCACATCCAGCGTCTCAACAATTCGCTCGCCGCGGCCTTCACCGCGAAGGCGGCTGCCATCTCGCAGGAGCGTCTCGAGGAGCTGATGGGTCGCCTCGAGACCCTCGAAGAGTTGCTTCCCGAAACCGAGGATGTCGAGATCGACGAGTCGATGGTGCTCGATCTTTCGGGGCACGAGAGCTCCGAGCTCGAGGTCGTCGGCGAGGGCGGGTCGATGCCGACGGCCGCGATGCTCGCCTGGGCCCGCGAGCTCCAGGTCGGCAGCTGGTACATGCTCGACTACCGGAATCGCAACGAGGCGGTGCAACTCGCCTGGCAGGGCATGCGTCGCCAGCTCACGCTTTTCGTGTCGCCCCAGGGCCGCGGCGTGCTGTTCCAGCAGCATCGCCTCGCGGCCTTTCTGCAGGCCGGGCTGCTCGTCCCCGCGCAGGACGAATCGCTGACGGTGCGCGCCACGCGGAGTGCGATGGCCAAGCTCGACGTGGATCCGAGCCGGCTGTTCAACTGAGCCGTCAAGCGGCGTCGTGCGCCGCAGCCGCGCTTCCGGGGGAGCGCCGAGGCCGGAACGTTTGGTACCGCGCAGCGAGTGCCGCGCGCGCAATCAGTGGATGAGGCGGTCTTCCTCGTCGACGAACAGCTCGTCGAGGATCAGCGCATCGGGCTCTTCGCCCAGGCTCCAGAACACCATCAGGACGATGATCTTCAGGTCTTCCACATCGAGCGGACCACCGGAGATCGCGCTCGCACGGTCGATCACCATCTCGCGCATCGGCGGCGGCAGGACGCCGGCCGACTCGAGAAAGCTGATGAATCCGACCGACTGCTCGCCGAGATGCTCGAGCTCGGCCGGGGAATAGACGCGCAGGCTCGTCGGGGTCTGGGTGCCGACATAGGACTGCGCCGCCGCGGCGACGCCGTCGAGCCACGACAGCGCTTCCTCGATCTCGTCTGACTCGAAACCGACCGACGACAGCTTGCGCGTCAGCTGATCGTGCTCGGGGCACGCATCCGGCCGCCAGTAGTTTTCGTACAGGTACACCAGCACGTCGAACATGGTTTCACTATACCCCAGGGCCCCTTTTCCAGCCGGTCGAAATGGCGATGGAAGTGGGTCGGATGCGACGTCCGTTTGAGGGGTGTGTCGTTCCGTAAGCGTCAGCCCGGCATGGGCTGAAACGAGCGGCGCAACACGGCATCGCGATCGCCGGCTGGCATGCGATCGGTCAGGCGCGCCCGCTGCGCTGGAAGAGCTGTCCGGGCAGGCGTGTCACCCGCCCTTCGAGCTCGAGGTCGAGCAGCCGGGCGCTCAGATCGGCGGGAGGCCAGCCGGTGCGGGCGACGAGGGCGTCGAGCGTGACCGGATCGAAGCCGAGCGCGGCCAGGATGAGGTCTTCCTTGCCCTGGGCCTCGACGGACGCTTCGCTCCCGCGCGGCCCGCCTGCCGGCATGCGCAGCTCCTCGAGGATGTCGTTCGCATGGTCGACGAGCTTGGCCCCTTGCTTGATCAGCGCATGGCAGCCGCGGGACTGCGGCGAATGGATCGAGCCCGGGATGGCGAAGACGTCGCGGCCGGCCTCGATGGCGAGGCGGGCGGTGATGAGCGAACCCGATTGAAGGGCGGCCTCGACCACGAGTGTGCCGCGGGTCAGGCCGGCGATGATGCGGTTGCGGACCGGGAAGTGCTCCGCGCGTGCCGGTGATCCGAGGGGGAACTCGCTGATCAGGAGTCCTGCGGCGGCGATCCGATGGGCCAGCGCGAGATGTCGACGCGGGTAGACGCGGTCGAGTCCCGTTCCTACCACCGCGATGGTGCCGCCCGTGCCTGCCAGGCCGCCGGCGTGCGCGGCGGCGTCGATGCCGAGCGCAAGACCCGAAACGATGGTCAGTCCCGCGCCGCTCAGGTGGGCCGAGAAGGCCTGCGCGTTCTCTTCCCCTTGCGGGGTCGGGTTGCGGCTGCCGACCACGGCGATCGCGTCGGCACGCAGCAACTCGGCGCGGCCGCGCGCGTACAAGAGGAGCGGCGGATCAGCGGTTTCGAGAATGAGCGGCGGGTAGCGCGGGTCGCCGAGCGTGATCACGGCGCGGGCCTCGTCCGCGGATTCGGCGAGCCACGCCAGCGTGCGTACGATCTGCGCCTCGATCGCCTCGGACCGGGAGGCCAGCGCATCGACGAGGGGCGCTCCGACGACTTCGCGAAGCGCGGCGCGGGGTGCACCGAAAACCGCTGACGCCGATCCGAAAGCGGCGAGGAGACGGCGTGCCGCACTGCGTCCGACGCCCGGCGTCTCGGCCAGACGGACCCATGCAGCGATGTCGTCGCGGTCGAACACCCGACGTGCCGGCCGCGCCGGTCCGCTACGGCTGGGTGAAGCGGTCGCCCGCCTTGACCGGATCCTTCACGGACAGGATCAGCGCATACGACATGCGGTCGAACACGCGGAACACGAAGAGCATGCCGTGGCGCTCGTCGGGCAGCTTCATCAGGGGCCGGGTCGCGTCGGTCTTGTCGATCGTGCGCACGCCGTCGCGCCAGAGCGCCAGCACGTGACCGCGCTCGACGCCGTCGCGTGCGCCCTTGTTGAGCGACACGATCTGGTTCTGGCCGGCTGTCAGCGCGTCGCCGTAGATCGAGACGATCTGCCCGGCAAGCGGTGATTGGGGCGCATGCGGCGCGTAGTTCGCATACTCGCGGGCCGGCACCGGGCTCAGGCGGTCGCCGACGCCGGCTTCCTGCCGGATGCTCGTCAGAACGAACGTCGCCGGCACGATCTCGGCCTTCCCGTTCGTGCCGGTCCGCGTCTCGCCCTGACGAACGTATTCGGCAGCGCCGACGTAGCTCGCCTCGTAGCCGAGGATCTCGTTGGTGGTCGGGTCGCGCATCGCGCGCGGCTCGCGGAAGATGCGGAACTCGCGGTCGGAGCCGAGCTCGCCCCGGACATAGGCCGTGCTGCCGCGCGACAGCAGCACGCTTCCTTCCTGCGCCGCCACGATGCGCGGGGCGGTGTTCAGCTCGTTGGTCTCGAAGATCACCGCCTCGTTGAGGAACGGCTCGATCAGGTGGAACGGGATCGATGCGATGCCGTCGGTCGCCGGAACGGTCGAGCGCACGCGCGGCGACAGCCGCACGGTGTCGGCGCCGCTCGGCTGCCCCATGCGCAGTCGCGCGCGGCCGTTCGACTTGTCGAGGAACAGGACCTGCCCCGGATAGATGAGGTGCGGGTTGCGGATCTGGTCGAGGTTCATGCCCCAGAGCTCGGGCCAGCGCCACGGGCTCTTGAGATAGAGCCCGGAGATGCCCCACAGCGTGTCGTGCGGCTTGACCGTGTACGAGTCGGGCGCCGTCGGCAGCAGCTCGGCGAGCGGCACGCCGAGCTGCGCGGTACGCTGCGCCGTGGCGCGCTGCTCCGGCGTGATCGGGTAGGTCGCGGCGGCACTCGGGCCGGCGCTCAGCGCGAGGCCGACGACAGCGGCGCCGCCGACGACATGAAGGGTGCGAAGAGCGGTGAAGGCCATGCGAGTGCGTCGAGTCATGTGGGAATATCTCGGTGAGCTGGCTCGGCGGTCGGCCGCGCGGTAGGGGCTCTTCGGCCGATCGAAGTCCCTCACTTCCATTCGGCGAAAATCCTCACTTTGTTTCACAGATTCTGCCCCTAAAGCATTGATATCGCAACGAAACTCAGGCCCTGCCGGCGCTCTGCGTGAGACCTTTCACGGCGTTGCGCCCAGCGTGCTGCGATCTGGTGCCGCCGCCTGAAGCGATTCGATACACATGGCCAAGCTGACCATCCTTCGCTACCCCGATCCGCGCCTGCATACCGTCGCCCGACCGGTTGCCGAGGTCGACGATGGGGTGCGTCGGCTCGTCGACGACATGCTCGAGAGCATGTACGCGGCCGAAGGCGTGGGGCTAGCCGCGACGCAGGTCGACGTGCATCGGCGCGTGATCGTGATCGACACGTCCGACACGCGGGATCAGCCGCACGTGCTCATCAATCCCGAGCTGGTCGCGCGCAGCGAGGAGATGACCTTGGGCGACGAGGGCTGCCTGTCGGTGCCCGAGGTCTACGACAAGGTGCCGCGTCACGCCAGGGTGACGGTGCGTGCGCTCGATCGTGCCGGAGAGCCTTACGAGCTCGAGGCCGAGGGTCTGCTGTCGGTTTGCATCCAGCATGAGATGGACCACCTGATGGGCAAGGTCTTCGTCGAGTACCTGAGCCCCCTCAAGCGCAACCGCATCAAGACCAAGATGCTGAAGAAGACGCGCGAAGAGGCGCGCGTCTGAGCGGCGCCCGCGTCGCGGCCCGATGAGAGTCGCGTTCGCCGGCACGCCTGAATTCGCGCGCGTCGCCCTCGCGGCGATCCACGACGCCGGACACGACGTCTCGCTCGTGCTGACGCAGCCCGACCGGCCTGCCGGCCGCGGGATGCGGCTGCAGGCCTCGCCCGTCAAGGACTGGGCGGTCGAGCGCCAGCTCGCGGTGGCGCAGCCGCGCAGCCTGCGGCTCGACGGCCGCTTTGCCGACGACGCGCGGGCGGCGCAGGCCGCCCTGCAGGACGCGCGTCCCGACGGGCTCGTCGTCGCCGCGTACGGGCTTCTCCTTCCGGAGTGGGTGCTCGCGCTGCCACGCCACGGCTGCATCAACATCCCTTTCCAGCACATTGGGATCCTAAGCTTAGAATTCCACGTGGACAAGTTGTCGC
>JADMIO010823378.1_pt1 | contig 84723 bp, 71 predicted proteins | sample 8958161 | NCBI WGS metagenome assembly JADMIO01 (sample SAMN16585339, study PRJNA669376) | soil metagenome | isolation source: Crop rotation soil | place: USA: Cullars Rotation, Alabama | collected 2011 | reverse complement strand
CCGCGACAACTTGTCCACGTGGAATTCTAAGCTTAGGATCCCAATGTGCTGGAAAGCGGTATCCTGTTCGGCGACCTCGGCATCATGTTAGGTGACGGCATCATGTTGGGTGACGGCCGCCTCCTGTCTGACGGGATCATGCTCGGCGACGGCATCATGCTCGGCGACGGCCACCTCTACAAGGATGGCATCATGCTGGGCGACGGCATCATGCTCGGTGATGGCATCATGCTCGGCGACGGCATCATGTTGGGCGACGGCATCCTCTTCGGCGACCTCGGCATCATGCTCGGCGACGGGATCATGCTCGGCGACGGCATCATGTTAGGCGATGGCATCATGTTGGGTGATGGCATCATGCTCGGCGACGGGATGATGACCACTGACGGCATCATGCTCGGCGACGGCATCCTCTTCGGCGACCTATAATCCCTCAACTTAACCAACCAGTAAGAAGGGCGGAGCTGATTCAGGCTCCGCCCTTTTTTTGTTAATAACGCGCCCTCTCCAGCGTTTTAGAGTTAGAGAGGCGATAAGATGAAGTCTGCACGGAGCACGGGCCGAACGGTCGGCGTCCTGTTGTTGTTACAACTGGCGGCTGCGCTGATGGTCCCTTTCATCCTGCTGCGGCCGTTGACCACGGGCTCCCCTGGCTTTCTGACGACCGCGGCGGACTATTCCTTCCAGATACGCGCGGCCGTGCTGCTCTTCTTCGCGGGCGGCGCGCTCACAATCAGTCTGGGCGTCACCGCGTTCCCAGTCCTGCGCCGCCACAGCCACGCTTGGGCGCTCTGGTTCCTGGTCATCTGTGCCGTCAGCTTCACGCTCGACGCCGTGCATAACGCGACCGTGATGTCCATGCTCTCCTTGAGCCAGCAGTACGTGAGCGAAAGCGCGGACGCCCTTGAGTCGTACCGCGTGGTGGGCACGGCGGTCGCTGCGGCGCGGCGTTGGGCGCACTATTCGCAGTTGGTCGCCATAGGCGGGTGGATTTTTATCTTCTACAGCGCGCTCTTGCGCTTCGCACTGATTCCGCGCCCGCTGGCCGCCCTCGGAGTCTTGGGGATTATTCTCCAATTCATAGGGGTCACGCTGCTCATGTACCTGGGCTACAGCACCGTGACTCTGCTGGCCGTGCCGCTGCTCCCCATACAGATAACTACCGCGGTGTGGCTGATGGTCAAGGGCTTCAAGGAACAGACTCCCGCGCCAGCCTCTTGACGGCCAGGCTCAGCCCCATGATGAAGTAGAAGATCATGACGACTTCCGAGTCGCCGAAGTTGTAGTGCACGAACCCACTCGTGACGAAGCCCGCGAGCCCGCCCAGAGCGCCCAACGCTATCCCGCGCTCGACCCACTGACCACTCTCCGTCCGCCGCACGAGGCGCAGGAGCATGACGGCGTAGAGGACTACGAGGAGCAGCCAGAGGAGGAGCGCGGGCAGGCCGCGCTCGACCGCCAACTGCAAGGGCGTCGAGTGCATGTGGCCCACTGGCAGCCTGCCCTGGTCGAACAGGCCCCACTCGCGCCAGTGAGTCTTGATCGAATCCATCCCGACGCCCACGAGCAGGTGGCGCGGCTTACTCTTCAGTAGCTCAAAGCCCTCGCGCCACACAGTCTCGCGCCACGCGATTGACTGGTCGCGCGCGTCAACGAACCCCACGCCGCGCTGCTGCCTGAGCACGAAGAGGCCCGCGACGATAATTGGCACAACGCACGCGGCCAGGATTATCACCGTCCTGCGGCTCAGTGCGCCCGCCACGACGATGACGAATGCCGAAACCAGAAACGCGAGCCAAGAGGCGCGGGTCACGGTCAGGAGGAGCGCGCCTCCCATCCCCACCACGGCGAGCATGAGAAGAATGCCCTGCGGGCTGAGCTTTCGTCGCAGGGCTATGAAGAGCGCGAAGGCGAGCGAGGCGATGAGCTGGAGCGCCTCCGCGTAGGTCGTGTAGTGGCCGTAAAAACCTGCCGCGCGCCACTCGCGCCCGCGCGACCAGCCCGCCACGCCCAACCGTTCGAGCGCCGTCGCGCCCGCGAGCAATCGCCCGCGCGGGACTCGCAGCGTGGGCGTCCACTCGACGCGGTAAATCTTGACGAGCGCGTCGCCCGCTTGCGCCTCGCCCAGTGCCGCCGCCAACTCTTCGGGCTCGCGCACGCGCCGCCCGTCAACTTCGAGCACGATGTCGCCGCTCTGGATTGGCGTTGGGTCGAGCGTCCCGTCCTCCCTCACGAAGAGCGCCGCGCGTAAGGGGCTGTCCGCCGTGACTCCTTCCACGCGAAACCCGCGCCCGACCGCGCGCTCGCCGAAAGTGTAAAGGACGTTCACCGCGCACGACGCGACGAGCGCGAGCGCGAGCAGGCGCAACGTGCGCCGCGTGTGCACGTTCGAGGCGACCAGCAAAACTATCGTGAAGAGGCTCGCCGCGCGCAGCTTGCCGACGGAGGTCGCGCGGTCGTAAGAGCAGAGCGCGGAGAGGAGCGTCCACGCGAAGAATGCGAGGAGCGTGTAGACGACCATTGAGCGCGGCAGGCGCGGGCGCGGGCGGAAGAGAGACCTTGCACCCCACAGGATGAGGCCGCAGCCCCAGGCCAGTTGCGTCGCCGCAATCGAGTGTGGGGCCGCGAGGGCGAGCGCGAACAGCCAGAAGGTGAGCGCGCCGTCGAGCCAGCGGGCCGCCCCGTGCTCGCCGCGTGACGCGCTCTCGGCCTTCTCGGTTGTGGACGAAACCATGCCTTCGGGAATTTCGTTTGGGTTAGAATGTCTGGCGGATTATATTCGACTGGCAGGAAAAGAGCATGCGTAAATCACCCAGCGCCTTCGCGCTCGCAGTCTCCCTGGTCCTCTTCAACGCGAGCGCGCTGTGCCAAAATCTGGACGAGCACCTGGCGCAAGTCCGCGCCGTCAAGGATCGCGCTGAGACGCGCGCGGCCTTCAGTTACGTGGACGAGCACCGCGACCAGATTCTGCACGAGTGGGCGGAGATCACGGAGGAGAACGCGCCCTCGGGCCAGGAGAAGAAGCGCGCGGCCTACGTCTTCAAGCTCCTCAAGAAACTGAAACTGGACGAGCTGCGCTACGACGGGGTCGGCAACCTCATCGCCGTCCGCAAGGGGACGGGCGGCGGCCCGCGCGTCGTCTTCGACGCGCACCTCGACACGGTCTTCCAGCCGGGCCTCGACATAGACCCGAAAATCCGCGACGGCAGAATCTACGCGCCCGGCGTCGGCGACGACACGCGCAACATAGAGGCGCTGCTCGCTTCTTTGCGGGCGCTCGACCGCGCGCGCGTCCGCACGAAAGGCGACCTCGTCTTCGTCTTCACCGTGGACGAGGAGCGGAACCTCGCAGGGGCCGAGCACTTCGTCAGGGAGAACAAGGGCAAGTTCGACTACTACGTCGCGCTCGACGGCGGCCACGAAGGTTTCACTTACGGCGGGATAGGCATCAACTGGTACAAGCACCACTTCGTGGGGCCGGGCGGCCACACGCGCTCGCGCACGCCGCCCTACTCCGCGACGCTGCCGCTGGCGCGCGCCGTCGCGCGCATCTACGAACTCGAAGTGCCCGCGGACCCGCCGTCGAACATCAACGTCGGTATGCTCGGCGCGGGCGAGGTCGTCAACGCGAAGGCCGCGGACGCTTGGTTCACGCTGGACCTGCGTTCGACGAGCAACGAGGTGATGGCGGAGCTGGAGAGTCAGATCGCGCAGATTTTGAAGGAGGAGGCCGAGCGCGCGGGCATGACCGTGCGGACGGAACTGCTCTCGGCCTCGCCCGCGGCGCGGCTCCCGGGCCACCGCGAGTCCCGGCTAGTGCGGACGGCCGAGGCCGTCCACCTGGCGATGGGTTTTACGAACCCGCCCATCACGGAGACGGGCTCGAACAATTCGAGCGCGGCGCTGCGCGAGGGCATCCCCTCGATCTCGACGGGCGCGGGCCAGTGCGGCGACGCCCACGCCCTCACGGAATGGTGCGACATAGAATCCTTCTACACAGGCACTAAGAAACTCATCCTCCTCGAACTCGCGCTCGCACAACTCAGCGACAACTGAGCACTCAACTTCTTAGCGCCTCCAGCGTCTTTGCATGAGAAAAACAGTTTCACGCAAGGACGCTGGAGGCGCTAAGAGGGTCGAGTCTATTCGCTGAGTTTGAGTCCTTCCATATTTTCGAACTGGGCCGTCACGCCCCAGCCGCCGAAGTTTTCCGTGACGGCGAGCCGGAGTTCGTTCTCGCCACGCTTGAGCGGCAGGTACAGCTCGTCGTAGAGACCTATCGTCCCGAGGAAGCGGTAGTCTCTGGACTGGTAAACGTCGCTGCCGCCGTAGAGCAGGCGGCCGTTGAGGTAGACCTTGACCTCGTCGCTGAAGCCGAAACGAAATCGCTTGACCTGCTCGCGGTCGCTCTGTATGACGAGTTTGGCGAAGACCGTGTCGCGCCCCTCGGCCACGCCCTGCACGCGTGCGAGGTTGGCCGTCCCGTTCGCTTCGACCCCGAGTTTGTGCCAATTCAGTTTCTCGTCCTCGGCCGCCGTGAGCTGGTATCTACCTTCGAGAGCCTTCCTGTCGAAAGCGTCTGAAACCATCCACGCCCTGACCGTGCCTGTTGGTGTAACTGTCGCAGCTTCTTTTGGCACACCTTTCAGCGGCGGCGCGGCGTTCATGGGCGTCACGGCGAAGTTGGAAAAATAGGCGGGGGCGAAGTTGCCCGCGCTCAGGCCGACGCGCCCCTCCTTCGTCTCGCGCTTGAGTTCACCCACGAAAAGTGCGGGCCGCTCCATGTCCTTAATGTAAATCTCGGCGCGCTTGCCAGAGACGACAATCTTGATGTGCGTCCACTGGTTGTTGTCGTACCTCGTGGGCGCGGAGTAGCTCTCGCCGTAGTAGAGCTGCCAGGCCGCCACATTGTTGAAGACGGGCTGGTACTGGTTGGCGTCAGGGTTGCCCGACTGGTGCGGCCTGAGATAAAACTCCTCGTAGTTCTCAAAGTCCTGCATCCTCCAGGCAGCGCCCATGAAGCCGCGCTCGCCCGTAAACGCGATGTCGAACTCGATGACTCCGTCCGTGAATCTGGAGTCACGGACGGCCGCCGCGCCGCCCTTCAGATACAGGCTCGTGCGCCCCAGGTGGTTGACGACCTTGCTCTCCGTGGCCTGAATTTCCCAGCGCGCGGAATCAAATGGCACAGTTTCCGAGCGGGCCTGAAGCGCGAGCATCAGGACGCACGAGAAGGTTGCGGCTAAACAGGCCGGACGCTTCTTCATGTTGACCTCCTCCTTATCTGAGCACGTAAAGGGACCCGTCCGTGCTGCCGAAGTACAGCTCGCCGCGGTCCACCACGGGGGACGAGACGATGGCCCCGACGGAGTAGTTTCTGAACCAGTAGATGTACATATCCTGAAAGTCGAAGAAGGTCTGCGTCGTGCGGGCCAAGTTGCGCGTCCCGTCCGGGTTCAAAATTTTCAGCGGGTCGTTTTTGGAGCCTTCCGTCTGAAACTCCCACGCGATTTTTCCAGAGCGCACGTCCACCGCGAGCAGCCTGCCGTTGAGGTTCCCGACGTAGGCCAGGTCGCCCGAGAGCGCGGGCGACGAAAAGAGGCCCGTCTTCGAGTCGAGCGAGAAACGCAGCCTGCCCGTCTTCGCGTCGAGCGCCAGGAACTTGCGCGTGTCGCCCGTGCCCACGTAGACGCTGCCGCCGCCGACCGCGGGCGTGCCGTTGACCCACGACTTGCTCGTGTAGTAGTCCCACTTCCTGCGCCCGGTCGCGGCGTCTATGGCGTAGACGTGCGCGTCGCGGCAGCCGACGTAGAGGACGCCGTCCACGACGGACGGTGAAGACTGGAAGCCCACCTGATTATGGTCCACAGGGTCTTCGCCCGTCTTGAACCTCCACCTCTCCGCACCCGTCTCCGCGTTCAGCGCGTAGAGGTAGCTGTCCCAGCTCCCCACGTAGACCGTGTTATTGGCGACGGCGGGCGAGGCGTGCACCACGTCTCCCGTAGCGAATCTCCACTGGAGGAGGCCCGTCTGCGCGTCGAGCGCGTAAACGTGGCCGTCGCCGCTCCCGAAGTAGACGCGATTCTCGAAGACCGCGGGCGACGAGGTGAAGATGTCGAAAGGGTCTGGGACGTTCTGGCCGCTCGGCCTACTGCCGTGTATCCCTCTGGCCTCGAACCGCCGCTCGCCGCGCTCGGTCGAGAAACGCCACCTGACCGCGCCCGTGTCGGCCGCCAGCGCGTAGAAGACTCCGTCAACGCTCCCGAAGTAGACCGTCCCGTTCGCCACGGCCGGGGACGACGTGATCGGCCCTTCGGTCTTGAACTTCCACTTCTGCGCGCCCGTCTCCTGGTCCACGGCGTAGAGGAAGGTGTCCAGGCTGCCGGCGAAGACCGTGCCGCCCGCGACGGCCGGGGACGAGATGACAGCGCCGCCAGTCTTGAAAGACCACTTCACGCCGTTCAACTGTTGAGGCCCGTGTGATTCGTAGACGCCCGTGCGGGCCGCGTTGCCGTGAAAGGTCGTCTGGGCGGGCGCGCTCTGCCAGAAGACGAGCAGGACGAGGACGAGGGGGAGGTGACGTTTCATCTGTCTCCTTAGTTCCCCCAGGCTTCGCGGTAGGCGGCCGTCACGAGTCCGGGCATCGAGAAGCTGTCAAAGAAGTCGCGGTTCTCTTTGTCGTCGCCCGCGAACTTCTGCCGCCACGCGGCCACGTCCACGGCCTTCATCACGGCCTCGCGCACGGCCTCCAAATTCCGCGAGCTGTTCCCGCGTTTATAAACCTCCGCGCTGACCTGCGCGACGACCGCCTGCACGAAGTCTATCACCTGCGCTAAGTAGCTGCGGGCGTAGCCGCCGCGCAAGACTTCGCCGTGCCCAGGGATAATCGTCTGCGCGTCGAGCTGCTCCATTCTCCGCAACGTCCTGACCAGCTCGGAAGGGAAGCCGCCGCCCAGGTAAGGCACGGGGTGGTCCAGCAGGTCGCCCGCGACCAGAATCTTCTCCTTCGGCAGATAGGCTATGGCGTCGCCCTTCGTGTTGCCGCGGCCGAGGAATTTGAGTTGGACTTCGCGGTTGCCGAGGTCCAGGTTGAGTTCCTGGTCGAAGGAGAGGTTCGGGGTGCGCTTGACGAAGCCCTTGAGTTCAGTCTCGACCTCGGCGCGCGCGGCGATTGCGTCCTGTAGCTTCTTCCGGGCCTCTTCGGTCAGTGGCTGGCCGTCCTCCGCCTTGCCCGCTTCGAGCCGCTGCTTCATGTCCGCGGAGGTCTTGAGGTAGCGAGTCATGAACGAGGAGGTGTAGCCCTCTATCTGTCTCTGCGTCTCGACGTGGGCGATGATGGAGAGTTGCGGGAACGCGTCCCAGTAGACGTAGTTCCCCATCTGGTGGTCGCCGTGCCAGTGCGTGTTGACGAGGTAGCGGACGGGCTTGTCCGTCCACTTGCGTATCTGCTCCACGTCCAGGCGGGCCTGCGACGCCAGGTAGCAGGAGTCTATGACGAGCACCTCGCGCTCGCCTATGATGACGGTCGTGTTGCCGTTCGGGAAGCCCGTGGGGTCGTCCGGGTGGCGAATCACGTAGACGCCCGCGGCCACTTCCGTCACGCCCCGCTCATGCGTGTTCACAGAGTCCGCCGCCGCCACAGTCCCGCCCACCAGGACGAGCAGGAGCAGCGACAGTAAAGACCCGCCTCTGAAGTTCATCGCTCTCAAGTTTCCTCCATCACTTATTCGTCAACAGAATTCTCCACGCGCATTTCAACGCTTCGGGGCGGGGCGCGGCAACGATTATGTTGCGAGGCGCGCTACGCTGTTGCGAGTTGGACGGGGCGGAGGTTAAAGCGACTGGCGGAGGCGTGTTTCGAGTTTGGGGCGGTAGCTGCGGCTCAGTTTGAGGCGGGTGCCGTCTTTGAGGACGGCCACGTAGTCGCCGTGCGAGTGCGGGTGGAGTTCCTGGACCCTTTGGAGGTTGACGATGGCCGAGCGGTGGATGCGGATGAAGCGTTGGGGGTCGAGCGAGGCTTCCAGGTCAGTCAGCGAGGCGCGGTGGAGGAACTTGCGGCCCGCGGCGTGCAGTTGCACGTAGACGCCAGCGGCCTCTATCCAGTCTATATCGTCGGCCGGGAGAAAGAGGACACGGCCGCCCGCCTTGACGAGCAGGCGTTCGAGGTGGCCGCCCGAAGAAGAGGCGGGCGCACCCTCGTGATTCTGGGCCAGAACGTTGATGAGACGACGGCTCATCTCCTCGCGCTTCTGCGTGCGGACGTGCGCGAGCGCGCGCGCCAGGCAGCGGTCGAAACGCTCGTCGCTGTAAGGCTTTAAGAGGTAATCTAAGGCGCTTGCCTCAAACGCCTTGACCGCGTAGGCGTCGTAGGCTGTGACGAAGACGGTCACGGGCATGGAGCCCGCGCCCACCTCTGCGACGACCTCGAAGCCGCCCATCACGGGCATCTGTATGTCCAGAAAGAGCAGCTCGGGCTCTCGCTCACGAATCAGCCGCACGGCCTCCGCGCCGCTGGCACACTCGCCTACGACCGCGACGCTCCGCTCCTTCTCCAGCAGCTCGCGCAGCCGCTGGCGCGCGGGCTTTTCGTCGTCAACGATGAGCGCGCTAATCTTCTCCATGCCCGGACACTTACGCCTCCTCGTGATACGGGATGACGACTTCCGCGACGACCCCGCCGCCGGGCGCTTGGTGGACGCTGAAGCGGTGGGCCGCGGGGTAGAGCTGGGCCAGACGTTGCTGCGTGTTGGAGAGACCTATGCCTGCGCGCTCGGCCAACTGCCAGCTCGGCGGCAGGCCCGGCCCGTCGTCCAGCACGCGCAGGTGCAGGCTGCCGTTATCGCGCCAGGCAGAGACCTCTATGCTGCTCGAACGCTGCGTGGCCCCGTGGCGGATGGCGTTCTCGACTAAGGGCTGCAAGATGAGGCCGGGCACGGCCGCCCGCAGCGTCTCGGGCTCGACGGCCACGGACACTTTCAAGTGGTCCTCGAAGCGGACGCGCTGAATCGCCAGGTAGTGGTCGAGCGCGGCCAGCTCCTCCTGAAGCGTCGTCTCCTGGCGACTCGTGCGGTCTAAAGAAAAACGCAGCAGGTCGCCCAGGTGTTCGATCATGCGGCGCGCGCCCTTCGGGTTGCGCTCGACGAAGGCGGAGATGGTGTTGAGCGCGTTGAAGAGGAAGTGCGGCTGGAGCTGCGTCTGCAAGGTCTGGAGCCGCGCCTCCGCGAGCAGCTTCTCCAACTGCGTCGCTTTCAGCTCGCGGTTGCGCGACTCGCGGTAGTAGTCCCAGGCCAGCCAGCCGCCAACGATGAGCCAGTAAACTTGAGCGTTCCACTGAAACGTCCCCCAGAAGTCCGCGAGGCTGGCGTTGCTGAGGGACTGTCTGGAGAGGAGGACGTTGACGACGAAAAGCGCGAGGACGAAGACCAGGGTCCAGACGAGACTGGCCGGGAGATGGAGCAGGAGGCGGCGCGCGAGAGTGCGCGGACGGCGCGCGAAGCGGCGGTCAGTCCAGATGATGAAGGGCGTCAGCGCGCCCCAGACGTACCAGCGCGGCAGCGCCCCCAGCAGGCTGTTCCACGAGATGCCCTCCGCGCCGCGGACTGAGAAGAAGAGGCCGAGCAGGGTGCAGAGGCAGAACCCCAGGACTATTTTTAACCAGAGGGGACGCGGCCCCGTTGTGCCAATTCTGCCAGCCATAATTCTGTGCCATTAATAAGCGTCGTCGCCGCGCAGCATCACGGGCAGGGTGCGCAGGATGATCTTCAAATCGAGCAGCAGCGACCAGTTCTCTATGTAGAACAAATCCAGCCGCACCATCTCGTCAAACGGCAGGCGGTTGCGCCCCGAGACCTGCCAGAGTCCCGTCAGCCCGGGCTTCATGTCCAGGCGCTTGCGGTGCCAGAGCTGGTAGGCTTCGACCTCGTAGGGGATGGGCGGGCGCGGGCCGACCACGCTCATGTCACCGCGCAGCACGTTCAAGAGCTGCGGCAGCTCGTCCAGGCTCAAGCGCCTGAGCCAGCGCCCGGAGCGCGTGATGCGCGCGTCGCCGACCAGCTTGTAGGCGGGCCGCTCGCCCTCAATCATCACGGCGTCCACGTCGCCCGCAATGTACTTCTGCTGGTACTCCCTGTGGGCCGCGTCGTCCGCGCCCGTCCGCATCGTGCGAAACTTGTAGAAGAGGAAGATGCGCCCGTCCATCCCGACGCGCTCTTGCTTGTAGAAGACGGGCCCGCGCGAGTCGAGCTTGATGACGATGGCGATGAGGAGCCAGAGCGGCGAGAGCAGCGCGAGCGTGACCGAAGCGATGACGAGGTCTGAGGCGCGCTTGACGACGCGCGCCGCGGGCCCGAGCGGCTCGCGGAACAAACTAATCATGGGGAGCGCGCCAATCTGGTCAATCTCGGTCTTGCGCGGCAGGCAGTTGAAGAGGCTCGGCGCGATGCGAAACTCGACGCCGCGCCGCCTGCCCACGCGCATCATCACGTCAAAGAGCGCGTCACCCGAGACGTTCGGGTCCGTGATGATGACCTCGTTGGCGCGCGACTCGCGTATCGCCTCGGGCAGCCCCTTGATGTCGCTCACGACGGGCACGCCCTCAAATTCCGCTGGCACAGTTTCGTCAAGCGCGCCGTTCTCGACCACGCCGATGACGCGGTAGCCCAGAGCGGGGCGCTCGCGCATCTCGCGTATGCAGAGCGCGGCTTCCGCGCCGCGCCCGACGACGAGCGTCGGGATCAGGTTGATGTCGCGGCGGCGGACGAAGGTCTGGCCCGCGCGCACGGCGAGGCGCAAAAGTGCGTAAGCCGCGAGCGCCAGGAAGAAGTCGAGGACGAAGACGCCGCGCGCGTAGGAGAAGGCGCGATACTCGAAGCCGCCGCGGTAGAGGAAGGCCGCCGCGACAATCAGGAGCGACCCCGTGGCCGCCGCCTTGAAGACGCGCGCGCCATCTTCGACGAACGAGAACTCGCCGCGCAGCCTGTAGAGGTTCAGGTAGGAGAGCGTGACCAGGCGAATCAGCACGACGAAGGGCAAGAGCGCGCCGTAGGGCGCGAACTGCTCGCTCCAGCTAAAGCCCGTGCGCGCGAAGACGTGGCCTCCCTCGCGCACGTAGAACGCGGCGACGAAAGAGAGCGCGGCGATGGCGGCGTCAGCCACGACGAGCGCCGCCTTCACCGCCGGGATGACCCACCGAGGCGCGCGCGCAGGCACGCTCACCGCGCGCGCCTCGGTCGCAAGTTCTTTCAGCCGCTCAACTCTCATCGAAGTGAATGGTAAATGGTAAATGGTAAATGGTAAATGGACGAACACGTCTTCCATTCACCATTTATTATTCCCCCAGTATCAGGTCCACGACCTCCGCGCGCACGTCGAGCGCGCGGCGCGGTCGCGTGTCCCGCTTCTTCTCGACGGGCAAGGCGTCCAGGTCTTCGCGCGTACTGATGCGCCTGAGCCTGCCCTCGCGGAAGAGTTCTTCGTCCACGGCGGCCCAGCGCCCTGCGTAGATGGTCGCGGCGGGCACGCCGAGCGCGGCGGCCTCGCGGTTCATCGTCCCGCCCGCGCTGACGACGAGGTCCGAGGCCGCGATGAGATTGGCCCCGTCGAGCGCGGCGCGCGGGAGAATCAGGTTCAGGCGCGAGGCGTACGTCTCGCGCTGCGCCTCTGTGCGCGCGAGCAGGATGACTTTCACGCCCGCGCGCGACGAGAGTCTTGTGAGCAAGTCGTCGAACAGCTCGTTCTCGAAGCGGTGATAGAGCGCGTCGCGCGCAGGCGGGCGGATGACGACCGTCACATCTTCAGCGCGGACGCCGAGCGCCGCCAGGGTTTCAGCAAAGCGCGGGTCGGGCTCGAAGTCAGCCAGGTAAACGTCCTCCTTCGTGCCCTGGTAGCGACGGACTTTGCGCGCGCGCGCGCCGTAGCGGCTGAGAGCCTTCGAGGGGAACGAGGAGGGGACGACGACGCGCGACGCCAGGCGAAAGGCCAGATGGTTCGCGGGCTGGTGCTCGTAGTCCATCAGCGTCACGCTGCGTATCCCGAGGACACGCGCCGCGGCCACGTGCGCGTAAGAGTTGTGACTGACGGCCAGGTCGAACTCGCGCCCGCGCGCCCACCTGCTGAGGGCCGCCGCGCGCCCCAACAGGTTCCCGGCCTTGCCCGCGAGCGCGCGCCCGCCGTGGCCGCCAATGACCGTCGCCACGAGCCCCGCGGCCTGGGCCAATTCGACCGTCTGCGCGAAGTCACGCGCCGTCATCTCAACACTCGCCCCGCGCCTCTCAAACTCGGGCACGAGCGCGCGGAAGAAGGGGACGTGCGGCGAGTTCGCCAGGTCAATCCAAATCCGCATTCATCATTTCTAACAGTCGCGCCAGGGCGTACAGCATCCAGCCTTGCGACCAGCGCATGTAGGGCGTGCGGACGGTGTAGAGGCGGCGGCGCTGGTAGTGGAAAAATCCGCGCTTGTCGCGCAGGTTACGGGTCGCCCAGAGGGCGATTTTTTGTGCCAGGTCGAGAGCCGCGGCGTCGAGCCCGCGCAGCTCGACGAGCGCGACGACGGCCGCGCCCGCCGAGTGCGCGTCGGCCGGGTAGAGTCTATCATGGAAATATTTCGGCCAGCCGTCAGGGAGGAAGAACGCCTCGCGCCAGAACTCGTAGCCGCGCCGCAAAGCGCCGTCGAACTCCTCCGTGCCGCACGCTTCGCGGATGCGCGCGAGGCTCGTCAGGACGAAGGCCGTGTGGAAGTTGTCGGCCCAGGACTGAAAGTCCGCGGCCCCGTAAGCCCACGAGCCGTCCGCGCGCTGGCGGTTGGCGACGTAGCGCGCGCCGCGCATGGCCCACTGGCACAATTCGCTCTCACCCGTCAGGCTCCCGACGAAGGCGAGCGTCTCGGCCGCGAGCAGGCTCGCGTTGAAGACGCGCGTGCGGTCCACGGGCGAATAGCTCCAGCAGACCTCGCGCTCCGTCTCGTGGCTCAGCGGCAGGTCTTCGAGGATGAAGTCGCAACAGCTTCGCGCCGTCTGCAAGTAGGTCTCGTCTTCCAGGTCGCGCGCGGCCTCCGCGTGAGCGCGCGCGGCGAACGCCGTCGGCACGATGGTCGGCGTGCCCTGCGGGGCGAAGAAGGCGCGGCCCTGCCAGTCGAAGTTGTAGCCCCAGGCCGCGCCGCTCAACCCTTCGTCCAGGCGCAGGCATTGCAGGCGGCCGAGCAGCGCGCGGGCGTGCCTCTCAGTTTCCTTCGTCCGCAGGCGGCGAAAGTCTGCGAGCGCCGCGAGCGCGAAGAGCGCCGTGCCCTTCGCGTTCTCTTCGACGGGGACGAGCGCGAGTCTGCGCAGATTGACGGGCGAGCGTTTGAAGAGTTGCGTCCAGATGAGCCGCGCCGCGCGCGAGCGTCTGAGCGGCGTGGCCTGAAACAAACGGCTGTTGAGCGCGTCGAAAGGGTCTGGTCCCATGTAGTCGTGCTCCATGCACCACTCGGCCAGCCTCTCGTGCGCGCGTTCCAGTTCGCTTGTGTTCACTGCCTGCTGCTCACTGACGTTTCGATTCTGCGCGGCGTCTCGATGAAGCTCTCGTGCCAGAGTTCGAACATGAGGAGCGTCCAGAGTAGCTTGCGGTGATTGGCTTTCCCTTGCTCGTGCTCGTCCTGTAGGCGGCTGACGTAGATGGGATCGAAGAGGCCACCGCGACGAATGCGCTCCTCGGAGAGCAGGTCGCGCGCGAGCGGCCGGAGCTGTCCTTTCAGCCACTCGGCGACGGGCAAGCCGAAGCCCTTCTTGCCGCGGCGCGTGACGAACCGCGGCAGCATACCTGCGACCGCGCGCTTCAGGATGTACTTCGAGGTGCGCCCGCGCAGCTTGTACGAGAGCGGCAGGCTCGCCGCGTACTCCGCGACGCGCGGGTCCAGAAACGGCGCGCGCACTTCCAGCGAGACGGCCATGCTCGCGCGGTCAACTTTCGTCAGGATGTCTTCGGCCAGGTAGAGCCGCGCGTCCAGGCTCTGCATCCGCTCGACGGGGTCCGTGGCGTCGCAGTCTTCCGCGAGCAGGCGGCGCGCCTCGCGGTAGACATCGCCGTCGCTACGCCTCCGCGCCTCGTCAGTCAACAGCAGAGCCTGCTCGTCGGGAGTGAATGAGCCGAACCAGACGTGGTGGCGCGTGACCTCGTCGTACTTCATCCCTGCGACGAAGCGGCGCGCCTTGTAGTCGAACGACAGGTTCTTCGTCTTGACGGGCAGGAGGCCGACGAGCGGCTCGACCAGCGCGCGGCGCAGCAGGCGCGGCACGCGCTCGTACTGGCGCGCGATGTTGTGGCCCAGGTACATGTCGTAGCCCGCGAACAGTTCGTCGCCGCCGTCGCCGCCGAGCGCGACCGTGACGTGCTTGCGCGTGAAGCGCGAGAGCAGGTAGGTCGGAACCAGCGAGGGGTCGCTGAACGGCTCGTCCATCCAGGAGCCAATCTCGCCGACGAGGTTCGCCGCGAGGTCAACGCTCAGGCGCTCCTCGTGGTGATCCGTGCCGAGGAACTTGGCGACGGCGCGCGCGTAGGAAGACTCGTCGAACGAAGACTCTGCGAAGGAGATGGAGAAGGTCTTGACAGGCTCGGAGGAAGCGCGCACGGCCATCGCCGCGACCGTCGAGGAGTCCACGCCGCCAGAGAGCAGCACGCCGAGCGGCACGTCCGAGACGAGCCGCATCCTGACAGAGTCTTCGAGCAGTTCTCTCAACCTCGCGGCTGCCTCTTCAACGCGCGGCGCAGGGGTCAGCTTCTTGTAGCTCAGGCACCAGTAGGGCTTGACCTCCACGCGCCCGTCCTCGACCGTGAGCGTGTGCGCGGCCGTCAGCTTGTGTATGCCTTCGTAGATTGAGAGCGGCGCGGGCACGTAGTCGAACGACAGATATTGACGGAGCGCGTCGAGGTTGAGGCCGGGGCGCACCGCAGGGTGTGCCAGCAAGACTTTCGCCTCGGAGGCGAAGAGCAAAGTGCCGTCGAAGACGCCCCAGTAGAGCGGCTTCTCGCCGAAGCGGTCGCGCGCGATGAAGAGACGGCGTCTGCGCTCGTCCCAGAGGGCGAAGGCGAACATGCCGTTCAGGTGATGCACCATCTCCGCGCCGTACTCCTCGTAGAGGTGCGGGAGGACTTCCGTGTCAGACTCGGAGCGGAAGCGGTGGCCGCGCTTCTCCAGGTCTGCGCGCAAGCTCCGATAGTTGTAAATCTCGCCGTTGAGGATGACGGAGACCTGCCCGTCCTCGCTCCTGGCGGGCTGCTCGCCCGTCTGCAAGTCGATGATGGCGAGTCGCCGCATCCCGAGCGCGATGCCCGTCGCGGTCATCAGCCCCTCAGAGTCAGGCCCGCGGTGCGTCATCCGCTCGCACATAGAGCGCAGCAAGGCCCGCGCGCCCTCTGGGGGCGGCGTGCGCGGGTTCAAACTGGCCCATCCGGCGATGCCACACATAAAAAAATGATGAATGCGGAACTTTGCGGGATGAATTAAAAACGGTTTTTATTCATCGTTCCGCATCCGTTTTTCAAATCCTATCCTCTCGCGCACGGCGTAGATGCGCTTGGCCTGCGACTCGTGGTAAGTGCGCACGAGCATCTCGGCCAGGAGGCCCATCAGGAGAAACTGTATGCCGACGGCGAACATGACGACGGCGACGACGGGCAGAGGCGTCTGGATGAAGTCCGCCTTGTGCCAGAGCTTGAGCACGACGGCCCAGACGGCAGCCGCGAGCGAGACGAAGAAGCTCAGGAAGCCGAAGGTTCCGAAGATGTAGATGGGCTTCGTCTGGTAGGACGCCATGAACTTGATCGTCATCAAATCGAAGATGACCTTGATGGTGCGCGACAGCCCGTACTTGGACTTGCCAGCGGTGCGCGCGTGGTGCTCGACTGGAATCTCCGTGACGCGCGCCCCGGCCCAGGAGGCGTAGATGGGGATGAAGCGATGCATCTCGCCGTAGAGCCGCACGTCTTCCAGAGACTCGCGGCGGTAGGCTTTCAAGGAGCAGCCGTAGTCGTGCAGCGGCACGCCGCCGATCCAGGAGATGAGGCGGTTGGCGAGCATCGAGGGAATCTTGCGCGTGACCAGTTTGTCCTGGCGGTTCTTGCGCCAGCCCGAGACCACGTCGTAGCCCTCGTCCAGCTTGTCCAGCAGGCGCGCGATGTCCGCGGGGTCGTTCTGCAAGTCCGCGTCCATAGGGATGAGCACGCGCCCGCGCGCCGCGTCAATGCCTGCGGCCATCGCGGCCGTCTGCCCGTAGTTGCGGCGGAGCGCGACGACGCGCACGCGCGCATCCTTTTGGGCCAATTCGCGCAGGATGTTGAGGCTCCCGTCGCGCGAGCCGTCGTCCACGTAAATGATCTCGGCCGTGCGCCCGAGCCTCCTGAGCGCCTCGTCCAGCTTCTCGTGCAGCAGCCGCAGGTTCGGCTCCTCGTCATAGACGGGCAGGAAGACGGAGATGTCAGGCGGCGCGCTCGCGCCGTCCGCGCCAATCTCGCTATCAATCGTCAAGGTCTTTTCCATCTTCATCAGTTCAACTCTTCCGTGCGACGCAGAGGGCCGAGACGCCGAACGGGAAGTTCAGGCGGCCGAGGAGGGCGCTCTCCGCGCCGAGGATGCGACCCAAGACGCCGTTCAGGGCCGAGACGTTGATGTTGTTCTCGGAGGCGGGCCTGAAGCCCGTCACTTTCATCAACGCGCGGCCGAGCAGAATGGGCGCGAAGAAGGTGAGGTTGGCGTAAGTCGTGCGCTCGACCTCGAAGCCCGCCTCACGAACCGCGCGCCGCAAAGTCGGAATCGTGTAGCGCCGCCTGTGGTGGCTCACGTCGTCCTGCACGCCCCAGAGGAACATGAAGGCGGGGACGAAGAGCAGCACGCGCCCGCCCGGCCTGAGCACGCGGCGCATCTCCGAGAGCCCGGCCACGTCGTCGTCCAGGTGTTCGACCACGTCGAGGCCCGTCACTAAATCGAAAGAGCCGTCCTCGTACGGCAGCTTCTCGGCCGCGCCGTGGCGCACGCGTTCCAGGCCGCGCGCGCGGCAGAAGGCGAGCGCGTCCTGCGACACGTCCACGCCGTGCGCCTCGCCGAATTGGCCCAGCATCTCAAGGTTCGCGCCCGTGCCGCAGCCCACGTCGAGGATGCGCGGGCGCTCCACGTCCAGCTCGCGCTTGAGGTCGCCGCAAATCCTCCTGACGAAACTCTCCAGAATGCGCCGCCGCCCGACGAACCACCAGTGCGCGCCCTCGACCTCGTACATGATCGAGTAGGTGTGCTGCTGCATCTCCCGCGGCAGTTGCTCGGCCTGGCCTTTTGTGACGCTCAACATCGCTCCTCAATCCTTCCGCCGCGCGACGCAGAGGGCCGAGACGCCGAACGGGAAGTTCAGGCGGCTCAGCCAGAACCTCTCCGCGCCGAAGACGCGTCCCAACACGCCGTTGAAGGCTGGCACGTTGATCTTGAAATCGCCCGACGAGGGCCTGAGCCGCGCCAGCCGCATGAACGCGCGCACGAGCAGGATGGGCGCGAAGAAAGTGATGTTGGCGTAAGTGGCGCGCTCGACCTCGAAGCCCGCCTGCTCGACGACGCGCTCCAAACCTTTCAGCCTGTAACGGCGGCGGTGATTGCTCACGTCGTCCTGCACGCCCCAGAGGAACATGAAGGCGGGGACGAAGAGCAGCACGCGCCCGCCCGGCCTGAGCACGCGGCGCATCTCTTTCAAGCTCGCCACGTCGTCGTCCAGGTGTTCAATCACGTCGAGCGCGGTGACTACGTCGAAACTGTGGTCAGGGTGCGGCAGCTTCTCGGCCGCGCCGTGCCGCACGTTACTGAAACCGCGCCCGCGGCAGAAGGCCAGCGCCTCGTGCGAGATGTCCACGCCTTCCGTCTCGCCGAACTCTTCCAGCAGCCCGAGGTTCGCGCCCGTGCCGCAGCCCACGTCGAGGATGCGCGGACGCGCCCCTCGAAAATTTTGGCACACGCGCGCGAGAAAACTCCTGATGATGCGGCGGCGGCCCGCGTACCACCAGTGCGCGTCCTCGACCTCGTGCATGATGGCGTAGGCGTGCTCCTGCATCCCCTGCGGGGGCATTGCGTGTGTCGCCTGCTTTTTAGTTACGCTGGACATCTCTCAATCAAGCATAAAACGGATCATCTGCGCGCCCAACACGGGGACGGGCGTGGGGCGGCTCGCCGTCTTCGGCCCCGTCAGCCTGGCGAGCTGGTCGGGCGCGACCAGATTCAGACCAACGCGCCCGAGCGCCCGTAAGGTCAAGGCCAGCGCGGGCCACCACAGCGGGAGCGGCAGGGCTTTGAAGCGCCGCGCGATGCGCCGCGCCAGCTCTGCGCCGCTCAAACTCTCAGGGCCGCACATCTCAAAAACGCGCACGCCCTCTTCCATCTCCGCCAACAAGGCGCACGTCGCGCGGACGAAATCATCTACGTGCAGCGGCGCGAATTGCAAGCGCGCGTCGCCAAAGAGCAGCGGCACGACGCGGAGCTTGCGCGCCGTGCGGATGAACTTGTCAATCCCTTCGCTCCCGCCGCCGCCGTAGATTTCCGCGGGGCGCAGGATGAGGAGGCTGTCCCAGTCGAGCCGCCGCAGCTCGCGCTCAGCGGCGAGCTTCGACTCGCCGTAAGCGCCGCTGCCCGTCGTCGCGCAGCGCGTGCTGGCGTAAACGAAGCGGCGGCAGCCGAGCCTGCGCGCTCTCTCGGCCAGCCGCGCCGTGCCGCGCTGGTTCACGTCCCAGTACGTCGCGTCGTCGCCGCGCGCGTGCGTCACCCCCGCGAAGTGGACCACCAGGTCGAGCGGCGCGGGGATTTCGTCTAAACTGAACTCGCCTTCGAGCCTCAACTTGAAGCGCCGCAGCTTCGGGTGCGTGACACGAACGTCGCGCTCGTGGACGCCGCACCAGACCTCCGTGTAGGCAGAGTCTTCGACGAGGCAGCGGAGGACGCGCCCGCCGAGCGGGGACGAAGCCCCTGTGAAGAGCGCCCTCATGCCCGCGAGGCCCCGAGCGGGGCTAAGCCTTTGCTCAGACCGTTGCTAACGGCCGCCTTGATATATACCATACGCGCGTGACCGAACCTGACTTCTCTCTCGTAGTGCTCTGCTACCGCAGCGGCCAAACAATCGTCCCGTTCGTCGAGAGACTCTGCCGGACGCTCTCCTACTGCACCTTCACCTGGGAGCTGGTGCTCGTCGGCAACTACGTCGAGGGCAGCGACGACGAGACGCCGCAGGTCGTCGAGGCGCTCGCCCGCACGCGCGACAACATACGCACCGTCGTCCGGCCCAAAGACGGGATGATGGGCTGGGACATGCGGACGGGCATGAACGTCGCGCGCGGCGAGTACATAGGCGTCATCGACGGCGACGGGCAGTTTCCGCCAGAGTCCGTCATCGCGTGCCTCATCAAAGCCCGCGTCGAGAATCTGGACCTGACGAAGACCTACCGCGTGCGGCGCGACGACGGCCTCTACCGCCGCATCATCTCGGCCGTCTACAACCTGCTCTTCAAGCTCTTCTTCGGCCTCCGCATCCGCGACGTGAACGCCAAGCCCAAGATCATTCGCCGCACGAAGTACGAGCAACTGCACTTGGAGTCGGACGACTGGTTCGCGGACGCGGAGATCATGATTCGCGCGCAGGAGGCGGGCCTCACCATTGGCGAAATCCCCGTCCACTTCCTGGTCAACGACACGCGCGGCTCCTTCGTCAAGCCCGCGGCCATCTTCGAGTTCATGTCCAACCTTTTCAAATATCGCTTCAGCCGCAGGAAGCGGCTCCCGCCCAAAGAAGGCCGGGAACTCAAGCCGTGACCCGCCCGAAGCCGCGCCAACTGTTCTTATTGTGCCAGCCGATGACGACCGCGCGCGCGCCAATCTCCTCCCACCACTTCTCGAACTCCGCGCGCGAGATGTAGTAGGCGGTCGGCGCGACCAGATGGTCAAACACAATCGTGTGCTGCTCGCGCCAGCCGAAGCCGGAGATGGCTTTCATGTACTCATTGTAGAACAGGTGGCGCGCAATCGCTGAGCCGCGCTCGCTGCGGTTGAGCGGGCCGTAGACCAGTTTCGTCGTCGCGTAGAGGGCGGCGGCCGGAAGCTTCGAGAGATGTAGCAGGGCGCGGCGGTTGAGGCGCGAGGTGAAACGCTCGCGCAAAGGGTCCACGAAGCGCGTGATCCAGCGGTTGTTCTCCGCGCCGTAGACCCAGGCCGAGAGGTGGCCGCCCGTCTTGACTTTGGAGGCGAGCGAGCGGAAGCCGCCCGCAGGGTCGGGCAAGTGGTGCAGCACGCCGACCGAGAAGGCGTAATCGAAGACGCGCTTGAAGGGCAGGTGGTAGATGTCGGCCTGGACGACGTGCGCGTTCGGCAGCTCGCGCGTCGCGGCGAACGCCGTCTCGACCGCCGCGCTCAAGTCAACGCCTATGTGATCGGTCGCGCCCCACTCGGCCGCGAGCCGCGAGTGGCGGCCCTTGCCGCACCCGCCTTCGAGCACGACCTTGTCTCTGAAGAAGTCACGCCCGACGGGCGCGACCCAGCCGAGGAACTGCTCCTCGTATCTCTCGTCGCGCTGCGTGAAGTGCTGCCACTGCCAGCCGAAGTTCGAGGCGGTCGCGGCCTTCTCCTCGTCAATCGCGCCGAGGTCCGCGAAGCGCGGCACGCCGCGCACGATGGGGAAGTGGCGACCGCAGCCCGCGCAGTCCAGATCGCCTTCCAGAATCTCCTGTCCGTCACCCTTCGCCACGGAGAGCAGGCGGATGGACGCGCCGCAGTCCGGGCAGGCCAGATATTGAAGCAACCTGTTCTTCATAAACCCGCGAGGCCGTGTTGCCGTCAGCTCCTCTCCTTCAATCTGCGTCGGCCGAGTCGCCCTCGTGCCGCGGACGCCAGACGCCACAGGCCGACGCCTGCGACGACCGTCAGCAGCCCGTGCATGGGCAGGGCGTAGCGAATCTCCGTGTGCGCGGCCGTCCCGGGCACGAGGTAGTAGAGCACGGCCGTCAAAATCAGCGCCGTCGAGAGAAAGTCCTGCCGCGCGGCCAGCCAGAGGCCGAGCGCCGCGAGCGGCAGGAAGAGGTAACGCGCCACGCTCTGAAGCATCCCGAGTAAGTTAACGAAAAGGGCCAATGGGCCACCCTGCCGCGACTCGGGCAAGGTCTTCTTGCTCGTCACGTTGATGCCCGAGCTGCCGTAGTAGGGCAGCGGCTCGCCCGCGACTTTCAGCATCCCCCACATGCGCAGCCCCATCACGCCCGCGTACCAGAAGGGGCGCTCTTTGATGAAGTCCAGCGACTCGCGCGTGCGCTCGCGGTCGCGCCGTATGCCGTCGGGCCAGAAGAGCTTGAGCGGCGCGTCAGGCGCGAGCCCCATCCGCGCGCGCTCGACTGCGAGCAGCTTGTCGTCGCCGTAGGCGAAGCCGTGGCCGCGGCCCAACTCAGTCTCGCCGAGCCCCTCCCACAGGTTGACGCCCACGGTCCCGCCCGTTGGCGTGAAGTCCGGGAAGACCAGGTAATTGCGTATCACAATCGGCGAAATGACGAGCGCCGTCGTGGCGACGACCGCCGCGCCCAGGCTGATTCGCTTGCGCCAGCCCGCGCGCACGAAGAGAAGGAGCGCCAGCGCCCAGGCCACAGCCAGGTAAAGCGGGTTCACGCGGAACCAGCAGGCCGCGCCGAGCGCGAGCCCCGCCGCCAGAGCCCACAGCACGCTCTGTCTCTTGGCCGCGACCAGGAGCAGCCAGGCGCTCGCCAGCACGAACCAGGCGGTCGGCCCGTCGGACGAAGGCCACGCGCCGTACATCGCCAAAAGCGGCGAGAGCGCCGCGAGCAGACTGGCCCAGAGCGCCGCGCCCCAGCCGTAAGCGGTCGTTGCGAGGCCCGCGATTAAAATAGTGACGAGCAGGGCGTCCAGCACCCACTGGACGCGCTGGACGGCGTACATGGAACGCTCGCCCGTCAGGCCGTAGACGGCCGCCACCCAGAGCGGGAACGCGGGCGGGTACTGCACGAGGTCAGTCCGTGCGGGGTCGTCAATCCAGAAGGGGCGCTCGCGCCCGTCCAGGATGTTCTGCGCGCGCTCGTCAAAGACCTTGTAGGAGCCCGGCTGAAACCACGAAGGGTCTTCGAGGTGCGCCCGCATGAAGCGCATCGTCAGGCCGCGCACCGTGAAGGCGAGCGCGAAGATGAGCAGGCAGAAGAGGGCGCGGCGGCGCGCGGCGGGCGTGATTTTGGCCCAGGTCGCGCGCGCCTTCTGCCAGAGCGTTGAAAGGTTCCCCGGACGCAAACGTCTATCCCTCTCGCCCCGCGCGGAACCACTCGACAAAGCGACGGATTCCGTCCTCAATCTTCGTCCGCGGGTCGTAGCCGAGCAGCCGCCGCGCCTTCTCAACGTCCGCAAAGGTCTGCGGCACGTCGCCCGGCTGCAGCGGGTGACGCTCGACGATGGCGTGGCGGTCAAGCTCCTTCTCCAGGAGCGCGATGAGCTGGTTCAGCTCGACGGTCTGCGACTCGCCCAGGTTGAAGACTTCGTAGTCGCTCGCGTCGTAGTCGATCGAGGCGCGCACGCCCGCGATGATGTCGTCTATGTAAGTGTAGTCGCGCCGCGTCGTGCCGTCGCCGAAGACGGGGATGGGACGCCCTGCGTCAATCAGTTTGGCGAACTTGTGAATCGCCAGGTCAGGCCTCTGGCGCGCGCCGTAGACCGTGAAGAAGCGCAGGCACACGCAGCGCACGCCGTAGAGGTGCGAGTAGGTGTGGCACAACAATTCGCCCGCCGCCTTCGTCACGGCGTACGGCGAGATGGGCTGGCGGATGGGGTCCTCTTCGCTGAAAGGGACCTTCGCGTTGATGCCGTAAACGGACGAGGACGAGCCGAAGACGAACTGCTTGACTTCGTAGGTCCGCGCCAGCTCCAAGAGGTTGAGCGTGCCCGCGACGTTCGTCTCGTTGTAGAGCGCGGGCTCGGCCAGCGACGGGCGCACGCCCGCGCGCGCCGCGAGGTGCACGACGCAGTCGAAACTCTCTTTCTGGAAAATCTCTTCGAGGCGCGCGCGGTCGCGTATGTCTACTTCGTGAAGCCTGTACGCGTCGCTCTGCAAGTGCTCGCTGACGTTGCGGCGCTTCACCTCAGGCGAGTAGAAGTCGTTGAAATCGTCCACGACCGCGACGCGCCAAGAGCCCTCGGCCAGCAGCCTGTCAACCAGATGCGAGCCGATGAAACCCGCCCCGCCCGTCACGAGAATGTTTTTCATAATCAACTGACTACTTTTTAGCGTACACCCAGAGGTGCCAGCCCCAGCGCGAGGCGAGGCGCTTCTCCATCTTGCGTGTCAGCAGGCCGCCCAGCACGGGGAGCCAGCGCCTGTTCAAAAAATGTGTCGCCAGCTCGACCTCGGAGAACTCTTTGAACAGCTCGCGCGCCTCGTGGCGCGAATAGACGCGCGCCAGGGGGTTGCCCGCCCCGTCCGTGTGCTGGCTCAAAAATTGGTCCGGCGCGAGGTAGCTCTGCGCGTCCTCTTTGAGGCTTCGCGCGTGCTCGCGCAGACTCTCCACGGGCTCGCCCGTCAGCCTGTGCACCAGCTTCAACCCGCGCTCGCTCTTCAAGAGGTGCGCGCCCAGGCGGCGAAGCACGCGGATGTTGACGCGGTAGTTGTAGGAGTCCCTGTGGTAGAGCATAACGACGGCGCGGCCCCCAGGCTTGAGCACGCGGTGGACCTCCCTGACCGCCTTCGCGGTGTCAGGCGTGTGGTGCAAGACGCCGTGCGAGTAGACGAGGTCGAAGCTCTCGTCCGCGAAGTCTAAGTTCTCGGCGTCGGCCGTGCGGAAGGTCCCGGGCAGGTCGAACAGCTCGAAACGCTTTTGTGCCAGTTCGACGGCCGCGTCCGTCAGGTCAACGCCCGTGTAATTGGCCCCCGCTTTGGCGAACTGCGCCCCGTCCGTCCCGAGCCCGCAGCCTATCTCCAGCACGGAGAGGCCGCGCGCGCCCGCGAAATCCGCAGCCGCGGGAATGTGCCATTCTTTCGTGTAACGGTGCTCCTCGACGCGCTCGAAGAAGAGGCGCGTGCCCACCTCGGCGTCCGAGAACTTCGTCCCGCACGGGTTCTTTTGCCAGAAGGCGCGCACGCGCTCTTTCAGGTTCTGGTGGGTTTCGGACATACGGGGCCTCTCGAAGACACTCACGCGCAAACGAAAAAAGTAGCACGCAACGAGAGCTTGCGACAAGTGAGGACGCCGGGGCGGATTGCGGGAAACATATTCGAGGGTTTCTGCATACAGCGACGGGGGCAATCATTTCTCACTCGGGAAGCGGGGCAGGGGTCGGGTTCCACCTACGAAAGGGAGGAAGTCATGTTGCGATTCTCTGCATTCCTCGGCGCTCTGGCCGTCATTGCCGCCTCGAAGTGTCCCTCCTCCCCGATTGAGCCGAGGCCGCCTGCCTTGCCGCTGGCTAAGGCCGAAGTCGCCAGGGATGCGACCAACGCGGGCCGTGTGCAATCCATCGCGGTGAACCCGACCGACGGCAGGCACGCGATCATAGCGATGGAGTTCGGGGGACTCTGGAAGACGCACGGCAGCGGCAACGCGTGGTTTCACATCGGCACGCTGCCCGCCGTGTTCGTGACGGACGTGGAGTTCGGCGCGGACGGCAAGACGGTCGTCGCCGCCGTCTTTCGTGACAACAAGAGCATAAACGGGGGCGGAATCTACGTGAGCCGGACCAGCGGGGACTCCTGGGCACAGCCCGCGACGGGCATGGTCCCGACCTCCGCTCGGACGCCCGCCCGCACGAGCGCCTACTCCGTCTCACGCGCCCCGGACGAGCGCGGCCTGTGGTACGTCGGGACGGACTACGGTATTGCGGTCAGCCGCGACGACGGCGCGACCTGGGCCCACGTCAGTCTGGAAGTGCCCGCCCTGTCGCCTGTCGGCGTCGGCGCTGCCCCGCTGGAAGGCGACCGCCAGCAGGACGCCGCGCAGTGCGTGCTGGCGATGCCGGGCGGGCGTGCGCTGGCAATGACTCGCAGCGCCGTCTATCGCAGCGATAACCGCGGCGCGACCTGGCGCAAGGTGATCGTGGACAACTTCCGGCACGAGGGGCCTGGAGGCGGCGAGCCCGGCCGCGGCAACAACAAGATGGATCGCTCGCCTTACGCGCCCTGGGCCTTCATCTTCAAGGACTATCGCTGGAACCCCAACGGCGGCACGTTGTGGTTCTACGAACTCGACACGGAGACGAAGACGCCGCTGCCGCTGCCGCAAGGGAGATGGCGCGGGCCGTTCGTGCGCGTCTCGAAGGACGAGGTCTTCGGCGGCCAGCACATCACGGTTTGGGTGGGGTCGGGGTGGGACGGCTTCTTCGTCACCCGAGACAGCGTGGAGGGAATCCGCTCCATCAGGGCGGACGCAGAGCATGACGACTGGGTCAGCTTCATAGCCCCCGCGGGCATTCACGCGGACATGGGCGACATGGGCGTGGACGGAGACGGCCGCCCGGCGTTCTTCGGGAGCGACGGCGGCATCTTCAAGCCGGACCCGAACAAGCGGGGGAAGTTGATGAGCGCCGCCCTCCCCGGCAGCGGGATGAACTCACTCCTCATCACGGACCTCGCGGGGACCAACGTCGTCGGGTCTGACGGGAAGATCAAAACCACGCTCTACTTCACCACGCAGGACAACAAAATCTGGGCCTCGCCCGACGGCGGCCAGACCTGGCCTCACAACGACAGTCAAGAGGGCTACGGGCTGGAGGTCCGGCCGGACGCCAGGGCGGGAGAGACTGTCACGGTCGCCTACGTCGCAATCGGAAGCCACGCGCAGCCCAACAGGTTCTCGGATGCCCTGCTCGCCAATTCGCGGCCCGTGCCGAACGTCAATCAGGACGGGCAGACGCTCGACGGGATGGAGCGCCCCTTCTTCCTCAGCCGCCAGGATTCCACGACCGCGAAACCCAGTTTCTGGGTGCGCTTGCGTAAGTTGACCGGCGCGCCCGGCCGCGAGGTCTACGTGTCCGGCAACAGCGGGTCGAACTGGACCAAGACGGGCAACCTCAATTTCGAGCCCGCGGGCGAAATAGTGAGGACCGCGGGCGGCGTCGTCGCGTGGGTCCCGGTCAACACAGGCGGGGCCAAGCCGCGCATAGGTCTCATCCCGCTGACGCCGACCTCGGGGTTCTTCAACAACACGATTCAGACGTATGACGACAGTGACCTGGTGCGGCTGCCAGGCGACGGCGGCCTCGGGCGGCGCAGGACGATGTTCGATTCGCACGCGGTCTTCGGCGTCCACCCGCTCGATTGGAAATACCTGATCGCGCCCGACATCATCTCGAATAACGTCAAGGTCAGCCGCGACGGCGGGAACACGTGGAGGGTTGACGTGGGGCTCACCAAACAGGTGCTCAGAGGCGGGGAGCTGCAACTGTCGGACGCCAGCGGCTATCGCCTGGAGGTCACGGAAATCGCGTTCGACCCCTATTTTCATCCAGAGTACGGGAACCGCATCTTCGTCGGCACGCGCGACGCGGGGATAATCTGTAGCGCGAACGACGGGCGCAGTTGGCGCACGATCCTCTATTCCGACAGGATCAAGTACATCACAGGCTTTCACTTCCTCCCGAACGGCGGCGTCTACGTCTCAAGCTACGGCCACGGGCTGTGGTATGTGAAGCCAGCGCAGGGTTGCCCCGAGAGCTATAAGTTCCCCGGAACATGGAGCCGCCCATCTTCGACACCAACGCCGGGAACACGGGCGTCATCGCGCACGCGAGCGATCCGCCCCCTCCGCCGCGCGGCATCCCTGACCAGAGCATCTCCAAGCTTTTTCTGACCGCTTCAATTCCGGCGAGCGGGGTCGCCGCCCTCGGGCCGGATAATCTGTTCGCCGTGTCGGGCAGCAGCTTCCCCGCGGGTAAAGAAGTGACGCTGACGATTCCCGGCGGCGAATTCCTCAACCAGAAGGTTCGGGTAGACGATAAAGGTCAATTCTCGACGACCGTGCGCCTGCCTGAGAGTCTGCCGTTCGGAGCCTATACTATCGAGGTGAAGCTCGACACCGAGTGCGAACATTTGACACTCACCAGCGCAGACTTCGTCAAAGCATACTCGGATTCGGAGGACAAGTGATTGTCATCGGGCGAGCGTCTTCAAGTAGTCGTGGAGCCGCGCGGCGTCCTTCTCTTCTATCTTCCTGATGTGCGCGGCGACGAGCCACCTGCCCTCTGGGCCGGACAGCTTCTCGTGGCGCACGTAGGCTGCGCGGAGGACGACCGGGCCCGCAGGGAGCTGGAGCTTGACCCAGAGCCTCTGGTCGGGCGCGGTCAGGTCGTGCTCGCCAATGCTGCGTCCGGGCAGGACCAGGCCCGCGCCAATGCTGCTCAAATCTGACGTGTGGCCCCGCAGCACGGGCGAGTATTTGATCCCCTTGTAGACCGTGTCTTTGATGACGGCCGCGACCGCCGCGGGGATTTTGACCTTGAACCGCGGCGCGCGGCGGCGGTTGATGACGCACTCCTCGTGAGCGTCCTTAGTCCTCGCCAGCCTGCCGAAGAGGACCACGCCGCGGAACTCCAGGTTGCAGTTGTTGCAGAGCAGCTCCTGTATGCCTACGGCGCGCAGCGCGAGCGGCGAATCCTTGAAGCCCAACTGCAAGCGCAGGCTCTGACACCTCGGACAGTGTTGCTTGAACATCCCCGAATCGCTCCTCCCCGGAAAACTTCAGCCCGCGCCTAGCGCGCGCGGGCGAATGCGCCCTCTAGGTAAACGGGCTCAAGCCCCGAAGCCCAGTAGGCCAGCGCCTCCCTGTTCGGCTGCGAAGTCTCGCGCTCCGTGCGACGCAGCGGCCCAACCCCAGCCGCGGGGCTGAACTCCAACCAGCCCACCCACGTCCCGTCTTCGCGCCCCGCGCCGTAAACGCAGACCTCGTAGCTCGTGCCCGCGCCGTCCTCCAACAGGGTTTCGTATCGCTGAATCAACTCTGCCATCCGCGCTTCTCCTCGTGACGCCCGCGTCAGTCGGCCGCCACACTCTTCTCCTCGAATAAGAGGTCTATCGTCTCCAGCAACTCGTTGAGGTAGGGTTCCAGAATGTACGCCTGCGCGCCCGCCGCGAGCGCCTGCTGCCCGGAGGAAGGGTGCGCGTCGCCCGAATAGAAGATGATGGGGGTCGAAGAGTCAGTCTCGCGTATCCGTCGGCAGAGGCTGAGGGTCGAGCGGTCGGCGTACCTTTTGCCCAGCACGTAGAGGGAAAAATCGCCCGAGGCGATGAGCCTCAGCGCGTCCTCCACGCCCGCCGCCGTGGCGACCTCGTAGTCGGCCTGGCGCAGCAGGTTGGAGATCAGAAAACAGGTGTCGTCGCTCTTGCTGACACAGAGGATGCGCTTCTTCGGCTGCATAGCCACAGCTCTCCGTCCGAGAACAGATTTTGAGAGTACGGGGCTACGGCAAAGGCGTTGAACGTAATTTAACACCCGGGCCGGGCAGGGTCAAGGCTTAAAATTTTGGGCTGAAAAGGTGAGGATTTGAGTCACCAGGGCAGGCTGCCGAGTTCTATTGTGCCCTCGGGCCACGCGCGCCCGTCGAAGGGCAGGACCATGACGTTCAAGGGCGAGAGGATGCGGCCCGTTGGCTGTAAGACCCAGACGGGCGCTGTGACGAGTTGCCAGCCCTGCTGCGCGTAGAAGGGTTTGAGAGGGTCCAGGCAGAAGAGGAGCCCGAACTCCACCTTCATCTCGTCGCGCATGAAGGTGGTGGCGTAGTTCATGGCTTTGCGCGCGTAGCCGCGGCCGTGCAGCTCGTTGTTGGTGGCGACGCCGCCCACGCCCGCGACGCGCACGGGCCGCCCGCCTACGTCAACCGTGTGGTCGATGAGCCCGACGTGGCTGGCCGGGACGCCGTCAACGTCGAGGACGATGTGAACCTCTTTGGGCCGCCAGGTGTATTTATGGTCGTCCACGCCGAAGATGTGTTGGCCCCAGCCGAAGAGCCTCTGGCGCTCCTCTTCGCTGAGCGCGCTCGTGACACGTATGCTCTCGCTCACTGGCTTTCCTTGACGATGCGCTCGATGAGTTTGGCGTCGTCGGGCAGGAGGCCCGACCTGGGCAGGCGCGGCGTCAGCGTGGCCCAATTCTTGTCCATCGTGAAGACCTTGCGGAAGAGGGGCAGCGCCTCCTCGACGCGGTTCATGTTGACGAGGGCGACGGCGTGCCAGTAGATCATCTCGGCGCTGTCGGGCACGAGCTTTTCGGCCGCGCCATACTCTCTGAGCGCGCCCTCGTTGTCCTTCTTCTCGACGGCGAGGTCGCCCGCGTTCATGTGGTTGTAGGCGCGCTGCAGGGTGACGAGGCGGCGCAGCTCTTTGAGAGGCTCGGGGCTATCGTCAACGCGCAGGTCGAAGACGCGGTCGAGCCAGGGCTTGCCCGTGGGCTTGCCTGAGACGACGATGAGCGCCGCGGACTGGCGACCGCGTATGTCGCCGCCCGCGGCCTGCCCCGCGTCGAGCGCGGCCAGCATCCGCTCGGCCAAATCGCCCTTCGTCTCCTCGAAAGCTTTGGACATCGCGGGCCACACCTTGTCGTTGAGCATCAGGTTGGCCTGGACGGAATAGTCACGGCCGACGAAGTGGCCCGCGGCCTGTATGTCGCGGTTCCCGGTCCAGGCGTCCACGCGCCCCTGCGTGTCAATCATCGCCACCTGCCGCACGTCGCGCCCCTCGTCGCCCGCGAGGAGCGACTTCAAGGCGTCGGGCGCGCTCCGCCCCATGCGCATCAGGTCCAGTCCGAGCTTGCCGTAGCTCGGGTCCACGAACGATTGCGTCGCCACGGCCCCGACCCCCGCCTCAATCCACGTCACAGTCGTCCCCACAGAGAACCAGTGCGACTGCACAGCCACCCCCAACTCGCCCGTCACGGGGTCGCGCGCCACAATCGAAAACGTATGCACGGGCCGCAACGGCCGCGGCGCCGCCGTCTGCCCGGCCTGCTCCTGCGCGCTCACTTTCGAAGTCGGCAACATCACCGCAGACAATACCACGATTGCGAACACAATGATCTCAAGCCTTCTCTTCATGCTTCACCTGGCTTTTCGTAGGATTGGAAGTCGCTCGGGCTAATGATGTCAACGTCCTGAAAACTCTTCGAGAATATCATACGAGTCAATGAAGGTGCGCTGCCAGAGTTCGAGCGTGAGGAGCTGGAAGACTTGGAGGTTGTAGTCTTCGCGCCCCGAAAGATTGGCGGCGACGACGCGGCGGACTTCAAGGGGGTCGAAGAGGGCGCGGCGGCGGACTGTCTCTTCGGACAAGAGATCGTCCACCATAGGCTTGAGCGGGCCGCGGAGCCAGGAGCGTATGGGCGCGCCGAAGCCCGCCTTCTTGCGCCAGACGACCTCTTTGGGCAGGAACTTTTCGGCCGCGCGCTTCAGGATGTATTTGCGCTTGAGGCCGCGCAGCTTCAGGTCGGGCGGCATGCGCGCGGCCAGCTCCACCAGCTCGTAATTCAGGAACGGCACGCGCACTTCAAGGTTGGCCGCCATCGAAGTCTTGTCCGTCGTCGTCAAATTGAGGCAGGGCAGGAAAGTCTTCAGGTCAACGTAGAGCAGTTGGTTGAGCGGGGCGGCGCGGCGGGCGCGCTCGAAGTAGCGGCGGTGATGTTGATAAGCGTCGAGCCCGCGCGTCTCCTCGCGCAGCGCGTTTGAGTAGAGTCGCTGCTTGGCCTCGTCCGTGAAATAAGTGCCGTAGCCCAAGTAACGATCCTCGAAGTCTAGCGCGGCGCTGCGCGCGAATTTCTTGGCGTTCCGCAGGGGCGCGGTCAGCCGCCCGGGCAGTCCGCCCGGCAAGACGGAGGCCACAGTCTTCATCAGCGGCCTCCTGATTAAACCCGGCACGGGGTCGAACGCGCCCGCCAGTCTCATAGCCATCTGGCGCGGGTAGCCCGCGAAGACTTCGTCGCCGCCCATCCCCGAGAGCATCACCGTCAGCCGCTCGCGCGCCGCGCGCGAGACCAGGTAACTCGGAATCGCCATGTCAATCGCGGGCTCGTCCATGTGGTAGACGAGCTTCGGCAAGAGCCCCGCCACGTCAGGCTTGAGCATGATCTCGTGGTAGTCCGTGTCGAGCAGCTCATTGACGCGCCGCGCCCAGACGACGTCGTCCGGGATGATGTCGTAGCGTAAGTCTTCGGCCTCTATCCCGATGGTGTAGGTCGAGACCTTCCGCCCGCCGCTGTGGCCCTTCATCAGCGCGACGATTGAGGACGAGTCAATCCCGCCCGAGAGGAAGGAGCCTAAGGGCACGTCCGCGACCATCTCCATGCGGACGACGCGGTCGAGCGTTTCGAGCACGCGCTCGCGCCACCACTCCTCGCCGCGCCCCTCCTCAATCTCGTCGAAGGAGACATCCCACCACTCGCGCACCGTGACCTCATTTTTGTGCCAGGTGAGCACGTGCGCTGGCGGCAGCTTTCTCACGCCGCGGAAGAGCGTGTGCGGGTCGGGCGTCCAGAGGAAGGTCAGGAACTGGTTGAGGGCTTCGGCGTCGAGCGCGCGCTCGACGAGCCCCGTCGCCAGGACGGCTTTGACTTCGGAGGCGAAGATGAAGGACGAGCCTTCGGGGCTCTCTGTTTGCGCGTAGTAAAGCGGCTTGATGCCCAGGCGGTCGCGCGCGAGCGTCAGCTTACGCTCGGACTCGTCCCAGAGGGCGAAGGCGAACATCCCGTTGAGGCGCGCGAGACAGGCTTCGCCCCACTCTGCGAAGGCGGCGAGCAGGACTTCCGTGTCCGTCCCCGACTGGAAGCGGTGGCCGCGCCCTTCTAACTCTTTTTTGATTTCGAGGTAGTTATAAATCTCGCCGTTGAAGGTCACGACGAAGCGGCCGTCCGCGTAGAGCATAGGCTGGTGCCCCGCGCTGCTCGTGTCGATGATGGAGAGCCGCCTGTGGCCGAGGCACGCGCGCCGCCCATCGTCTATCTCTTCACTCGTCCAGACACCTTCGTCGTCGCGCCCGCGGTGCTCGATAGCATCGAGCATCGGCCGGATGCGCGCCTCTGGATTTGTGCCAATAATTCCGGCGACGCCGCACATCTGCTTTTTAGACGATCCCCCATTCTTTGAGGACTCTCAGCAGCGGCGGCAGGGGTTCTTGCCACAGCCAGTCAACCTTGAGGCGCAGGCCGTTGAGGACGACGCTGTGGAACTCGCCGTCCGGGCCGACGGGGGCCGCGTGATAACTGCCGTCATCGCCGAGCAGGTAGAACTCCGCCTGCTTGCCCGGAGGGTCAATCAGCCAGTACTCGCGCACGCCGCCCTGCTCGTACTCGTAGAACTTGTCCACGCGGTCGCGCGCACGGCTCTCCGCGCTGACCACCTCCACGACCAGGTCCGCGGGGCCGTCCAGGTACATCTCTTTGAGACGATCCGCGCGGTCGCCAGACACGAAGAGCACGTCGGGCTCGCGCCCGGACGGACGCGCCGCGAGCTTCATCTGAAAGGGCGCGGAGAGCACCAGGCCCAGTTGGTGCGCCTCTACAAAATGACGTAAAAGCACGGTTAAAAAATCGGCCACATCCTGGTGCCTTTTTGATGCCGGACTCATCAGAACCACCTCCCCGTCAACCCACTCCGCGGGCGTGTCCTCGTCCGCCTGCGCGAGAAACTCTTCGTAGGTCATCTTCGCCGGGGTGGTGTGGCGAGTGGTCGTCTCTTCGTTCTTAATCTCTTGCGACATCGCAGTCTGGCCTCCAGATTGAGCGGCCGTCTAATTCTACGCCTTCTTGCGCGCCAGCGCCTCCTCTATCAACTCGCTGACCCACTCGGCCCGCGCGTCCCAGGTGCCGCCCTTGACAGCCGTCTGGCGCGCGCGCGCCAGCTCGTCACCCTCTTCATTGAGCGCGTCTTCGACCAGACTTAAGAACTCGTCGCGGCTGCGCGCGATGCGCAGCACGTCCCCCATAGGCTCGTACTCGGGCAGCGGCGCGATGACGACGGGCTTGCCCGTCGCCAGGTACTCGCGCACCTTGATGGCAGAGCCGTAGGAGGTGAAAGCCTGCCCCGTCTCCCACGGCAGGACGCAGACGTCGAAGCCCGCGGCGTAGCGCGGCAGCTCGTCGTAGGCGACGGGCGGGAGGAAGTGCGCGTTCGGCAGGTCTTCGATCTCCAGGCCGCGCGAGCGGTTGCCGATGAAGACCCAGTGCCAGTCTGGGCGCTCGCGGCTGGCGCGCTTGACCAACTCCTGGTCCAATAGCCACGGCTCAATCGCGCCGAAGTAGCCTATGCGAGGCCCCGGGATGCGCGCGACCTCCGCCGCCACCTCCAGCTCGCCGCTCCCGACCCTGGCCCAGTGGTCGAAGTCAACGGCCTGCTCCAAGAGGTAAGAGCGCTCGCGCCCACGCGTCGCCTCGGCCAAGAGTTTGCGCCCCGAGTAGAGGATGACGTCGGCCGCGTCGAGCGCGCGCTCGTGCAGGCGGCGGATGGTCTTCGGGTCCGTCGCGTGGTCCATTGTGTTGGCGTCGTACTTGTCCGAGACCTGATAGACGACCAGGGACTCTTTCAAGCGCCCGATCAGCTCGACGGCGGTCGGGATGGCGAGCCAGAGGATGGGGTCGGAGAGGCCGCGGCTGCGGGCAAGCGCCCCGACCTGCGCGCGCAGCAGGTGACGGTTGGCGGCGCGCGCCGCGCGGCTCCCGAAGAAGGGGAGCGCCGCGGGGCTGACGACCGTGATGCCCTCGGGCGTGGTGCGCGCCAGCTTCGCGTAACTCTTCAGCTTGCGCGCCACTCTCGGCAGCAAGTCCTTGTTCCCGAGCGACGCCAGCCCCATCGAAATCGAGTTAACGAAGATGACGCGATTCCCCGCGCGCGCGAACCGCTTCATCAAATGGTTCTTCGAGTGCGGGTGGTGATACCACCAGTCCTCGCCGCCGAAACAGATGATGGATTTCCCTGAGAAAATAGGCAGTTCTCCGCTCTATTGAGGCTGATTTGGCCCTGTTTTAGACCTCTGAGGTACTCAATGGGTACTCAAAAATTTCAACCGAATACTAACACGCGGAAAGTTAAAAATCGCTCTTCTCAGGAAGTTATTACCACCCGTCAGATGAAGCTCACAGCCCAAGCGCCTTTTCTGCACGCCAGCGGTAAGTGATTTCGCACATCCTCTGTTCACTTTTCCATGTGGAACTTCGAGCCGACCGTCAGTGGCGGGAAATCAGTATGCCATTTAAGCGGTAAATTAGCATTTGCAAATTGTCCGAAAAGGCGGCCCAAAGGGGCGCAGTTGCGTTAACGTAGTCGGCAGGGTATACTGCCATCAATCAGGGCGGTTGGTGAATCCTTCCGCCTTTAGCGGTTGACGGGGTGAGGACGTTGACCGCACACATAAACAGGCGCGACGGCCCCCAAGGCTGTCGCGCCTGTTTGCTTTTGCTACTGGTACTGGGTAAAGTTGAAGCGCGTCAGAAATCTTCCCGCGGAGAGTAAGCAGAACGTGAAATTCGGCGTCATCGTCTTCCCAGGCTCCAATTGCGACCACGACGCTTACCACGTGATCTCCAAGCACGTCGGGCAGCCCGTGAACTTCATCTGGCACCGCGACACGGACCTGAGCGCCTACGACGCGGTCATCATCCCCGGCGGCTTCTCCTACGGCGACTACCTGCGCGCTGGCGCGCTCGCGCGCTTCTCGCCCGTCATGACTTCCGTCAAGGAGCTGGCCGCGAGCGGCCGTCTCGTCCTCGGCATCTGCAACGGCTTCCAGATTCTCTGCGAGGCGGGACTCCTGCCGGGCGCGCTGATACGCAACCGCGACCTGCACTACATCTGCGACCACGTCCGCGTCCGCGTCGAGACGACCGAGACGCCTTTCACCAACCAGTTGAAGGCCGGGAGCGTGCTCAGCATCCCCATCGCGCACGGCGAGGGCAACTACGTCTGCGACGACGCGACGCTCGAAGAGTTGCAGCGCGAGGATAGAGTCATCTTCCGCTACTGCGACGAGCGCGGCGAGGCGACCCCCGAGGCCAACCCGAACGGCTCGCGCGACCAGATAGCGGGCATCTGCAACCGCGAGCGCAACGTGCTCGGCCTGATGCCGCACCCCGAGCGCGCCTGCGAGGAGCTGCTCGGCTCTTCGGACGGGAGCGGCGTCTTCAGCTCGCTCGCCGCCACGCTGGCCGCCTACTGAGTTTTGAGATGGACGAGAGACGAGAAGAGGAGCGGAAGGAGATTACGCTTGACGTTCGCTGGGAGGGGGGCGGGGGCCGCCACTCTGCGCGCGTCAGCGACCTCAGCCTCGGCGGCTGCTACCTGGACACACTCGGGCAGGCGGAGGTCGGCGAAGTCGTCGGCCTCGAAATCAAGCTGCCCTCGGGCGAGTGGCTCCCCCTGCGCGGCTCCGTCGCCTTCTGCCATCCCGGCCTCGGCTTCAGCATCTGCTTCACGTTCCTGACAGACGAGGAGCAGTACCAGCTCACGCAGTTAATCAACTCCTAGAACTGACTCAACCCCTTTTGCGCCTCCAGCGTCTCCAGCGTGAGATTAAGTTTCTCGCTGGAGACGCTGGAGGCGCGAAGAAGGAGGCGCTTTTGAATTCGCGGCGACGCAGGCGGCCCGAGCCTGATTCTCATTCTTCGCTGCCGCGGCCCGAGTCCGACCGCGTTCTCTCGTGGGACGAGGTAAGCCGCACGCACCCCGTGCGCAACGGCGTCTACCAGCGCGAGGGCCGCCTCGTCTCGCTCTTGACGGACTTCGGCCGCATCAACCCCTGTTACCCTGACCGCGTGGGCGAGTCCGAGGACACCATCTTCTACACAGGCAACGGGCGGCGCGGCGACCAGTATCTGAACCCAGGCAACCGCGCCCTCCTGGCCGCAATCGAGAGCGGCCACAGTGTGCCGCTTTTCAACAAGCTCGGCGTGGGCCGCTGGCAGCACATGGGCTTCTGGCGCGTCACGTCCGCGCGCCAGCTCTTTGACGAAGCGGAGAACCGTATGCTCTGGCAGTTCACTCTAAAAAGAGTCCGCAAGCGCAGAACTAAAAGCTGATTCGCTTCGTTTTGATTTTAGACTCAGGACTCTGTTATCTTCGCGGTCCCAACCTGAAAGGAGTTTAAGCAGACATGAAGACTCGCAGTTTTGCAGCACTCGCGCTCGCGGCCGTCCTCGCGGCCTCCGCGTCCGCGTTCTCGACTCCGCAGCCCGAGGGCGTCAACATCGGCCAGCCCGTCGCGGACTTCAAGCTCGCGGACGCGGATGGCCGCGAGCACTCGCTCTCCACGCTCAAGGGCGCGAAGGGCACCGTCCTCATCTTCATCTCGACACAGTGCCCCATGGTCAAGGCTTACGCCGAGCGCATCGAAAAACTGGCACAGGACTACCGCGCCAAAGGCGTCAACGTCGTCGGCATCAACTCCAACGTGGCCGAGACGGCAGACGACATCAAGGGCCAGATTAAGAACGAGAGCTTCTCTTTCGTCATCCTCAAGGACAAGGGCAACAAGGTCGCGGACCTGCTCGGGGCCGAGCGCACGCCCGAGGCTTACTTCCTGGACGCCTCGAACAGGCTCGTCTATCACGGCCGCATAGACAACCACAAGAACGTCACGCTGGTGCAGTCGAACGACCTGCGCGAAGCCATAGAGGAGACGCTCGCGGGCAAGGCCGTCACGAAGGCCGAGGCCGCCGCCTTCGGCTGCACGATCAAGCGCGGCTAGAGCAGGATTGATGTAGAGCAAGATTGATGAAACGCAACTTTCTGCTGCTCGCCCTCGGCCTCGCCGCCGCGGCCCTCTTCGCTGCGCCGCCCGCGACCCCCTCGCAGGAGAAACGCGGCGCGGGCGAAGTCTCCGTGCGCGAGATCGACCTCGACGGCCTCAAGAAACTGATCGGGCGGGACGACGCTGCGGCCACGCGCGCGCCCCGCCCGCTCCTCGTCAACTTCTGGGCCACCTACTGCGAGCCCTGCCGCGACGAGTTCCCCGACCTCGTCCAGATCGACAAAGACTACAAGGCGCGCGGCCTGGAGTTCGTCACCGTCTCTTTAGACGACGCGGCCGAGATTAAAAGTTCTGTGCCAGAATTCCTGCGCCTGATGCGCGCCGAGATGCCCGCCTACCTCCTGAACGTCGCGGACCCAGAGCCCGCCATCAAATGGATTGACCAGGCGTGGGGCGGCGGCCTGCCCGCGACCTACCTCTACGACGCCGAGGGCCGCGTCCGTTTCAAGCACATGGGGCGCGTCAAGGCGGCCGAGCTGCGCGCCGCGCTCGACGCCGTGGTCGCGCCAGAGAGTGGCAAGTGACAAGTGGCGAGTGACGAGTTAATATCTCCTGCTCGTCACTTTATCACTTGTAGCCCGTCGCCGCTTTTATGATCACTCCCGAAGTAGTCTCCGCACACAACCTGACCGAGGAAGAGTTCGCCCGCATCAAGGAGCTGCTGGGGCGCGAGCCTACGTTCGCGGAACTCGGCATCTTCTCCGTCATGTGGTCCGAGCATTGCTCGTACAAGTCTTCGCGCGTTCATCTGAAAAGACTGCCGACCACGGGCGAGCACGTCATCGTGCCCCCTGGCGAGAACGCAGGCGTGGTGGACGTGGGCGACGGCTGGTGCGCCGCCTTCAAGGTCGAGTCGCACAACCACCCCTCCTTCATAGAACCTTTCCAGGGCGCGGCCACGGGCGTGGGCGGCATCCTGCGCGACATCTTCACGATGGGCGCGCGTCCGCTGGCTTCCATGAACTCCCTGCGCTTCGGCTCGCTCGAAGATGAAAAGAATGGGAGGCGCAACCGCGCGCTGCTGGCGGGCGTGGTCGCTGGCATTGCGCACTACGGCAATGCGTTCGGCGTGGCGACCGTGGGCGGCGAGGTGGCGTTCGACGACGCTTACGCGCTGAACCCGCTGGTCAACGCCTTCGCGCTCGGGCTCGTGCGCCACGACCAGATCTTCTTCGGCAAGGCGACGGGCGTGGGCAACCCTGTGCTCTACGTTGGCGCGAAAACGGGGCGGGACGGGATACACGGCGCGACGATGGCGTCCGCGGAGTTTGACGAGGAGGCGCTGGAGAAGCGGCCGACCGTGCAGGTGGGCGACCCCTTTCTCGAAAAACTGCTGCTCGAAGCCTGCCTCGAAGCGATGCGGAGCGGCGCAGTCGCAGGCATCCAGGACATGGGCGCGGCGGGGCTCACCTCCTCCTCCTGCGAGATGGCCGCGCGCGCGGGCACAGGCGTTGAACTCGACTTGAGTCTGGTCCCGCAGCGCGAGGCTGGGATGACGGCCTACGAGATGCTGCTCTCTGAGTCGCAGGAGCGCATGCTCATCGTCGCGCACCGCGGGCGCGAGCGCGAGGTGGTGGACATCTTCCGCAAGTGGGACCTGGACGCCGTCGTCATCGGCCGCGTGCAGGAGGGCGGCCACATGCGCGTCATCCACGACAATGAAGTGGTCGCGGACATCCCCGTCAGCGCGCTCACGGACGAAGCGCCCAGGTACGAAAGACCTATGCAAGCTGTGGGCAGCAGGCAGCAGGCCGCGGGCGGTAGTCTGGACGCGCTCGGCGGCTCAACGCGGGCGACGGATGATGATGAGAAGAATTACAACGAAGCTTTGCTGCGGCTCGTCTCCGCGCCGAACGTGGCGTCAAAGGAGTGGGTCTACAGGCAGTACGACCACATGGTCAGGACGAACACGGCCGTGCTGCCCGGGGCGGACGCGGCGGTCGTGCGGATTAAGGAGACGCGCCGCGCGCTGGCGATGTGTCTGGACGGCAACGGGCGTTACTGCGCGGCCGACCCGCGCGAGGGCGCGAAGCTGATTGTGGCTGAGGCGGCGCGCAACGTCGTCTGCACGGGCGCGCGGCCCCTGGCGATCACGAACTGCCTGAACTTCGCCTCGCCCGAGCGGCCCGAGGTGATGTGGTCTTTCTCTGAAGTGATTGACGGCATGGCCGAGGCGTGTCGCGCCTTCCAGACGCCCGTCGTCTCGGGCAACGTCTCCTTCTACAACGAGACGGAGGGGCGCGGCATCCTGCCCACGCCCGTCATAGGCATGGTCGGGCTGGTCAACGACGTGCGGCGCGTCGTCCAGCACGGCTTCAAGGCCGCGGGCGACATCGTCGCGCTTCTGGGCCAGACGCGCGACGACCTCTCCATCAGCGAGTACGCCGCGACCGTGCTCGGCCAAACGACCCTTGAGATGATGAGCGCGGGGCGCGTGCCCGCGCTCGACCTTGAGCGCGAGCGGGCCGTGCAGGAGGCGTGCCTGCGTGCGGCCGAGGCTGGCTTGCTGCGCTCGGCGCACGACTGCTCGGACGGCGGCCTCGCGGTCGCGGTCGCCGAATGCTGCTTCTCCTCGCTCAACCGCCAGAGCGTAGGCGCGGAGATTGATTTGACGGGAACGCTCCCCGCGGCAGCACGCCTCTTCAGCGAGTCGCCCTCGCGCATCGTCTTGAGCTTCGAGGAGGCCGCGCTCGGCCGGATGGAAGAGATCGCGGCGCGCGCGGGCTGCCCGCTGACGATCCTGGGGCGAACGGGCGGCGACCTGCTCGTCATCAAAACGGACGGCGAGGAGGTCGTCAACGTCGCCGTCCGCGAACTCGAAACGGCCTGGCGCACCTCGCTCTCGGCGAAGCTGCGCGCAGAAGTGCTGGCGGCGGCTGCGGAATAAAGACGGAAAGGAATCTGGGCCAAAAGATGAAGCGCGCGGTGTTCGTTCTGACGGGCCTTGTCTTGTTCGCGCAGGCGGCGGCGGCGCAGATCGGGAGCGCCCCGAAGAAGACGGCGGCCGACCCGCGCGTCCGCGCGGCCCTGGAGCAGTTGGGCTACAAGTACGAATTGACGGAGGACAACGAGTACAGGTTGTTCCCCATCGAGACGGAGCCAGCGGGCACGGACCAGAACGGCAAGCCGACTTACAGGAGCCAGCTCGTCTACGTCAACTCGGCGACGGAGCCTTACGGCTCGCTCGAAATCCGCGAGGTCTGGTCCCCGGCCTTCTACTCCACGGGGCCGCTCTCAGCCGCGCTCGCCAACCGCCTGCTGCGCGAGAATAATTCCGTCAAGTTCGGGGCCTGGCGCGTCGAGGTGCAGCAGCCCTCGGGCAAGTACCTGGCGATGTTCGCCGCGCAGATCGCCGCCGACAGCGACACGGAGGCGCTCCGCCTCGCCATCAAAAGCGTCATGCTCATCGCCGACCGCATGGAAAAAGAGCTGACTGGGAAAGACGACTACTGAAAGCGGAACTTTGCGGGATGAACGATGAATGATGAATGAAAGAGAAGAAGCTTTTAATTCATCATTCATCTCGCAAAGCTCATCATTTCTTCCATTGCATTCGCGCATCATTTACAACCACAGGCTGATGGAGGCGGCGCGGGCGCGCGCGGCGCTGGTCACGCCCGCGGCGCTCTACGGGCGCGGCGTCTTCACCACGCTCGCCGTGCACGGCGGCAAGCCCTTCCTCTGGAACGAGCACTGGCTGCGTCTCAAAGAGCACGCCGCGCGCGTGGGCCTGGACGCGAGCGGGTTGAACTCCGGCAACGTGGGCGAATCGCTCCGCCAACTCATAGAGGCTAACCGCGTCGCGGAAGGGCGCGCGCGCGTCACGCTCCTGGCGGCCAGCGAGCAGGGCATCTGGCAGGTGAAGGGGCTCGACGCCGAGCGCAAGACGGACCTCTTAATCATGACGGGCGACTTGCCAGAGGCCGCGGCGGACGGGCTCGCGCTCACGGTCTCGCCCTACCGCCTGAGCACCATGTCCGCGCTCGCGGGCGTCAAGAGCGTCAACTACCTGGAGCACGTACTGGCCTGGGAGGAGGCGCGCGCGCGCGACTTCGACGAGGCCGTCACTTTGAACGAGCGCGGCGAGCTGGTCTCGGCCACGCTCGCCAACATCTTCTGGGTGACGCGCGGAACGATTCACACGCCCGCGCTCGCCACGGGCGCGCTCAGCGGCACGACGCGCGCGCGCGTCATGGAATTGGCACAGGAAATCTCCGCCCCGCTCGTCGAGGGCGTCTACGACCTCTCGGACCTGGGCGACGCGGACGAAATCTTTCTCACCTCGGCCGGGCGCGGCGTCCAGATAGTGACGACCTTCGACTTCCATCGCTACACAGTCCCCGTCGGCTCCGTCGCCCTGCGCCTGCGCGAGGCGCTGCGCCAGTTAACGCTCGACGCGGATTAGAGTGGCGCGCGGCTGAAGTCGCGCGGGCGGCGGCTGTGATATAATCCGCGGCTCAATCAGTAAGGACAGCGCAAGGCTTTATTTCTGACTTCAGGAGGAATCGCCAGATGGCTACCGAACTCAAGCGCTCGGGCACGTCGCTCGACAAGATAGAGGAACTTTTGGGGGAGGACGCGCGCCAGCTCTTAGAGCACACGTCGAGCACCATCCCCAAAGAGCAGATTCAAGCGCCCGGCCCGGACTTCGTGGACCGCGTCTGGGCGCTCTCGGATCGCAACCCCTCGGTCTTGCGCTCGCTGCAAACGCTCTTTGACAACGGGCGGCTGCGCGGCACTGGCTACCTCTCGATTTTACCCGTGGACCAGGGCATAGAGCACTCGGCGGGCGCGAGCTTCGCGCCCAACCCGCAGTACTTCGACCCCGAGAACATCGTCCGCCTGGCGATTGAGGGCGGCTGCAACGCCGTCGCCTCGACCTTCGGCGTCCTGGGCGCGGTCGCGCGCAGGTTCGCGCACAAGATTCCTTTCGTCGTCAAGATCAATCACAACGAGCTTTTGACCTACCCGAACAAGTTCGACCAGATACTTTTTGGCACAGTGGATCAGGCGAAAGACATGGGCGCGGTGGCCGTGGGCGCGACCGTCTACTTCGGCTCCGAAGAGTCCACGCGCCAGATCACGGAGATCAGCCAGGCGTTCGCCTACGCGCACGAGCTGGGGATGGCGACCATCCTCTGGTGCTACCTGCGCAACCCCAAGTTCAAGACGAAAGAGGGCGACATGCACGCCGCCGCGGACCTGACGGGGCAGGCCAACCACCTCGGCGTGACCATCGAGGCCGACATCATCAAGCAGAAGCTGCCCGTGACGAACGGCGGCTACAACGCCTTGAACATCGAAAGCTCCTACGGCAAGACGAGCAAGAAAATCTACGAGGAGCTGACGAGCGACAGCCCGATTGACCTCGTGCGCTATCAGGTCGCTAACTGCTACATGGGCCGCTGCGGGCTCATCAACTCGGGCGGCGAGTCGAAGGGGGCGAGTGACTTGGCGGAGGCCGTGCGCACAGCCGTCATCAACAAGCGCGGCGGCGGCATGGGCCTCATCTCGGGCCGGAAAGCCTTCCAGCGCCCGATGGACGAGGGCGCGGCGCTCCTTAACGCCATCCAGGATGTCTACCTGGCCGAAGAGATCACGGTCGCCTAAAAAAAAGTCTCAGGTCCAAAAGTCCAAAGTCAGAAACCGTCTTCCTGACTTTGGACTTTCTGCTGCTCTAGGCAAGCGGGGCGCTCGTGTGCTATACATCTGCGGCACGCTTTACCTGTCGAGCCTGGGTTTCTCGCTCTCAATCAAGCAGCGTTTAAGAGAGATTACGTCACAGACCTTCCCCTCGTGAGGTCGGTCTCCCGAAAGCCATGTCTGCATCACTGAAAGTCACCCCCGAATCTTTCGGTCAGAACATCGGGCGCTTGCTCGATCTCGCCAGAAACAATCTGCTGTTCAGCTACTGGATCGGCTTCTTCACAGACCCCCTGACCGTGGCCTTCATCCTCGGCTGGGAACTCTTCGCCCTGGGGAGTAACCCGCTCGTCCTCGCGGCCTCCTTTGCTGGCGGGCTCCTGATCTGGACGCTCATAGAGTACTGCTTTCATCGCTGGGTCTATCACACTGGGAAGACCGTGCTGCACGCGGGGCACGCCCTGCACCATGAAGACCCGAAGATGCTCATCGGGATGCCCTGGTTCCTGACCACGAGCTTCGTCATGGGCCTCTGGTACGTCTTCTCCTTCTGGCTCGAAGTGCGCTACGCCTCGGCCGCGGTCGCGGGCCTCTTGAGCGGCTTCGTCTTCTACTACTGCTTTCACCACATCCACCATCACTTCAACCCGAAGTACTCCTGGTACAGAAAACTGCGCGCGCACCACAAGGTTCACCACCAGATGCCTGAGACGAACTTCGGCGTCACGAACCGCTTCTGGGATCGCGTCTTCCGCACGACCTACCGAAAACCTGAAAGTTCTACGAAAAAGCGGAACCGCGCTTAGCGCCTTAAGGATTGAGTCCACTCGCCCGCTGTCTCCAGTCTATGCGGGGCGGCCCGTGTCTTGGTATGATGACGGCCGCCATTTGACGAACTCGACGGCTCAGGCCCTAAAGTCTTGCATCCCGAACAGGCAACAGACGTGGACACCCTCCGGGCCGTCGCGCGCGGAGACGAGCAGGCTCTGGCCGCGCTCTACGACCGCTACAGGTTAATCCTTTTCGGCCTCATTCTCCGTATATTACATAGCCAGCCCGAGGCTGAAGACGTTTTGCAGGAGGTTTTCATACAGGTCTGGCGCAGGGCCGCCGACTTCGACGAAACGCGTGGCCGCCCCTTCACCTGGCTGGTGACCCTGGCGCGCAGCCGGGCCATAGACCGTCTGCGCTCAACGAGCGCGCGGGCGCGCACCGTTGACGAGGCAGCGCGCGCCGTGCCCGAGAGCATCTCTGATGCGGCCGAGGACGCGGTCAGGTCCGAGCAGGGCGAGATTATCCGCCGCGCGCTCGCGGAGCTGCCCGAAGAGCAGCGCCGCCCGCTCCTGCTCGCTTATTTTGAGGGGCTCACACAAACAGAGATCGCAGAGCGCACGGGCACGCCGCTCGGCACGGTCAAGACGCGCATGCGCTCCGCGCTGATGAAGCTGCGCGAGCAGTTGGGCGGACGCCTCAAGGAGTTGCTCTAGGCTGAGACAAAAGTCGGGACAGGCGGGCGTCACAGTGTCCGCGTTGCGGCGAGAAGATTTTGAGGAGACACGAAGAGTACAAGGAGATGCTGGCGGCCCGTGCGCTCGACGCGCTCGAACGGGCGGAGGCGCGCGAGCTGGCCGAGCACCTCGCGGCGTGCGACGAGTGCGGTGCGGAGCTTGAGGCGTGGCGCGCGACCGTTGCCGCGCTCGCTTACGCCGCGCCCGCCCGGGAGCCCGCGGCCGACTTGCGCTCTCGCATCCTCAAGAGCGTCCGCGCGGAAGCTGTGGGCGAGAAGCGGACGGCGAAAGTCGTGCTGCTGGCTAAACGCCAGCGCGCGAGGTGGAGCACGGGCATGAAGGTCGGGGCGCTGGCCGCCTCCATCGCGCTCATAGCGATGGCCGCCGCGCTCGTCATCGTCTGGAACCGCTACAACTCGCTCAGGCAGGATTTCGCGCAAATGTCAGGCCGTTGGGAATTGGCCCAGGGAGAACTCAAGCGCGAGCGCGAGGAACTGGCGCGCAGGCAGGAGGCGCTGGAGTTGATGACCTCGCCGGGCGCGCAGGTGACTGCGCTCGCGGGCACGGACCTGGCGACACGCGCGCACGGCAAGTTCGTTTACGACCGCAACACGGGCCGCGCCATGCTGATGGCCTACGACCTGCCGCCCGCGCCCGACGGCAAGGCGTACCAGCTCTGGTTCATCGCCGAGGGCAAGCCGCCCATGCCCGGCCGCGTCTTCAACACGGACTCGGCGGGCCGCGCCGAGATGCACGAACAGCTCCCAGTGGAGGCGCGGGCCGCGAGCGTCTTCGCCGTCACCCTGGAACCTTCGGGCGGCGTCGCCGCGCCGACTGGCGCGAAATACCTGCTCGGCTCCACGTCGTGACAAGTAAGTTTTCCCTTCCATGACCTGCGGTCGGAAACTTGGTACACTGTAGGCCGGGCGGCGCTGGAGGTGCACGCGCTGCCGCCAAGTTACCGACCGTAGGTGAGGAGAGAGAAGTGGCCGAGAAACCGAAAGTGACCAACGAGATTTCCGACGAGACGGGGCAGCACGATGCGCGCTTCCTGCTCTGGCGCAGGTTCTGCGCGGACAACGGCATCCCGGTCGAGACCATGCCCGGCGACCTCAGCGGCGAGGCGAAACAGAAGTGGGAGAAGCTGAAAGCGAATCTCCTGCCGAAGAACATGAACAAGTGACGAGTGACGAGTAGAAGCTTCTGCTTATCACTTATCACTCATCACTGCTCTTAAGAAGAGATTGGTCAGCCGCTCGCGCCCGATGGTCGTGACGGGGCCGTGCCCCGAGTGGACTTCCACGCCGTCGCCGAGCGGCACAATTGTGTTGACGAGTGAGTCCTCCCTGGCTCAGCAACCACGACCCCGCGCAACGCATCCAAATTGTCATAAAAGCGCGAGACGGTGTTCCCCTTTTCCCGCGCAACTCGATTAAAATAAACTCAAACAATCGCACGAGGTTTTAAGATCATGCCTATGAGTGAGCGCGCGGCCAGTCTGGCCGAAGTTCTGGACGAGATGACGGCCGAGGGCGCGGCCGAGTTGACGGAGCACCTGCCCGGCAAGGCGCTGCGCTGCTACGCCTGCGGCCACCGCTGTTTAATCAACGAAGGGAAGCGCGGCATCTGCAAGGTGCGCTACAACGAGGGCGGTCGCCTGCTGGTCCCCGCGGGCTACGTCGCCGCGCTCGCCTGCGACCCGACCGAGAAGAAGCCTTTCTTCCACGCGCTGCCCGGCTCCGACACCCTCACCTTCGGCATGCTCGGCTGCGACCTGCACTGCGCTTACTGTCAAAACTGGCTCACTTCGCAAGCTCTGCGCGACAACGCGGCGGGCACGGCCCCGAATATCGTTTCCGCGGACAGGCTCGTGGCGATGGCGAAGGCTTGCGGGGCATCGCTCGTGGGGACGAGTTATAACGAGCCGCTGATTACGGCGGAGTGGGCCGTGGACGTGTTCAGGCGGGCGAAGCCCGAGGGGTTCAGGACGGCGTTCATCTCGAACGGCAACGCGACGCCGCAGGTCTTGGACTACATACGCCCGTGGACGGACTGCTACAAGATTGATTTGAAGTCGATGTCCGACCGCAACTACAGGCAGTTGGGCGGGGTGGTGGACAACATCCTGGAGACGGTCAGGATGGTCCACGAGCGCGGCTTCTGGGAGGAGATTGTGACGCTCGTCATCCCGGGCTTCAACGACTCTGAGGACGAGCTGCGGCGCGCGGCCGACTTTATCGCTCAGGTTTCGCCGGACATCCCGTGGCACGTGACGGCGTTTCACCAGGACTACAAGATGACGGAGAACGCCAACACGACCGCCGCGCAACTGATTCGCGCCTGCGAGATCGGCCGCGAGGCGGGCCTGCGCTACGTCTACGCGGGGAACCTCCCAGGCAAGGTCGGGCGTTGGGAGAACACTTACTGCCACGCGTGCGACGAACTCCTGGTCGAACGCTACGGCTACCTCATACGCCAGATGAAAGTCACGCCCGCGGGCCAGTGTGCGAAGTGCAGGACTGCGATCCCAGGCATCTGGGTGTGAAGGGCAAGGATGAGGGATGAAGAAAAGAAACAGTTCTTACTTCATCCCTCTGCCCTCATCCCTTTTCTACTTCTTGGCGGTCGCCTGTTTGACGGGCGTGCCGTGGTGGAGCACGGCGTACCATCTCTGACCCCGCTTGGACCAGACGGTGCTGTGGCGTTCCTCTTCCGTGCCTGACTTGACGGTGTAAGTGACGACCGAAGCGTCCGCGTCAACCTTCACCTCTTTGAAGTTGCCGAGCGTGAATTTGGAGGCGTCGAACATTTTGACCCCGTTGACGGAGCCCGCCTTGTCGTAGACGCCGTCGGGCTCGACCTCTATCGCCTCGTCGGCCAGGTCGCTGGCGAAGGCGTCATAGTCCTTGCGCTTCAACTCCTCCCAGACCTTCTTCTCTTTGCTGATGGGGTCGGGCGCTTCGGGGGCGGACGAGGGGTCTGCGGCGCTGGGCGGCGCGGAGCCAGACGGTTTCGCGGTGTTCGCCGTCTGCTCGGCCGCGGCCTTGGCTGTCGTGTCCTGGTGGAACACGCCCATCCACTTGCCGCCGCGGTTGACCCAGACGGAGCTGGCGCGAATGGGCGTCTCAGGCATGGGTTGGCCGCCGCTCGTGCCCTTCATGTTGACGGTGTAGGCGACGACGACGGCGTCCTTATCGACCGCGACCACTTTCCAGTCGGAGAAGGAGATGTCCGTGGGGGCCATCTCCTTGATGCCGTCAACCGTGCCCGCCTTGTCGAACACGCCGTCCTCCGTGACGTAAACGAAGTCGTCGGCCAGCATCGCGCCGAAGCCGTCCGGGTTCTTGTCCTTGATCTTCCCCCAAATCTCTTTCTCCCTGGCAATGGCCGCGTCGTCCGCCGCCGGGCTCGCCTCGGCCTTCGGCGTGGCCGCGGGCGAAGCTGTGGCGTTCGCGTTGGCGTTGGCGTTGCCCGGGGCCTGCGTCGTCGTCGCGCAGGACGAGGCCGCCAGCACGAGCAGCACTATCAGTGTGATTCGCTTCATGGGCAGAAACTCCTCGCTGGGAATTCGAAAGACGACCGTGCTTCTATGCCAAACGGGGCGTGAAGTCAATAGCTGGTGAATAGTAAATGGTAAATAGTGAATGGACCAGACCGTCCGTCCATTCACCATTTACCATTTACCAATTACTAATTTTAGAAATTTGAGGAGCGGCGTTCGCCGCCTTCAGGGGTGCCGAAGGGGGGCGCGTATTCGCCCGTCAGCTCTGCGGCCTTGAGGTTGCGCTTGAGTTCGGCTATCTCGCGCGAGACGGCCTTGAACTCGTCCGCGTCGAACTGCTCGGGCTCGCCCGCGAGCTTCAGCACGCGGTCCATGCGGGCCGACGCGCGGTCGAGCGCCTCGACCGCCAGGGCCCCACTCTCGACCGCCTCGACCACGCGGTCGCGCGCGGCGACGAAGTTGGCCTCCTGTTCGCAGATGAGGATCATGTCGGAGCCCGCCTCGACGGCGCGCAGAGCGGCTTCGGCCACAGAGAGCGTCTGCACGACCGCGCCCATCTCCATGTCGTCCGTGATGACCAGCCCGTCGAACTTCAAGACCGTGCGCAGCAGCCGCATCACCACGTTGCCGCTGATGGTCGCGGGCAACTGGTGAAAACTTTCGAGCGCGGGCAGCTCGCCCGTGCGCCTGAACCATGCCTGTAGAAACTCCGAGACTTCGGGGAACGCCCCGTGGCTCACCATCACGGAGTGCAGGCGCTCGCCGCGGCGGTGGAACATCAAGTCCATGAAGGGAACCAGGTCTTGCTCCAGAATCTCCTCCCACGAGTGCTTCACGATGGGCAGCCGCCTGTGCGAGTCTATGTCCGAGCCGCCGAGCCCTGGAAAGTGTTTGCCGCAGCCGACGACGCGCCCCTTTTGCAGCCCGTCGAGGTAAGCGCCCGCGAGGCGTGAAACCTCCGCGGCCGTGCGGCCGAAGGTGCGACCGCGCAGGCCGTTCTCAAGGTTGTCGCCGGAGAGGTCCAGGACGGGCGCGAAGTTGATGTTGAAGCCCATGAGCCGCAGGGCTCGGGCCGAGAGCGCGCCGAATTTTTGTGCCAGGTCGGACGAGCCCGCGTCGCGCACGGCTTTGGCCGAAGGCATCGGCTCGCAAATCTCACGGAAGCGGTCAACGAGGCCGCCCTCCTGGTCCACGCCGATGAGGACGGGGTGGTCTACCGAGTCGCGTATCTGCGCGTTGAGGAGCGCGACCTGCTCGGGCGACTCCACGTTGCGCCCGAAGAGGACGACGCCGCCCGGCTGCACCTCGCCCAGCAGCGCGCGCGTGCGCGCCGTCAGCCGCGTGCCCGCGAGCCCCACGAAGAGGACGCGCCCGGCCTTGCGCTTGATTGACTCCCTGCCTTGTGCTCGCTTCGTCTCGTCCAAAATTTTTCCCGCTTCCCGGCCAGACAACTCGACGCGCAGAGACGCCCCTGCTCGTTCCGAGCGGAGCTTGCGCGCAGGTTAGGGAGAGATTGCTAGCCGTGAGCTTAGCGAGTTGGAGGCGGGTTAGCAAGGCCGCGCGCAAAAAGGTAAAATCCTGGGCGTGGAAAAGCAGGACTTACAGGCCGCGGCCGTTTCGTCGCGCATCAAGGAGCAGGCCCTCCGCTTAGGGTTCGACAAGGTGGGCATCGTCCGCGCCGAGCCGCTGGAGCGCGAGCGCGAGCGGCTCGACGAGTGGCTCGCTCGCGGCTTCCACGGCGAGATGAGCTGGATGGCGCGCGACCCAGACAAGCGCACGGACCCGCGTCTGCTGCTGCCGGGCGCGCGCTCGGTCGTCGTCGTCGCCCTCAACTACTACACGCCGCACGCCCACGCGGACGACCCCGCGACGGGCAAAGTCTCGCGCTACAGTTGGGGCGACGATTATCACGACGTGGTCGGGGAGAAGCTGAAGCAACTGCTCGCCTGGGTCAAGGAAAATTGGCCCACGGCCCGTGGCAAGGTCTGCGTTGACATTCAGCCCGTTATGGATAAGGCCTGGGCCGCGCGCGCGGGCCTCGGCTGGATAGGCAAGCACACGAACCTCATCACGCGCGAGTACGGCTCCTGGGTCTTCCTGGGCGAGCTGGTGCTCGACCTCGAACTGGAATACGACGCGGAACCTTCGGAAGACCATTGCGGGAGCTGCACGCTCTGCCTGGACGCGTGCCCGACCCAGGCCATCACGGAGCCTTACGTCGTTGACTCCAACAAGTGCATCTCTTACGCGACGATTGAGCTGCGCGGCGAGCGGCTGCCAGAGGAAGTGGCACAGAATCTGGACGGCTGGCTCTACGGCTGCGACGTCTGCCAGGACGTGTGTCCCTGGAACCGCTTCGAGCAGCCGACCCTTGAGCCGCGCTTCTCTCCGCGCGCGGGGCTGGTCAACGCGCCGCTCTCGGACATCCTCGCGCTGACGCACGAAACTTACGCCGCGCGCTTCCGCAACAGCGCCATCAAGCGCGCCAAGCTCTCCGGCCTCCAGCGCAACGCCCGCGCGCTGCTCGCGGCCGAAGATCACGAATAAGGAAGAATGACCATGCGGATTCTAATCGTCGGCGGCACGGGCTTCATAGGCCCGCACGTCGTCAGGCGTCTGGCAGAAATGGGCCACGACGTGACCGTCTTTCATCGCGGCGAGACGCGCGCCGCGCTGCCCGGCGGCGTCCGTGAGATTCACGGCGACCGCCGCGAGCTGCCGTCATTCGCCGCGAAGTTCCGTGCGGCGGCCCCGGACGTGGTGCTGCACATGATCGCCTACACGGAAGAGGACGCGCGCGCGCTCGTCAACCTCTTCAAAGGGATCGCGCGCCGCGCCGTCGTCCTCAGCAGCGCGGACGTTTACGCGGCGTACGGCCGCCTGCTGCGCCTGGAATCAGGCGCGTCGGCCGCGCACCCTCTCGCGGAGGACGCGCCCGTGCGCGCGAACCTTTACCCGTACCGCGCGCGGGCCGAAGGGCCGGACGATTTCAAGTATGACTACGAGAAGATTCTGGTCGAGCGCGTGGTGATGAACGGCGACGGGCTGCCCGGCACTGTCCTGCGGCTCCCCGCGGTTTATGGTCCAGGCGACAGGCAGCACAGGCTCTTAGGCTACGTGAAAAGGATGGACGACGGCCGCCCCTTCATCATGCTCGGCGAGGCGCAGGCGCGCTGGAGCTGGACGCGCGGCTACGTCTCGAACGTCGCGGATGCCATCGCGCTCGCCGTGACGAACGAGAGCGCCGCGGGGCGCATCTACAACGTGGGCGAAGCGGACGCCCTCGACGAAAGCGAGTGGGTTCACGCGCTGGGCCGCGCCGCAGGCTGGGACGGCCGAGTCGTCATCGTGCCCGAAGATTCGTTGCCCGCGCACATCGCCTCGCCCGTCGATTATGACCATCACCTCGCCACGGACACGGGCCGGATACGCGCCGAGCTGGGCTACAGCGAGCGCGTCCCGCGCGAAGAAGCGTTGCGGCGGGCAATCGAGTGGGAACGCGCCAACCCGCCAGCCGAGTCAGGCTCTTTAGAGGCTGAGTACGCGGCCGAAGACGCCGCCCTGGAGGCTTGGAACACTCGTTGAGGCAGCGTATGATTGAAGTCGGACGATAACCCTTAGAGCCTCGCGCGCGTGTGAAAGAAGAGAAGTGACCGCTTTGCTCAAAGATTCCTACGGACGGCGGATACGCGACCTGCGCGTGTCTTTGACGGATCGCTGCAATTTCCGCTGCTTCTACTGCCTGCCGCACGGCGAGCCGCCAATTGCGCCGAAGTCTGAGATGCTGAGTTACGAGGAGATCGAGTACGTCTCGGACATCTTCGTCGCGCTCGGCATCGAGAAAATCCGCTTGACGGGCGGCGAGCCGATGATGCGCCGCGACATAGAGACCATCATCGGCAAGCTCGCTCGTCTCAAGCCGCGCCTGCATGATCTGGCGCTGACGACCAACGGCTACTTCCTGCCGGGCCGCGCCAGCGCCTTGAAGGAAGCGGGCCTGGACCGCGTCACCATCAGCCTGGACAGCCTGAAGCGCGACGTGTTCCGCAGGATGACGGGCGTGGACGTGCTCGACCGCGTGCTCGAAGGCATAGAGGCTGCCCGCAGCGCGGGCCTCACGCCCATCAAGGTCAACGCCGTCATCGTCCGCGGCCACAACGACGCGGAGGTCGCGGACTTTGCCGCCTTCGCCCGCGAGTATGACATCAGCATGCGCTTCATAGAGTTCATGCCGCTCGACTCGGGCCACGAGTGGTCGCGCGCGGACGTGGTCTCGGGGCGCGAGATGCGAAAGCTGATAGAGGAACGGTTCCCTCTCGTGCCCTTGAGAGTCGAGCGCGGCTCGGAGACCTCCGCGCGCTACCGCTTCGCGGACGGCGCGCCCGGCGAGGTCGGCATCATCGCGCCCGTCACAGAGCCCTTCTGCGGGGCCTGCTCGCGCATCCGCCTCACCGCCGACGGCCAGCTCAGGACGTGCCTCTTCTCCACGGTCGAGCACAGCCTCCGCGACGTCGTCCGCCGCAATGCCTCGCGCGTCGAAATCGCGGACTACATCGAATCAGTCGTGATGAAGAAAGAGCCCCGCCACTACATCAACGACCCGGAATTTACGCAGCCCGCGCGGACGATGAGTTTTATCGGCGGGTAACAGAATGAGGAGGAGTGACCTGTTCATGGAGACGAATGAGAGAGAAGTGGCGACGCTGGCGGGCGGGTGTTTCTGGTGTTTGGAGGCCGTGTTCGACGACTTGCGCGGCGTCGAGTCTGTGGAGTCTGGCTACATGGGGGGCGAGGTGGCGAACCCGACCTACAGGCAGGTGTGCTCGGGGACGACGGGGCACGCGGAGGTCGTGCGTGTGACGTTCGACCCGCGGGTCGTCTCCTTCCGCGAGGTGCTGGAGGTCTTCTTCGCCATCCACGACCCGACGACGCTGAACAGGCAGGGCGCGGACGTGGGCACGCAGTACCGCTCGGCCATCTTCTACCACTCGCCTGCGCAGAAGGAGACGGCCGAACGACTGATTGCCGAGTTGAACGCGGAGCAGGTCTGGGACGCGCCCATCGTGACGGAGGTCACGCCCGCGGGCGAGTTCTACGTGGCGGAGGATTATCACCAGGAGTATTACGCGCAGAATTCGTCGCAGCCCTACTGCCGCGCCGTCGTCGCGCCTAAGGTCGCCAAGTTCCGCCAGAAATTTTTGGACAAGCTGAAAAGTAGAAGTCAGGCGAGCGCCTGACGCGCGCCCGAAGTTTGTAGTAAACTTCCAGCTCAAGACGAAAAGTTTTCGGGGGAGCCCAGGTCGTAGAGTCCGGGCTGAGAGTCACAAACGCTGTGAGACCCCTTGAACCTGATGCGGTTAGTACCGCCGAAGGGAGAAACACGAGAAAGACCGTTCGCAGTCCCTTCATGCCGGCTGGAGCGGTCTTTCCTTTTGGCCCAGAAACGGGCCGGAAAGTTCTGGGTAGTGATGAGCCAGACAGTTAGTGAGAAGCAGAGCGACGAAGTCAGGCTGCCGAACTCGCGCAAGGTCTACGTCGAGAGCCCGCGCGTAAATGGCGTGCGCGTGCCGCTGCGCGAGGTCACGCAGCACGCGACCAAGACTTTTGACGGGCGGACGGAAGAGAACCCGCCCGTGCGCGTCTACGACACGAGCGGGCCGTGGGGCGACCCCCTTGTGCGCTGCGACGTGCGCGACGGGCTCTCTGCTTTGCGCCGCGAGTGGATAGTGGGGCGCGGCGACGTTGAAGAGTACGAGGGGCGCAGCGTGAAGCCAGAGGATAACGGCTACCTGACGGCAGGGGCCGAGGAGTACGCGCGCGGGCGCGAGAAGGGGAAGCTCGAAGAGTTCCCGGGCCTGCGCCGCCAGCCCTTGCGCGCCCGAACGGGAAGGCGCGTGACGCAGATGCACTACGCGCGGCGCGGTATCGTCACGCCCGAGATGGAGTTCGTCGCCATCCGCGAGAACCTGGGGCGCGAGGCCGCGCTCGACACGCTCGGCGACCGCGACCGCGATTCCCTGCTCCACCAGCACAGGGGCGAGAGCTTCGGGGCCTCGATTCCGAAGTTCGTGACCGCGGAGTTCGTGCGCGACGAGGTGGCCCGCGGACGCGCCATCATCCCCGCGAACATCAACCACCCCGAGAGCGAGCCAATGATCATCGGCCGCAACTTCCTCGTCAAGATTAACGCCAACATCGGCAACAGCGCGGTCGCCTCCTCCATCGAGGAGGAGGTCGAGAAGATGCGCTGGGCGACGCGCTGGGGCGCGGACACCGTGATGGACTTGTCCACGGGCAAGAACATCCACGCCACGCGCGAGTGGATTCTGCGGAACTCGCCTGTGCCCATAGGGACTGTGCCAATTTACCAGGCGCTCGAAAAGGTCGGGGGCAAGGCCGAAGAGCTGACCTGGGAGATTTACCGCGACACGCTCGTCGAGCAGGCCGAGCAGGGCGTGGACTACTTCACGATTCACGCGGGCGTGCGCCTCCCCTTCATCCCCTTGACGGCCAGGCGCACGACGGGCATCGTCTCGCGCGGCGGCTCTATCATGGCGAAGTGGTGTCTGGCGCACCACCTGGAGAGCTTCCTCTACACGCGCTTCCGCGAAATCTGCGAGATCATGGCGGCCTACGACGTGTCGTTTAGCTTGGGCGACGGCCTGCGGCCCGGCTCGATTGCCGACGCCAACGACGAGGCGCAGTTCGCCGAACTCGAAACGCTCGGCGAGTTGACGAAGGTCGCGTGGGAGTACGACTGCCAGGTGATGATTGAGGGGCCGGGCCACGTCCCCATGCACCTGGTGAAAGAGAATGTGGACCGCCAGCTCGAAACCTGCGGCGAGGCCCCGTTCTACACGCTCGGGCCGCTCGTGACGGACGTCGCGCCCGGCTACGACCACATCACGTCTGCGATTGGCGCGGCGATGATCGGCTGGTTCGGCACGGCCATGCTCTGCTACGTCACGCCGAAAGAGCACCTGGGCCTGCCGAACAAGAAGGACGTCAAGGACGGCGTCATCACCTACAAGCTCGCGGCGCACGCGGCCGACTTGGCGAAGGGTCATCCTGGCGCGCAGCTCCACGACAACGCGCTCTCGAAGGCGCGCTTCGAGTTCCGCTGGGAGGACCAATTCAACCTCGCGCTCGACCCGGAGGTCGCGCGCGAGTACCACGACGAGACGCTCCCGCAGGAGGGGGCCAAGCTCGCGCACTTCTGCTCGATGTGCGGCCCGCACTTCTGCTCCATGAAGATCACGCAGGACGTGCGCGAGTACGCCGCCCGCAAAGAACTGGACGAGGAGGCCGCGCTTCGTGAGGGCATGAAAGAGAAGGCCGCCGAATTCGTCGCCTCAGGCGCGGAACTCTACCAGGGCGACCTGCCCCAGGGCGCGACGCGCGAGCATTGACGGCTGTGGGCGGAGTGAGAGTTCTGGCCCAAAAAGTGAAGCCGCGCGGAAGTCGGCCGACTTCCGCGCGGCTTCGTGTGTAGGGTTGGAACCGCGCGGGCTCAGTTCGCGGGTTGGGTGGCCGCCTGCGGCTGTTGCTGCTGCTGGCGGTAGGCGTCGAAGTCGTCCCAGACGCGCTGAATCGTGCGCAGCTCGAAATACTTGCGGGCGGGGTCGGTCGGGTGCTCCTCGGAGTAGATTTTTAGTTGCAGGGTGCGGCAGCGGCCGGGCTCGAAGACTTCCATCGGGTAGCTGTAAATCCCCGCGTAGGTGTAGCGGTTTTTGACCTTGAAGTAGTCCTGCATGGGGACGACGATCTCGGACTTGCCGCGCTGGATGGGCGTGACGACCTGGTCGCCGCAGAGCAGCTCCATCTCGTAAAAGTCCGCCTTGAACTTGAAGTTGAGCGGGGTGAACATGCCCGTCATGCTCCCCACGGCGAGACTCATGAAGAGAGACTTGCCCGTCGCCTTGACTTCGGGGAAGGCCAGAATCTGCACGACGGGCGAGAGCGTGCCGACGTACTCGGACCAGTTGCGCAGCGTCCTGTACTTGTCCACGGTGCCCTGGATGGCCCCGGGGTTGTCGTTCCTCTTGTCGCGGTCGCGCGCCGCCTCCAGCCTGTCCTTCTCCGAGAAGTAGAAGCGGACGACGGGCGTCAGAATCGCCACGTCGTAGTCGCCGACTTCGGCCTTGTAGGGCTTGGTTTCGAACTTCTTAACGTCCATCCTGGTCTTGATGGCTTCGACGGGGAAGGGGTCTTCGGGCAGCGTCGGCAGCAGCGCCTCGGGCGGGGCGGGCTTGTCCTTGAGCGCAGCCTGCGCCTTCTCCAACAACTCGTGCGCCTCTTCGATGCGGACGATGCCCGAGACGCCCGGCCCGGCCTCGGCCTGCACGGCGAAAGTGGTGATGCCAACGACCTCGCCCGACATGTTGAAGAGCGGGCCGCCTGAGTTGCCAGGGTTGATGTTGACGTCCGAGAGGATGGCGCGCTTCTCGACCTTGCTGACGACGCCAGTGGTCAGGATTTTGTCCTGGCTCAAGGGGCTGCCGATGGCGAAGATGCGCTCGCCCTCGATGATGCCCAGCTCGGGCTCGGCGCTCGGGTCCGCCAGCTTCAGCACCTTGCAGGACTGGCAGGCGGCGAGGTTGGCCCAGAGCACGGCCACGTCCTTCTCGGGGTCTTCGGCCAGGATGACGGCCTGCACCTTGTGTTTGGGATCGAACTGGACGCGAACCTCTTTGGACTGGCTGACGACGTGCTGGTTCGTCAGAATCAGCCCGCGCTGGTCAACGACGAAGCCCGTGCCGTGGCCCAGCTCGCCCTCGATTGTGACGACGCCGTCGCGCAGCTCGCGGAACAGCTCGGCCTCCTCCGCGAAGGCGCGCTTGCGCTCGCGTCCGCTGGCCTGCTTCACGTTCGCGTTGTCCGTGCTCAGCTCGACGACCGCCTCCTTGCCGTCCTCGACTTTGAGTTTGACCTCCCACTCGTAAGCCTTGCCCTCGAAGATGATGGCCTTCTCGGACTTGACGACGTAGTCGCCGGGCAGTAATGAGGCAGAGGTCGTGCCGTCGAAGTTCGTGACGAGCGGGATGGAGGCCGCGGGCGCGCTGTCCGCAGCGTCCAGCTTCTGCACGACGAGCGTGAACTTAGGCACGGGCTTGACGTTGAGGTCTTTGTCAACGAGCGCGACTTTGAAAGAGACTTTGACTGCACCCTGGCTCTGCGCGAGCGCGCCCGCGTGAAGGGAGATGAGGAGGAGCACGGCCAGCAGGCCAGCGCACACTCTTGGTGCGTGGGGGAACTTCATCTTAATTCTCCTTAGGTTAATGAGACGCGCGGGGCCGAGTCGGGTCGTGGGTTTCGGTCATGCTGCCGAGCGCGCAGGCAGTCTATGAGAAAGCGGCGCGGAAATGCAAGCGGGGTGGGACACTTTCCTTAAGTGTCCCACCCCGCTTGAAGTGAATTGACTGGCGGCTCGGTCTACTCAGGCCCGCGCAAGGAGGACTCCTGCAACTGCGGGTCGCGCGGGTTGAAGGGCGTGGCGATGAACTTCTTGGCCGCCGCCTGCGCGCCGTCGTAGTTGATGCCCGTCTGCACGGCCTTGTTGTACTCGTTGACGGCCTGAGCCCGCATCCCGCGCGCGTCGTAGGCGTTGCCACGCCTAATCCGCGCCCAGGCTTCAATCCAACTGGGCCTGAGGTTGCCGTTCAGGGCCGAGTCGAAGGCGTCCAGAGCGAGCTGCCAGTTGCGCTGCTCAAGGTAGAGCAGGCCGAGGTTGTAGTAGACCCAGGAGTTCGAGCGGTCGAGCTTGAGCGCGGCCTCCAATTGCTGCTGCGCTTCCGCGTACTGCCCCTCGCGCATCTGCTCTATGCCGCGGCGCGCGACGACCGCGACCTTCAGGTCGTCGGACATGCGCAGGATTCGATTGTTGGGGTCAACCACGATCTCTATAGGCTGGCCCGCGCTCTCGAAGTCGAAGTCCTCGCTCTTCTGCGTCATGTCGAGCGTGATGGTCGGGTTGTCGCCGCCCTCGGAGCGGAGCATCAGCTCCAGCGGCATGTTCAGGTTCTCGATGTTCTGCTTGATAGTGCCGCGCGTGCGGAACTTGCCCGTGCGCGTGCGGATGATCTGGTAGTCGTAAGTGAACTCGGGCACGCCTGTGCCTTCGACCCACTGGGCGAAGAAGAAGCGCATGTTCTGGTCGGCAATCTTCGAGGTCAACTTCTCGAAGTCGTCAATCGAGGCGTTCTTGTTGCGGTACTGTTCGAGGAAGTCGCGCAAGAGCTGTCTGAACTTCTCCTTGCCAATCGCCTCGCGCAGCATGCGGAAGACCATCGCGCCCTTGTAGAAGACGATTGACTGGTAGGCGGCCGACTGGTCGTCCAGAGCCGAAGGCGCGCGCGCAATCGAGGCCGTCTGCTCGAAGGTGAGTGCCCGCTCCTGCATGTCGCGCTGGGCGTTGTCGAGCGCGCCGCCAGAAAGAGTTGATTCGCGCAGGGCGAAGGCGCTCCACTCCGCGAGGCCCTGCGAAATCCAGGCGTCGTCAAAGGACTTCAGGCCCACGGTCTGGCCCCACCACTGGAAGGCGACCTCGCGCTGCAATCTTTCTTCGGGCACGGGCCGCGACGGGTCGAAGAGTTTGGAGGCCAGGAAGACCATCCCCAAACCGCTGTAAGTGTCCAGGCTCTCGTCGTCAATCTGCGCGACCACGAGGCGCGTGCCGAAGGCGGGCTGGCCGTACTCTTTGGTGTAGAACTGCAAGGCCGTTCCCATCATCTCCGCGTAACGCTCGATGCGGCTCTCGCTGCCCACTTTCGCGTAGAACTGTATGTCGTAGTTGCCGAACTTGAGCGCCTTGGTGATGTACTGCCCGGCGACGAAATTGCCGGGGAGCACGGGCTGCTTGTGGACGAAGCGGTAGCGGGTGTTGCCGTCCTTGCCTGTGACGGGCGCGACAGGTTCGTCCGAAGTCCCCGCGACGTGCAGGCCCGTTGGCACAATAATCGTGATGTCGGAAGTGGCGCGGTCGGCGGCGTAGTCGTGGAAGGGGAACCAGCGCGCGGCGTACATCAGGTACGAGCCTTCAGTGCCGACGTAGGCGAGGCGCTTGGTGGCGAGCGGGCCGCCCTCGGGCGTTTGCAACCCGCCGGACCAGCGGAAGCGTAAGGTGACGGGCGTGCCCGCGGGCGCGACCTGGCCGAGGTCTATGCGGACGTTCGGGCCGATTGAAGAGTCCGCGCCCGCCGCGTCCTGGACGAAGGTCACGGCCTTGCCGTTCATCTCGACCGCCTCGACCTTGAGCGAGCCGTTGAGTTCAAAAATCACGGAGCGCGTGGCGTCCTGGGGCGTGAAAGCCACGTCGGCCGCGGCACGCAGGGTGTGCTGGTCCGGGATGAGCTGCGCCTCGATGCGGTAGTTGGTCACGTCGAAGCGGGCGCGGCCCGGAGCCTGCTGCGCCTCGGCGGGCAGGTAGGCCGCCAGGCAGAGGAGTGAGAGCGCCGTGAGCGCCCGTAGCGCGCGGAAAGCTGTTTTCGTCATAACCTGGAATCCGTAGGAAACAAATTTTCGTTAAATTACGTTAATTATACACGCCGTTCGCCGGTCGGCGAGAGAATTCGAGGGGAGAGACTCTCGTCCTCCGCTAAATCATCCCGAAAATCCACGAGCGCCGCCCTGGTTACAATGGTGAACAGTGCGCGAGACCGAGCGAGAAGGATTGTCTATCTTCCTGTGCGGTCGGGTTTTTGATGTCGCAGGCGGCCCGGCGGTTGGCTGTTCCGCGCGGGCCCGCTTGACGGAGCCCACGCGCGGCCTTTAGAGTCGAGTGTTCAAGACCACGACCGGCCTTTCTCCGGCGAACCCTTGGCACAATTCCCCCTGAAACGGTCTGGACAGGTCTCCCCGTCCTCAAGTAAGTGCGCGTTATGCGTTATGAATCCCTGGAATTTATTTGACTCTTGTGAGCAACAAGTAAGGAGCTAGTTTTATGAGACCAAAGCAGCAGTTATTCGTCGGCCTCCTGGTGGCCTGCGCGCTTCTGGCGCAGACGGTCGGCCTGGCCTCGCCCGCCGCCAAGTCACGGGGCGTCCAGGTGGCCTACAAGGAGACCAAGCTGAAGAACGGCCTGCGCGTCATCACGGTGGAAGACCACTCGGCCCCCGTCATCGCGCTCGCCATCACCTACAACGTCGGCTCGCGCGACGAGCGCAAGGGCCGCACGGGCTTTGCCCACCTCTTCGAGCACATGATGTTCAAGGGCAGCGAGAACGTCGGCACGGGCGAGCACTTCTACCTCGTCTTCAACAATGGCGGGAACATGAACGGGACGACCAACGAGGACCGCACCAACTACTTCGAGGCGCTCCCCGCCAACCAGCTCGACCTCGCCATCTTCCTCGAAGCAGACCGCATGAAGAGCCTTGTCATCTCGAAAGAGAACCTCGACAACCAGCGCAACGCCGTGCAGGAGGAGCGCCGCCTGGGCGTTGACAACCAGCCCTACGGCAAGAGCGAGGAGGTCATGCAGGAGACCGTCTACGACAACTTCGCTTACAAGCACACGACGATAGGCTCTATGGAGGATTTGAACGCCGCGAGCGTCGAGGACGTCTCCTCCTTCTTCAAGATGTACTACGCGCCGAACAACGCCGTGCTGACGCTCGTCGGCGACTTCAAGACCGAAGACGCGCTCAAGAAGATTAGAGCGAGTTTCGAGCCCATCCCGAGCCAGCCGACCCCGCCCACGGTGGACATGACCGAGCCCGAGCAGAAGGCCGAGCGGCGCGCCACGGTCGAGGACGCGCTCGCGCGGCTCCCGCAGGTGGACATCGCGTTCAAGGCCGTGCCCGGCAACACGCCAGAGTTCTACGCGCTGCAAGTTCTGTCCGCCTCGCTCCAGAGCGGGCAGAGTTCCCGCCTCTACCAGACGCTCGTCAAGGATAAGCAGCTCGCCACCAACGTGGGCGGCTTCATGGACGAGAAGCGCGGCGTCGGCGCGCTCTACATCTCGGCCACGATCAAGCAAGGCGTCAAGCCCGCGGACGTGGAGGCGGCCATCTACGCGGAGATCGAGCGGCTCAAGAAGGAGGGCATCGCCGACTGGGAGTTGCAGAAGGCCAAGAACAACACGCGCCGCAACTTCATCAACTCGATGCAGAGTTCGCTCTCGCGCGCCGTCCAGATGGGCATCTACACGGTCTACTACAACGACCCGAACCTGATTAACACCAGGCTCGACAAGGTCGAGGCCGTGACCAAAGCGGACGTCGCCCGCGTGGCGGACAAGTATCTGACGGCTGCGAACCGCACTGTCGTCGTCACCATGCCCAAGAGTCAGGGCGCGGCCACGGCCGCCGGGCAGTAAAGGAGAACTATACCCATGAGCAATTTTACGAAGTTGAAAACGAAGCTCGCGCCCCTCGCGCTCGCCGTCGCGGCGCTCGTCGTCGCGCCCGCCGCGCAGGCGCAGCAGCCGCAAAGTGGGCCAGCGGGCCAGAGCGTCAAGGGCGCGGAGATTAAAGGCAAGGCTCCCGTCAGTCGAGAGATTCTCAAGGTCAACTTGCCGAAGGCGCAGGAGGCGACGCTCTCGAACGGCCTGCGCGTCGTCCTGCTTGAGAACCACAGGGTTCCGACCTTCACGATGCAGATGGTCTTTTTGAGCGGCGGGCTCTCGGACCCCGCCGACCAGCACGGATTGGCACAATTCACGGCCGCCCTGCTGCGCGAAGGGACCGCGACGCGCACGAGCAAGGACATCAGCGAGCAGATTGACACGCTCGGCGCGACGCTCACGGCCAACGCGGGCCTCTCCTCTTTCACGACCAACGTTACGAGCGCGGGCCTCGTCGAGAACCTGGACGAGACGCTCGCCATCTTCGCGGACGTGATCCGCAACCCGAAGTTCCCGGCCGAGGAGGTCGAGAAGTTCAAGGCGCGGCTCGTCCAGCAGATACAGTTCCAGCGCTCCATCCCGCAGTTCCTCGCCGCCGAGCGCTTCCAGCGCGCCATCTACGGCGAGCACCCCGCGGGGCTCATCGTGCCGCCCGTCGAGGCCATCAAGCGCACGACCTCCGCCGACCTGGCGAAATTCCACTCGACCTACTACCGGCCGAACAACGCCATGCTCGCCATCGTCGGCGACGTGACGTTGAAGGAGATCATGCCGAAGCTCGAAAAGGCTTTCGGCGACTGGCAGAAGGGCGAAGTGCCGCAGACCACGATCCCGGCCGCGCCCGAGCAGGGCGCGATGAAGATTCAGTTGATCGACCGGCCCGGCTCCGTCCAGACCGTGCTCCAACTCGGCAATCTCGGCATCGAGCGCACCAACGAAGACTACTTCGCCGTGCTCGTCATGAACCAAATCCTGGGCGCAGGCCCGGCCTCGCGCCTCTTCCTGAACCTGCGCGAGGACAAGGGCTACACCTACGGCGCGTACAGCAACTTCGGCGGCTCGAAGTTCCGCGGGACGGTCGTCTCCAGCTCGGAGGTGAGGACGGATGTGACCGCGGGCGCGATGGAGCAGTTCATGTACGAGCTGAAGCGGCTGCGCGACGAGAAGGTCAGCCCGGTGGAGCTGGAGAACGCCAAGCGCGCCATCATCGGCGGCTTCGCCCTCTCGCTGGAGCAGCCGAACTCGCTCCTTCAGAACATCGTCACGCAGAAGCTCTACGACCTGCCCGCGAACTACTGGGACACGTACCCGCAGATGGTCTCGAACATCACGGCGGACGACGTGCAGCGCGCGGCGCAGAAATACGTCAACCTCTCGAACCTACAGATCGTCGCCGTCGGTGACGCCTCGAAGGCCCGCGAGATTCTGGCGAAGTACGGCCCCGTCGAAGTCTTCGACGCCGAAGGCCAGCCCGTGACCAGCGTCCCCGGCGAGAAGAAGCCGACGCCGTAAGAAAGCAGAAGGAAAAAGGTAAAAGGCAAAAGGGAAGAGCGGCGGTGGAGTGCTTGAACTCCGCCGCCGCTCTTCTGATTATTGGCCGGGCGGCTTCTCTTCGGCGGGTTTCCGTTCCGTCTCTTCTGTCTTTGGCGGCTCGTTCGCGGGCGGCCTGGCCTCGCCCTGCGGCGGTCCCGTGGAGAGAGACGGGGCGGGGCCGATCATCGCGTCCAAGCCTTCGAGCGAGCCGTGAACTTTGCGGTAGAGTCCCTCTATGACGGCGCGCTGCACGGGGCTCGGGGCCGCGGGGTTGTAAGCTTTGAGGTAGGCGGCGAGCGCGTCCGGGCGGTTGCCAGTGGCTTCGAGCGCCGCGCCCATGTGCCATTGCACTGTGCGCCACCACGCGCTCTGCTCGGGCAGCACGCTCAGGGCGCGCTTGAGGTGGACGACCGCCTCCGCCGTCTGGTCCTGGTTGAACAGGGCCCAGCCCTTGAGGTCTTCGAGCCGCCCGCGCACGACGTTGGCGAGCACGCCGCGCGGGACGACTCCGAGCGGGAGAATTGTGCCAGCGGCGGCGGCGCGCGTGTGCGCGTCGCGCAGCTCGTCGGCCATCGCCGCCACGTTCGCCACGGGCTCGTCCAGCCCCGCGTCCACGCCCGCGCCCGCCGCCTCCGCCAGGTCAAACACGGTCTTCAACTCCACGCCGCGCGCGAGCAGGCGGCTCGCCACGTAGAGCTGGCGGAAGACGCGCATCGCGTCCTCGCCCGAGAGAAAATCGGACTGCGCGGAGGCGAGCGCGGAGACATCCTTCGCGTTCAGAGCATTGGTGAAGGCGAGCAGTCCCTTGAGCACGCGCGCGTTGGCGGGCGTGTCGGCCGGGGTCGCCTGGAAGATGCCCGCGCGCCGCTCGGGCGCGAGCAGTTCCAGAAAGTCAGGCGCGTGCGCGGGAACGCGCCCGGCCAGGCGCGTCTCAAGCTGCCCGTCCTTCAGCGTGAAGGAACGCGAGAGAGCTTCGGCCGCCTGCTCGTAGAGCCCTGAGGCCGCGAGCGCAGAGGCCAGTTCGTAGTCGAGCGTCGGGAACGTCCCGAACTGGCGCGCGACGCGGAGGACGAGTTCGGCCTCCTGCGAGCGTTTTTGGGCCAGCAGCGCGCGCGCGTTCGCGACGTACGCCCAGACGTGGCGCGGCTCGATCTTGATGGCCTGGAGCGCCAGCTCCTCCGCGCGCTTCGGGTCGCCCTGCGCCGCGTGCCAGTAGCTCGCGCCGACCAGGAGCGCCATGTTTTCGGGGTCTTCGGCGAGCGCGGCCTGCATCTCGCGCTCGGCCTCTTCCTTCCTGCCCAGGTCCAGCAGCGAGAGCACGACGCCCGCGCGCGCGGGCCTGTCCGTGGCGTCGGCCGCGAGCTGTTCGCGGTACAGGACAAGCGCCTCTTCGGGCTTGCCCGAGGCGCGGCGCAGGTCCGCGAGCGCGCGGCGGGCGGGCGCGAGCTTGGGGTCTAACTCGCGCGCGCGCGCGTACTCGGCCGCGGCCTCGTCCAGCCGCAAGCCCACGTGGCGCGCCGCGCCGAGCATCTGGTGCGCGTCGGCCAGCTCGGGCGCGAGCGCGATGGCCGCGTCGCTCAGGCGCGCGGCCTCCTCAGCATTCTCGATGCTGAGGAAGAAGCCCGCGAGCGTGACGAGGCGCTTCGGGTCGTCTTTGACTTTGGCCTCTATCTGGCGCGACGCGTCGCCCGCGGCCGTGCGCTGGCCGCGCAGGTAGAGGTTGAGCGGCAGTTGCGAGACGACCTTGATGAAGAAGGCGTCGGACATCTTTTCGGGGATGGCGTCGAGCGCCAGTTGGAACTGCTCGACGCCGCCGACCGCGTCGCCCGCCCGCAGCTTCTCGTCGCCGACCGCGGCGTGCGCGCTGACGAGCAGCTCCGCGCCCAGAGTCTTGAGCGAGGGGCGCGTCTGCTTCTCGATGAAGGCTTTCAGTTTTTCGATGCGCTCGGCGGGCGGGAGCGCCACGATGTCGTCTAGTTCGGCGCGCTCGGGCGAGCTGCGCGGGATGGTGACGGAGGCTTCCGCCGCTGGCTCTTTCGTCTTCGTGAAAGCGTCTTTCAGCGAAGAACGTTTCGCGGGCTGCGGTTGCGCGGCGGCCTCTACGTCCGCGTTCGCGGCTTCGCTCTGCGCAGTAGTAGTCTCCTGGGCCGCGGGCTCATTGGCGGGGACTGCGTCGGTCGCGGGCGCTTGCGCCGTGACGACTGCGGGCGCGGGCTCTTTCGTCGCCGCCTCGGTCTGCGGCTCGTTCGCGGGGGTTGTGGTCTCGGCGGGCGGCGCTGTCACCTGCCTGGGACGCACGGCCTGCGGCGTAGCGTTCTGCGCAGCGGCGGTCTGCGTCGCGTTCACGCCTTCGAGGCTGAAGCCGCGACGCTCCGCGAGCTTCGTGATGAAAGTCTCCACGGCGGAGACCAACCCTTCGCCGAAGCTGCGGCGCGCGAAGGGCTCCGTCATGCGGTTGCCCATCTCGCCGAGCAGGCCGTCGGGCAGGTCCGTCCTGGCGCGACGGCTGACCTGCGTGATGAACTTCCCGTCATCAACGGAGACGACGAGGAGCAGGCTGCTCCCCTTGCTCTGCAACGCGCCCACGTCCCACTTGCGCGCCAGCCGCTGCGAGTAGTCGAAAATCTTCTCGCCGCCAGTCGTCTTGACCGTCACGACCGCGAACTCCATTCCCGCGCGCTCCTTGAGCATGGCGAGCAGGCTCTCCAGCCGCCGCGTCATGCTTGAGTCGAGCACGTTCGCCATGTCCGTGACGCTGCCCTCGGACTCGGGCAGCTCCGCCGCGCCTTCCTGCGCGCGCACGGGGGCCGTGAGCAGGCAGGCCGCGGCGACGATTGCCAGGAGCGGGGAGGTGCATCTTCTTAGTTTGAGTAACTCGAACATAAAAAGCCTTCAGGTAGATTCGGCGATGCTCAGCGCCCTGCGGCGCGGGCGTTGGTCATCGCTTCGATTAAGACGCGGCCGACCGCGTTGCTGGGAGGCTGCACGCCGAACGCCGCGGCGAGCGTGGGCGCGATGTCCGCGGGGGTGGCCTCCTGCACGTAGCGGCCGGGCGCGAAATTCTGGCCCATAATGATGAGGGGGACGTGCGTGTCGTAACTGTAGGGCGAGCCGTGCGTCGCGGGGATGAAGTCGCCCAGGTACTTGAACGGCTCATAGACGACGACCACGTCGCCGCTGCGCCGCGGGTAGAAGCCATGCAGGACACGCCGCGCCACGGGGTCTGCGGGCGAGACCGCGCCCGACTGCAACTGCGTGCGCGTGAAGCAGCGGCTAATGCCGGGCACAGTGAGCGCGGCTTCGCAGGCCGTGCGCTCAATCTCCGACTGGTTGACGGCGTCGCGCTTGAGGGCGACCGTGTTGAAGTAGAGGTTGCCGTTGTAGAAGGCGTCGCGCCCGCCGAATTTCTGGACGTAGTCAGCGGTCGGGTCCGGCTGCGCATTCTTCGGGTTGTAGCGCGCGCTGATGCCTAAACGCATCGCGCGCAAGACCTCGTCGCCCTTGATGCGCCCGCCGGGCAGGCCCAACGCGTTCGCGTGTTCAGGCACGGGCGCGACGCCGTGGTCCGCGGTGAAGACGACCGTCGTGTTCTGCAAGCCCACTTTCGAGTTGACGAAGTCCAGGAGCGCGGCGATGGAGCGGTCCACGCGCAGCGTGATGTCCATGGCCTCGTGGCTGTAGGGGCCGAAGCGGTGGCCGACGTAGTCGTTGGCCGAGAAGCTGACGGAGAGGAAGTCCGTGTCCGCGTCCTCGCCTAGATGTTCGTTCGTGATGGCCTGTTCGGCGAAGGCCAGCAGCAGGTCGTTGGAGAAGGGCGTGTAGTCGAGCGCGAGGTAGAAGTCCGGGTTGGGCGCGCTCGCGCCGCCCGTCACCGTGTGCGGGAAGGCGTTGGTGTCGCCCTTGACCTCGCCTATGTTCTCCCAGGGTGGCGAGTCCGCGCCTGCGCGCTTCAGGTATTCGGACTCTGGAAGCAGCCGCTCCCAGCGCGCGCCGAAGAGCTTGTCCGCGGGCCGCGTGTCGTTGTAAGCCTGGACCCACGCGGGCAGTTGGTTGAAGTAGTAGTTGGAAGAGACCATGCGGCCAGTGCTCTGGTTGAACCAGTAGGCGGCAGAGGCGTGGCGGCCCGCGGGGAGGATGGCCGAGCGGGCTTTGCTGGAGACGCCTATGACCTTCGAGCGGTCGTTGGTCTGAAGCCTCAACTCGTCGCCGAGGGTCGAGGCCATCAGGCGGCGCGGGCTTGAGACCTCGTCACCCTCCACGCCGCCGAGCAGCGCGGCGGTCGTGTCCGTCACGCTCGACACGAAGCGGCCCGCGTCGCGGTCGGGCCAGTCGTTGGCGACGATGCCAGTCTCGGCGGGCCACGCGCCCGTCATCAAGGTGGCGTGGCCGGGCGCGGTGTAGGTCGGCATGTGGTCGTAGTTGGCGTTGACCCAGCTCGCGCCGTCGCGCAAGAGACGGCGGAACCCTCCGGGGACGAACAAGTCCTCGAAGCGGTCGAAGTAGTCGTAGCGGAACTGGTCCACGACGATCAGGAGCACCAGGCGCGGGCGCGCCCTCTGCGTCGCGGCCTGCTCGCGTCGTTGCGCGTGCGCGCTCGCGCCAAAAATGAGCAGACAGGAGAGCCAGTAAGCGGCTATGGCGCGCCGCACGTGTCGCGTGTGTCTCATACGAAGCGAGATGATACGAACCTGCCAGATTCTTAAAGCGCCGGATTGAGCGGGCATGATAACATTTAAGGAACGTAAATCGTGAGTCGTCAAAAACGCTTTTCACGGGCTAAGATGCGCACGAGCTATGAGTGAGCTGGACGATGACTGGGCGGAAGTCCTGGCGGAGGCCGAGCGGCGGGCGCGGGCGCAGGGGCGCGGCGACCTGGTGGAATACCTGCGGCTGCGCGCGTCGAACGACCAGGCGCGCGCGACGGGCGTCGAGTGGCTGTTCGAGACCTTCACGCTGCTCGCGGGCGAGGCCAACCGCGCGGGCGCGGGCGTGCAGATCAGCACACAGTCGGGCCACCGCTTCGAGGTCGGGAGCGCGACGATGGTCGGGCGGCTGCTGACGCTCAAGTCGGGCGTGCGGCAGTTGATGATAGAGGCGGGCTGGCCGCGCGCGCCGCGCGACGGCTTCGTCCCCGGCAACGGCCTCGCCTGCGGTCGCATACGCCACTTCGGCATCGCCTCCTCCAACGAAGAACTCCTCCTCGTCCGCGCGCCAGACGGCACGCCCCAATGGCTCGCCACAGACCGCCGCGGCACGCGCGCCCAACTTCTGGAAGCGCGCGCCCGCCTGCACCTCAGAAAATTCATAGGCGGATAACCGCGAAAAGGAGTAAAAACGCAAAAAACGGCCGGATTTCACCTTTTCGTTCGGCCGCGGGCGGGAGCGGCGCGTCATTCCCGTTAGTCGCGGCGCGACTGACGGGAGTGGCGGCGCGACTGACGGGAGCCGTGGCGCGACTGAACGGAGCGGCGGTGTCACTGACGGGAGTAGCGGCGCGGCGGACGGGAGCCGTGCCGCGACTAACGGGAGCCGTGGCGTCGCTCCTGGGAGCCGCGCTGTCACTCCCGTCCGCCGCCGCGTCGCTCCCGTCAGTCGTGGCGCGGCTCCCGTGCCGCTGCACGGGTCGCACCCTCGCCCCCCGCGCACGATATGGGTTGCGGGCGTTACCCCATCTCGGACGCCGCCCGTTTAAAGCGGGAACTTTTCTCAGGCTTTCACGCTTTTCGTCGCCCCGGCACGGCGGTTGCCGAGGCCGTGGTCAGAAAACGCTCTCCACACGACTGATTCCCCGGACGAAGCGTTTGACCGAAGGCAGACCGAATGGCTGACAATCTTAATGCTGCGAAGCGCGGTCGCCTCCACGAAAGAATTCTTGTGAGGAGATAAAAGAAGAAATGGCTAACAGACCGAGACTTATCCCGGCCGTCATCGCCGCCGCGCTCCTGGCCCTGTGCCTGCCGCTCGTCGCCTCTGCGCAGGGCGGCTACGACCCGTGGGGCCGCAACCGCGACAGGGATTACCGCCGCAACCGCGACTACGGCGACGACGGCCGCTACGGAAACTACGGCAACCTGCGCGACGTGGCCCGCCGTCTGGACGACCGCAGCGGCGATTTCCAGAGCCACCTGGACAGCGCGCTCGACCGCAGCCGCTACGACGACACGCGCCAGGAGGACAACATCAACGAGGTGGCTCGCCAGTTCCGCAACGCCGCGGGCCGCTTCCGCGACCGCGTCAACGACCGCGACGGCGGCTCGAACGAAGCGCGCCAGTTGATACAGCTCGGCTCGCGCATGGACAACGTGATGGCGCGCCTGCGCATTAACTCGCGCGCGCAGTCCGACTGGTCGCAGATTCGCCAGGACCTGCGCATCGTCGCCAACGCCTACGGCATGAACTACGGCGGCGGCTACGGCGGTTACGGCGGTTACGGCAACGGCGGCTACGGCAACAGAGGCGGTTACGGCAACGACGACCGCTATCGCCGCCGCCGCAACACCAACAACGACTGGTGGAGGCGCTTGCCTTTCTAACATTCACCGCGCGCGGGACTTTAGTTCGGGCCTCGCGCTCTTGGGGGATGAAAGCCTCCGCACACTTTCAAAGTGTGCGGAGGCTTTCGCCTTTTGTACCTCTTGATGCCAAAATAAACGGCATGGCAGGCACGCTCTACCTGGTGGCGACGCCCATCGGCAACCTCGAAGACATCACGCACAGGGCCGTGCGCGTGCTCGCGGAAGTTGACCTCGTGGCCTGCGAAGACACGCGGCGCACGCGCGTGCTGCTCAACCATTACAACATCAAGACGAAGACCGTCAGCTACCACGAGCACAACGAGCGCGAGCGCGCCGCACACCTGGGCGAGCTGTTGGAGGCGGGACAGAATGTGGCCGTCGTCTCGGACGCTGGCACGCCGGGCATCTCGGACCCTGGCTTTCGGCTCGTCAACGACGCACTCAGCCGCGGGGCGCGCGTCGTCCCAGTGCCCGGCCCCGCAGCCTTCGTCTCCGCGCTCGTCGCATCGGGCTTGCCGACGGACGAATTCTTCTTCGGCGGCTTTCTCCCCGCGCGCGCGGGCGAGCGGCGCGAGCGTCTCGCGCAAGTGCGCTCGCTCAACACGACGCTCGTCTTCTACGAGGCCCCGCACCGCGTCGCACAGACTCTCGCGGACGCGCGCGAAATCCTGGGCGAGCGCGAGGCCGCGGTCGCGCGCGAGTTGACCAAGCTCCACGAGGAGATCGCGCGCGGGCCACTGTCAGAGCTGGCCGCACGCTTCGGCCGCGAGGGCGCGGCGCGCGGCGAGATGGTGCTGGTCATAGACCGCGAAGTGGTCGGCGGGGAAACAGCCGCGGAAGACGCGGAGGTCAGAATCGCGTCGCGCGTCGCCGCGCTCGAAGCCGAGGGGCTGGACAACCGCGCCGCCCTCAAGCGGGTCGCGCGCGAACTCGGCCTCAGCCGCTCAGAGGCGTACCGCCGTCTGGTCCAGGAAAAGAAGTGATGAGTTCTGAGGGCTCACAATGCTCAGGCTGCGGCGCGAGAGTCGCGCCCGGCTTTAAGCTGTGCGGCGCGTGCGGGGCCGTGTTCGCGGAGACGCCCGCGGGGGAGATTCTGAGCGTGGGCTACCTCTTGGCGGAACTGGCGCGCTGGGAGGAGCAGGGGATTGTCAGCCCGTCGCAGGCGAGCGAGCTGCGCGCGGAGTACGAGCGAAGGCGCGAGGAGTTGCGCGAGCAATTGGCCCAGAACGGCAGGCGCGCGAGCCAGGCACACGCCCCGCCGCGAGCCGAGACGCACGCCCGCGCGTGGCCGCCAACGCCCCCGCCAACTCCGCCGCCCGTCGCGCCGCCGCCGCCCGCCTCCCCGCGCCGCGAGCGCAGGCCGCTCCTCGAAACTCTGGCCGACCCGCAGACCATACGCCTGCTGCTCTACACGGGCGCGGCGATGCTCGTCGTCGGCGTCGTCATCTGGCTGCGCGACGTGCTCTACTTGAAGCTGCAAGAGCCCGTCGTGCAGGCGGGCTTGCTGGCCGTCGGGACCATCAGTGTGACGGTCGCGGGGTGGCTCACCATCTTGCGGACGCGGCTGCGCTTCACGGGCCGGGCGCTGACGCTCGTGGGCTCGCTGCTCGTGCCCGTCAACTTCTGGTTCCTGGTGCGCTCGGGCCTGGTCCAAGACCAGGGGCGCGCGTGGCTCGTCTGCGCGCTCTGCGCGCTGCTCTACGCGCACACGGCCGCGCTCCTGCGCGAGAAGCTCTACGTCTACCTGGCGAGCGTCGCGGCAGTCGCCACCGCCTGGACACTCATCTACCGCGCGGAGCCCGAAGCCTTCGGCCTCTACGCGCTCGCGCTGATGGCGCTCTCGCTCGCCTTCCTGCATCTCTCGCGTCTCTTCCCCCTCAAAGAAGAGGACAGCGAGCGAGCCGCGGACGACTCCAATTCATCATTCATCATTCCGCACTCCGCATTTGCTTATCAGCTCTGGGGGCCGCCGCTCGTGCAGGCGGCGCTCGCGGGCGCGGCGCTCAGTCTCCTCTTTTACATGCCGCTCAGGCTCGGCTCGTCGCCGTCGCTGGCCGAAGGGATTTTTCATTTGCGCTCAGGCGAGTACGACGCGGGCGTCGCCATGCTCCTCTCTGCGATGGCCGCCTACGTCGCGTGGTTCACGGGCCGCTACGTCTACACGGACAGGCGCGTCCTTCTTTACACGGCGAGCGCGCTTCTCCTCTTCTGGACCGAATTTCTGGCGTGGGACGCGCTGGAACTCTCCGCCTCCGTCCGCCTCCAACTGCTCGCCGCCACCGCGGTCGCCCTCGCCCTCGCCTCACGCCTGAGCCACACGCAGGCGCTCGCGCACGCGCTCCACCGCGCGGCCCTCGTGGCCTGCTTCGCCCTCAGCGTCCTGGCCTTCGCCGTCCTCGGCGACGCGCCCGAGTTGACGCTCACGCACGCGGCCACACTCGCCCTGCTCGCCGTGGCCTACGCCGTCCTGAGCGCGCCGCGCTTCTCTGCACGAAACTTCGCCCTGGTGCTCGCCTACGCCTCGGCCGTCTCCGCCTCCGTGGCCTTTCTCGTCGCGCTCACGAGCTTCGACGTGCAATCCAGAACTCTCTTCTACGCGGCGTGCGCGCTCTGGCCTTTCGCGCTCTACGGCGTCTCGACGGCCGCGCAAAGCCTGCGTCGTGAGACGCAACTCGCTGGGCCTTTCCTGCGCGTCGCGGACGCGTTCGTCGCGCTGCTCCTACTGTTCGCCGCGCAGGTCGCTTTTTTGTTGGACGACCCGCGCGACCCGCGCTTCGAGGCGACGGTGAATTTGCGCGGCGCGATGTTCGCGGCGCTCGCCGGGTGTGTGACATACGGCGTGGTGCGCTTGCGGCGCGAACGCTCTGTCTACGGGGCGGCGCTCATGGCGACTGCCGCGCTCGTGCTGGTCGCGGCGGCCGGGGACGCTTTGAAGGCTGCGGGCGCACTGCCCGCCGCGTGGCCCGTGGCGAGCGCCGTCATCATCGCGGCCTTCCTGATGCGCGAGGCCGCGCACAAGTTACTGCCGCCCGTGGATGAGAGGCCCGAGGTTGAGCTGCCGCAAGGCTTCGCTGCAAGCTGGTCGCGCGCCGCCGTGATTAGTCTCGTCACGGACTGCGCGACGCTCGTGTGCGCCGTGCTCTGGTTCGCCGTCCTGCTCTCGAATCTAGAAGCGGGCGCGACGAGCCCCGCGGCCGTGCTCTTCCCGGCCCTGCTCTACTGGGGCGAGCGCGCGGCGCGCGTCAGGCGCGAGTGGGCCGTCTTCCTAGCGACCGCGCACGCGGGCGCGCTCTGCGTGGCTGTGGCCGCGGCGCTCGGCCTGGACGTGGAGTGGTTCGCGCTGGCCTGTCTGCTCGCGCTCTTCGCGCCATTCTTCGCGGCGGGGCGCGCGGCCTGGGCGCGTGGGATGAGCTGGCTGGGGCGGCCTTTGACGGGCTCGGCCGCGGCGGTCCTGGCGCTCTGCGCGATAGTTGGTCTGGTCCAGGCGGCGGGCAAGCTGCGCGTGGGAGAACCAGGGCTGCTCGCGCCCGCTGTGACGCTCGGGGCCGTCGCGCTCCTGGCCTTCGCCGCGAGCTTCTGGTCCACGGGGCGCGTGCGCGTCACGTACTTCCGCGCAGGGCTCTTCACGCTCGTCGCGTCCTTCGCCCTCGCGTGCCTGCGCGCGGGCTTCGACCCAGGCGAAGACGTGGAGGTCTACACCGCGCCCGTCGCCGTGCTGCTGCTCGCGGTGGCTTTCGTCGCCGCGCGCCGTGACTGGGAGGAGTACGCGGCCGACACGAGCCTACTGCTGTGGCTGGGGAGTATCTTGCTCGCGGGGCCGCTGCTCTTACACGCCTTGCAGTATCGCCTCTTGCTCGACGTGCCCGCGCCGTGGCGCGACCTCTTCGTGCTCTGTGCCGCGCTCGCGCTCCTCCTCTTCGGCGTCACGGGCCGCCTGCGCGCGCCCGTGTTCGTGGGGGCCGCTGCGCTCACGCTCGAACTTGCGGCGCTCACCATGACGAGCGTCGAGTGGCTACAGATACCTTTGAAGGCTTACCTCATCAGCGTCGGGGCCCTCATCCTCATCGTCTGGGGCCTGCTCGAATTCCGCCGCGAACAACTCCTCCAACTCCGCCAGCGCCTGGACGAACGCCGCGCCACCGCGCGCGAACGCTTCGGCGAATGGAAGTAAGCAAAAGGTAGAAGTAAAAAGGCAAGAGGGAAGATGAAAGGATTGCTCCTTGTCTTCCCTCTTGCCTTTTACCTTTTTAGTTTTACCTTACTTCAGTTGTTGTCCGTCACGTCTTTCGACAGGGGCTTGTCTACGACTGGACGCGTGGGGCGCTCGGCCAGCTCCCAGAGGGTGACGAAGACTGTGCGCGTGACCTTCTCCATCTTCGGGTAGTCTATCTTCTCGGGCTGGTCGCCTGGGCGGTGATAGTCCTCGTGCTCGCCGTCGAAGTAGAAGATGATGGGGATGCCGTTCTTCGCGTAGTTGAAGTGGTCCGAGCGATAGAAGAACTGGTTCGGGTCTTTGGGGTCGTCGTACAGGTAGTTCAACTTCAGGTTCATGTACGCGTGGTTCGTCGCCTCGCTCAGCTCGCCCAACTGCGTGCTCATCATCTTCGAGCCGATGACGTAGATTTCGTTCGGGCCTGCGAGATGCGCGTTCGCGGGGTTGGTGTCGCCCTCCGGGCGGCTGCGGCCGATCATGTCTATGTTGATCTGCGTGACGATGCGGTCGAGCGGGATGGTCGGGTTCTCGACAAAATACTGCGAGCCCCAGAGCCCCTTCTCCTCGGCGCAATGCCAGACGAAGAGGACGGAGCGTTTGGGCGGCGGGTTCTTCGCCAGAGTTTCGGCTATCGCCAGGAGCGCGACCGTGCCCGAGCCGTCGTCGTCCGCGCCGTTCCAGATGGTGTCGTTGGTGTCGCCATTGAGCGAGGGCGCGCGGCCCGCGCCGCCGGGCGCGCCCGTGCCGACGTGGTCGTAGTGCGCGCCGAGCGCGACGTACTCGTTCTTCAAGACGGGGTCGCGCCCTTCGGCGACGGCCACGACGTTCTGCGTGAAGACCTGCTCGACTTTGGTGGCGACCGTGAGGCTCACTTTCTTGTCCGCGCTGAAGTCGAAGGCTTTGACGGCTTCGGCCTGGTTGCGGTCCAGAAGTGTCGCGGCCGTCACCTTCTCGCCCTGCATGAGTGCTTCGAGCGTCTTCTCCGAGATGGTGACGCGCGGAATCTTCGGGGCCACGTCCGGCTTCTTGAACTTCTCGACCGTGATAGTGCCCGCGGTTGTGAAGTTCTGGCGCAGCCGGTCCCAGTTGGCGAGAATCTGCTGGTTCGGGATGGCGATCAGGCCGCGCGCGCCGTGCGTCTCGGCGTACACGTCAGGCGTGATCCAGTCCACGCCCTGCTTGCCGCTCGACAGGTCCGCGAAGGTGACGCCTTTGGGGATGCCGCCGCCGAGGACGACCACGATCTTGTCTTTGACGTCAACGCCCTGGTAGGGGTCCATGTTCTTGGCCTTGATGACCCAGCCGTGGTTGACGAAGACGAGCGGGACGCCCGCCACAGTCCCCGCGACGGGCTGCGCCAGAACGCCGTCGCCGAAGGCGAACTTCTGCCCACCCACTTCGAGGCTCGTGCCCGCGCCGTCGAGCTTCACGCGCTGGAGCGCGATGCGCTGGAAAAATGTGCCATTATCGCCCGCGGGTTTGAGCCCCCAGCGCGAGAGGTTGGTGGCGAGGAACTTGGCCGTCAGGTCCAGCCCGCGCGAGGGCGTGTCGCGCCCCTCCATCTCGTCCGAGGCGACGAAGTAGAGATAATCTTTGAGCTGCGCCGCGGTGATCTGGTCAGCCAGTCGCCGCGCGACGGCCAGCGACGCGGGCTGCGTGGAGGTGGCGGCTGCGCCCGCGCCGTCTGTGATCTGCCGCTGCGCGTAGGCGGCCGGGAGTTGGCCCGCGAGCGTGGCCGTTAAGACAAAAACCAGGACGAATCTTCGAAGCATACTTCCTCCGCTTGAGTTAATTCCGAATAAATTTTTACCCGTGCGATTTTGCTAAAGAAAAGACGGACTTTCCCGCAAGAAGGGCTATACGACGAGCAGCGAATAAATGTTTAGAAGGATTTTGTCAGCCCGCGCCCGGCTGTCGCTATTGACTCGCGCGCGCATTTTCTATATTTTTCCGCCACCTCGATAAAGCAGCAGGGCTGACTCCCAGAGTCTAGCTGTTCTCGCACACCTTCCTGGTCAGCCCTCGACCATCATCACCTCGCGTTCACTTCCAGCGCCTAACATCTGGACGCCTGAACGCCTTTCCTGAAGGAGAATCCCCATGAGACAAAAGCTTACCCCGAGCAACTCCAGACGCTTCACCTCATCGTTCGTCGTGCTGCTCGCCGCGACGTTTCTCGCCGCGTCCGCGGGCTACGCCCAGACGATCATCAGCCGCACCCGAATTGGCGGCTACGCGGAAGACATAACCTACGCGACGGGCGGCAGCCTGAAGGACAACATCGTGCTGACGGACGGCTACGAAATCTTCGCGGTCTCCACGAAGAAGGAGAAGGAGCCCATGACGAGGCTCTTCGACATCAGGGGGCTCGGGGTTGACATCAACCCGCGCGGCATCACCTACGTCGAGTCCGAAGACCTCTTCGTCGTCAACGACATCACGCAGCGGTCCACGCTCTTCCTCTTTGACGCGCAAGGTCAATCGCGCGGCACACGCAAGATAACTTACCTCGGCGGCTACGCGCCCGAGCATCTGGAAGGCATGGGCTACATCCCGCCTGGCGCGGCCCTCTACCCGGACCACCTGATCCAGGTCGCGCTCGACACCCCGAACGGCCCCTCGCGCATAGAGGTCTTGACGCGCAGCGGGCAGGTCGTAAAAGAGATAGTCCCGAACTGGCCCATTGGCTCAGCGACCGAGTTCATGGGCGACGTGGCCTTCCTCGCGCCGAACAAGCTGCTCGTCACCTTTTACGACGACAGCATCTGGACGATTGATTTTGACGGCAACGTCCTCGCAGGCCCGCAGACCTACCCTGGCGCTAACGGCTTCGAGGGCCTGGTCCGCCTCAAGGACGGCCGCTTCGTCGGCGTGGGCTACCCGCAGAAGCTCCTTTACTTCGACGCCAGCCTCAACCGCCAGCCCGCAAACGACCGCAACGACCTCGTCGGCCTCAATCTCAACCTCCCGCTCGGCGTCGCCTGGAACAGCGACACCAACCGCCACATGATCGTGCACGACTCGCTGGTGACGTTCAACACGATCTTCAACTCCGTCTCGTCCGTGCCCGTCACGCTCGACAGCGCGACGCCGTTCACGGACCTCGCCGCGGCGGGCTTCACCGTCCCGCGCAAGGCGACCTATCTGGCCGCCGAGCACCTGTTCGGAGTCGTACACCTCAATGGCCCGAGGGCCATCCTGCTCTACAACTCGGACGGCACGCTCAACAGCCAGGTTGACCTGTCGCCCGCGACGATAGGCCAGAACCTCGGCGGGGCCAACAACGTCGAGCACCTGCCCGCGACCAACGAGTTCGCCGTCACCTTCAACGGGAACCCCACGCCGGACCCTGCCGCGGAGAGGCGTAGGATTCGCATCGTCTCGCGCACGGGCACGCTCGTCAGGACCATTGACCTGACCTGCACGGGGACGCAGGGCGTGGGCGGGATAGCCTATTTCGACGACCCGGGCGGGGGCGGCGGGCGCTTGCTCATCCTCGCTTCCGCGGGCCGCGTCCTCGTCACGGACCTCAACGGCAATCTGCTCCGCGAGTTCAACGTCCGCGTGAAGCTCGGGATGGTCAGTGCGACGGACGTTGCAGCCATCACGACCGGCCCGCAGGCAGGGGCCTTCAGCGCCGTTGACTCCAACGGCGGCGAGATGGTCGTCTTCCGCCTCGATTAAGGAATCTTACGCTGGAGACGCAAAGCCGCGAAGAAAAGAGTTTCGTCTTTCTTCGCGGCTTTGCGTCTCCAGCGTGAGACGTTCTCTTACGCGTGCTGGACGGCCTGGACCAGTTTGGTCAGAGATTCTTTGGCGTCGCCGTAGAGCATGCCCGTGACGGGCTTGAAGAAGAGCGGGTTTTCGATGCCCGCGAAGCCTTTGCCCTTGCCGCGCTTGAGGACGACGACCGAGCGCGCGCGGTCTACTTCGAGGATGGGCATACCTGCAATCGGGCTCTGCGGGTTGTCGCGCGCGTCCGGGTTGACGACATCGTTCGCGCCTATCACGACCGCCACGTCCGTAGAGGAGAACTCTGGATTGATCTGCTCCAACTCGTAGAGCGACGAGTAGGGCACGTTGGCCTCCGCCAGCAGCACGTTCATGTGGCCCGGCATCCGCCCGGCCACTGGGTGAATCGCGTACTTCACGCTGACGCCGCGCTTCTCAAGAATGTCTGCCAACTCCCTCACGATGTGCTGCGCCTGCGCGGTCGCCATGCCGTAGCCCGGCACGAAGATGACTTGATTGGCGTAAGCCAACTGCACGGCCACGTCTTCGAGTCCGACTTCGCGCATCGTGCCTTGCTCGCCCGCGCCGCCCTGCGCCGTGGCGGCGCTGCCGAACGCGCCGAAGAGCACGTTCGTCATCGAGCGGTTCATCGCGCGGCACATCAGGATTGAGAGGATGAAGCCCGAGAAGCCGTCGAGCGTGCCCGCGATGATGAGCACGTTGTTCGAGAGCGCAAAGCCCGTGGCCGCCGCCGCGAGCCCCGCGTAGGAGTTGAGGAGCGACATCACGACGGGCATGTCCGCGGCCCCAATCGGCATCACGAGCATCAGGCCGAAGACGAAGGCGAGGCCCAGCATCGTGTAGAAGACGGGCGCGGAGGTCGGGAAGATTAAGAGGTAAACGAAGCAGCCGATGGTCGCCGCCAAAAGCGCCATGTTGAAGACGTTCTGCCCGCGGTAGGTCAAGGGCGTCCCGCGCACCAACCCTTGCAGCTTGGCGAAGGCCAGGAGCGAGCCCGTCGTCGTCAGCGCGCCGAGCATCACCTCGAACCCTATGGCCGTCAGCTTGAATTGGCCCATTCCCGCGCCCTGCCTGTAGTACTCCGCGACGCCGACGAGCGCGGCGGCGAACGCCCCGAAGGCGTGCGAGAGCGCCGTCCGCTGCGGCATCGCCGTCATCGGAACCCAGACAGCCATCGCCGCGCCAATGGTCGAGCCTATCAGGAGGCCCGCGATGATCCACTCGTAGCTGATGATCTCGTGGTGCAGCAAGGTCCCGACGACGGCCATCAGCATCCCGAGTTCCGCGAGATGCATCCCGCGCTTGGCCGACTCGGGGTGGCTCATGCCCTTCAGGCCGAGGATGAAGAGGATGGAGGCCACGAGGTAGCTGAACTCTATGATGTACTTGGTCGCGTTCACGGCCTGTTCCCGTTCTCGTCACGTTTTTCGACGGCGGTCTCTTTGCGCTTGAACATCTTGAGCATCCTGTCCGTGATGCCGAAGCCGCCGACGACGTTGATGGTCGCGCACGTGACGGCCGTGAAGCCCAAAATCTTACTGACGAGGTTGCCCTCCGAGCCCGCGATGACGATTGAGCCCACGAGCGAGATGCCCGAGATGGCGTTGGTCGCAGACATCAAAGGCGTGTGCAGCAAGGGCGGCACACGCGAAATCACCTGGTAGCCCAGAAAGGCCGCCAGCGCGAACACGTACAATGCCGCAATCAAAGTTTCCGAGGCCATAAGAGGACTCCTTTCATCTGCTCGCTAGTTCTGCCAGTGCGGCTGCGACGCGCGGGTGGACGTACTCCTCGCCGCGGTGCGTGACGCAAGCTGGGCCGACCACGTCGTCCGTCATGTCTATGTGGAGCGCGCCGTCTTTCAGGAGGAGATTGAGAAAGGCCGTGACGTTGCGCGAGTAGAGCTGGCTGGCGTGGACGGGGACGGTGGCGGCGAGGTTGAGCGGCGACATGATGTGGACGCCGTCGCGCTCGATGGTTTCGCCTGGCCGCGCGGCGGCGCAGTTGCCGCCCGTCGCGCCCGCCAGGTCAACGACGACCGCGCCGCGCTTCATCCCGCCCACGGCCTCTTCGGTCAGGAGCAGCGGGGCGCGCTTACCCGGAACCTGCGCGGTCGTGACGACCACGTCGGCCGCCTTCGCGCGCTCGGCGATGAGGTCGCGCCCGCGCTTCAGGGCCTCTTCGGAGAGTTCCACGGCGTAGCCGCCCGCGTCCTCTGTCTGTATCCCGCCGAGGTCAACTTCGAGGAACTGCGCGCCCAGCGAGCGCACCTGCTCGCCCGCGGCTTTGCGCACGTCGTAAGCCTCCACGACCGCGCCGAGCCGCCGCGCCGTCGCAATCGCCTGGAGCCCGGCGACGCCCGCGCCGAGCACGAGCACGCGCGCGGGCGGCACGGTCCCGGCCGCCGTCATCAGCATGGGGAACATGCGCGGGATGTGGGCTGCGGCCATGAGCACGGCCTTGTAGCCGACGACGGTCGCCATAGAGGAGAGCGCGTCCATAGCCTGCGCGCGCGTGATGCGCGGGACCAACTCCATTGCGAAGGCCGTCAGCCCGCGCGTGACCAGCGTGCCCAGGGCCGCGGGCTCGTCGAGCGGGCGCAGGAACCCGAGGACGACCGCGCCGTCCTTCAACTGGCTGACGTCTTCCTCGGAGGGGCGGTTGACGCAGGCTAACACGTCCGCCGCGGCGAGGATGGTCGCGCGGTCTGCGGAGACGGTAGCGCCCGCGCCCTCGTAGTCCGCGTCCGCCGCCCCGGCCTGAAGGCCCGCGCCGCTCTCGACCGTCACGGCGGCCTGCTGCGCGACGAGCTTGCGGACGGATTCAGGCACGAGCGAGACGCGCGCCTCCCCTGGCTGGTTTTCTTTGAGAACAGCGATGTTCATCAAATTCTCCTTTGAGACAATCGCTTCCGTTGAGCTTCCGGCAGGAGACGCGAGTATAACATCAGCCGTGAATTGGTCTCAAAAAATGGTAAGCGTCCCGACCCCGACCGCGGCCAGGTGAACAAGGCACTCCTGCCTGAAATGTTTAGTCGGGCTCTGATGCGGACTAATGGCAACTTGCCAAGTATGAATGTTGGATTCTATAATCTAGCTCGCATTTGAGGCCCGTTCGTCTAGGGGTTAGGACGTAGCCCTCTCAAGGCTAAAACACGAGTTCAAATCTCGTACGGGCTACCAGCTTTCAGAAATAACGGCTACCAGGACGGTGGCCGTTATTTTTTTGCCTGATATGTTTCGCCTGCTTCTTGGGATAACATCGCCGCTCTCCGCGATGGCTTTCGCTCGACTCTCTCCTCTTCCAGCTACTCCACAACGCTGACTGCTTCCCCAGGTTGGAGGTCGCCGGGTTCGAGGACGATGGCGTCGCCGACGTTAAGGCCCGTGAGGATTTCGACCCATTCGGCGTCGCGGCGGCCGGTCGTGATGGGCCTCTCTGCCGCCTTGCTGTTCTCGATGGTGAGGACTTTTTCGACGCCCGCGGAGTTGACGACGGCGCTGGCAGGGACGGCGACGGCCAGTGCGCCCGCGCCCGCTTCGATCTCGGCGCTGGCGGACGCGCCCGGCCGCAGGGTCCCGTCGTTAGTGACTTCTGCCTCGACGACGATGGCGCGGTTCTCGTCAGACGTGGTCGGGCTCAGACGCCTGACGCGCCCCTCGTAGTCGCGCGCGCCGCCCTCCACGCGCACGATCACGCGGTCGCCCGGCTGCACGCTCTGGGCCTCTGGCTCCTGCACCTCAGCGCGCAGGCGAAGCGGGTTCATCTTGACGACTGTGAGCAGGGGCGCGCCCGCCGCCAGGTCGTCGCCAGGGGCCGCGCGCTTCTCGTGCACCGTCCCGTCAAACGGCGCGCGGATGTCCGTGGCCGCGAGCTGCTGGCGCGCGAGCGCCAACTCCGAGCGGCGCTGCGCCAAAAGCGCCTGGTGCGTGCGCACCTCTTCGACCGCCGCGTGGAAATGGTCCAGCGCGGTCTTGAACGCCGCCTCCGCCGCCTCAGCCTCCGCCGCCGCGATCTTCCCCTCGGCCAAGAGCCTGGCGGCGCGGTCGCGCTTCGACTGCGCCTCGTTGAGCGCGGCGCGCGCCTGGCGAACTGTGCCAATTAGCTCTGCGTCCACGCGGTCGTCCGTGCCTTCGGGCGAGAGGCCGAGGCGCGCGCGCGCCTCCCTGAGCGCGCCTTCCGCCTGCTCGACTCGCTGCTGGTAGTCTTGCGACTCCAACTGCGCGACGACCTGACCGCGGCGCACCGCGCTCCCTACTTCAACCGTGATCGAGCGCACGCGCCCAGGCACTTTCGCGCTCAAGGTGGCCTGGTCGAAGGCGGCCAGCGTGCCCGTCACGGTCAGGTTGCGCCCCATCTGCCTCTCGGCCGCACGCGCCGTGCGGACCTGCTTGGGCACGCCCGGCGGGGGCTGGCCCGCGGACGCTGGGTGGTCGCTCTTGCAGGCGAGGGGGGCGAGTGCGAAGAGGGCGAGCACGAGGAGCGCGGGCGCGCGGCTGGCGGTAGATTTTGCCCGTGTCGAGAAGGGCACGCGTAAAAGTTCCTATAGTGTTGGTGGCCGTCAGAAAGCGAACGCTGATGATATAAACAATAAAGTCCAAAGTCCAAAGTCGGGAAGCGCCCGCCTCCGACTTTGGACTTTGGACTTGAGACTTCGGACTCGTGCTTAGTTGCGGCTGACGCCGCCGCCGTCGAGCGCCGTGTAGACGTCAGGCGAGTAGAGGCCGAGCCAGGGGTCCGAGCCAGGGGTCTTGAAAAGCTCTGCGTAGACCAGCTCGTTCAAAGGCTCGACGCCGCCCGCCGCCTCGCCCGTGGCGAACCAGGCGTGCAGCTTCGTCCGCATCAGGTAGTCGTTGCGCACGGTGTCCAGGGCCAGGTACTGCTCCAGGTTCTGGAGCGTGCGCGCGAGCAGCGCCTGGTCCGCGCGCAAGCCGTCGTTCTGGCGTGTGATGAAAGCGACGCTCGATTTATCCAGCCGCACGTCCCCAGCGTGGAGCGCGGCGATTTTGGTCCAGGAAGAGATGTCGGTCGCGGCTTCGAGCGCCGTGGCGTCGGCCGTGATGGACTTCACGATGTCAACTTCCGTCGCCCGCTTCGTGATGGCGAGCGGGGCCACCTCAATCGCCCCGGGGTTCTGCTTGCGGCGCTCGATTCGCGCCACCACGTCCGCGGGGACGCGCCCGCCAGTCTTCGTCACGTCCGCGGCCCACTCGCGCGCAATCGCCTGAATCCGCGCGTTGTGGTAGGCGCGCAGGGCCTGCCAGCGCGCGGCAGACGTTTTCCCTGCGAGCTGGTGAGCGAGCATTTCCGACTGCGCCAGCGCGCGCATGAAGGCCGCGGGGCCGTAGAGTCCTGGCAGCGCGTCCACGGGCTGCCCGTCGGCGTCGAGCACGTAGTGGATGCTGTTGCCCGTGACGGTGCGTTCGAGCTTGCGGCCGTCGCCGAAGTCAATCGTCACGCGCGGCGCGGGGCGCACGGACTTCCAGTGGAGCACGAAATGCTCGCGCAGGTACTCGGAGACGGCCGTGTTGGCGTAGAGCACGGCGCGGAAGAAGCGACTGTTGGCGCAACTGAACTCCTCGTCCAATTGGCCCAGAAGGCGCAGCGAGAGGATGGGCTTGCCGCTCGCTTTGGACGCCGCCTGTGCTTCTTCGAGGTCCGTGTACCAGTAGAGGCCGGAGGCGTAGCTGTCGCGCTGGCGGCTGACGGCGTCGAGCGCGGCCGTCAGGCGCTGCCACTCTTGCGCGTTGACGAATTGGCCCGATTTCACGCGCGCGATCTCGGCGGCGTGCGCGTCGAGCAGGACCTGCAAGCCTGCTGGCCCCATCGCGCGCAGCTCTTTGACGGCCGCGGCGGCCTCGGCCGAATTTTCGGAGAGGGCCTGGCGCGCGAGGGCTTCGGGCCGCTCGCCAGCCACAATGGTCGTCGCGGTCAGGGCCAGACAAAGGAGCGCGGAAGACGCGAAGGCGAAAAGTTTGAGACGCATGGAAATCCTCCTCAGAAAGCGAAGGCATGACGCGGGGAGACCCGCCTGGCAAGTTGGAATGTCTTTAGTCAGGGGCGCGTTGCATGCCTGGGGAGTTGGACGCGAGACGGGCGGGATTTTGCCGGGAGAGATTAAAGTTCAGGCGGCGAGCCCGTTGGGGGAGACTCGCCGCCTGAAGCTTTTCGTTCCTGGCCCTGCTTGTCAGGGCCTGTCGCGTTTCGTGTTGTCCGTGATGATGGGCTGGAGAGGCTTCTTCTCCTCCTCCAGGATGAAAGAGGGGAGCGAGACTCTGGCGAACTCTCCGTTCCCGCTCAACTCGGCCTGCCCGTACTTGTTGATGGTGACGTGAAGCTCGCCCCCGCCCTCGTAGCGGAAGACGATCTCCTCGCCCTGGTAGCTGATGAGAACACCCCACGTCTTCTTGCTGAAACCGCCCAGGTTATCTTGCGCTATGTCGTTGAAGTTGATGGACCCGACCCCGAAGACCTCTATGTGCCCGTGGCCGAATGTCTGGGGGAACTTTACTTCCTGGTTCTGGTTGACAATCGAGGCGAACGCCTTGACAGCCTCGCGGTAGCGGTTGTTGACAGTGATATGGTAGGACATACCTGCAAAACTCCTCTCCAAGTTGGGTGGGTAAGAGCTAAGGAAGTCTAAGATTGCCGTTTAGACGAAAACTGAAAGTCTGGGCAACGGCGAGTTGATAGAGACGCGGCCAACAATAATTTGTGCCATTTCTGTTGTCAATAAAAATTTCAGCTCAGGTCACGGGCTTCGCGCGGACGACCCAGATGCTGCGGCGCTCATTCGCTTTGCTGATGTAGCCGACAAAGAGCTGGTCGCCGCTGACGGTGGCCGAGGGCAGTTCGCCCGTGTTGGTCAGCGCGGTGGCCGCGGCTTCGGCCGTGAGCGGCGCGGACATGACGCGCGGCGCGCCCGTCGCATCGCTCTCCCAGACGACGGTCGTGCCCTTGCCGACGGCCATCAGGAGGTGCGGGTTGCCGCGCGCCTGGCCCCTCATGATGGGCTTGCTCTCGGTGAAGGTCTTGCCGCCGTCGCTCGACGCGGCCCAGTAGAGGCCCGGCTCGCCCTTGTCGCCTTCCGTGTACCAGACGACGCTGACCTTCCCGGAAAGGTCGGCCATGAGAGCGGGGCCGGAGACGGGGCACGAGGCCGTCATCCAGCGGTCGTCGCTGACGATGACGGGGGCCGCGAAAGTCTTGCCGCCGTCGTTTGATGAGGCGAGCGCGATGTGGCGGAACTCGCCCGGCAGCACCTGTCGCCAGCCTGCGTAAACGCGATCATCCAACCCGACCGTGAGCGCCGTCTTGCAGCACGGGCAGGCATTTTGGGCCAGGCGCAGGTTGCGCGAGAACGTGCGCCCGCCGTCCGTCGAAGCCGCGAAGAAGACTTCGCGGTTGGCCTCCATGTGCTCCATCTTCTTCCCGTCTTTGCCGGGCGCGGGCATCACGACGTTGCGCTCGTCGAGCCAGGCGACGTAGACGCGCGCGTCGCGGCCGACGGCGAGAGAGTGCATGGCGTGCACGACCTGCTTGCCGTCGTCGTTGACTTTGACGGGCGGCTCGAAAGTCCTGCCTTCGTCGCGCGAGGCGGAAAGGTAGAGGTCGTTGGCGTGCCCGTGCTCGCTTGCGGCGCGCGCCGTCCAGCCGACGTAAACGGAGCCGTCCGCGCCAACCGCCACGGTCGGCGGGTCGCCGCGCCACGCGGTCGCCTCGCCCGCTTTCGGGTTGACGCGCACGGGCGTGCCCACGGTGCGCCCCTCGCGGTCGAGGTGCGCGAGCATCACGTCCGCGTCTTTATTCGCGCCGTGCTCGACCCAGGCGATGAAGGTCGTGCCGTCCAGGGCGGGCGCGATTGAAGGCTCCGCCGCGTCCGTGTTTTCAGATGAGACGCGGACGGGTTTTGGTGTTGACTTTCCAGCACAGTGGGATCCGAAGCTTGGAATTCACGTGACTTGAAGTCGCGGC